>Ga0207695_10001380_pt1 | contig 41073 bp, 23 predicted proteins | sample KBSC54metaG_FD_184354 | JGI IMG/M metagenome (GOLD analysis project Ga0207695, IMG submission 184354) | Corn rhizosphere microbial communities from Kellogg Biological Station, Michigan, USA - KBS C5-4 metaG (SPAdes) (version 2) | ecosystem: Host-associated > Plants > Roots > Rhizosphere > Soil...
TCCAGGTCGCCGTAGGCGGAGCCGTTGGAGAAAGCGGGTGCGTCAAGGCCCCATTCTGCGGCACGGTTGGTGAAACTGAGGTCGCCGTTGTTGCAATAGGCATAGTTGGACAGCGGCTGCGATGGGATCATGTCGATGAGCTTCTTATAATCATGATCTTTTCCATTGATGACATTGCTCATGAAATCCCTGTTGGAAATATATTGTATATAGTCTTCATTGGTAAGATCCTGGTAGATGCCATTGGCTACGAAGATATCTTTTTGGCCGTCATTATCCAGGTCGGCGATGAGGGCGCCCCAGCTCCAGTCCGTGGCATGTACCCCTGCCAGACGGCTGATCTCGCTGAATGTATTATTGCCGTTGTTCAATTGCAGGGTGTTCCTGGTAAATTGGTGATAATAGCCCTGCTGCAGGTCCAGCTCGTATTTTTCCCAGTTCTCGAAAGTTGTGTTGCTCTTGATCCGGCCTTCATTTTCGGGAAGCATTTCCGTAACGAAAATGTCAGGGTGTCCGTCGTTGTTGATGTCGGCCATGTCTGCCCCCATAGAGGCGTTGCTGATGCTGTGCATCTGGTCCTCCAGGGCCTCCGTAAAGGTGCCGTTCCTGTTATTGATATAGAGATAATCCCTTTCGAAAAAGTCGTTGGATACATAAATGTCCGGCCAGCCGTCGCCGTTGACGTCCCCTATGGTGACGCCCAGGCCAAAGCCGATGATGCTGCCGTAAATGCCTGCTGCTGCGCTGACATCTGTAAAATGACCGTTGTCGTTGCGGTAGAGCTTGTCGCCGCCCAACGAATCGCGGATGTTCCTTTCATTCACCTGGAGGTTGAAGCTGCTGATGGGTTTGGACGCATTGCGTAACAGGAAAAGGTCGAGATCCCCATCGTGGTCATAATCGAAAAAAGCGGCATGGATGGAATAACCTCCATCTGCGATGCCGTATGCTTCCGCACTGTCCGTGAAGGTCATGTTGCCGTTGTTGATGAAGAGCTGGTTATGGCGGTTGTCGCCTTTTGCGGCGCCGCTATTGCAAACATATATATCCAGCAACCCGTCCCCGTTGACATCGGCCATACAAACACCCGTTGACCACCTGGAATTTTTTACGATACCGGCTTTTCCTGTTATATCCTCGAACTGGAAGTTGCCTTTATTAAGGTAGAGTTTGTTTGCGCCCATATTGGCCGTGAAGAAGATGTCTGTCAGTCCGTCATTATTGATGTCTCCCAGGGCCACGCCGCCTCCGTCATAGAAATTCCTGTAGGTAAAGATATTGAAGTGTTCGTCGTAGGTGAGGGTGTTGGCGAAATCTATATGCGTCCGGGTTGCAGACAGGGATTCAAATAGTCTGTCCTTCTCAGTCACGGGCTGCCTGCAGGCGGCAAACCCTGCGATCATTACACATCCTGTTGCTATCGTCAGAATAATCTTCATGTTACTTTTTTAGTTCAGGTTCGATCAGCAGGTCGCTACAATCCACTTTGACATACTGGTCGTCATATCGTCCGATGATGATCCTTCTGTTGCCGTCCACTTTGACATAAATGGTCCCTTTATGCGGATCCTTCATGGTTAAGAAATCATTGCCGGGAAGCCATTGTCTATACATGCTGACGACACCTGGCAGCAGGTTGTCGGAAGATAAAGGTTTGTTCCAGGGCGCCCATGCTTCGAATGCAAAGGTTGCTGTGAAATTGCTGATCCTGCCTTCGTGGAAGCCGGGATAAAAATTCATGAAGACGGGGTGTGCGAATCCCGTATCTATTTTGTAAAGTACGGAAGTATTATTGGTGCCGTCCGTGAACAGCCCTTTTTTATTCATTTCCCAGCAATAGGAGAAGAATTCTTTACTGGTCATGCCCAGCCGGATGCCCATGAACAGGTCATCGCACCTTTTATGCTTCGCCAGCTCGGTTTTTACCAGCCGGCTGTAGGTGCTTGAATGGTTGCAGGAAGCCAGCACACCGGTGAGCAGGATCAATATATTAATAAGTGGTCTTTGGGTCATTTGTATCTTTTACGCTTCGGAAAATGGTTAGCTTATCATTATTTCTGGCGGCGATTATCAGTGCGTGGTGTTTTATATGGAGGGCGACCAGATCTCTGACAGCGCCTTTAAGAAAGAAACCTGACCGGGCAGGGGGAAGAGCGCTGAAGCCGCCATTTCCGTCACCTTTTAGCAGCAAGCCATAGCAGGCGTCATAGATACCGACCTCTGGTTTGGCCTGGTAGAAATTGCCGGCCAGCAGGAGGTCCTGTTTGCCGTCGCCGTCGAAGTCGCTGACGGCGATGCCGTATACGGGGGACAGCTGGGCTTCGGTGGGAAGTATCTTTTTTATAAAGGCGCCTTTGCGGTTGTTGAGGAAGACGCAGGTGCGGAGCTCGTAAGCATTTAGTTTTATGGCTTTGTCGAGCTGTTCTTTTGTAAAGATATCCTCCATGGTCTGTTGTTTGTAGTCGGCATAGCGGAGGTATTTCTTTTTGAGGTAAGGCAGGACGCCGACGAGGTCGTGGCGGAGGGGCATGGGGTAGGAGCTGTCGCCGTTGAAGCAGGTGACGATCTGTTCGACGCTGCCGTTGTCGTCGAAGTCGCTGGTATACATGCAGACGGGCGTGGTGGTGGAGGCATGGAACCTGGAGTTGAGGCCATGGTTGCCGGCAATGATGTCGGGGTAACCGTCGCCGTCGATGTCGGCGATGCGGATGCGGTTCCACCAGCCGTTGGAACTGTCGAGCCCTGCGGGTGAAGTTGTTTCCAGGAGATGGCCTGCGTTGTTATGAAAGATGCGGATGGGCATGTATTCACCTGTTAGGACGAGGTCGGGATGTCCGTCGCGGTCGTAGTCGAACCAGGCTGCGTCGGTGACCATACCTGCGGTGAGCAGGGCGGGTGCTACCAGCTGGGTGACATCGGAGAAGATGCCTTTGCCGTTGTTTTGAAGAATATAGCTTTTGCAGGGGCGTCCATATTCGAAGGGTTTGAGCCGGACACCGACAAAGAGGTCGAGGTCGCCATCGCCGTCGAAGTCAGCGGCCGCTACGCAGGAGGCGCTTTCGAAGACCTGCGGGGAGGGCAGGAGCTGAGGGGAGCGGGAGAAATTTCCTTTTCCATCGTTGAGATAGAGCCTGCTGAGCAGGGCGGTGGAATTGGGAGAGAACTCGTTGCCGCCGCTGCAAACGAAGAGGTCGGGATCACCGTCGCCGTCGGCATCGAAGAAGAGGGCGTCGACGTCTTCGCATGTTTTGTCCTGCTGGAACAGGGATTGGTTGGAGGGTTTGAAGTGTCCGTTGGCTGTCTGGATATAGAGGGCGGCGGGCTGGTCTTTAGCGCCGCCGATGAAGAGGTCCTGGAGTCCATCGCCGTTGACGTCGGCGACGGCCATGCGTGGTCCTTGTGTGGACAGCATGTGAAAGATGAGGCGGTCGCGTTCGAAGTCGTTAAAGGGGTTTTCGCGATGGACGAAGTCGATGCCGTGGTTGTCGCTGTCCTGCTGTAAGAGAGGAGTGATGGGGATGGAAGGCGGCGGGGCTGTTGCCGGCGCTGCGTCGGATTGGCGGAGTGTGATGGACTGACCGGGTTGAATATTTTTAAGGAGCTGCCGCCGGCCATCGGGCCATTGGACGAGCAGGGAGTCGATGAGCCGGGTCTTGCCGAGGCCGAAGTTGAGTCGGCTGTCGACGGTGGACTCAAATCCGCGCATGGGCATTTGTTCCTGGTAGCTGAGGGTGTGGTTGTAGTAGAGGGTTACTTTGGCGCCGAGACCGAAGCGGTTCATTCCGGTACCGGCGAGGGAGACCTTGAGGAAAATGTTTTCGGGATGGAGCTGGCGGCAGCGGTTGCGATAGATAAAGGCGGGTCCGTTGACATTGTTGACGACGAGGTCGAGTGCGCCGTCGTTGTCCAGGTCGCCGTAGGCGGAGCCGTTGGAGAAAGCGGGTGCGTCAAGGCCCCATTCTGCGGCACGGTTGGTGAAACTGAGGTCGCCGTTGTTGCAATAGGCATAGTTGGACAGCGGCTCCGATGGGATCATGTCAATGAGCTTTCTGATGCCGCCCGCGCCCTGCTGGGTGAGGATGTTCCTCACTTGTTCCGGCGCGGCCATGAACTGAATATAGTCCTGGTCCGTCAGATCTTTGTAGATGCCATTGGCTACGAAGATATCTTTTTGGCCGTCATTATTCAGGTCGGCGATGAGGGCGCCCCAGCTCCAGTCCGTGGCATGTACCCCTGCCAGGCGGCTGATCTCGCTGAAACAGACTTCGCCTGAAGCGGGTACGGCGCCGCGGTTTAATTGCAGCACATTTCTTACAAACTGATGATAATATCCATTTCGGACGGCAAGCTGATATTTATCCCAGTTCTCAAAATTAGTTTTTGTTTTTACTCTGGATTCCTGGTCGGGCAGCATATCGGTGACATAGATATCGGGATACCCATCGTTGTTGATGTCTGCGATATCAGCGCCCATGGAGTTCATACTCAGCTCACGCATGCAATTTTCCAGGGATTCCCGAAATGTGCCGTCATGGTTATTGATATAGAGGTAGTCCCTTTCGAAGAAGTCGTTGGATATATAAATATCAGGCCAGCCGTCTTTATCGACGTCAGCGATGGTGACGCCAAGGCCGAAACCTATTTTACTGCTATAGATACCTGCAGCGGCGGTGGCGTCGGTGAAATGACCGCCGTCATTGCGGTATAGCTTGTTGCCTCCGAGCGTATCACGGACCTGCCGCTGATTTTTCACCAGGTCATAGTTGCCTACCGAGCGAAATGAGTTGTTCAACAGGTAGCAATCGAGATCGCCGTCATGGTCATAATCGAAGAATACGGCATGTGTGCAAAGTCCTGTATTGTTGAGACCGTATTGTGCGGCTCGTTCGGTGAAGGTCAGGTTCCCGTTGTTGATGAAGAGCTGGTTGGCCCTGTTACGGCCTTGCAGATCGCCTGATTTGCAGACATAGATATCCAGGAGCCCGTCGCCATTGACGTCGGCAAGTGTTACGCCGGTGGACCAGACGCCGTCCGAGCCAACGCCGGCCTTTTCGGTGATATCTTCAAACACAAAATTGCCTTTGTTCAGGTATAGCTTATTGGATCGTTGGTTGCCGCAAAAAAACAGGTCCGGAAGACCATCGTTATTGATGTCGCCGATGGCTACTCCTCCTCCGTTGTAGAAGTTGCGGTAGGTGTACATGTTGAAGGAGTCGGTATAGGTAAGGTCGTTGCTGAAGTAGATCCCCGTGTGGGAGGATGGCATTTGCATGAAAAGGGTGGGACCCGGCGTTTGCATGGGGTTTTTTCCCTGATGGCAGGAGAAAAGAGCGAGGAATGCCGGAAGCAAGGGAAAGCACGACTTTAGCGACATGTACCTAAAGGTAAAAAAAAAGCAGGCAGGCGATATTGCCGCCTGCTTTTATGACAATGATTAATTGTAACCCGGATTTTGTTTCAGGTTTTTGTTTGCGTTGATCTGTGTATTGGGTATAGGGAAGATGTTCAGGTGATTGATCCCTGCGGGACCCAGGTTGTCTGCTGCGTCAGCAGTGTGGAACCGGAAGGCGCTGTTATATTTGCCAAAACGCAGCATGTCCTGTCTCCGGGTGGCTTCGGCGAACATTTCGCGTCCCCGTTCGGCCAGGAACTGGTCGGCAGTCAGGATGGCAAACGGGTCTACGCCTCCGTGCTGGGTCCTGATCTGGTTGACGATGGCCAGGGTGATAGGGTCGCTCCAGTTGCCGGTGTTCCACGCATTGGCTTCCGCCTTGGTCAACAGGATGTCCGCATACCTGAAGATGGCGTACTGGTTGCTGAGGTTGCCGGTGTTGCCTTTATAGATCTCCCATTTGCCGATCCTGGCGCCAGACTGTCTCCATGCGTTGGGAGCCAGTTCGTTGATATAAGGCGTAAAGGTTAACGGCTTACCATCCGGATCGGTGGCATCAGCGGCGTCATCCGTAAGTCGGGCTATCCCATTGGCCTGGTATTGAGGGCCTACGATAAAGTTGGAGAGCCGTTTATCCTTCGTTCCTCTTATGGGAGTGCCTTTCGGATCGAGTCCGATGACAGTGTCCACCGGACCGGGATTGACGACGGTATCTATATAAGACTGGTAAAATTCCTGGACGCTTGCGAAACCATTCCAGGGCTGCAGTCCCATATTATATACGGATTGCTGCGCCATATGAAGGGTGATCAGCGGATAGGTGAAGCCGGTGGCTTTGATACCGTCATAAGGGATGACCCAGATGAATTCAAGAGAGCCTTTATTATCCTTTTTGAAATTGTCGTTGTAATTGGGCGCCAGGACGTATTTCCCTGAATTGATGATCGTATCGCAAGCGGCTATAGCCTTGTCCCACTGGGGGGTGCCGGTGTAGACCTTGGCATTCAGGTAGAGCTTGGCCAGGGTGGCATAAGCCGTATAATAATTCACCCGGCCGTAGGTCGATTCGTCGGTGGGGCCTGTCTTCTGTAAATTCGGTGCATTTTCCAGCAGCTCTTTCTCCACGAAATTATACACTTCCTGGCGGGTATTGTTTGCCGGGGGAGTGGTATTGTTGAAATCGGTGCTGATGGGTACATTGCCGAACAGGTCCAGTAGCCAGTAGTAATAGATGGCGCGCAGCGCCTGCAGTTCGGAGATGTATTTTTTAGAGACGTCCGTGCCCAGCGGGGTGAAAAGGGCAATGAGGCGATTGCAGGTGTTGACGCCCTTGAAGAGAAAATTCCAGGTATTCAGGGGTCTTGGGTCATCCGCATTATAAGTATGGGTTTTCAGCCTGACCCAGTGTCCGCCGTCACCCCAGTCGGGACCGCGGGTGGGAACGACTATTTCGTCGGAAGTGACTTCCTGCAGGGGCATAATGTTGTCGGCGTTGCCGAAAGTACCGTAGAGGTTGGTATAGGCCGAACCCAGCGATGCGACCAGCTCTTCATCGGTTTTGTTGAAATTGGCGCCGAGGACTTTGTCATAAAGCACGTTTTCCTCGTCCAGCTTTGTACAGGATGCCAAGAACAACAGGCCCAGCGCTGAATATTTAGTGATAGATGTGAATTTCATAAATAGATTCATTTTACTGATTAGAACTTAAGGTTAAAGCCTATTGTAAACGACCGGGTCCTGACCCAGGTCTCTCTCCTGTCGATGCCGGGGGCCAGTGTATTGGGCGGAGTGGGTGGAACATTTGTCGGAACACCCGGATCTTCGTAACGCACTTCCGGGTCCACACCCGTGTAACCCGTGATCACAAAGAGGTTCTGACCGGTGATATAGGCGCGGATGCTCTTGAAAGACCCACCTGCAGGCAAAGAAAAGGTATAACCCAGCGTTGCATTATCCAGCTTGGCATAAGAGGCTTTTTCCACGAACAGGCTGCTGAAGATCTGTCCATCGGTGATCTTGGGATTGTAGTATTTTGTTTTGACCACATTGTAGCTGTTGACGACGGTGGGATTCTCGTAGAAGGCCCTGTAGGTATTGATCAGGTCATGACCGATGGCGCCGCGCAGGAAAAAGTTCAGGTCGAAATTCTTATACTTGAACGAGTTGCCCCAGCCGAACTCGAATTTGGGAAGACCGTTGCCCATTTTCGTTTTGTAGTCGGTGCTGGCGGTGACGCCGCCCTTGCCGTCATCGAATTGATATTTGCCTTGCTGGGTGAGCCCTTTGTAGATGGGCCCCCACAAAAGCCCGATGGGCTGTCCTTCTACGGCGCGGGTGATCTGGGTTTGTTCCTGACCGGGCGTACCCAGGTTGGAAGCGCCGACGTAGTTGCCTGCCAGGTCCTTGTTCAGGCTGGCCAGGACCACGTGATAGGAGGAGAAGTTGATGGAGGTATTCCAGGTAAAATCTTTTTGCCGTAAGACGTCATAGCTCAGCAGGACCTCGACCCCATTACTTTTCAGCGTGCCGATATTCCTGTACTGTTTATCGGTAGGGAAGGGGGGCACGGGCACGGTGACATTGAAGATCAGGTCGGAGGTTTTTCTGTTGTAATAGTCGAAGTTACCTGTCAGGCGATTGTTCAGGGCGGCAAAATCCAGTCCTGCATCGAATTCGGCTTTCTTTTCCCATTTCAGGTCGGGGTTGGCGTTCTGCGTAGGGCCGTAGGCGGAGATATAGCTGCCGTTGTAGTAGAAGAGATTGCCGCTTGCTCCTGTAGGACCGAATAAAAACAGGGAATAATAGGAACCGCCTGGCAATGCTCCCGTAACGCCATAGCTGGCCCGCACTTTAAGGGTATTGACGCCATCGATCTCCTTAAGCCTGCCGATGTCCAGACCTGCACTTACCGCCGGGAACATGCCCCATTTATGATTGGCGCCGAACTGGGTGGACCCTTCCCTTCTCAGGCTGGCCGACAAAAAGGCGATGTCGTCATAGTTGAGGTTCAGCCTGCCGAAGAAAGCTACCAGCTTCGAGCCGTTCTTATAGCTGGCGCCTGTCGCCTTACTGTTGGAAAAATCCAGGGAACTGCTGAGATCTTCCGAGGATATGTCTGTCAGGAAGTTACCGGCCTGTACTGTGTAGCCGTTGTTGAGAAAGTTCTGGTAAGAATAACCTCCTAAGGCAGTCAGAGAAAGCTTTTTGATCTTCGTCTCATAGGACAGTGTGTTCTCATATAGCTGATTGAAAAATTCATTGTCCTGTTTCCAGGCGTACCCATTGCGCGCATAACCGCTGAAGTTGAGGAAGCTGCGCACATAGAAAGAGCGTTTCGGGAGGTAGACCCAATTATAGGCGCCGATGTTCTCCTGGGCATACCTGACGGAGATCTTCAACCCCTTGATGATCTCGTACGTGGCCAGGCCGTTGACATTGCTTCTTTTGGTGACCCTGCTGTTGGTGTTTTGTTCCAGGACTGCTACCGGGTTGGCATAATCCACGAAGTCTTGCTCCAGATAGCCGCCTCCTGTCTTATCTAAAACCGAGTCCTTGGTGTGGATAGGAGCCGTTGGGTTAAAGATGGTGGCGTATTTAAAGGCATCGTTCCAGCCGAACTGAGAGCTCCGCCTGGTGGTGCCCATGTCCAGCATGAAGACCAGCTTATCTTTCAGCGCCTTTTGGGTAAGGCCGAAGTGACCGTTGACCTGGTTGAAACCGGTGGTGATCGCTACGCCCTCTACATTCCGGTAGTTCACAGATGCGGTGTAGGAAGTACCGTTGCCGCCGCCGGAAAAGGAAAGGTTATGGGTGTGCGAGTAGGCTGTCCGGGTGATGGCTTTGTTCCAATCCGTATTGGATCCAAGGTCTGCGCCTCCGGCGGCCTTGTATTCTGCGGCAGACATGTGGGGCGTAAATTTAGAAGGCGATTCAGCGGTAGCGGTGCCGTTGTATGACACAGCTGGTCCGCTGCGGCTTCCTCTTTTAGTGGTGACGATGATGACGCCGGCCGAACCGCGGGTGCCGTATATGGCTGCAGAGGCTGCATCTTTCAGCACATCGATGCTTTGAATGTCGTTGGGGTCGATGGTATTGATGTCGATACCGATCTGCCCGTCCACAACTACCAGCGGAGAGGTGCCGGCCCCCAGGGTAGAAAGACCCCGCAAACGGATATTGAACCCTCCGTTGGGGTCGCCGCCAGGCTTGGCAATGGAAAGGCCCGAGACCTTGCCTTGCAGCAATCCTGCGACGTCGGAGATATTGCCTTTATTGAACTGTTCTGCGGTGACTGTCGTAACGGCGCTGGTGACTTCCCTTCGTTTCTGGGTGCCGTAACCGACCACCACTACTTCGTTCAGCCTGCCCGTGGATGGCACCAGCTTGACTTCGAAACTGGTTTGCTCGCCCACTTTGACTTCCTGGGATTGATATCCGACGTACGATAATACCAGAATGGCCTTTGTGTTGGGAACAGTAATGGTGAAAGTTCCATCGGTGGTCGTAACTGCTGCTGTACGAGTGCCTTTTATGGCAACAGTAACGTTGGCGAGAGGTAGACCATTGTCGTCAGATACTTTGCCTTTGACCTGGACGGGTCCTTGCTGGGCCAATACAGCATGGAAGAGAAAAAACGCAGCCATCAGCAGATTCAGATGCTTCATCTTTCTCATGTGAAAAGAATGCATAAGCTAAAAGTTTTGAGGTGATTGCAATCGGTTGCATTTGTTTCCAAAAGGATACAATGCCTGGGGTACTGAAAAAGCTACTTTAGATCAGGGGGTACCATGAATGTAGAATAATAGCTGTGCAGATTGATGCGGGTAACGCGTGGAGTGTTTTGGCATGGTCATAGGCAATCGTTAAGAGTTATAAACTTTGGTTCCTATAAGGCTTTTTCATGGATAAACGTCAAATAAACACTTATTGGCAAAGGCCTAAAAAAAACCATTTTTCGGATAGATCGTTATTTTCCGGAAGAATGGAACTGGATCAGTGCTCTATAAATGTAGGATTTCTTTTCAAAAAAACAGTCATTTGGTAAAATTTTTTGTAATATCTACGGCATAAGTTGGTAAAACAGGATTGTGTTGTTGTTCCGGGCGATCAGGATCAATGTCTTGCCTGATAAGGTCCCGAGGGTCTTTATATCCCGGATCTCTCCTTCTGCCATAATGCCCGATGCCAGCGGCGTAAGCGCTTTGAATTGCCCCCTGGCCTGGCCCAAAAGAACTGTTCCGTATCCGGCATCGTAACGTCCTTCGTAGGGCAGTACGCCATAAAAGTTCCCCGCAGCGAGGACATCTGTTTGTTGGTCGTGATTGAAATCCCCTGTTAAAAATGCAAAGACGGGCGACCACTGCACCTGGGTGGGCAGCTTCGACAGGTTGAATTGGCCGGTGCGGGTATGCATGAGTGCTACGGAAGAAAGAATACTGGCATTGAATGGGTGTATTTTGTCCAGTATACTGCCGAATACCTGTTCGATGGTTTGACCGGCAAAGCTTGCATAATCGGGATATTTTTTCCGGATGAGGGCAGGCAGATGTTTTTCCCACTCGTCTTTTCCCAGGAAAGGATAATACTTTCCTTCTTTCTCAACGGCCAGCAGCTGCTCGATATATCCATTGTTCCCGAAATCCCCGGTATATAACTTTAATGGGAATGCCGTGCTGGCATGCAATTTTGAGTTCTCTCCCCAGTTACCAACCAGCAGGTCATCGTATCCGTCGTGGTCGAGGTCAGCAGTCCGGACCGTTGTCCACAGGCCGGTGGTATTTTGAAGGCCGAAGGAAGCAGTATTGTTGGTCAGCCGGCCGTGCATGTTGGTAAAGATCGTCACGGGCATCCATTCGCCTGCTATCACCAGGTCCGGCCAGCCGTCTTTATCGATGTCGTCCCAGACAGCATCTGTGACCATGCCTGCCTTGCGCAGGCCGGGGGCCACCGTTTCATCCGCCACCGTGAACTTACCTTCTCCATCGTTCAGCAAAAGGTAAGAATCGGGGATCTCTCCATACCTTTCCGCCACGCACCTGCCACCTACAAAAAGGTCCAGGTCCCCATCATGATCAAAGTCTGCAGCTATGGCCACCGATTTATTTCCCGGCAGCCTGGGCAGATTGCCTGATCTTGTGAAATGTCCTTTGCCATCATTCAGGTACAGTCTGTCCAGGGATGGATCTCCGTTCTGGAATTCATTTCCTCCGCTGACCACGTACAGGTCTTTATCGCCGTCATTGTCAGCATCAAAGAACAAAGCATTCACATCTTCATTGATGGCGTCGGCCGAAAATAATTCTTTATTGGTGGAGACGAATTTGCCGTCAGGCGTCTGTATGAACAGCGCCCCCGGTTGGTCTTTTGCACCACCTGCGAAAAAGTCATCCAGCCCGTCCCCATTGACATCAGCCACTGCCAGCTTAGGGCCCTGCGTAGAGACCAGGTGGGGAAGATAGGCCTGCTGTACAAAGTCATTGAAATTATTTTCCCGATGCCGGTAGTCAAGCTGAATGCTGTCCGTAACATCCCTGAAATGAGGTATATCCTGGTCCGCTATCCCAGGTTGCCATAGGCGGGCTTGTCCGGATGCATGCTTTTGCCAGACAGTCAACCGCTGGTCAGCCTTTACATGACTGAATAGCTGGACGGCGCCATCGGGCCATATCACCTGTACGGTGTCGATGACAGTTGCAGCGCCAGTGCCGAAGTGAACATACTGCAGGCTGCTGCTTTCGAAGCCTTTTGTCGTCCCTGCATAATTAAGCTGGATGGCGCCCTTTTGCTTTAACAACACCTTTGTTCCGAGGCCTGAACGATTGAGCCCTTCTCCCTTTAGCTGGATGTCCAGGAAGTGGTGGCCGGTGCGGATCGATGAATTGTTCCTGTAAATGCCGGCGGGGCCGTTGATGTGATTCACTACGATGTCCAGGTCACCGTCATTGTCCAGGTCAGCGTAAGCCGCTCCATTGGAAAAGCCCGGGCTGTCGAAACCCCAGGCCTTGCTCTCGTCAATGAACCGCAGGCTATCCGTGCCTTTGAAAAGATAGTTGGAGGCTATTCCGGAAGGCATTTTCCGAATGATCTCTTTATCTGAAGCCTGACCTTTGCCAGCGGCATCGTGGGCAGTAATGCCGGAAATGAATTTTATGTAATCCAGGTCATTGGGTCTTCGAAGGATACCGTTGCTGATGAAAAGGTCTTTTATGCCGTCATTATCCAGGTCGGCTGCCAGGGGTGACCAGCTCCAGTCCGTGGCGGAAATGCCTGCATAGAGCCCGATCTCGCTGAATTTTTTGCCGCAGCCAATATTCAGCTGCAGGCAATTGCGTGAATACTGGTAATGGTAGCCAAAATTGAGTTTGTACAGGTAAATGTTCAGCGGATCGTCTCCCCAGGAGGTTTTCAGCAACCGCTCGTCCCTGGGCAGCATGTCCAGGGTGATAATATCGAGCCAGCCATCATTATTCATGTCGGCGATATCACTGCCCATGGAAAACCGGCTCTCATGGCCGAAGGCCTGCCGGTTGCATTCCCGGAATGTACCGTTCCGCTGGTTGAGATAATAGTAATCGTTCTCATGGAAATCATTGCTGACATAAATATCATCCCATCCATCGTTGTTGAGATCCCCCACGGCGACATTCAGTCCATAGCCAATGATGCCGCTGTAGATACCTGCTGCCGTAGTCACTTCGACGAATCTTCTGCCGCCGGCGCTGCTGTCATTCCTGAATAATTTATCGCCGCTGGCTTCATTCTTTATATGGCGGGCGGCCGAGTCTACATAAGTATCTGTAGAATGCACGGCATGGTTCACAAGGAACATATCCAGATCGCCGTCATGGTCATAATCAAAGAAAACGGCCTGGGTATTAAAACCTTCGATATCCAGGCCGTACTCATGGCCTTTCTCACTGAATGTCAGATCTCCATTGTTGATGAACAGCTCGTTATGGCCATGGAAACGCTTGTATCCCCCTACTTCAGAGACGTATATATCCAACAGTCCGTCCCCGTTGACATCGGCCAGGGTCACGCCCGTTTTCCAGTTGCCGGAGCCGCTTACACCGGCTTTTACGGTGATATCCTCGAAATGAAAGTTGCCTTTGTTAAGGTAAAGCTTATTACTACCCTGGTTGGAGATAAAATAAATATCTGCAAGTCCGTCATTGTTGATATCTCCGACGCCGACGCCACCGCCATTATAATAATACAGGTAATCCAGTATATTGAGCGTGTCCGTATCTTCGATGCTGTTCTCAAAACTGATCCCGGTGACCGAAGGGGAGATGGAGGAAAAAAGCGTGTCGGGCTTGCCTTTGCAGGAATGAAGAAAGAAGGCGGCAAACGATAGCAGGCGTAGAAAATTTGACACACCCGCAATTTAGGAATTAAAAAGTATCTTTATAGGGTAGAGCGAATTTATTCATGACGAGACGTCAACCTGTGACCTTCAGCCTGCCTGAGAAATGACATCGTCTAAAAATATCTAAGCCAGCGCTTTTCCGGATGCAGGGCTTTATATCGTCCATACCATATGCACAGGGGATAGAGGCTTGCCACTACGGCCAGCCATACCAGGTAGACCCATGGCAGGCTGATACCGCTGCCCGGCGGTCTGCCGAACTGAAAGGGGCCGAACACCAGCTGGTCCGCCCGGAAACCTTGTAAAAACACCATTGCCAGCATCAGCAGATGGATGAGATTCCAGTGTATCAGGTAATAGAACATGGGGACTTTTCCATAGACCGATGCTATGCGGGTGACGGCATTTTCCTTCCCGTCGATGAAGGAGAGGAACAGCAGCAGCAGTCCCAGCATGATCAGCGTATACAGGAGGGATGGCGGATATTTGCTGACATTTATAAACGACAGGAAAGTATATAAAGAGTTCCTCTGGACGCTCCATTTTATCGGGTCGCCGTATAAATTGGCGGCTCTCAGCAGTACGAAGAGGCCCAATGCTATCAATGCGAGACGTCGAAGGTGTTTTTTTCTCATTTCATATGGGTGGGCAAACTGCGGACCCAGTGCAAAGCCTACCAGCATGATGCCCAGCCATGGTAAGGCCGGATAGCCGATGACCAGGGCTGTACCGCCTATTTTAATCAGGCCGCCTCCTAAGAGCAGCGCGCCTGCAAATTGCAATATGGGATTGGACACCATGGGTAACCGTCCCAGGAGATCGTGGAGGAAAATGATCAGCAGGCCTATGATCCCCAGGGTTTTTGATGAGAGGTTGTAGAGAAGCCCCAGGCCTATGAACCCAAAGCCGATGGCAGCGATGACCTGTATCAGCACTGTCCGGAAATGGATGTCATACCATATGCCGAAGTTGACGACGGTGAGCTCCAGGAGAACCAGGAAAATACCGCGGGTAAAGAGGAATCGCCGGCTGGCCCGTGGATCAGCATGTCTTTGCAGGGACAGCCAGGCGGAAGTACCCGACAGAAAGACAAAGCTGGGAGCGCACAGGTGTGTGATCCATCGTGTAAAGAAAAGAATGGGGGTGGTGGTCTTCAGGTCGGTGGGGTTTTGGGTGAGGGCGTCTATATGCAGCAGGTCCCTGGTATGGTCAAGGGCCATGATGATCATCACCAGCCCACGGGCGATGTCGATGGAATAAATGCGCTTCATACCTAAATGTAATGTGCACGCAAGAAAATAATTGATGAGAAGGCGTTTTTTCGATGAAGTGTATTTTTTTGTCGATAAGCGACATGACCGGGCGAACCGGATGTCCTAGGGCTGGAGGCGTCGCCTGACCTCCTGTCTATGCTCTCTGGAGACCGGGATGATCTTGTTCCGGATGTGCACGCAGTTATCCCTGAACAGCGTGATCTTATCCAGCGCTACCGTGTAGCTGCGATGCAGACGGAAAAATTTCCCGGCCGGCAGTTTGGCTGTAATATCGGTAAGGGTTTGATGGCAGAGGTATTCGTCTCCGGCGGTAACCACTTTAATGTAGTCTTTCCGGCTTTCGATGTAGTGAACATCTTTTATCAATACCTGTACCAGCTGTTTGTCCACCTTCAGGAAAATATGCTCCTCTCCTTTCCAGCGGGTGAATTTTTCCATGGTCTGCTGTATCCTGGCAAATGAAAAGGGTTTTACCAGGTAGTCGAGCACTTCCAGCTCGAAGCCTTCCACGGCATAATCCCTGTAGGCGGTGGTGATGACGACGGCAGGCCGGTGGGTAAGGCTTTTCAGCAGGCTCAGGCCATTGATACCAGGCATTTCAATATCCAGGAACAGGAGGTCGAAATGGTCCGTCTGCAATTGCTGTAAGGCTTCCACGCCATTCTCACAACACGTGGGGCGGATATCCATTTTTTCCAAATAGTCCACCATCACATCTATGGCCAGCGGTTCGTCGTCCACTACTATGCATTTAAGACCGTTCATGACAAGGGAATTTTCAGGTGAGCCTTGAATATATCATCGGTTCTTTGTAACTGTAAAGTGTATCGTGATCCGTATAAAATATCCAATCTGCGGGTGACGTTTTTCAGGCCGATGCCGCCTTGTCCATTTTCTTTTGGATCTATTGTTGCAGGGTTACAGACCCTGAAGTCCAGCCATGGAGGCTGTATGTTCAGGGACAAATCGATGCGTACAGGACCCATGTGGTCCTTTAGTCCGTGCTTAAAGCCGTTTTCTACAAAGGCCAGTAACAGCAAGGGCGGGATCCGTACCGAACCGGTATCGCCTTTTTTTTCAAAGCACAGTGTCAGACGCCGGCCATAGCGCAGCTGCTCCAGCGCCATGTAATTTTCCAGGGTAATTATTTCTTTATCCAGCGGCACTGTGGCAGCGTTGGAATCATATAGTATATAGCTCATCAGGCCGGATAGTTTCAGCACTACCTCCGGCGCCTGATCAGATTTTTTGACGGTGAGCGAATACAGGTTGTTCAAGGTATTGAAGAAGAAATGCGGGTGTATCTGGGATTTGAGAAAATTCAGTTCCGTCTGGATATGCTGTTTTTCCCGTTCTCTCCACTGCTGTTCATGCAGCATCCAGTCCTTCAGGAATTTAATACCCGTCGTCAAACCCACGAGGGAAAGGATGTTCAGGCCTTGTATGGCAAGATTCGCCGGTGTAATGTCCATTGCATGGGCAAAGGCTGTCTCTCCCGACAACGTATAGTATCGATGGAGCCAGATGAACAGTGCAGATTGCAGAAGAATACTTGTCAGCAGGGTTAAGAAATAGAGAAAATATTTTTTCCTGAATAAAAGCCGGGGTATCAGGATATAGATATTCAGGTACACCTGCAGCATATCCGGCGGCAGCAGTGTCAGCAGCTTGAGAAAGAAGGTCCAGTGATGTATCGGACGAACATTGATGATGATGAGGGCTGCGGTGGAAAAATAGAATAGCCAGAACAAAAAATGATATACTCTCCTGTTGCGGAGAATCTTTGTGAACAAGACATGCTGTGGATAGGACCGGGACAATAGCTATCGATTGTACCTAAAAGTACGACGGTTGGCTTAATTTTTGATCAGACCCTTATCTTTGTACAAACAATCCAATTACGATGATCCTTATCCCTATCTCCCGGAGGTCTTTATACATCTGCATTTTGTTCCTGTTAGCAGCTGTACATCCCGCAGCCGCACAGAAGCGTCTACAGCTTTCTCTTGCTACGGGCTATCAGTCCGAGGATTTCCGCTGGTCGATCGCCGGCAGCGTGCAGGGCACCGATCCCAACATTCTTTCGGAGCTGAAATGGAAGCATCTTTCCGGTCCTTCTGTCGGGGCATCCATAGGATGGAATTTCTGGAAATCGTTCAGTATGCGGTCCGAATTTTCCAATATGTTTATTGTTTCTGGCAGTGTCACCGACGCCGATTATCATGGGGATAACCGTACGGACCGGTCTTATTACGGTGAGTTCGACGCAAAAAAAGGCTCCATTTTTTCCTGGCGGACGACATTGGAGTATGCTTTTCATTTAGATAAGGTTGCTCTTATTCCTTTGGCCGGATTTTCCCTGCACCAGCAATCTCTTCATATAACGGATCAGTCGGGCTCGAATCCTGATCTCAACAGCACCTATTCGGCGCGGTACCTGGGCGGAGTTATCGGATTGCGGGCGGAAGTCCCCTTGTCCGACCGTTTTGCCCTCGAAGGAGGCTTGTTGTGTGATATAGTTCATTACCGTGGCCGGGCCAACTGGAACCTTATCTCCACTTTTCGTCATCCGCTCAGTTTCCAGGATGATGCCAATGGGTATAACCTGGAAGGGAATTTGAAGCTGGTTTATAAGTTTGACAAATGGACCTTCTTTTTATCGGGCAATATTCTGCACGGCAAGACGGGTAAAGGTACTGACATGCTTTACCTGCAGAATGGACAGGATGTCCCGACGCAATTCAATGAGGCCGTCAGGGATTATATCAGGGGTGGGATCGGGGCCAGCGTGGCTTTATTCTGATACCTGTTACAGGGTGTGTCCAGCTGCTGTTTACAATGCATGCTGCCAGAAGAGGCGTCCTCCCTGGTACAGGAGCGATAGAAACCATAGAGGGATAGCGATGATTGCTATCCAAAGTATACGCTTCCCATGCTTCCGTTCCCATGCCGAATAGATATATACCCTTTCACCGTTGGGTAATGTTTTTTTCAGGTAGGCCAGCACATAGCCGAGGACAAAAGAGCCGGCACTACACCAAAGACCGAAAAATGCGCCGGTAAGACCGCCGAAGAGGCTGATGAACGCTCCGCCATAACCCAAAAAGATCTGGGACTGATGCACCTTTTCCGGCTTGGCCAGTTCGGCGATACGTTGCTGACGAAACTGTTCAGCCTTCACAGGGGTAATTTCATGCCCTCTTTCGGCCAGCAGCTTTTTAGCCAATGCGTAGTCCAGGTGTCCCCATTCATCGGGCTTTTGTACAACTTCCAGCAGCTCGTCATTGGTGAAGCTTAGAAGATAATAATCAGGATCGATGCCCTGTAGTTGTGCCTGGTAATAATCTTCCAGGATGGCATGCGCCCTGGTAAAGTCTTCCGGGGGAATTTTTAGATGAGTGACAGCACCAAGATCATTACCCATGATAGTCGAATCCAGCAGAGGGGCCTCGTTCTCAACCTGGCAATCGATGCCTTGTGTGCGTAATCGTTCGGCTATGGCGGCTGCCAGATCAGGATCATTGAATTTTTGAAAGGTCAGGTTGGGCTGGGGCATGGCTACGTTTTTCGCTAATATAATGATAAATGGCTTCCTGCGGGCGTATCTGCGGTTCCGCCGCCTGCAGGCGGAGAATCTCTTTTATTTCCTGCCGCAGGCGTTCGTCATATAAGGGAAAGCAAACTTCTATCCTTCTGTAAATATTCCTGTTCATCCAGTCTGCGGAACCTAGGAAAATCTCTTCTTGTCCGTTGTTGTGAAAGATGAATACACGCCCATGCTCCAGGTATCTGTCGACGATGCGATGGTTGGTGATGTTCCTGCTCATGCCTGGTACACCGGGTATGCAGCAGCAGATGCTGCGTACGATGAGGGTGATGCGCACACCTGCATTGGAAGCTTCATAGAGCTTGTTTATCAGCACCCGTTCTTCCAGGTTGTTAAGCTTGATCGTGATGGATGCCGGTAATCCCAGGCGTACATTGGCTATTTCCCGGTCGATAAGAGAAAGGAACCTGTCCTGCAGATTGAACTGCGCTACCAGCAGGTGTTTGAACGGGATCTTTTCTGTGTTGCGCGGGTCCTTCCGGCGGCTGAGGAAGATAAACAGCAGCTCCAGCTCACGCATCAGGTCGTGATTGCCTGTCAGCAGGATATGATCTGTATAGAAGCGGGCTGTTTTTTCATTCAGGTTGCCCGTCGCCAGCAATCCATAATAGATCATCCGGTCATGTACTTTTTTCTTTACCAGCGCCACTTTTGCATGGACTTTCAGGCCGGGGATGCTGTAGACGATCTTTACACCCGCCTGTTTCATTTGTTTGGCCCACTGGAGATTGTTGGCTTCATCAAATCGCGCCTTCAGCTCTACGAATACGGTAACCTTTTTACCATTACGGCTGGCGCTGATCAGGGCATGTGCGATCCGGGAGTCACGGGCTATGCGATACATGGTTGTGTAGATCTCTTCTACCGCGAGGTCGATAGCAGCCTCGTTGAAAAATTGCAGCACCGGGTCATAGCTTTCATAAGGCGCATGCAGGAGAATATCTTTTTGAGCTATGCGTTGAAAGAGGCTGTGCGGGCCTTCCTCTGTCGCCTGTTGCGGCGGCCAGACAGGATAGGAGAGGGTGCTGTCCTTCACGGGGAAGGAAGAAAGATCGCGGAGGTTGTGATACCGGCCTCCCTGTACGATGGACGCATCGTGCAATCCCAGGGCGTCGATCAGGGATTGAAGCATGCCTCCCGGAATGCCCGGCTGGTGTAGGAAGCGGGTAGCCAGGCCTGCATCTCTTTTGGCCAGTTTTTTTTCTATTTTTTCTGCGATATCTCCTTCGTATTCGTCTTCCAGGTCAAGCTCTGCGTCCCTGGTGATCTTGATGCTGCAGGCTACTTTTACGGGCATACCAGGAAAGATAAAGTCCAGGTTGTCCCGTATGATGTCGTCGATAAAGAGAATAAATTTACGCCCTTCGTATTCTACCTTGAAAAAACGGGGTACGCTGTCGGAAGGGATATTCAGGATATAGATGTCCTGTGCCGATTCGCCGATGACGACAGCAAAATAGAGTTTATCATTACCCGGGAAAAAACTGTCTTTTGCCAGGGACAGATGCACAGGCTGGAGAAAGGCCAGCAGTTCCGTGAAAAAATATCCGGCGGCGGCTTTTTTAACGGCGGGGGGTACGGGCAGTGACCAGGGCATGGCGGTCTGGCCGGCCCGTTCGTAGATAAATTCGATGCTGTGTTGTGAGAGTTGAGGGATCACGTTACCCAGGAGCAGTTGACCATAATGTGTCAGCTGGCGGTCTACTTCTTTTGTGATCTTTTGCAATAGGAGCTCGCTTTCGGGACCGGCGGCCGTGTCTTTTGATCTTTTAATTTTTCCCAGGGCTGCCAGGGCGGGTACCCTGACCCTGTAGAATTCGTCCAGGTTGGAGGAATAGATGGAGAGAAAATTTACGCGTTCCAGCAGGGGTGTCGTTTCCCGGGCGGCTTCTTCCATTACCCGGTAGTTAAAGGAGAGCCAGCTCAGGTCGCGGTCGAAAAATGAGTTGTCAGACATAATGAGTAACTTGGCCGTTCGATTGGTGTTTTATCATTGGCAAAATACTGATTTTCCGGACCTGGTCCACTTTGTATGAGACAAGAACTAAAGAAAATAGAGCAGCAGCGGGCGCTGTTCAGAGGAGTATTTTCAAAATATGGGCTGAAATCCGGCTATGGAGGGCGCTCTATGGAGACGGTGCTGCTGGTGGACATCCGGGATAGTAATGGAAAGTTAATATGTGATCATTTGTGGTTCAATATGACAAAAGGGTTTGAGGTGCTGGGGACAATGCGGGAGGGGGATGTGATCCAGTTCGAGGCGCGGGTGAAGGAGTATAAAAAAGGATATGTTAACCGGCGGGCAGGGATCGATCAAAGCAAGGTTGATTATAAACTGAGTCATCCGACGAGGATCGGGAGGTACAGGTTTTAGTGGATATTTATACCAGCGGTAATACAATGCCAGGAGAGATATCTTATATTCGTTATAAACCAGATAAAGACGATCATGCTTCTTCTCGCCATACTTCTTCCTTGTCTGTCCTTCCTCCTGCGAGGCAGGATACTTCACTTTATTGTCTGCCTTATTTTGCAGATCACGCTCATTGGATGGCTGCCTGCCGCTATCTGGGCCGTTGTAGATCTGCAGAATTCCAGGGCTGAGAGAAGGAATCGCCGGCTCATCAGGGAAATGCGGAGGTGATCATACCGCTGTCTTATTTCTTTTTCTGTATTCCAGGGGGGAATGTCCCATAAGTTTGGAGAACATCCGGGAAAAATAATATTGGTCTTCCACGCCAAGGCTGATGGCCATTTCCTTTATGGTCATATTGGTGAGCAATAAGTACTGGCAGGCTTTCTGAATTTTTAAATGGTTGAAGTATTCAATAGGAGGGTAGCCTGTACGCTCCCTGAAAACAGCAGAGAAGTGGGATACCGATAATTTGGCGAAGTCGGCGAACTCCTGCAGAGACAACGTCGTGTGGATCTTTTTTTGCATGAGCTCGATGGTAAGGGCTATAATGTCCCCGTCTTTTTTATGTTCGACGTAATTGAATTTCTCCTCGTACATCAGGGAGGAAAGGAAATGATAAAAGATCATATTGACGTATCGGAGCGTATCCTGGCTGTAGCCCTTCTCGAGGTTGGTATAAATATCCTCGAACAGCTTTATCCTGGTCTCGTTATAGGCCAGCCCGGGTTTGTAATCCTTAGAGTTCTGCAGGATCATATCCACGATGTATCCGGCGATCTCTCCTTTAAAATGTATCCAGTAAATAGTCCATGGATCTTTTTCATTGGCTGCGTACTTATGTGCGGCGTTGGCAGGGATGGCGATGAACTGGGAGGGGCCGATCTCCATTCTTTTTTTGTCGATCTCTATCCAGCCTCTTCCTTCGACACAATAGATAATGATGTGCTGGCTGATACCGCCGGGTCTCTCTACATAGTGGAATTTTGCCTTTGGATAATGACCGATATCAGTGATAAAGATCTGCCGGGTCACCGGGTCTTTGGTCAGGAATTCCGTTATGATCTTCTTTGGAAGTACGATCAGCTTTTGACCTTCGAATCCCTGTCGTTTGCGCAGCGCTTTCGATCTTTCCAATTCACATGGATTTTATGCAAAATACAAAAAGCAGAAAATAATCCATCATTTTCATAAAAAATACTATTCTTTTTCACTGTCCCAAATTCGAATTTTGAGTGAATAAACCAAAACGATTGTAATGCCACTAACAGAAACATGCAAGGTTGGTGGACGGCATCGGTTTTTCCGTAGCATTGTCCATCTCATATTTCTCTCTTTTTCTCTGACTGCTTTGCAGGCGACGGCACAGCAGCGACAAGTACAAGGCCTGGTCAAGGATGCGGCCACGCATGCTCCGCTGCCGCTGGCTACCATCAGCATTAAAGTAAAAGGCGCTTCCGGGAGCACCAAGATCACGGACAGCCGGGGCAGATTTAGCTTTCCTGCCGCGCCCGGTACGAGTCTCGAAGTAAGCTATGCCGGTTATAAAACCCAACAGGTAGCTGTACAGGATGACAGCAATACCATTACCATTCTCCTGGTGGCTGGTGATAACAAACTGGACCAGGTGGTGGTTATCGGTTATGGCAAAGAAAAGCGGACGGATCTTACCAGTGCTATTTCCAGTATTTCCGGTAAGGATATCAGCGAGCTGCCTGTAACCAATCTGGCCAGCGCCCTGGCTTCCAGGACGCCTGGCGTGGAAGTACACAGTTCGGGTTATGCCCCGGGTTCGGGCAACTCCATCAATGTAAGGGGTCTCAACTCCATCACACAAAGCGAGGGGCCTTTATATATAGTAGATGGTGTGGCTATCACAGGGGATATCAGGGACCTCAATCCTGCCGACATCGAATCGGTGGATATCCTGAAAGATGCTGCTGCGGCGGGTATCTATGGTTCCCGTGCGTCGGCCGGCGTCATTATCGTTACTACCAAGCATGGCAAGGCGGGTGTGGCAACCATCGACTTTAATATGTACTATGGCATCCAGACGATGAACAACCCTTATCATATGCTGGATGCGCAAGGGTATTACAAGCTGAAAAAATTTGCTTTCAACGATGCCGATCCTATAACCTTTGGTGTCGACAGCCCGGATAGGAAGTTCTTTAACCAATATGAACTGCAGAGCATTGCAAACGGATATAAGAGCTATGACTGGCTGAAGGCCGTTACCCGCAGGGCCGCACCCATCCAGAGCTATTCGCTGGGCATATCCAACGGCGTTGGAAAAAATAAGGTGTATTTCAGCGGCAACTACCTGGACCAGAAAGGCATTCTCATCAATACCGGTTTTACCCGGTACGGCGGTCACTTCAGCATCGAGTCGGAGATCAATAAAGTTTTCAAGCTGGGCGGCAGCGTCAACGTGGACCATAATATCAGCAAGGGCGTGGCGGACAATACCTATCAGCTGGCGCTGACCCAAAGCCCCCTGATGCCTATTTTTGACTCTACCGGTGCGCCCCTGGTGATCACGGACAACAGCACGGGTACCCTGACTATACGCAATCCGATGACATCGGCGCTGTATACTGTGAACAATAGTACGTCCAACAGGACTTTTGCGAATTTTTACCTGGAGGCTTCACCTATACGCAACCTTGTATTGAGGAGCAGCATCGGGGCCGACCTGCTCAACTCGGAGTATGATACGTATTATGCCCGGAACACGGACAGGGGATTTTCGAGCAATGGCTTTGCCGAAGTATATCAGACCAAATCCACTGATGTACTGTGGGAAAATACGGCTACCTACAGCTATTCGAAGGGGGATCACGATCTCAACGTAGTGGCGGGTGCGACCTATGAGCGGAGAGAGAATACCGCCATGGATATGCAGGGACGGCAGTTCCCCACCGACCTGCTGACTTTTAAAAATATGGGCAGCGCGGGTATCAAGGTGCAGGACAACACCAACTATGATGGCTGGATCGTACAGTCGTTGCTGGCCAGGGCCATCTATAAATTCAAAAAACGTTATATCCTGAACCTTACGGGCAGGCGGGATGGCTCTTCCCGTTTTGGTCAAGAGAATCGTTATGGTTTCTTTCCCTCCGCCAGTGTTGCCTGGCGGCTGATAGACGAGCCATTCCTTGGCTATAAGGTAAAGTCTACCTTAAGTGACTGGAAGATCAGGGCAAGCTATGGTCTTATCGGCAATCAGAACCTCCCTTATGATGCCATCTATACGCGATATAATAATGCGCAGTATCCTTTCAATGGCGCCAATGCCACCAGCGGCTACCAGGTGGGTGGTACGGCCGGTAATCCCACGCTGGAATGGGAGCGGCAGCATCAGACCAATGCCGGCATGGACATTGCCGCCTTCAGCAATCGTATATCCCTTAGCGTGGATCTTTATAACAAGCGTATCACCAGCCTGCTGATGCCTTTTACCCTGGCGCCTTCCTCCGGCTTCTACAACGAGCAGGTGAATGTTGCCGCCATGAATACGAAGGGGATCGATATCAACTTCCAGGCTACGCCCGTGAAGACGAGGAATTTCGAATGGCAGATGACCTTCAACTGGAGCAAGTACAAGAGCAAGGTTACAAAACTATTCCCCGGGAGGGATTCCATCAGTCTTGCATTGCGGGTAGGTCAGCCACCCAGCGGTGTGTTGGTAAATTATGTGTTCGATGGGTTATATCAGCAGGGTGATGACTTTACGCTGAACCCCAACGGCAAGCCCGGCGATGTCAAAATAAAAGACCTGAACCATGACGGTAAGATCACTCCGCAGGACCAGACCATTGTCGGATATAATATTCCCGGCGGATGGGGTGGGCTCTGGAACTGGTTTCGATACAAAAACATAACCATGACCGTGCTGGCCTCTTATGAATATGGTCACCAGATGAACAATCTGCCTTATACGAATCTCACCTGGTACAACACGTGGTTTGGCAATATAGGAAATGTTACGAAGGAAGGGGCCAACTACTGGACGCCGACCAATACGCATACCAATATACCCAGGCCGAATGCCTTTGCCACTTCGCTGAAACCGATACCTGGCGGACCCGATGGAGGGACCAGCTATTCCATCCAGAAAGGCGATTATATCCGGATCAAGAGCATCAACCTGGCTTATGATATACCGGGCAACCTGGTGCAGAAGATGCGGCTGAGGAGTCTGAATGTGTATGTGCAGGCTATCGAGCCCTTCCTTTTTACCAAGTACAAGGGGCTGGACCCGGATAACGGAAATCCCACACAACTGGAGAACTATCCCAGGTACAGGACCTGGCTTATAGGCGTAAAACTTGGGTTATAACTATCAAAAAAAATTGTATGCGACAATACAAAATCACCACTTATTTTATAATGGCCCTGTTGCTTGCGGCAGCGGGCTGTAAAAAAGGTCTGAACTATACACCGGAGGTTTTTGTAGCGCAGCCGCAGGTGTTTAAGGACCAGGCGGGCGCCACTGCCGCCGTCACGGGCATCTATACCCAATTGCAAACATTGAAGAAGTCCGATTATGCGTTGATCGGTATCATCGGCACCGATGAGGCGCGTTGTACCTATCAATCCCAGGGGTATGGCGATTATTGGGCCAATGTCACCGGTCTGGATGTCTACGACATTAAGTTCGGCAGTCAGAACTACCAGCTGAGCGGTTTCTGGCAGGGATGTTATATCGGCATCGCCAATGCGAATGCTGCCATCCAGGGTATACCCGGCGCCGCCATCTCCGACCCTTCCGTGAGCAACCGGCTATTGGGCGAATCCAAATTCATGCGGGCCCTGTTCTATTTCTATCTTGTACAGCTATATGGGGATGTCCCTCTTCGTACGGAAGCCACTCCTTTTTCCGCGGGTGTCAAGCGAACGCCTGTCAAGGATGTATATGACCAGATCGTCAGCGATCTCAAGTTCGCCATTGCCAATTTATGGAATAAAAGTAAGAACCCTGGTATTGGCAGAGCAAGTGTGGAAGCTGCCAGGGCGTTGTTGGGAAAGGTCTATCTTACGCAGGGAAATTACAATGATGCAAAGGAGCAGTTTGAGGATCTCATCAATAGCAATAGTCTGACGCTTCTGCAGGATTATGCCCTGCTTTTTGACGGACAGCATGAGAACAATGACGAGTCCCTGTTCGAGATCCAATATTCTACGGATGCAGGCAATACGCAAGGGCTTCAAAATATTTTTGGATCGTATGCCGGTCCAGGCATCCCGGGCAGCGCATTTAACAGTCATACACCCGGCGCCGGCGGCACGGTGGTCATGGCCACTTCTTTCTATTCCGATACGGTGTTTGACAAAACCAATGATAAACGGTATTTGGCCTCCATCTGGCCGCACCGCTATGACGGCAACGGCAATACGATGGACTGGTGGGTCGACCCGGGCCTGCCTACGATCAAAAAATACGATATTAGCAGCAGTGATATCGATATTTATAATTCCGGCAAAAACCTGTATTATTTACGTGCGGCAGATGTCTATCTTATGTATGCGGAAGTATTGAATGAGCTGGGGCAAACGGGGGCAGCCCTTGCTCCGCTGAACAAGGTGCGTAATCGTGCGGGGCTGCAGAACCTGGAGACTGCCTGGGGGCGTACTCCCACGCAGGCAGAGCTGAGGACGGAGCTGCTGGATGAGCGGACCCGTGAGCTTGGGGGTGAAGGCTGGCGCTGGTTTGACCTTAAGCGGACAGGGACGTTGGTAAGCCGTGTACAGCGGTATAACAATCCCAGGGCTTATTATGTGCCCATCAACGGACCGGGTGATCCTCATCCCGCTCAAAATATCTCCGACAAGAATAATCTCTACCCGATACCGTTAAATGAATTGCAGACGAACTCCGCTTTATCATTGAATGATCAAAATCCAGGATACTAATTGAAGATGAAGTATTATAAAATAGTCGTTCTATTGCTGCTGGGCCTGCGGGGATCATCCCTGCAGGCTCAGTCCGTGCGGGAGTATACAGACAGTGTCGTGGTGTCTACCGATGAGGCTGCCGTGGTGCTGAATGTGAGGACGGGGATGGTGGATTATCGTTTTACACCGGGGATCGTTCTGGATAACACGGTGGCTTATTTGCAGGACGTGCGTACCGGCTATCTGTCTACGGCGGACCTGGGACAGCATCCCTACAGCACTGATGTCGTAGAAGATAGTTTAGGCAAGGGGGTCCGTATCAATATCAAGCATATGGATGACCGGCATGATCTGTATCTTCTGCAGAGAATCACCTTGTATGCCGGGCATCCCTGGGTGTTGATGGATCTGATAGTGGGTAGTGGCAGGGGGCAGGTGGGGTTGGAGACACGTAATATCAGCCCGTTGGCGGTGTTGGCGGACCGGGGAGGAAGGATGTATGTTCCCGGCAGTGAGCCCCGTATCCTGGATGAGCCATTCGACAATGATGACTGGGTAGGCATCGTTGAACGTCACTGGCCGGATGCTTCGGGCATCAGCTATGAGTTCTCTTCCGTGTATGACAATGTTTCTCTTTCCGGCCTGGTGCTGGGTAGTGTCGATCATGATTTTTGGAAGACGGGTATTTCCTACCGGATGGCTGGCATCAAAGGGCAGCTGGATTCTTTTATCGTGTATGGAGGCGCCGCCACACCTGATGTGGCTGGTCTGCCGCATGCCTATGGCGGTCAGGATGGGACCCATGATCATCTGCAGCATGGTACGATGACGGGTAACGTGGTTGCGTCGCCATTGGTATATCTGAGTGGAGGAAAGGATGTTCGAGCGGCTTTCACCGGCTTCGGACAGGTGAATGCACGGCTGAACGGCAGCCTTACCTGGAAGAGATATGCTCCCGTTTACTGGAACAGCTTTGGTGTGGAAGGTGTGCTGGGTTATGAGAAGGTCATGATGCCGCCGGGGGTGGCGAAGATATCCGACTATCTTCATTCGCTGGACAATTTCAGCCGGAGGGCGCATCCTGTCCTCAGCATCGACTCTTATGATCAATCGATCTATACCACCGAGCTGTTGGCTTCCCTGGGTAAATATGGGAAAAAGAATGGTCAGCAGATGGGGTTTTATTTTATCCCTTTTGCCGTTTGGACCTGGAAGAATGGGATGGACCGGACGATGGTGGCGGGTACCAGCTATAGTCTGAACGATGTCGTGCTAAAGGACCAGGATGGCAAGCCGATTGCTTATAAGGATGGTGACTGGGGCGCTTTTCCGCTGGATCCCACGCATCCGGCCACCCGGCAGTCCATCATTATGCAATTACAGAAAGCAAAAGCCATCAATGCCTCTTTTTTAAAGATCGATTTTTTGACGGCGGGTGCGTTGGAATCATCCACCCGCTGGGACCCTAAGGTACGGACTGGCATGCAAGCGTATAATCAGGGCATGAGGATGCTGAAGCACCTCATCGACTCTATTCTGGGGCCAGATATATTTATCACCCAGGCGATATCACCCATGTTCCCCCACCAGTATGCGCATACGCGGTTTATATCCACGGATGTGTACTCTCATTTGCGCGATGACCAGAAAGGATTTCCCAACTGGGGCAGCACGGAGTCTTCGTTGGCAACGGGTTCCCACCTGGGATGGGTACAGGGCACGCTATGGCCGTATACCAACCTGGATGTATGTATCATGCAACACTTTCAGAAGAACCCAGACCTCAGCGAACAGGAGATAAAGGTCAGGTTGTATGCCATGATGGTGATGGGCAGCATCCTGGGAGATGGGTCGGATTTCCGGCAGCCATTGGCGGCAGAGAGGGGGAAGTTTTTTCTCAATAATGACCGTCTGTGCGCTTTCTTTAGTCATCCCCGGTCCTTCACGCCGTTGCAGTGGGCTGACGGCGACAGCTTCGATCAGCAAATGGCATTCTGTCTGAAGGATAGTGGGTTGATTGCGCTGTTCAATTTCGATTTGAAGAAGGGTTATGAGAAGACTATCTATTTGCAGGATGTGGGGCTTAAGAAAGGAAGGTATGTGTTAAAAGATCTCATGACGGGAGAGGTATTGGGCAGGATCGAAGAAGGGTCAGAGCGTTTTTCTCTTTCTGTTCGTGCCGGGGATGCGTTAATGATAAGAGTTATAACGGAATAAAAATATATTGATTATGACGGATGCAAAAGCATGGGTGGAGAAAGTCTCCATCCCCACCTATAAGATCGGACGGCCGGAGAAAAATCCCATGTTCCTGGAGAAGAGAGTTTACCAGGGCAGCAGTGGGGTTGTGTATCCCCATCCTGTGATTGAGCATATCGACGACAAAAAAACAAACCAGGAATATACTGCTGTATTTTTGGAAAACGAGTATCTCAAGATCATGATCCTGCCCGAGCTGGGCGGCAGAATACAGCGGGCTTATGACAAAGTAAAAGAGCGGGACTTTATTTATTATAACCGTGTCATCAAGCCGGCGCTGGTGGGTCTGGCGGGTCCGTGGATCTCCGGCGGTATAGAATTCAACTGGCCGCAGCATCACCGTCCCAGCACTTACAGCCCGGTGGACTTTACCATTGAAGAAAATTCCGATGGAAGCAAAACGGTTTGGGTAAATGAGATAGAGCTGATGTTCCGTACCAAGGGTATGGCAGGGTTTACCTTATACCCCGACAAGGCATACCTGGAGATCAAAGGGCGGCTGTTCAACCGCACGCCTTTTCCGCAGACCTTTTTGTGGTGGGCCAACCCGGCAGTAAAGGTCAATGATCATTATCAATCGGTGTTTCCTCCGGATGTGTATGCCGTCTTCGACCATGGCAAGCGGGATGTATCGTCTTTTCCCATTGCTACGGGTACGTATTATAAAGTCGATTATTCGCCCGGCACGGATATCAGTAAATATAAGAATATACCAGTACCTACGTCCTATATGGCCATTCGCAGCAAGTATGATTTTATGGGTTGCTATGAGAATGACACACAGGCCGGCATGCTACATGTAGCCAATCATCATTTTTCTCCGGGAAAGAAACAGTGGACCTGGGGTAATGGGGACTTTGGACAGGCATGGGATCGTAATCTGACGGATGATGACGGTCCATACATCGAACTGATGACAGGCGTATTCACCGATAACCAGCCGGACTTTTCCTGGCTGCAGCCGAATGAGGAGAAGACCTTTGAGCAATATTTTATGCCTTACAGCCAGGCAGGGGTGGTGAAGAATGCCACGAAGGAGGCCATGCTCAATATGGAATGGGAAGGGGCGCAGCTGCGTATCAGGGTCTATGCGACGGGCAGGTACGAGCATGTAAAGATAAAAGTATTTAAGGCCGGTGTGCTTGTAAAAGAATATAGTACAGGATTGTCGCCGTATGAAGTATTCGATGAGAAATTCGGGACGGAGAAACCTGGCGATCCCCAGTTGTGGAAAGTTGTGGTCGAGGATGAAAGGGCCGGTGTGCTGGTCTCCTGGCAACCGGAAGCGGTGGAGAAAAAAGAGATACCGCCCGCAGCTGTCGCCGCCAGGGCGCCGGCGGATATCGAGCACCTGGAAGACCTTTATCTCAATGGTCTGCACCTGGAACAATACCGGCATGCTACTTTTAATCCCGTGGATTATTATGAAGAAGGGTTGAGAAGAAGCCCCGGGGATATACGTTGTAACAATGCCATGGGATTGCTGCTGCTGCGCCGCGGACAATTTGAAAAAGCGGAACCCTATTTTAGGAAAGCCATAGCGACGATGACCAGTCGTAATCCTAATCCTTATGCCGGAGAGCCTTACTATAACCTGGGATGGTCCTTGAAGTTACAAGGACGGTTAGACGAAGCTTTTGAGGCCTTTTACAAGGCTACCTGGAATGATGCGTGGCAGCACAGCGCTTTTTTGAATTTAGCGAGGATCGCCACGGCCCAGAAGAAATATGCCGAGGCATTGTCGCTGGTGGAGAAATCTATTGTCCGTAACTATCACAGTCATACGGCCCGGCATCTGAAGGCGGCGTTGCTTCGTAAGACAGGGAAAGAGAATGGCCGGTTTATCAGGGAGTCGTTGTCTATCGATCCTTTTAATTTCGGATGCATGTTTGAGGAGTGTCTTTCCGGTAAAGATACGGCTGACCTGAAGTCGCTTATGCGGGATGCTGCGCAGAACTACCTGGAGATCTCTTTGGATTATGCGCAGGCAGGGTTGTATGAGGATGCCGGCCGGCTATTGGATCTTTTTGAAGGGCAGCACACGCTGGCGGCCTATTATAAGGCGTGGTTCGTGGCGTCGGAGGGCAGGCTGGAAGAGGCGGGACGGATGTATCAGCAGGCGGCGGATGGAGATCCCAATGGCTGTTTCCCCAATAAGATCGAGGAGGTGTTGATCTTAAAGAAGGCTGTAGAGCTTAACCCTTCAGATGCCAGGGCCCGTTATTACCTGGGCAATTTCTGGTATGATAAACGGCAATATGCCGATGCTGTTGCCTGTTGGGAAGCTGCTGTCCAGGTGGACCCCGGTTTTCCCACCACCTATCGTAACCTGGCATTGGCGGCCTGTAATAAATCAGGAAAGAAAGAGCTGGCGCTGCAATATTTGGAAAAGGCTTTTGCGCTGGATACTTCGGATGCGCGTGTATTGATGGAGCTGGATCAATTGTATAAGATCACCGGTCGGCCTTTTTCAGACAGGCTGGCCCTGCTGGAGAAATATCCGCACCTGGTGGAGTCCAGGGATGATCTCTACCTGGAAAGAGTTACGTTGTACAATAACCTGCAGCAATATGAAAAAGCCCGGCAGCTATTGGCCGGCCGCAAGTTCCATCCCTGGGAAGGAGGCGAAGGGAAGGTTGTCGGGCAATACCTGCTTTGTCATATAGAGCTGGCCAAGCAGGCGCTGGACAGACATGAATTTGAAAAAGCCATCGAGCTGTTGTCCGCCACCCAATCTTATCCGGAGAACCTGGGTGAGGGCAAGCTCTATGGCGCGCAGGAGAATGATATCAATTATTTGTTAGGGTGCGCTTATGAGGGTTTGGGAAGGGGGCCGGCGGCAGTGGAAAAATTTCGGGAAGCTACGGTTGGTATCAGCCAGCCTGTCCAGGCTATTTATTATAATGACCCCCAGCCGGATAAGATCATCTATCAGGCTCTTGCCTGGCTGAAGCTGAATGAGCCTGATAAGGCCGTAGGCATCTTCCGCCAGTTTATCCAGTTTGGTCAGCAACATATGGGTGACAGGATCACTATTGACTATTTCGCTGTGTCTCTACCGGATATGCTGGTGTTCGACACGGACATCAATCTTCGCAACAGGATACATTGCACTTATCTCATTGGATTGGGTCATCTTGGACTTGGGGATGAAGCACAAGGACGTAAATACCTGGAGGAGGTGCTGCGATCGGACGTGAACCACCAGGGGGCGGCTGTCTATTTACAAATGTCGTCCTTTATTATACAGGCTTTAAAACAGGATGTGACATGTTGAGGGGAGAAAATGCCGGCAATCTTGACGGGAAGGATATATGGTGGTTTACTTTAAAGAATGGAGCGACGACTGTCCGTATCACCAATATCGGTTGTGTCATCACTTCCATTCATACGGCTGATCGTGAGGGGAGAGAAGCGAATATCGTAGCCGGTTTCGACAACCCGATGGAATATACCTGTAATCCCTGGTATTTTGGCTGTATCGTAGGGCGGGTGGTCAATCGTATTGGAGATGGTCTTTTTTACCTGGATGGGCAAGCTGTTCGTCTCCCGACGAATAATGGAGGTAATCATCTGCATGGTGGATTTGAAGGTTTTCATAAGAAGATCTGGGATGTGAAGGGTACCATTGACCAGGCAACGGAGGCGGGGGTTGTTTTTGAATATATCAGCCCGGATGGGGATGAAGGTTATCCCGGATGTCTGCATGTACAGGTGAAATATACGTTGAGTGTGGAAAATAAATTGTATCTGAGCTATACGGCAACGACGGATAAGCGAACGCCTGTCAACCTGGCCAATCATTCTTATTTCAATTTGTCGGGTTTCAGCAGCCGGAAGATCCTGGATCACCAGCTGATGGTGGATGCAAAAGATTATACGGAGAAGGATGTGCAGAACCTGCCTACCGGCAGGATACTTTCCGTGGCCGGCACGCCGCTGGATCTATCTGCATCCGTAAGGATAGGGGATCGCATACCTCAGCTGATAGCCGACAACGGGTTCGATCATAATTATGTATTGAATGGTAAGGCACCGGCGGCAGTGCTCCATGATCCTGCCTCCGGCCGGGTACTGCGTGTTTCCACGGATCAACCGGGAATCCAGGTGTATACGGCCAACTGGTGGGATGGTACCTTAAAGGGTGTGCATGATCAGCCTTATCTGCAGCATGGGGCTCTGGCCCTGGAGACGCAGGCTTTTCCCGACAGTCCCAATCATCCCGCTTTTCCCGATACGATCCTGAGTCCGGGTGAAATTTACCGGGCGAACACTGTTTTTGAATTCGATATACAATAAATTGCTTGCTATGTCACGATCTGCTTACAACAATATCTATATTCTTGGGATATCATTTATCTCAGCTCTTGGAGGGTATCTTTTCGGATTTGATTTTGCTGTTATTGCAGGCGCTCTTCCTTTTTTACAACGACAGTTTGGATTGGATGCCTATTGGGAAGGGTTTACAACGGGCAGCCTGGCTCTTGGCGCCATTGTGGGTTGCCTGGTTGCCGGCTCTATCAGCGATAAATACGGCAGGAAAAGAGGTCTGCTGACGGCGGCGGCTATTTTTGGGTTGTCTTCTCTGGCCATGGCATTTGCGCCTTCACGTGGTATCTTTATTGCCTCGCGTTTTATGGCCGGCATTGGTGTAGGTATGGCGTCGATGCTTTCGCCCATGTATATTGCGGAAATATCGCCTGCTCCTCTGCGGGGCCGTATGGTGGCCATCAATCAGCTGACGGTGGTCACCGGTATCCTGATCACCAACCTGGTGAATTATACGCTTCGTAACACCGGTGAAGATGCCTGGCGATGGATGTTTGGGTTGGGTATTCTTCCGTCGGCCTTATTTTTTACAGGCGCCTGGTGGCTGCCGGAAAGTCCCCGCTGGCTGGTGAAAGCGGGAAGACCGTATGAGGCCCATGCGACACTGGAAAAGATAGGGGGGAGTGATTTTGCCCGTAGCAGCCTGGCTGATATCCAGCGGACCATCGTTGTGAATACCCGTATGAGCTATGCGGCTGCCTTTCAGAAGGCTGTTCTTCCGGCAGTGCTTATCGGCATTGGTCTGGCCGTCTTCCAGCAGCTTTGCGGGATCAATGTAGTATTCAATTACACGACGATCATCTTTCAGAGTGTGGGTGTTTCGCAGGATGAACAGCTGTTGCAGACCGTCTTTATCGGCGGCGTCAATCTCCTGTTCACTCTACTGGCCATGCTGCTGGTGGACAAAGTGGGGCGTAAGCCGCTGATGTTATTGGGAGCGGGAGGGCTTGCCGTCCTTTATATCATCGTGGTGCTGATGCTGGGAGGTAAAAACCCACAGGTGTCCTGGTATCTGCTGGCGGCCATCGGCACTTATGCCATGTCGCTGGCTCCTGTTACCTGGGTGCTTATCTCCGAAATATTTCCCAATAAGGTTCGCGGTGCGGCTACTTCCATTGCTGTGCTGAGCTTATGGGCTGCTTATTTTATCCTTGTGTTTACTTTCCCTATCCTGTATCATCATTTGGCGGACAGCACTTTTTATATATATGCTGCTATATGTTCTGTGGGTTTTCTGTTCATTAGTATGAAAGTGAAGGAGACAAAAGGGAAGACCCTTGAGGAGCTGGAGGAAGTGATCATGGGGCACTGACGATCATTTTTCTTTTCGTCTCAATACCCTGTATTGATCCGGGGACATGCCATGGTATTTTTTGAAGAGGCGGGAAAAATAGTAGGGGTCGTCGTAGCCAATGGCCTGTGCGATATGTTTGATCTTTATGTCATCGGTATACAGCAGCAGACAGGCTTTCTGTAATTTGAGGTGAATAAAGTAGTCCATGGGTGACATACCGGTGGATTTTCGAAAAAGACTTGAAAAATGGCTGGGGGAGAGGTTGTGCATGGCGGCCATCTCTTCGATAGTCAGCCGGCTGCCTAATTCCTTCCGCATGTAAAGAATGGTTTCATGGATCATGTCTTTTGCGTGCTTTTTATCATCCAGATGTTTTTCCGGGAACAGGAAGGTGGCGACAAAATGATAGAGACAGAGGTTTGTATTGTACAGGTTTTCCTTGCTGTAACCCATCTCAAGGTTTTGATACATGGTGTCCCATAACTGTAATCCTTTTTCATTGAAGACGATGGGGCGGGGGCCGTCGTACAGTCCTATACCATAGCTTCTGTTAAAGGTGTCCATATCTTTACCGCTGAAATGGCACCAGTAAATAGTCCAGGGGTCTTCTCCATCTGCGCCATAGCGCATAGGTTCTTTTGTGGCGGGCAGCAGGATGAATTCATTTGCCTTTACAGTGAAGTGTCTGTCTCTTATCTTATACCATCCTCTGCCTCTCAGGCAATAGATCAGGATATTGTCGACGCATCCGCTCTTCCGTTCGCGATAATGAAAGGATGCCCGGGGAAAATAGCCAATGTGCGTGACGTACAGCTGACCCAACACGGGGTTGGCTTTGATAGCATTTTTCCAAACGGATTCGGGCAGGCTGATCAATTTCTCTCCTTCAAAGCCGTCGCGTCTTTTTTGTGGGTTCATGTATTGAAGATATATAAATAATCGAATAGTCCATCAAAATAAACGAATGCACTATTTCCTTTCGCTGGTGCTGCGTATAATTTTGTCAGTATATTAATTAACCAAAACGATGCTTGCATTATGAAAAAATTCGGCTGCTATGGAAGCCTGATGATTTTCTTTCTTGCGATCTTCTGCTGTAAAGCATTCTCCCAGGCCTCTTCCAGAACCCAAGGCCCTAAGATCACTGTTACCGGCACGGTCACCGATACTGCCGGCAGAAAGATCGAAGGCGCCAGTGTTGTCTCTCTAAACCGGCGCAACGTAGGTACTTCTACGGATGTCAATGGACGATTTATCCTGGATGTGGAGTCCGGGTCGGTGATAATCATCTCTTATGTGGGTTACAGCGATGAGAAGATCCAGGTAAGCCAGGATCATCGAAATCTTACGATCATGATGAGGATAGCCCCTGCGGGTGAGACCGTGATCGTTACGGCGTATGGTCAGAAGCAACGTAAAGAGGCTATCGTTGGGTCCGTTTCTTCTATCAACCCTGAGCAGTTGAGGACGCCTACCAGTAATCTTACCAATGCCCTGGCGGGGCAGGTAGCGGGGATGATCTCTTTTCAGCGGGGAGGTCAGCCCGGTCTTGACAACTCGCAGTTCTTTATCCGGGGTGTCACTACATTCGGATATAGTCCCAGCCCGCTGATACTTGTGGACAATATCGAGCTGGGCGCCAATGATCTTGCCCGTCTCAATGTGGATGATATCGCCAGCTTTTCTATCCTTAAGGATGCCAGCGCCGCTGCTCTTTACGGAGCCCGTGGCGCCAACGGCGTAATACTTGTTACGACCAAGGGTGGAAAGGCAGGAAAAGCCAGGGTGAATTTGCGTTATGAGCGCTCCATTGCCAAACCGACACAGATGGTGGAGTTGGCCGACCCTGTCACCTATATGAAAATGTTCAATGAGGCCGTGACCACCCGCAGCGCAATTACCTCGCCTCAATTCACGCCCAACCAGATTGCGGGCGCTGAAGCCACCTGGACCAAGGCCCCCGGCTACAATCCTTATGTGTATCCTGCCGTCGACTGGATGTCCACCCTTTTCAAAAAACAGACTGTCACGCAACGGGCCAACCTGGGCCTCAGCGGGGGGACGGAGTTCGCACAGTATTATATTTCGGGTTCCTATGACAGGGACAATGGTATCATGCAGGTGAACCCGGTGAACAACTTCAACTCCGGGATGAAGTTCGAGAACTATCAGCTGCGGGCCAATGTCAATATGAAGCTGACCAAGACTACGGAAGCCGTCGTCCGTCTGTGGGGCAATTTTAACGACTATACCGGACCGATCACGGATGACCAGTCGGGGTTTGCCACCGACCTTTACGATAGAGTATTGCATACCAGCCCCGTCGCTTTTCCTGCCTACTTTCCACCCGACAGCGCCAATCAGCTGACCAAGCATATCCTTTTTGGTAACAATGGCAACATCTCAGCAGGGCTGCAGGATAATCCTTATGCAGACTTGATGCGTGGCTATAAAAGCTTTTCGGAATCACGCATGTCTGCCCAGTTCGAGCTCAACCAGAACCTGAATTTCGTTACTCCGGGCTTGAATTTTCATGGATTGTTCAGCACCAATCGATATGCCTATTTCGATCTCATCAGGGCTTACAGTCCCTTTTACTATGCCGTCAATCAGTATGATCCTGCTGCCAATAAATATTCACTGATATGGCTGAATGATCAGCCCGGGGCTGCACAGGAATATCTCAGTTATTATCCCGGCAACAAAAATGTCAATACCTATATCTATTTTATGGGTACGTTGGATTACAGCCATAGTTTTGGGGACCATGCAATCAGCGCTACCCTTGTGGGCACGCGTGAGCAGACGCAGACCGCCAATGCCAGCACGTTGCAACTTTCGTTGCCCCACCGAAACCTGGGACTGGCCGGGAGGCTTACGTACAACTATAAAAGTAAATATTTTATCGAAGGTAATTTTGGTTACAACGGTTCCGAACGTTTTGCCAGCGACCACCGCTTTGGCTTTTTCCCCACTATCGGGGGCGGCTGGGTAGTGTCGAATGAAAAGTTTTGGCAGGACGGCAACATCGGCAATACTATTACCCGGCTGAAGCTGAGGGGCAGTTATGGATTGGTTGGTAATGACAATATCGACAGGGTGGAGGACAACCGGTTCTTTTATCTTTCCAGCGTAACTCCTCATTACGGGCCGGGCGCGACCTTCGGCACCCGGAACAGTTTTAGGCTGAATGGCCCCAGCATACAGAACTATCCCAACCCGGATGCTACATGGGAAACCTCCCACAAAAGCAATCTTGCCGTGGAATTTACGCTGCACAAGAATTTCAATGTCATCGCGGAGTATTATTGGGAATTCCGAAAGAACATCTTTCAGCCCCGTGGGTATATTCCCGTTACCGAGGGGTTGGAATCTACGGTCAAGGCGAACTTAGGCACTGCCTATGCGAAGGGACTCGATCTGCATGTGGATTACAAACAGAATTTCACGAAAGATATATGGGTTTCCATGCTGGGTAACCTCACCATTACTTCGAGCAGGTATGGGCATGTGGAAGAGCCGGAGTATAAGTCTCGTTACCGGTTCCTATCCGGGCAACCTATCAATCAACCCTTCGGGTATATTGCAGAAAGGTTGTTCGTCGACGATAAGGAGGCCATCAATTCTCCCTCTCAGAGTTTTGGCGGACCGTTGCCGCAGGGAGGAGATATCAAATACCGGGATGTCAACAAGGATGGTATTATCAACCAGGATGACCAGGTGCCTATCGGGCTGCCTACCACGCCCCAGATCATCTATGGTTTTGGCGTATCTGCCGGGTTTAAGGGTTTTGACATCAACGCTTTCTTCCAGGGTCTGGCCAGAGAGTCCTTTTTTATCAATGCGACCTCACAGAATGACCGTTACTGGGGATTATATGGCACTACTCCTTTTGTCAACAATGCCCAGATACTAAAAGCCTATGCGGAGAATCACTGGTCTGAAGAGAATCAAAGTCTTTATGCGCTTTGGCCCCGGCTTTCGACTTATGACATCGCCAACAATCAACAGCAGAGTACATGGTGGCTGAGGGATGGAAGCTTTATGCGATTGAAGTCCCTTGAAATAGGGTATACGTTCCCCAAGAGCCTGACAAGACGGGGTTATATGGAGAATCTCCGCATTTATTTTAATGGACTGAACCTCATCACGTGGAGTCATTTTAATCTATGGGATCCTGAAATGGCCGGACAGGGTTTTGGTTATCCTATCCAGAAAGTCTTCAACGTAGGTATCAATGCCAACTTCTAAAAAGCTGAAAAGATGAAAAAGATCATAAAAATATTGTTGACGGTATCGCTGCCTGTGGCTATGCTGTCTTCCTGTAAGAAATACCTGGACGTCGTGCCTGACGACGTTGCCACCCTTGAAAGCTCTTTTGCCAATGCCAATGAGACCGAAGCCTATCTTTTTGGGTGTTACAGTGCGATGCAGAACCTTGCCGATGTGCGCCGTAATGCGGGGTTTACCACTTCCGGCGAGATCATATTTCCCTTTCCCCTGCAGGATCAGACGACCCTGGGAGGGCAGGGAGGGGATGCCGGTTTCCAGATACTTCGGGGTACGCAGAACAGCGCCAATCCCGTCCTGAACTATTGGGATGGATATAATATGGGGGTGGACCTCTGGCAGCCTATCCGGCGGTGCAACACACTTATCGATAATATCGATCTGCCAAAGGACCTGCAGCCTTATGATAAAACGAGATGGCTGGCTGAAGCCAAATTCCTGAAAGCCTACTATCATTATTGGTTGATTCGCATGTACGGGCCTATTCCTATAATGGACAAAAGCTCACCTGTCAATGCTACGACTGAACAGGTGCGTGTCAAACAACAGACCGTGGATTCCTGCTTCAACTATGTGGTGGGACTTTTGGACGAGGCTGCCAAGGATCTTCCCCCGGTGATCCAGAATACGGTGCTGGAAGCAGGTCGGATCACCTCCACGATCGCGCTGGCCGTAAAAGCCGAGGTGCTGGCTACCCAGGCCAGTCCTTTATTCAACGGCAACCCGGATTATGTCGGCATGAAAAAAAAGGATGGAGTGAGTCTGTTCCCGGCTACTTACGACCCGAATAAATGGCAGAAAGCGCTGGACGCGACCAAGGCTGCCATCGATGCGGCTAATGCGACCAATGCTACATTGTATAGTCTGAAACTCACCGGTAGCATCACTCATCTGTCGGATTCCATCCGGCAACTGCTCACTATCCAGGGTGCTTTTGTCGACAGCTGGAACCAGGAGCAGATATGGACGCTCAACCCCCAGTTTGGATGGCAATACATGGCTTCTCCCCGGGTAACGGCGGATGCGGCGGCCAACGTCTTTGCCGTCTATTCCAATTTCTCCGTCCCCATTGCGGAATCCGAGTTATTCTACTCCGATAACGGTGTGCCTATCAACGAGGATAAGACCTGGGATTATGCAGGCAGGTATACGCTGCAGCAGGGGGACCTCCAGCATTCCTATTATATTCACCAGAATTATACCACTGCCAAGGGTAATTTCCACCGTGAGCCCCGCTACTATGCGGATGTAGCTTTCGATGGCGCCAACTGGTTTGGTTCCGGCAATACGGATGACAGGAGTCCGAATTATGTCAATGCAGTGAATGGGTTTGCTTCTCCTCCCGATCAGCTGCGTTACAATGCGACGGGCTATTGGGCAAAAAAGCTGGTGCCTTATCAGTCCACTCCTGGGCAGACCAGCGTCTGGCAGGGGTATTCCTGGCCGTTCATGCGGCTTCCGGCTCTCTGGCTGCTGTATGCGGAATGTCTCAATGAGGTGAATGGTCCCAGTGCCGAGGTGTATAACTGGATTGATAAGGTACGTGTAAGGGCCGGACTGCAAGGTGTCGTGGATTCGTGGACCAATTATTCCCGTAATCCGGGCAAACCTTCCTCCAAGGATGGTCTCCGGAGCATCATCCACCAGGAAAGACGTATCGAGCTGGCTTTTGAAGGTCAGGCCGGCTGGGATCTGAGAAGATGGAAGGAGCTGCAAAGTGTGCTTACGGGTCCTGTACAGGGATGGAATGTGTTTGACAGGACGATCAATGGCTATTATCAGGTGGTGAATGTATTCCAGCCCATCTTCGGGCTGCGGAACTACTTCTATCCGATACAGGATTATGACATCCTGACAAATCCCAATCTCACCCAGACCCTTTATTGGTAATTAAAATTGCTCAAAGACATATGAAAGCAAATAAAATGATATTGTTCATCCTGTTGCTG
>Ga0207695_10001383_pt1 | contig 41051 bp, 39 predicted proteins | sample KBSC54metaG_FD_184354 | JGI IMG/M metagenome (GOLD analysis project Ga0207695, IMG submission 184354) | Corn rhizosphere microbial communities from Kellogg Biological Station, Michigan, USA - KBS C5-4 metaG (SPAdes) (version 2) | ecosystem: Host-associated > Plants > Roots > Rhizosphere > Soil...
AGCGGCAATCTTGGAACACATACGACCTACGGTTTGATTAGTACCGTCCACAACATACCAGTCGCGCTTAACGGTAGCCTCGTTCGCATGTTTGGTTGTGAAATGTAATTTGCTCATTTTCTTTTGTTTTTACATGAAACTGTTGCTATCCCAACAGTCGATGATTGATTATCCCTTCCCGGCAGAACATCGTCCTGCCTTTCGAAAGGAGTGCAAAGGTAGCTGGAAATCGGGCGATGTTCCAAGAAAAACCGAGGCTATTTTGGAGGGAAGTATTGCAACTTGTTGATTTACAATAAAGATTTTGCCCGATTTAAAAAATTGACAACCGGCGGGGGTGCCGGCGGCCCGCTACCACGCGATTGGAATTTCGCCGAAAATAAACAAGTTGGCAAATCGCCAACTTAATCTTACTTTTGTCTTCACATTAAAATAAGCCATATGAATATGCTGCCGCGAAATTTTAAAACACTCCTAAACCGGAGGAAAAAACGATTGTATGCTCATAGTTTATTTAAAGAAGTTAAACGATTTTGGAAAGAGCCATGCCAATGCCCGGAAGAGTCTTGCCGTCTGGAAGTTAGTTGTTGAACAAGCCCATTGGAAAAACAAACAGGATGTCCTGCGGGATTTCCCAAAGGCTAAGATGATCAAAAACAATCGCGCACGGTTTGAAATAGTTCACAATATGTTCAGACTGATAGCACATATACATTATGAAGATAAAATAGTCGAGATTCGGTTCATCGGTACACACACCGAATACGATCGTATCGATCCGGCGACTATATAAAATAGAAGTTATGGCAGCCTGGTACTTAATAGATAACAAAGCGGAATACCAAAAGGCGGTCGATCGCTATGAGGTGGTCCGTGACGCTGAAAAAGGCTCCGCGGAACACAAAGAAAAACTCCTGTTGGCCTTTCTAATCAACAAATACGAAGAAGAGGAGTGGAATATACCGGAGGTCGACCCCATTGAACTCATTAAGATCCGGATGGAAGAGTTTGGATATAAAGCCTCCGATCTGGCCAAAGAATACGGCGACAAAGGGACCATCAGCAAGGTCCTCAATTATAAACAGGCGCTGTCTCTCACAATGATCCGCAAATTCAGCAAGTTCCTGCGCATCCCTGTAGAGGCGCTGACACAGGAGTACTCACTACAATAGGCGTAGCATTTGAATCCGGCATACATCCGCCAGGAAAGCGTCCCTAATACCTGACATAAGTCCTCACAAACAGGTCACAACAGGGATCGTGCATCGTCAGCGTATCGTTGCTCACCGTATACCCATAGTATAAGTGCGGAGGGGTGAACACCAGCATCGGAAGCGGATTCACAGGTCCGCCGGGATTAAAAACAAAAGCAAAGGTCCCGGAACCTGTTGTACGGGAGTTAGTCATAGTCTGCCAGGTCGAATCGGAGTTCAGCGCAAAGATGCATACAGAGTCTTTGGGGGGATAGATCGTACTACCAGCAAAACCGCCTACGGCCTTTATCAATCTCCAGTTCCCAATGATGGAACCTTTCGTAGAGGTAGATACGCTGTGTTTGGAACAGGAACAGGCAGCAAAGACCGCCAGTGCGGACAGGCCAAGGAGTAAGGATCGCATGTTTCTTTTTTTAATCATGACATCGACGCCGGAAAAACCGTTGCATTTCCCTGAGGGTCCGCACCACAGAATCCCCCCGGCAGCGGCACACATTCCCCCGATCATACGTATCTTCACGAAAATTTAGTTCCATGTCCACGTCCACACCTATCCTGGCATTGGGTCGCAGCAGCTTTGGCAATCCGGAGAACAAAGGCCGTCTCTTATCTGACGAGGAAGCGCACGCCCTGTTGAACGACTGGGTGCCCAACGAACGGCTCCGGCTGCATATGCGACAGGTGGGCGCAGTAATGAAGGCCTGGGCGCTCGAACGCGAAGGAGCCGACCAGCCGGAAGCGCGGAAATGGGAACAGGCAGGACTTCTGCACGACGCCGACTGGGAGAAACACCCCGAATCACACTGCCGCGTCATCATCGAAAAACTGGAACAGCTGAACATCGACCCCGAAGTCATCCACTGCATCGCTTCTCATGGACCGAAATACTTTGGCGTCGAGCCGGATAATACCATGGACAAAATGATCTATGTGTTCGATGAGCTTTCCGGATTCATCCACGCTGCCGCACTGATCCGGCCTACCCGATATGAGGGAATGGATGTGAAGAGTATTATGAAGAAACTAAAGACGCCGTCCTTCGCCGCCCAGGTCAGCCGCGACGATATCAATGACGCCATCGGCCGGATCGACACACCGCTGGAAGAGATCATCCAGTTCATCATCGATCACCAGAAGGACGTAGCATAACCATCACTGTTAGCCAACCTCGGGCCTCAAAAATCGATCCCAAACCACTTCTTCCTTTCCTTCTTCTGGTATTTATCGTAGTTAAATTTGTACAGCTTTCCCGGCCGGTGCGGCACATCCGTCTCCAGCTCACCCGTATCCTCGAGCAGCTCCATCGAAAAGAACTTCTTGCGGAAATTGCGGCGGTCCAATTTAACGTCGAGTATGGCCTCGTAGAGGTTCTGCAGCTCGCGCAGTGAGAACTTCTTGGGCAACAGGCTAAAACCGAGGGGGTGTTCCTGTATCCTTTTCTGCAGCCAGGAATAGCAGACGTCGAGGATCTTGCGGTGGTCAAAGGCCATTTCGGAGATCGTCGTCACGCGGTGCCAGTGCAGTTCGTTGGCGAGTATCTTCAGCTGATGGTGCTCGATATTGATGAGTGAACAGTAGGCGATGGTGACGACACGGGCGGCAGGGTGACGGGCGACCTCGCCAAACGCTTTTACCTGCTCGAGGTAAACGTCGTCCATGCCTGTACGTTCGCGAAGGATGCGATAGGCTGCCTCATCAAGGTCCTCGTGGTTGTTGACAAGATCGCCGAGCAGGGACCACCTGTTCTCGAACTTCTCCATGTCGGACTTGATCAACAGCACCTTCAGCTCGTTGTCGTCAAAACCAAAGATCACGCAGTCCACAGAAATACCAATGATCCCATCGTTCTCCAGCTGTCGGAGGATGGTCTTTATGTTTTTCTGACTGGCGGCAGCATTATCCGTTGAAGACGGATCTTCGTTAGGTAATATTTCAGGGTTCATTCAAGTACGAATTTATATAAAAGGTCGATTCACTTAACTTTATGCTATAAATTCCACTTATGTACTCGCCAGACCAGACCCACCAGCTCCAGAAACAGACCACGGACCTGCTCGCACTCACCTCAAAATCAAAATCAGGCCTCGAAGAATGGCTGGAAAAAGGCGCCGGGCGCCCCGCAAAAAAAGGCGGGGACCACCTGGAACAGCTGAGGGACGTACTGCGCTTTCACGAGTACCGTTATGCCATATTGAACGATCCCCTGATCTCCGACTTCGAGTACGATACCCTCTACAAAGCGTTGGAAACAGCGGAAGCCGGACACCCTGACCTGGTCACGCCGGACTCCCCTACCCAGCGGGTAGCCAGCGGACTGACAAAAGAATTCCCGACCGTGCAGCACCTGGTGCCGATGCTGTCCCTGGAGAACTCCTACAACGAGGACGACCTCCTCGACTGGGATCGGAAAGCCCGTGAGCTCACGGGGCTCGATGAGCTGGAATACTGCATCGAACCCAAATTTGACGGCGCCAGCATCTCCCTGACCTACGAGAACGACAGGCTTTCAAGAGGGGTTACCCGGGGCGACGGGGTAGCAGGGGATGAGATCACGACCAATATTAAACAGATACGCTCGGTACCGCTGTCGGCCGCCTTTTCCCGCTATGGCATTCAGCTCATCGAGATCCGGGGGGAAGTATTGATGAACAAGAATAGTTTCAAAAAATACAATGACCAGCTGGCCGAGCAGAACCTGCCACCGCTGGCCAACCCTCGCAATGCTGCAGCAGGCAGCTTAAGGATAAAGGATCCAAGGGAGGTCAGCCGCCGGAACCTGGAAGCCTTCCTCTACCACGTCGCCTACTTTACCACGATAGAAGGCTGGCAGGTCACCGACGGGCATATGGCGGGCCCCGGAGAAGAACCCACGGGAGAATCACAGGAAGGCGAAAAGCCGGCCACCGCCGGCAAGCCACGCCGGGCATCGGAGCTGCCGGTCCACGAGGCGCTGAAGAGCCACAGCGGGTCTTTAAAAATGCTGTGGGACCTCGGTTTCCGCAGTCCGCAAAAAGAGAAAAAGGTGGTGAAAGGCATCCACGCCGTCATAGACTACTGCCATGAGTTCGAAGCCACCAGGGACGGCCTCCCTTATGAGATAGACGGCATGGTCATCAAGGTCAATTCCATCGCCCTCCAGGACAAGATGGGGATGACCACGCACCATCCGCGCTGGGCCATCGCCTTCAAGTTCAAGGCGCGCCAGGCAACCAGCACCCTTCGCAGAGTCGAATTTCAGGTGGGCCGGACCGGAAGCATCACACCGGTGGCGAAGATCGATCCCGTTCCCCTGAGTGGCGTGACCGTTAGCTCGATCTCCCTGTTCAACGAAGACGTCGTAAAAGAGAAAGACCTGATGATCGGGGACCAGGTTCTCGTAGAAAGAGCCGGGGACGTCATTCCTTATATTGTCAAGCCCCTGGCCGAGGTCCGCACCGGTAATGAGACGCCTATCGTATTCCCCACCAAATGTCCCGTATGTGAACATCCCCTGGTAAAACCCGAGGGCGAAGCCGTCTGGCGTTGCGTCAACATCAACTGCCCGGCCCAGGTAGTCGAACGGATCATCCACTTTGCCAGCAAAGACGCCATGGATATCCGCAGTTTCGGCGACGCCAACGTCAGGAAGTTCTACGAGCTGGGCTTCCTGAAGGACATCCCTGGTATCTATCGTCTTCCGTATGAAAAGATACAGGCGCTGGAGGGCTTTGGCTCCAAAAGTGTCAGCAATCTGCAGTCGGCGATCGACACTTCCCGGCAGCAGCCCCTGCACCGGCTGATCTTCGGTCTTGGTATCCGTTATGTCGGCGAGACCACCGCAAAAACACTCGCCGCAGCGGTGGGAGATCTGCGGGAGTTTGCCGGCTATTCGCTGGAAAGCCTGCAAAACCTGGAAGACGTCGGTCCCAAAGTAGCGACCAGCGTATACCAGTTCTTCCACAACCCCGACAACCTCCACTTGCTGGAAGAGCTGGAATCCCTTGGGCTTAACCTTAAAAGTCAGAAATCCACGGCCACGGCCGGAGGCAACCTGAATGGTCAAACGTTCTTATTCACCGGGACCCTTAACCGGCTCAAACGCTCAGAAGCCGAGGAGACCGTCGAAAAGAACGGAGGCAAGCTGCTGAGCGGTGTAAGCAGTAAGCTCAACTACCTCGTGGTCGGCGAAGACGCAGGCAGCAAGCTGGAAAAGGCCAAAAAAATACCATCCATTCAAATACTCACGGAGGACGAGTTCATCAAGTTAATGTCGGTGTCGTAAAGCCGCGCAAAAACCACGCGGCGCGCCAAAAACATATAAGATTATTTTCTTACGTTACTGGTAAATCGAAATTCTTTTTCGTAACTTTAAGAAAATTGATAGGCATGATTAGAAAACTCACCGGCGAAGTGTGGAAACCATTGCAGTTTCCCGGCTGGAAACAACTCCGAAAAAAGTATGCACTATCTTCCCTGGGCCGTGTTGCCAGCTACTCGGAAGACGTGATTGCCGACGGAAAATTGCTCAACGGCAGTTTGACCACCGGCTACAAAACTTTGAACCTGCACCGGCCAGGCAACAACGGCACTCTCTACATTCATCGTGAGATCGCCCGTTTGTTCCTGCCGAAGTCGACGCAGAAGCACAAGTATGTGATCCATCAGAATCACAACAAGCTTGACAATGCCTCGAAAAACTTGAAGTGGGCAACACTGGAAGAGATGATCGATCACCAGCAGAAGAGCCCGGCTAAGATCGCTTACAAAAAGGTTCAGGCGAACCGCACTGTAGGATTAAAGCTGACCGCTTCCCAGGTAAAATCGATCAAGAAAACGCTTTCCAGCAAGAACAGGCAGCTGACCATTAAGAAGCTCGCCGAAAAGTACAAGGTCAGTGAAATGACCATGTATCGGATCAAGAGTGGGGAGAACTGGGGAAGGATCAAATAAGCTCCTTTCCATTCCCGGTAGAAACAACGAAAGAACCGCTAGACTGGTGTTAACCGATAGATCGAGAACTCAAAACTATGCTGCAAGCTTCCACGGTCAAGTTCCTGAAAGACCTTAAAAAGAACAACAACAAGCCCTGGTTTGAAAAAAATAAGCAAGTTTACCTGGACGCAAAAGATGACATCGAACTTTTTGTAGAGCAGGTGATCGAGGGTTTAGGAAAGATAGACGCTGACGTAAAGCCCCTCCACCCGAAAGACTGCACCTATCGCATCTACCGCGATGTCCGTTTCTCCAAGGACAAAACTCCTTACAAAACCAACATGGGCGCTTACCTCAACAAGGGCGGTAAAAAATCGCCGACAGCCGGTTACTACATGCACATTGAACCGGGTCGGAACATGGCCGGCGGCGGGCTGTGGATGCCCCAGGCTCCGGAACTCAACAAGGTCCGGCAGGAGATAGATTATAATTTCGCGGAATGGTCGAAGATCGTCGGGGATCGAACCTTTAAAAAGGTCTTTCCGGATGGCCTTGAGACGGAAGAGATATTATCAAGACCGCCCAAGGGCTATGACGACGAAAATCCAGCTATCGAATTCCTGAAATTGAAAAGCTTTATCGTCACCCGGACCTTCACGGACGCAGAAGTCCAAGCCAAATCCTTTCTGAAAGAGCTTTTAAAGACCTTTGAAACAATGGGCGATTTCGTACATTTTATGAATCGCTCGCTCGAGTAACAATTATTCCAGGACCGGACCCGGTCCTGCATGACCTTATACATCGAAAAAGTAAAGCCCCCGCGAGGGGGCTTTTACATTCTGTTCTCTCCGTCCGGTTTAGAGAAGATTCTTTCCGACAAGGTATTCTGCTATCTGTACCGCATTGGTAGCAGCCCCTTTCCGGAGGTTATCACTTACTACCCACATATTTAGTGTGTTGGGCTGGGTCTCGTCCCTTCTCAGCCTTCCGACGAACACCTCGTCCCTTTCGTGTGCGTCCTTCGGCATCGGATATTGCTGATTGGCTGGATCATCTACTACGACCACGCCAGGCGCCTTGCTGAGCAGCGTTTTTACTTCCGCCAGATCAAAATCGTTCTCAAACTCGACATTCACAGACTCGCTATGCCCGCCCATTACGGGGATACGGACGGTCGTCGCGGTGACCCGGATGGAATCGTCACGCATGATCTTCTTGGTCTCGTTGACCATCTTCATCTCTTCCTTGGTATAGCCGTTGTCGAGAAATACGTCGATCTGGGGAATGGCGTTCAGGTCAATAGGATATTTATAGGCCATCTCGCCCTGTATACCCTTTCTCTCATTCATCAGCTGGGTCACCGCCTTGACGCCGGTGCCGGTGACGCTCTGGTAGGTAGAGACGACGATCCTTTTGATCTTGTATCGTTTGTGCAGAGGATTCAGGGCGACTACCATCTGTATGGTTGAGCAGTTGGGATTCGCGATGATCTTGTCTTCGCTCGTCAGAGCATCGGCGTTGAGCTCAGGGACGACGAGCTTCTTGGTCGGGTCCATACGCCATGCGGATGAGTTGTCGACGACGGTGATACCCGCAGCCGCAAATTTAGGCGCCCATTCCAGGGATGTGCTGCCGCCAGCGGAGAAGAGGGCCACGTCAGGCTTGGCTGCGATCGCATCGTTCGCGCTTACGACCTTGAATTTCTTTCCCTTGAACTCCACTTCCTTACCGATGGACTTTTCAGACGCTACGGGGAAGAGCTCTGTTACGGGAAAATTCCTTTCAGCCAATACTTGCAACATTTTAGTTCCTACCAGGCCGGTGGCGCCTACAACTGCGACTTTCATTTTTTTATTGGTTTTTAGTTTAATTCGGCCCGGGCGCTATCATCATTTCGGTCCCGGAAGCCGTAAAAAAAAGAAGCCCTCCACTGCGGGAAGGCTCTTATTATCTTGTCACACAAAACAACTAAAGCTTTTCCCGCTGCGGGAAGCACTTCTTAGCCTGCTTTGTATGTTTCATTTTGTTCATAACGGGGCCAAAAATAATGAGGATGCTATATAAATCCAAATTTTATTTGCCCGGCCTTGATTCTCTGCTGCGCCCTCGCAAGCGATGGCTAACCGGGGCTAATGTCTGCTGCGCCGCGCGCAGCAAAACTCGTTACACGAGTTTTATATCAAAATTCACCAGATCCACAAACTGCCGGATCCTCGCATCAATATCCGCACGCGTGAGCTCCTTCAGCCTGTTCGGACCAAACTTCTCCACGCAGAAAGAAGCCATGGCCGAACCAACAATGATCGCCGTCTTCATATTCTCGAACGAAATATCGCGGGTGGCCGCAATATGACCCATAAAACCACCAGCGAACGTATCTCCGGCTCCGGTTGGGTCAAATACCTCTTCAAGCGGCAACGCCGGCGCTACGAACACCTGGTCGCCATGGAAAAGAAGCGCGCCATGCTCACCCTTCTTGATGATAACGAATTTGGGACCCATCTTCATGATCTTGCGGGCCGCCTTGACAAGAGAGAACTCCCCGCTAAGCTGGCGGGCCTCGCTGTCATTGACCGTCAGCACATCCACCATCGTGATCAGCTGCTTGAGATCGTCCAGGGCATTGTCCATCCAGAAATTCATCGTGTCCATCGCGATCAGCTTGGGGCGCTGCTTCAGCTGCTTGATCACATTGATCTGCAGGCTGGGCAGGATATTCCCCAGCATCACGAACTCGCTACCCTGGTAGCTCTCGGGGACGACGGGGTTGAAGTCCAGAAAACAGTTGAGGTCGGTCACCAGCGTATCCCTGGTATTCATGTCCATATGATACTTACCCCTCCAGAAGAAAGACTTTTTGTCCTTTACCTTCTCTACTCCTTCCATGTTGACGCCACGCGCAGCCAGCTGATCCAGCTCCTCCTGGGCAAAATCGTATCCGACGATGGATATCTGGTTGATGGGCTTTACAAAATTGCTGGCCGCCCAGGCTACATAAGTGGCGGCTCCGCCTACGATCCAATCTGTCTTTCCGAAGGGGGTCTCGATGGCGTCATAAGCCATGGATCCGACTACAATTAATGACATGAAGCTGTTTTTTGGGCTGCAACTTAGCTAATAATTAGCTAACAGTCGTTAGCATTTTATTATATTTGCGGGGCCTCGTCCGCCGGGGCGCTCAACAACCATGGCAAAGATCCAAAGTAAACGGAACAGCACCAAGAAGGAGGTGATCATCGAAAAGGCTTCCCGCCTATTCCGGGAAAAGGGATTCGGGGCTGCGTCCATGCGCGATCTGGCAGAACACGTGGGCGTGGAGGCCGCTAGCCTGTACAACCATATCCAGTCCAAATCCGAGATACTCCAGACCATCTGCTTTAAAGTCGCCAACGAGTTCATGACGAACCTCGAGGCGGTAGAAGCCAGCAACCAGACCACCCTGAAGAAGATGGAGTCCATTATCCGGCTGCATATCCGGATGATGCTTGACCAATACGAATTTGTATATATCGCCGACCACGAATGGCGCCACCTGCCGGAGCCCTATCTTTCCAACTTCCTCAATCAGCGGCGCAGCTACCGCAAACGGCTGGGGGACATTCTCGAGGAGGGCATCAGCAAGGGAGAGATCAAACCCATCGAGCCCTATGTCGCAGTCCTGGTGATCCTGTCCGCCGTCAGCGGGATCGACTCCTGGCAGCGCAGCAGAAAAAGCACCAGCGCCGAAGCGCTTGAGTCGAATATGGTCAAATACCTCATCGAAGGACTAAAGAAATAACGTGGCCAGCCATTTCAGAACACTAACAATAGAAGACGTCCGCCGGGAAACGGCCGATTGCGTATCGATAGCCTTTACAGTACCCGCCGGTCTGAAAGAAGAGTTCTCCTTCCACCAGGGGCAGAATGTCACCGTTCGTCTGACGATCAACGGCCAGGAAGTCCGCCGCTCCTACTCCATCTGCAGCAGCCCCCTCGATGGCGAGCTGCGCATCGCCGTCAAGAAAGTAGAGTCCGGCATCTTCTCAACCTATGCCAACGAACAGCTGCAAAAAGGGCATACCCTGGAAGTCCTCCCACCCACCGGAAAATTCTATACTGAACTCAAGCCAGGCAACCGCAAACACTACCTGGCCTTCGCCGCAGGCAGCGGGATCACGCCCGTCCTCTCGCTGATAAAAACCACCCTCGCCCTCGAGCCCGACAGTAGCTTTACCCTCGTCTATGGTAACCGCCAGCGGCAATCCATCCTCTTCCGCGAAGAGCTGGAAGCCCTCAAGAATCGCTATATCCAGCGCCTCAGCATACACCATATCCTCAGCCGCGAGCAGATGGATATCCCCCTCAACCAGGGCCGCATCGACGTCAGGAAGTGCGGCGAGCTGTGCGGAAGACTGATCGACCTGTCGACCGTCGACGAAGTCTTTCTCTGCGGTCCGGCCGAAATGATCTTTACCGTCAGGGACTGGCTGCACCAACAGGGGATCGACCAGAAGAAGATCCATTTCGAACTGTTCCAGACCCAAACCGGCGAGCCCGGAGTAGGCAAAGAGCTGGCAGGGCAAAAACGTCCCACATCCACCGGGGCGACAACCACCGAAAAAGAACAAATCAGCCAGGTAACCATTCGCCTCGACGGAGTAAGCCACGAGTTCCAATTGCCATACGACGGGGCATCGGTCCTCGACGCCGCTCTGATGGAAGGCGCCGACCTGCCCTTCGCCTGTAAGGGCGGCGTCTGCTGCACCTGCCGGGCAAAACTGATCGAAGGAAAGGTCGAGATGGAGGTCAACTACGCCCTGGAAGGCGACGAGGTCGCGGCAGGCTTTATTCTGACCTGTCAGTCACACCCGCGAAGCGAAAAGGTCGTGATCGACTTCGACACAAAATAACCCCACACCACAAAAAAACCCCGGCGAAACCGGGGTCTTTCATTCCAAAAAGATCGTTTAATATCCTGCATTTTGCTGCAACAGCGGATTGAGGTCCAGCTGCGTCTGCGGGATGGGATAGAGCAGCTCAAAAGGTTGTACGTTATAGTTGAGGCTTGCCCCGTTGCCATCCTTTTGCGCATTCATCACGGCTATCGCCCGACCAGTCCGCAGAAGATCGAACCACCGGTGGCCTTCAAAGGCCAGCTCGAGCCTTCTTTCCTTTTCTATGGCCAGTGACATATCCGCGGCGGTAGTTGCGGGAGTGTTGCCAAGCCCTACGCGGGCCCTTACCTGGTTGACCAGCGCAGCCGCATCGGTTATGTCATTTTTGGCGACATAGGCCTCCGCTCTCAACAGGAGTATATCCGGAAGACGGATAAGATAGAAGTCGTTGATGCCGCTGTTGGGATCGTTGAATTTAGCAAGTATAGGGAAGTTATTGACGTCATGCCAATAGGGATCGCCGCTCCAACCGTAATTGACAAACTGGATAGAAGCATTCCGCCGGATCGTATCACCTTCCGCATTATAAACGTTGACAAGGTCATTGGTCGGTGTGTTGAATTTCTTATAGCCGCTGCCAATGAACACAGAGGGCACCCAGTTGCCGATCTGGTCCCCCGCACCATAACCCGCGTAGTTGAGTTCCCAGATGGACTCCGAATTATTCTTGTGATTATTATCCCATAGTTGGTGGAAGTCGGTAAGAAGGGTATAATTGGGTATGGTCTGGTCACAGTAGTACGCCACCGAATCCCAGTTAACAGGGCTCTTCGCAGCATAAACCTTTGCCAGCAGGGCATTGACGATGCCTTTTGAAACAGTGAACTTATCGTTGGGATGGTCGCTGACATTGCCGACGGTACCCCGGGCAAACCAGAGATCGTTGAGGATCGCGAGGTAGACCGAGTCCGTTGACGACTGCGCCACCAGCACCGACTTTATTATGTTTTCCGAGTTGGACTGGTCAGGAGGGACCAACATCACGGGAACTTTGCCATAGAGTCTTACCAGGTCAAAATACAGGGCAGCGCGCATCGTACGGGCTTCCCCAAGCATCTGGCTCTTACGGCCTGCAGAAAGGGCCGGATCGGTACAACGGCCAATCTGATCGATAGCCGAGTTGGCATTGGCGATGATAGCAAAGGCATCTGCCCAGTCGCGGCTGACATTGCCATTTACCGCATTCGAAGTGAACAGGTCGATGGTAATATTGTCCGGGTTGTCGCCGCCTGCATAACAGTTATCCGAACGAACATCCCCGTTGGTGATCCTGTCAAACACATTAAACTCCAGGCCGTTGTCATAGCCTTTGTATTTTGTATAAACGCCATCCATCAGGCTCGTGGCCGTGGCGGCGCTAATGGTGGCGGTAGTATCCGTCACCGTGATCACATTGGTCTTTGGGTCTTTGTCCAGCACCTTCGAACAGCTCGTCAGGATCAGCAGAGCGGCCGCAGCGACCGCTGCCATATAGTATAGAAAATCTCGTTTCATTTTAGTTCTTTTTTAATTATTGAATATCCCTGTTCTCTATTTCAGGGATACGTTCAACCCGAACAGGATCATTTTTGACTGAGGATAAGCACCGCTGTCCATTCCTATAGAGATATTCCTGTTGTCCGTTGAATTGGTAGTTGTCGAATTGTAGCTCGTGTTATTGTTGGGTGACCCATAGGAGCTAACCTCAGGGTCGAAGCCTTTGTATTTGGTGATCGTGATAAGATTGTTGGCCGATACATAGACCATGACACCGCTAAGGCCTAACCTGGATACGACCGACTGCGGTATCTTATAGGAGAGCGTGATGGTTTTAAAACGTAAGTAGGCCCCGCTTTCCAGGAACCGTGTCGAGACCCTGGAATTATTGCCGTTGCCAAGCGTGTCGACTCCCGGGATATCCGTTACATCACCCGCCTTTCTCCAGCGGCGCAATATAGCCGTGCTCTGGTTGGATGCATCGGTCATTGATTCCAGTTCGAGCCGTCCGGCATTGAAGATCTTGTTGCCGTACGAACCCTGTATGAACACCGTCAGGTCGAAATTCTTCCAGGAGACGCTGTTTGTCATACCGTACACAAATTTCGGCTGGGCATTGCCGATGAACTGGCGGGCAGAGGGCGATGGATTGTCGGTAAGTGTCTTCCCGTCCTTGTCGAGATAGAGCTCATGACCAGTGGCAGGGTCTACCCCTTTTGCCACCCAGCCATAGAATTCCCCGAGGCCATAACCTTTTTGAAGAAGGATAGCATTCGTCCTTCCGTAGACACCGCCAAAGCCGGAGATATAGCTGAGGTTATCAGGCAGGTCCAGCACCTTGTTACGATTGAAAGAGATATTCAGGTCGGTGTTCCATCTCCAGTCGCCTTTGACGATATTCCTTGTGGAAACGAGGAACTCGGCTCCGATGTTCCTCATCGAGGCCCCATTGACCGGCGCCGTGGCATAGCCTGCCTGCGAGGGCAGCGGAATATTGACCAGGATATCCTTTGTCTTTTTGTAGTAGAAGTCCCCGGAGAAGGTGATCCTGTTGTCGAGGATGGTAGCGTCGATGCCGATATCCGTCTGGGTGGTGGTCTCCCAGGTCAGGCTTTTGGGAGCGATGGTCGACGTTGTCAGCGATCCGTCAGTAGGGTTAATATTCGACAACGGTACGCGGCTATAGCTGCCGATGCCTTCCTGGTTACCATTCTGACCCCATCCCGCTCTCAGCTTGAGGTCATTGATCAGGCCTACATGCTGCATAAAATCTTCCCGGGAGATGCGCCAGCCGGCCGAGAAAGAGGGGAAGGTTGCCGTCCTGTTGCCGGGAAGGAATTTGGAAGACTCATCCGACCGGAGGTTCGCCTGGAAAAGGTATTTCCCGTCGTAGTCATAGGTCACACGACCCAGCAGGGATACCAGTCCCCATTCATCGATAGTGCTGGTACCGGGAGCCTTGACAGAATCCCTGTAATAGGTAGCATCCCAGTCGAGCAGGCGGAACTCGGGCTTGAGGAAGGAGCCGGCGAGGGTGGCCGTTTCACTGTGGGAGTTCTGGACCGTCCAGCCCGCCAGGGCGGTGAAATGGCTTTTTCCCACGGTAGTATTGTAGTTGAGAGTCTGCTCGCTAAGCCAGGTCAGGTTGGTCAGCTTATCCTCGTGTTGCTGCCCCTGTGTCTGCCTTCCATTGATAGTCAGGAAAGGGTCCAGGAAATATTGGTACAGATTATCCTGGTAGTCGAGCCCAAAACGGGAAGAGAACACAAGCCCTTTTAACAGCTTGACGTCTACGCCCAGATTCGAGAGGATGCGGGCGTTCCTGGTCTTGGCATAAGTGCCGAGGATACTGCCGTAGGGATTGTCCCAACCCTTGAGGGCGTTATAGCCTATCGAGCCGACCGGGGCCCCGACCGTATCCAGTCCAAAGACTGCGTTACTCGCAAGAGAATTGTATTTTGGTACGATCCATGGAGTTCCAAGCGCCGAGAGGACAACACCGCCCTTGGCCACGCTTTGGTTGTCGTTGATGTCCCGGTTGCGGGAATAGGTCATGAAATTGCTGCTGCTGAAAGTCAGCCAGTCATTGATCTTTGAGGATTGATTGACGCGGGCGCTGAACCGGTCATATTTGGCTGGCTTTATGACACCCGTCTGGTCCATATAGTTGACGGAAATATAGTGCGTCGATTTCTCCGAGCCCCCTGAGATGGCAAGCTGATAGCTTTCCTGGTGCCCATTCTGGAAGACCTCATTGGGATAGTCCACATTGTTGGCGGCAACCATGGCATCTGTGACCACCGTGGTTCTTCTCAGCTCGTTGGCATAGTCCTGGAATTGTTTACCATCCAGGACTGACAGCTTCTTCGTGAGAGAAGATATACCATAGAAGGTATTGAACTCGATCTTCGACTTGCCTGCTACTCCCTTTTTTGTGGTGATGACGACTACGCCATTGGCGGCCCTGGATCCATATATCGCAGCAGAGGCAGCGTCCTTCAGAACGGAAAGGGATTCTATATCATTGGGATTGACAGTGGTAGCGTCGGTAGTAGGGATACCGTCGATGATAAACAATGGATCGTTGCCTGCGCTAATCGAAGACGAGCCGCGGATACGGACAGTCAGACCAACACCTGGCTTACCCGAATTGCTGGTGACCTGGACACCGGCCGCCTTGCCCTGGAGCGCTTCCGAAGCGTCTACTATGGGGCGGTTCGTGATGTCGGCGGCAGTAACGGTAGACACGGCGCCGGTGACATCCTTTCTCTTTTGCGTGCCATAACCCACTACAACCACCTGGTCGAGGGCTTTATCCGAAGCCGACAGCTGTACGTCAACAACGTTCTTCCCTCCGACGGCAACCTCTTTGTCCTGGTAGCCGATATAGGAAAAGACCAGCGTCGCATTGTCCGGGACCGTCATCGAGTAGGTCCCTTTTGCATCGGTGGCGGTACCACCTGAGCCGCCCTTTACCTGCACAGAGACCCCGGCAAGAGGTTCGCCGCTCGCGCCGGTGACCGTACCCGTCACCCGGATATCCTGTTTTTCCGGACCGGTGCTCATGACCACCACCAGGTTATTTTGGAGGATCTTGAACGTAAGGTCGGTAGCAGCAAACAACTTCTGCAGGGCCTCCCTGATATCGGAGTTTTGAAAACTGACGTCGACCTTTTTCTTCAGAGAAGGCAGGTCATAATTGTAAAGAAACCGGAATTCTCCTTTCTTCTCGATCTTATTCAACACTTTAGCAATTTCCGTCTGCTGCATGTTCAACGTGATCGAACCCTGGGCACGAACGTCAGCTTTTGCCTGCATCAGGCCTAACAGGAGAAACAGAATGGAAAGCTTCATAATGGCGAAGAATTTAAAGAGCAAGCGACTACCCCGCCTTATGGGGGGTTGCAAATTTTTCATACTTTTAGTATTAAGGATTATCTAATGGGAAACCCAGACCGCCCTCCCAGTTGGTCATAGGTTTCCGTTGTTAAACTCTAACGGGGAATGCGCTAACATTTCCCGTTTTTTCTTTACACGCGTTCCGGATTTTCGTCCTTCACACGAAGTGTCTTCATATATTATCGTTTTGCATATAACTCGATCTCGTTTCCGTTGATCTTGTACGTAAAGGCGGTTGCCGAGGTTAGCTGTAAGGCCTGAAAGGCTTCTTCAATCGTTTCGTTCGCGAAGGCGCCTCCAAAGCGGCAGCCATAGAGGCTGGAGTCACGGATAGTGATCCTGACGTTGTACCAGCGTTCCATCTTTTCCGCCAGCTCCCTGAAATTGTCGCCATGGAATACCAGCCGGTTGTACATCCATGCCGTTTCTACTTTGTTGCTATCCGGAATATTGATGGGAATGCTATTGACCGCAATGTCCGGTTGCGGGGCAACGTGGACAATGGGCTTACTCTGCGGACCAGTCTCGACGGGAGAGACCATCCTGGTGAAAACGAGCTTTTCATTGGGTTTGAGGATGACCCTTGCCGCATTAGGGTTGTCCTTTCTGCTGACCTCGATTGAGCCGTTGAGCAGGGTCGTCTCGGCAGTCGCGTCCTGCGGATAGGACTTGATGGTAAAGGATGTTCCAAGCACTTTGACATCCAGGGAAGAGGTATGTACGATAAAGGGACGACCCGCGTCCTTTCTCACGTCGAAATAAGCCTCGCCTTCGAGGCCTACTTCCCGGGATTTCTTGTTGAAATCATTGGAGTATCTCAGCTTGCTGCTGGAGTTAAGCCAGACCTGGCTGCCGTCGGGTAGCACAAGACGGGTGCGGGTTCCCGCCTTGGCCAGCACTTCTTCACGATGCGCCGGCTCCGCGGGCTGCTGGATGCTGGAACGGCTTCTATAGAGGCTCCAGCTGAGCAGGCTTATGGCGATGATCGACGCAGCGACGGATGCACCATAGAGCAGTCTTCTGCTTCGGAGAGGACGGACGCCCCCTTCGGCCGGGGCTTCCGGCACTACACCTACGATTCGTTGAAATCTGTTCTCAAAGCCGGGGTCTTCTGCCGGCTGGCTGTTCGACGCGGATGGCAGATCGGTAAACCAGGAATGAAGGATGCTGTATAAATATTGTTTATCGGGAGACTGCTCAAGCAGCGAATGGAGCTCATCGACCTCTTCGGGGGTAGCCTCACCGGAAAGGCGGCGGGACATCAGTATCCATAAGCGATTGTCTTGATTCATAAGCAGGCTCTTCAGCTTCTATAGACAAATAACGCGAACGCATCTACTAAAAGAAATTCAAAAAAAATTCTGCCGACTATAAAAGGATTGGATATCAGCTGTTTGTGGTGGGCCTCGTCTTCCTGCTCCCGATCGGAAAGTCAAATTCGGATTTAATGGATGCGCTTATCCGTTTGATGGCGATAGCCATCTGGGCGTCGATAGTGTTAATGGAGATATTCAAAATTTCCGCGATCTCTTTGTATTTAAGACCGTCTTCGCGGACGAGCTTAAAGATCATCTTGCAGCGGGGTGGCAGGGCCTCGACAGCCTTTTGTATCTTTTGGTGTATCTCGGCAGTGATGAGTATCTGCTCCGGGGTTACAGCAGAATCATTTAGACCGACATGGATATGGTCGAACGGTTCGGTGATGCTCTGGCGGGCCTTCTGGGAAAGGTAGTTGAGCGAAGAGTTCTTGGTGGCAGTATACAGATATACACGAACGTTGCGGATTGCGGAGATATCTTCTTTCTTTTGCCAGATACGGACAAACACATCTTCGACGATCTCTTCCGCCGACTCACGGGTCTTTACCAGCGCCAGCGCGAAATGATAAAGACGTTTATAAAAAAAGGCATAGAGCTGCCTGAACGCAGCCTGATCTCCGTGTGAAACAAGTTGCAGCAGTTCTGGCGGGCAAGAATCGTTCAAAAAATGCTCATGCTCCATAGGAAAAGTCTCTTGTTCTCTGGGTTGTTCTCGCAGTGTATTCCTTCATAAAATTATTTATTCCTGTTGGAATAACAATAAATCTCCCGGCCCCGGGACGGCCGGCCACACAAAACTAACACTTGTTAGCTTAGGGCAAAAAAAGTATCTTTGGGGCAAACGAAGCCGTATGTCGCTCATTGAGCTCGAATCAACATTCCAGGACAAAGTGGACCAGGACATCCGCATCGAGCCAAAGGACTGGATGCCGGACGCCTATCGCAAGACCCTGATCCGGCAGATCTCGCAGCACGCGCATAGCGAGATCGTGGGCATGCTCCCCGAGGCCAACTGGATCACGCGGGCGCCTACCCTCCGGCGCAAGGCGACCCTGATCGCCAAAGTGCAGGATGAGGCAGGGCACGGGCTATATCTTTATTCCGCCGCTGAGACCCTGGGTACAAGCCGGGATGAGATGATCGGGCAGCTACACAGCGGCAAGGCCAAATATTCCTCCATTTTTAATTACCCCACGCTGACCTGGGCCGATATGGGAGCCATCGGGTGGCTGGTGGATGGCGCGGCCATCATGAACCAGGTGCCCCTATGCCGGGCCTCCTATGGTCCTTACGCCCGGGCAATGGTTCGTATCTGCAAGGAAGAGAGCTTTCACCAGCGACAGGGCTTCGAGATCCTGCTGGTCCTGAGCCGGGGCAGTGAAGAGCAACGCCGGATGTGCCAGGATGCGATCGATCGCTGGTGGTGGCCTTCGGTGATGATGTTCGGTCCCAGCGACGACGCATCGCCCAATTCTGAGCTGAGCATGCGATGGAAGATCAAACGGTTCTCGAACGATGATCTGAGACAGCGTTTTGTCGACATCTGTTCGGAACAGGTAAAGCTGCTTGGGATGACCCTGCCCGATCCGGACCTGAAGTGGAATGAAGAACGCGGACATTTCGATTTCGGCCCCATCGACTGGGAAGAGTTCCGCAATGTCATCAACGGCAACGGTCCCTGTAATAAAGAACGACTGGCAGCGCGCGTAAAAGCCCACGAGGACGGCGCATGGGTTCGCGAGGCAGCGCTGGCGCACGCACAAAAGCGGGCGGCAAAAGAAGGACAGGAGGCAGCATAATATGGAACACACTCAAAATAATCAGCCGGGTACCCCCGGGTCGGGTCCAACTCCCGCCGCCGGGTCAGATCGCAGCGCCTGGCCGCTGTGGGAGGTTTTCGTCCGCAGCAAACAGGGCCTGGACCACAAACACGTCGGCAGCCTGCACGCCGTCGACGCGGCAATGGCCATCGAGAATGCGAGGGACGTCTATACCCGCCGGATGGAAGGGGTCAGCATCTGGGTTGTGGAAAGCAAATATGTCCACGCCTCCAATCCGGACGAGGCCGCCTCATTCTACGACCCCGCCAATGACAAAGTCTATCGTCATCCGACCTTCTATGACCTGCCGGATGAACTAAAGCATATGTAAGATGACAAAGGACTCACTTATCGACTATACGCTGCATCTGGCAGATAATGCGCTGGTGCTTGGTCATCGCAACAGCGAATGGACCGGCCACGGCCCCATTCTCGAACAGGACATCGCCCTCTCGAACATCGCGCTGGACCTTATTGGTCAGGCAAGATATCTTTATCAATATGCCGCAACCCTCCTGTCCGGCGGGGCCACCGAGGACCGTCTTGCCTATCACCGCGATGGCTGGGATTTTAAGAACTGTCTCCTCGTAGAACAGGACAACGGAGACTGGGCCAAAACCATTCTCCGGCAATTCTTCTTCAGCGCCTATCAATATTATTTCTACCAGCAGCTCGCTGAAGGAAAGGACAGGGAACTGGCCGCCATCGCCGAAAAATCCTTCAAAGAGGTCAGCTACCATCTTCGCTGGAGCAGCGAGTGGGTGATCCGGCTGGGAGATGGCACGGAGGAGAGCAACCGGCGCATGAACGACGCGCTGGACCAGCTGTGGCGACTGACGGGCGAATTATTCGTCCCTGCTTCTTATGAAAAACAGCTTTCAGCGGTAGGGTTTGCCGTTGACCTCGCAGCGCTGCAACCCTTGTGGCAACAGCGGGTCGCAGATGTGTTCCAGCAGGCGACCCTTACTCAGCCCGCCTCCGGATGGCAGCAAACAGGGGGCAAGGAGGGAAGGCATACCGAACATCTGGGCTATCTGCTGGCCGAGATGCAATTCTTACAAAGAGCATATCCGGGCAACGAATGGTAGACAAGGCAAAAATATGGTCCCTCTTGGAACAGGTCAATGACCCGGAAGTACCCGTTTTGTCGGTCGTTGATCTGGGTATAATAAGGGAGGTCGCCGGCGATACCATACCCGAGATCGTCCTAACCCCAACCTATAGTGGCTGCCCCGCCATGGATGCGATCCGGATGAATATCCGGATGGTCCTGCTGAGCAATGGCTACCGGGATTTCAAACTAACAACAGTGCTGTCTCCTGCCTGGACAACGGAATGGATGAGCGAGGAGGGAAAGGACAAGCTGAAAGCTTATGGCATCGCTCCGCCCCTGCCCCTGCAGCAGGTCTGCCATCCGGGTCTCTTCGTCCGGGAAGAGGCGGTAGCCTGTCCGCACTGCAATTCTTATCACACCACTCTTATCAGCGAGTTCGGCAGCACGGCATGCAAGTCGCTATATCGTTGTGAAGATTGCGGTGAACCTTTCGATTACTTCAAATGTCACTGATCATATGTCATCCATTTTATTTGAGATCAAAGACCAGGTCGCCTTTATCACACTGAACAGACCGGAAAAACTGAATTCATTCACCCGGGAAATGGCTTTCCTGCTGCAGAACAGACTGGACGAATGCGCGAGCCTGCATGAGGTGAGGGCCGTCTGTCTGACCGGCGCCGGCAAAGCGTTCTCAGCGGGGCAGGATCTGGCCGAGATCGTTGCTCCCGGTGCCCCTGGCATGGATAAGATACTGAGCGAACAGTACAATCCCATTATTACACGGATACGCAACCTTCCAAAGCCGGTAATTGCGGCAGTCAATGGAGTAGCTGCCGGAGCAGGAGCCAATATTGCGTTGAGCTGTGATATAGTCATTGCGTCGCGATCGGCAAGTTTCATACAGGCCTTTTCAAAGATCGGGCTGATACCCGACAGTGGCGGAACCTGGTTCCTGCCGCGCCTCGTAGGCTGGCAGAAAGCGATGGGGATTGCGATGATGGGAGACAAGATCAGCGCAGAAGAAGCGGAGAAGATGGGGATGGTCTACAAGTCGGTCGAGGACGAAAAGTTTTTGGAAGTATCAAGATCTATTGTACTAACTTTGTCGGGCGCACCGACGAAAGCACTGGCATACACAAAACATGCTTTCAATTATTCTGCGGTGAATTCACTGGAGGCACAGCTTTTGTTGGAGGACGAGCTACAGCAAAAGGCTTCGCGGACAAAAGACTACGCGGAAGGTGTGAAGGCCTTCCTGGAGAAACGGCCACCGGCGTATAAGGGAGAATGAGTCTCTCAAAAACAAAATCGAAAATTTATGCTGTACGAATTTAAAGGACACCGCCCTTCGGTAGATCCTTCTGCGTTCGTGCATCCCCAGGCGGCCGTCACCGGGAATGTCACCATTGGCAAAAATGTTTATATCGGTCCCGGCGCTGCTATCCGCGGCGACTGGGGTGGCATTGTCATAGAGGACGGCTGCAACGTCCAGGAAAATTGTACGATCCATATGTTCCCCGGTATAGTAGTGCGACTGAAGGAAGGCGCGCATATCGGGCATGGGGCGATCGTGCACGGGGCGCAGATCGGACGGAACTGCCTGATCGGGATGAACAGCGTCATCATGGACAACGCCGAGATCGGCGACGAGTGTATCGTCGGGGCGATGACATTCATAAAAGAAGGGGAAAAGATACCGGGCAGAAGCCTTGTTGTCGGTAATCCGGCGAAGATCATCAGGACTGTCAGCGACGAGATGCTGCAATGGAAGACAACAGGCACGGCTATTTATCAGGCTTTACCGGAGGAGATGAGGAAGTATTGGAAGCAGGTGGAAGAAGGAGAACGAACACCTTCAGCACCGGAGGAGTCGAGGGCGCCAGAGACGAAAAAATACAATTACCGGCCGTGGAAGGACATCCAGGATAGCATTGTCAATGATCCCCACGCTGCATATGGAGAAGAACATGATGGAATTGCAATTACGATCGAGGAATACTTCGAGCTGGAACGCAACTCCGGTCTTAAATTAGAATATTGTAAGGGCCTGGTCGTCGTGATGGCCGGCGCCAAATGGGATCACAATATCATTTGTACCAATCTCCAATCTTCATTGAAGCCGTTACTTAAAGGTATACCCTGCAAAGTAATAGGCGGGGAAATGCGGGTATTTGTCGAAAAAGAAAATCTATTTACCTACCCCGACGCATCGATCGTATGCGGAAAGCCGGAATTCCGTGAAAATGACGAATTTAACCTGATGAATCCTTCGGTATTATTTGAAGTATTGTCTCCCTCTACCGGCGATTATGATCGGGGATTGAAGTTTGAAAGATATAAGAAACTACCTGCATTCAGGGAGTATATTTTGATCGACTCCAAAAGAGTGCTGGTAGAACATTTTGTCAAGGATGCAGAAGGAGTATGGCAATCACGAAGAATTATGAGCCTGGAAGAAGAACTTTTGATCGAGACGACCGAAACCAGGTTATCGCTTAAGGAAATATACGATGAGACGCAGTTCCCTAAACTGACGCATAGTTAGATATCATCACCCGGCGCCCCCGGGGATAAAGCAGTTTTCTGCGATCTAAAAGAAGTATCTTTGCAGGCCAATTTAGATATAGTGGAGAAATCAAACTTTGTCGACCAGATCAGGATATTTTGCAGAAGCGGGCACGGAGGTGCTGGTAGCAAGCACTTTATGCGCACCAAATTCAGCGCCATGGCGGGTCCGGACGGCGGCGACGGCGGCCGCGGAGGCCATATCATCCTGAAAGGAAGCAAACATTTGTGGACCCTGTTGCACCTGCGCTATTACAAAAACGTCCTGGCCGAGAACGGCGAGGGCGGCAGCGGCAACAACTGTACCGGTCGCTTTGGCAAAGATATCTTTATCGAAGTTCCCCTGGGCACCGTGGCCAGGGACGAAGAGACCGGCAAAGTGGAAGCCGAGATATTGGAAGACGGCCAGGAGATCATCTGGCTAAAAGGCGGCCGGGGTGGCCTCGGCAACGCCAATTTTGCGACCCCCACTAACCAGGCGCCGGAGCACGCCCAACCAGGACTCCCCGGTGTAGAAGGTTGGAAAGTGCTGGAACTGAAAGTTTTGGCGGACGTTGGCCTCGTAGGCTTTCCAAATGCCGGCAAGTCTACCCTGCTTTCCGTGATCACCGCCGCCAAGCCAAAAATTGCGGACTATGCCTTTACCACCCTGACCCCCCAGCTGGGGATGGTCGGGTACCGGGACGGCCTTTCGTTCTGTATGGCGGACCTTCCAGGTATCATCGAGGGTGCGGCAGAAGGAAAAGGACTGGGCCACCGTTTCCTAAGGCACATCGAACGGAATCCCGTTCTTCTCTTCATGATCCCCGCAGATAGCAACAACCACGCGGAAGAGTTCAGGATACTGGTAAACGAGCTCGAGAAGTACAACCCCGAGCTGCTACACAAACGGTTCGTGATCGCCATCAGCAAAAGCGATATGCTGGACAATGAGCTAAAAGCAGAGATCGCCAAAGAGCTCCCCGCCAGCATCCCCCACCTCTTTATCTCCTCGGTCACGCAACAAGGTCTGGTCGAGCTGAAAGATCTTTTGTGGAAGACATTGAATGAAGACCCGATCCCCGGCCTCGGCGAAAAGCCAGGCCCCGGATACGACGCCACCACATAAACTGCGTCATTCGTCAACCGCTTACACATTGCATTAAATAAAATGTGTGAGTCTTAACGTTTTTTTCATATTGAACTATTGCAATTAATCAATTTTGGACATATTTTTGCTCCTGTAAATATGTCTCTCCTCTATCAGCCTGCCATTCGATTGTTGCCGGCGATTGACTCCAGCCTCTCAATTTAATTAGCATCTCTTCTCCGACTGTTTGCCGCCAATCGGCTTGTCATCCCCAGATTGCATTTCTCCCGCGATTGCTCGGACCGCCGCAGACCACCCATTCCGATTGCACCTGCACCTTCTTGCTGCCATAGCGATTCTTGTCACAACGGGTTGCTCCATATCCTTAACAGTCATTAAAAACCCATTATATGAAGTCGCTATCCATCGCTGTTTTCGGCAAGATCCTGTTCGGAGTTTGTTTTGTCCTGGCTGCTGCTACAGTGTCTGCCCAATCGACCGCCACCGGGGCTGGTCAATCCGAGAATGCTACAGTAAAATATCTTGGCCAACAAGACGACATGATCGTTTTCAACGTCGCCTACGCCAACCCCGACGGCAATAAATTCCAGGTGCTCGTAAAAGACCAGGACGGTACCCAGTTATATCAAAACATTTTCTCCGACAGAGCTTTTTACAGACAGTTCCGTCTTCCCAGGGCTGACAGGGACCGACTCGTGTTCATCATTCGTAACGGCAAGGACGCCGACGTGGTGAAGACCTTTGAGGTCAATGTCAACAGCCGGGTGACCCAGGAAGTATCGGTCCGGAAATTCTAATCAACAATCAATAATTATTTAAAAACTCATTTTATGAAATCCACGATCACAAACATTCGCAAAGCACTTGTATTCTCTCTGTTCACGCTTACGTTGGCTGGCACAAGCCTGGTGAGCCTCGCAAACAATGGCAATGAAGGGAAGAAAGGTTCGGCCGGCAGCACGAGCGCCAACACCGCTGATCTGAAATACCTTGTTGACAAGGACGGCGCGTATCTGTTCAATGTTGTCTATAACAATATTTCCAACAGCCGTTTTAGCGTGGTAATTCTGGACGCAGAAGGCAATCAGCTGTTCCAGAGCCAGTATTCCGACAAGAAATTTGACCGGAAATTCAAGCTGGCCCAGCCCGAAGAGTTCGGCAGGCTGACCTTCATCATCCGCAATCTGGCTGACAACACGGTTCAGAGCTTCGAAGTCGACGCGAATAGCCGTCTGGTTGAAGATGTAGAGGTAAAGGAAATAAAATAGCCGACCCGACCACAAAAAAACGCCCCCAAAACTGTCCGACTGCTTTGGGGGCGTTTCACTTAAAAGGACCCTATTTTACTACTAAGGCCAAGGATACCCGAGGCCTCATCGTATGTCATTGCTTTTAGTTGATTCGGGGTATAGGTCTTGACAGAACCCGCGCTGGTGACAGATATACTCCCAGGGATGACGACATAGCGGAAGGTCCAGCCCGAAGGGATCGCACCGTAGGTGGAGATATAGATCTGGCCCAGACCAAACGTCACCGAGAATCCTGCATCAGCAGCATTGGCATAATCTCCCGATCCGTCGGCGAGGTAAACAACCACGCTTCCTTTATCCAATATACTCTGCGTAATGGAGCTCGCAGCTACTGTCTGATCATAGACCGAGTCATTGTTGCTGTCCTGTCCCTCATACTTCATGTTGAATGACTGCCATGCGGAATACAGGACGCTGTCTTTATTGCTGCTGCTGTTATTATTGCTTTTAGAACAGCCCACCGACATAAAAATGGCGCCCACTACAAGGCTCAGCAGCGTAAGGATCTTCAATTTTCTCACAACTATAATTTTAAAGATTAACGATTGATTATAGTGTGATACGTGAGACTGGGTGCAGGCGTCTACACAAATTCGGTGAAATCGAATTATTTGTCGGTCAAACTTTGGAGCTTATTTTTTCTTCTTCTTCGCGGCAGCCTTCTTCTTCGGAGCAGCCTTCTTCTCGGCCGCAACCAGCGGGCTATTGTCCTTCCACCTCCATAAATGCATACAGGCATACGTGCGATATGGGCTCCACTTCTCCGAGATCTTCAGCAGCGCTTCGCGGAACGCTTTCTTATCCGTCCGATCCAGCTGATAGATATGCAACATCGCATTCTGCACTCCCCAGTCGTCAATCGCAAAAACGTCTTCGCGCCCAAGAGCAAACATCAGCAGCATCTCGACCGTCCACCTTCCCACTCCCTTTATCTCGGTGAGATAGCCGATGACCTCCTCATTATCCATCCCGTAAAGCACATCCGGATCAAGTCCTTTCTCGATAGCAAAGCGCGCCACATTCTGCACATAGCTGACCTTCGCATTGGACAAACCAATAGAGCGGAGGGCCTCCGAAGGTGTATCCAGTATCTCCTGCGGCAGCGGTATCCTGCCGTTATAGAGGGTTAGAAATTTCTGCTTGATGGATTCGGCCACCTTAGTAGAAAGCTGCTGGCTCATGATCGAAGCAATCAGATAGAATACAACATCCTTGCGTCTCTGTACGGTAACGGGTTGATGTCCATCGATGAGCTTCTTCAGTCGTTTATCCTTCGCCAGGTGGAGGAGATATTCCATGTCAGATTTTTTAGCAATTCGTCACAGCCCGCCTACGCAAACGTATAACTCACTCCCCCATCCTTCTCATCCTTCAAAACGATCCCGAGCCCCAACAGCTGGTTGCGGATCTTGTCCGAGGTTGCATAGTCCTTACGGCTACGGGCATCGCGGCGGATATCGATCAGCAGATCGACAACACCGGTTAGCTTCTGATCGTCGCCGGCTGTCTCGCCCCTCAGGCCCAGGATATTCTCCAGGTAGTCGGTGAAATAGGTCTTCATCATCTGCAGCGTCGCAGGACTGATCGCGTCACGGCGGATCTGCCCGCCTTTCAGCGAATTGATGACGGGAACCAGCTCGAAGATATTGGCCAGCACCTTGGCGGTGTTGAAGTCGTCACTCATAAATTCGTCGAGACCGTGGAGCAGCTTTCTCACCTGGTCGTCGAGGGCCGGATCGGAAGCCGTCGAAGGACCACCATTGGTCTCATCCACCTCCATCTTCTTCAGAAGGTCATAGGCTTCCCATAGACGTTTCAGACCTTTTTCCGCGGCCTGCAGCGCCTCATTGCTGAAGTCGAGGGTGCTTCGGTAGTGGGTCTGAAGGATGAAGAAACGGATGGTCATCGGCGAATACGCCTGTTGCAGAAGGGGGTGCTTCCCCGAGAACATCTCCGTCAGACGGATCTGGTTGTTATAGCTCTTGCCCATCTTCTTCCCGTTGATGGTGATCATGTTATTGTGCAGCCAATAACGGGCAGGGACATGCTTGTTGCAGATCGTGCTCTGCGCGATCTCGCTCTCGTGGTGGGGGAATTGCAGGTCCATCCCGCCGCCGTGAATATCGAATTCCGTACCGAGGTATTTGGTGCTCATCGCAGAACACTCGATATGCCAGCCGGGGAAGCCTTCACCCCAGGGGCTCTTCCAGCGCATGATATGCTCGGGTGGTGCCGATTTCCACAAGGCAAAGTCCTGGCGGTTGCGCTTCTCGTCCTGTCCCTCCAGGTCGCGGGTGGTCTCGAGCAGGTCGTCGAGGATCCTGCCGCTCAATTTGCCATAGGGGTAGTGTGCCGCGTATTTCTTGACGTCGAAATACACAGAGCCATTCACCTCATAGGCGTATCCTTCCTCGATGATCTTTTCGATCATGCCGATCTGTTCGACGATATGACCCGTAGCCGTGGGCTCGATGCTGGGCTCCAGGTTGTTGAACTGGTGCATCGCCCAGTGGAAGAGGTTGGTGTATTTCTGCACCAGTTCCATCGGCTCGAGCTTTTCTACGACAGCCTTCTTGGCGATCTTGTCTTCGGCTTCGCGACCCTCTTCCTCGAAGTGGCCGGCGTCGGTGATATTGCGGACATACCTGACCTTATACCCCAGGTGGAGCAGGTACCGGTAGATGAAATCAAAGGTGATAAATGGACGCGCATGTCCCAGGTGGCTTTCTCCGCTGACGGTCGGGCCGCAGACATACATACCCACATGGCCGGGTGTAATAGGGACGAATTCTTCTTTTTGTCTTGTATATGAATTATGGACTCTTAATACGCTCATACGGCCCCGAAGATACAATTTTCTATTTTACACGGGCGGCAACCTGGGTGCCGCCGGGACCCGCGGCCCGGGTGCCGCGGCAGAGTCACATCCTCCGCGCGGCCGCGGTCACTATGCCTACTCCCCCGCACCATGCCCGTGGACCAGCCGCAGGTCCGCCACTACCGGATGGTGGTCCGACCACGGCGTCACAAACCGGGCGCACTGCTGCACCTCAAAACCGGCATTGGTCAGCACATAGTCGATCCGAAGGGTCGGCGATATATGCACATAGGTCCGGCCGATACCAAAACCCTTCTTCAGAAAGGCGTCCTGCCAGTCGTCGCGGATCGTATGGTAGGTATAGGAATTGGGAACATCGTTGAAGTCCCCGCATATAAGCCCGGGATGAGGGCATTTATCCAGCTGCTCGCGCACCTGTTCAGCCTGGTCGCCCCGGTGCCGGAAAGCATAGCGCAGCTTCTTGGTGATCGATTTGGTGGCCGAAAGGATGCTGTCGTCCACATTCTTGATGATCTCGATATCGTGGAAATCCTTGCTCCGGAAGAGGACCGACTGCAGATGGGTGGTAAAGATCCTTGCCGTATCATCCCCGACCTTGATGTCTGCTGCGAGCAGGCTCTCCGTGGCCCGGATGCCGTCGGGACGGGAATAACGCAGCATCGAGGAGTCGACGATGGGATAACGCGAGAAGATGATCACGCCAGCCTCGTATAGCCTGTCCGACCGGATATAGTCCCGGGAAAAGAAGAAATAGGGTAGATGGAGACGATCCCGGATAAGGGCAATATTGGAGAACGGGTTGCCAGGGGGACCGGACTGGTAGAACTCCTGGAGACAGAGGACATCGGGATGCAGGCTATCGATAAAGGACAGCATCTTCGCCTTATGACCATTGGACCCCCTTTTTTTGGTGATCGTCTCGTCAAAACTGCGAATATTCCAGGTCATCAGCCGCAGGGAAGCAGAGTCCCTCTTTATTTCGAACTTCCTACCCGGATGGAAAGCCAGAAAACTATGTATGCTCGACCAGCCAATGATCAGGGTGATAAGAGAGGCCAGGGACCAGGGCCTGTAGGACGGGAGGAAGAGACCGAAAATAAAAAAACCGCCGATCACTACCAGCAGCAGGGGGAAAATAAGTCCCAGCAAAGCGACAAACCACCATTTCCCGGGATGCAGATAAGGATTTGCGCATGCCAGTAAGAAAAGGACAATGGCAATTATGTTCAGTGCGATAAATACCCGTCGGGTTAATTTTCCAAGGTTCGCCATGACTTACCCTAAGTTACAAATCTTCTTCGTCCGCAGCCCTTTTAAGGATCTCTTTTTCCTCGTCAGTCAGGAAACGGTATCCCTGCTGGTTGATCTTGTCGAGTATCTCGTCGATCCGTTGCTGGGTAACATTGGGTATCTTCTTGAAAGGCTGAGTGCCGGAAACTTTATAGTAGAACTCGTCCTTGGGGGACCGGACCCTTTTCTTCTTATTGGGATTGAACAGGTCGTTGAACCAGTCAAAAAGCCGGTTCATCCAGATGCTGCCATCGTATCCCCTGCGAAGGAAATAGATGAAGAGCCATCCGGCGCCCGCTCCCGAGAGGCTGGCGACATACCCCCCGGTATCAGCACGGGGGATGCTGGCAATATCCACCAGCACAAAAACTACCGTCAGGATCCACAGCGGTATCCCGCCATTGATCATCGGGAAGATGCGATAGTCAGGAGCAACGGTCGTGGTAGCGATGGCGACAGCCATCACCGCGGAGCTGGCCCCTCCCAGCACGATAAGATCGCCGGCACCGGGTAGCTGGGACGCAGCCACTTCAGCGCGCAATCCCGGCAGGACGGCATGGGCCAGGATGAACAGCAGACCGCCCGCCACTCCACCATAGAAATAGATCGGGATCAGCTTGCGGTTGCCGGTAAGATCTTGCAGGATATAGCCAAAACCCCAGAGCCAGAACATATTGCCGATAAAACGCCAAACGGACAGGTCCGAGAACATATAGGTCACAATGGTCCAGGGACGGGAAGAAAGCTTGTCGAAGGTCGCCGGAAGATAGAACCAGTCGCGGATATTTACATTAAAACGGGTAACAGGAATGGTGTTCAGGGAATAAATAACGGAAATGAACTGCAGGATAGCGAACAGCACCGCGTTGATCACCACCAGCTGAACGAGCGCATTTCCATCCTGTCCCAACCCCATCCTCTTGCGATAGTTATCTTCCATTACACGCATAATGATTATACTTGTGAAGTTACTTTCTTAACAGTTCATCACCTATAAGTGTTTAGTAAAAATTTCGCCGGTCTGTCTTATTCCAGTATATGACCAGCAACAAGCCTACCAGTCCTCCACCAAGGTGGGCCCAGTGGGCCACATTATCGCCGGCGGTCGTATGAATGCCCGAAAAGAGCTCGCCCGCTGCATAGATGAGGACGAACCATTTGACCTTTAGCGGAAAGAGACCGTAGATCATGAGGTATTGGTTGGGGAAGAGCCAGCCCATCGCAGCCATGCATCCAAAGACGGCGCCCGAGGCCCCGACGGTGCTCATCAGGTTGATACGAGCCACCAGCTCCTGCTGGTCTTCGGGGCTATACTGGTAGAGCGAATGCATGATCGAATTCGTTTCCATATAAAGCGCAAAGAGGTGGACGACCGCCGCCCCGATCGCAGAAACCACATAAAAGGTCAGGAAACGCTTAGCACCCCAGTGATTCTCCAGCGAAGAGCCGAAAAGCCAAAGGAAGAGCATATTGTAGAGCACGTGCGGCCAGTTGCCGTGCAGGAAAGCATAGGTGATCAGCTGGTGGATGCGGAAGTACTGCGAGTGCACGTCGTGGAGACCAAACAATTCAGTCAACCGGGCATCCCACGCAGCGCCCATAGTATATTGGGCCAAATAGATCAGTATGTTGATAATTATCAGATTCTTGATTACCGGCGGTATTCGAAATCCATACATAATTTATTCCTATTATAAGTCTTTAACTCTTCCAAAAATAATGCTTTTCGCGGTTACTCTATACCCTGAGCTTTAGCTGCACGATATTCTCAATATGATGGGTATGCGGAAACATATCCACCGGCTGCACCTTCGTCACAGCGTATTTTGCGTCGAGCAGACGAAGATCGCGGGCCTGGGTAGCCGGATTACAGCTGACATAGACAACCGTCGGCGCAGCTATCTCCAGGATCTTGTTCACCAGTCCTTCGTGCATCCCGGCCCGGGGCGGGTCGGTGATGATGACGTCGGGCTTTCCATGCGCCGCAAAAAAACCGTCCTGGCAAATGTCCACTACGTCACCGTCATAGAACGATGCGTGGGTGATCCCGTTGAGCGTGGCGTTCTCCCTGGCGTCCTCGATAGCTTCGGAGATTACTTCCACTCCCACGATACGCGCGGCCTGACGGCTGACGAAGATCCCGATGCTGCCGGTGCCACAGTACAGGTCATAGACCGTCTCCCGTCCCGTCAGCTCTGCAAACTCCCTTGTCACCTGATAGAGCCTCTCTCCCTGCCGGGTATTGGTCTGGAAAAAAGACTTGGGACCTATTTTAAATCTAAAGTCTTCTAATTTCTCGATCACATACCCTTTCCCGTGCAGGACCTTTGGCGAGAGATCCGAGATGCTGTCGTTCCATTTGGCATTCACCGTGTATAAGAGTGTAGTCAATCCGGGGAATTGTTGCAGCAAATGATCGGCCAATTTGCGGGTCATCACTTCGTCCTCATACCCGATGACCAGGTTCGCCATCACCTCACCCGTCGTGCAGATGCGGAGCTGCAGGTTGCGGAGCCAGCCCTGGTGCGCCTTGATATCATAAAAAGAAAGCTCGTTCTTCAGCCCGAAATCCCGGACGGCCTTGCGTAGTTGATTCGTCGGCTCTTCCTGCAAATAGCAGGTATCAATGTCCACCACCTTATCAAAAAGGCCCCTGGCGTGAAATCCCGCAACGTTCTGTTGCGCAGTTACGTTGGGGTCATGGAGCTCCTCCGGCAAGAGGAAACGCCTGCTGGAGAAGGTATATTCCATCTTATTCCGGTAGTATTTCGAGTCTTCAGCGCCAAGTATCGGGTTGATCGGCGGCAGCGACACCTTTCCGATCCTGGACAGGACGTCCTCTACCTGCTGTTGTTTGTACTGAAGCTGGCGGGAGTAAGGCAACATCTGCCAGCGACAGCCGCCACAGACTCCGAAATGAGAACAAAAAGGCTCCACCCGGTCAGGCGAATACTGGTGTACGGCGGTAACAAAACCCTCGGCCCAATCCTTTTTATTTTTGGAAAGTTTAACATCTACTACGTCTCCGGGTATGGCATTTTCGATGAATATGACCTTGCCATCCACTCTCGCAAGCGATTTACCCTCCGCTGCGTAATCCTCTACCAGAACTTTTGATAGAACTATGTTTTTGTTTTTTTTTCTCACAGCTGCAAATCTATGGCTAAATTTACGCGAGTATGAATAAAATCCTATTGTCCCTGGCGGTCGTCCTATGTCTTATGAGCGAGACTTTCGCCGGATCCCCGACCCCCGCGCCCGGTCGTCCCGAGGCCGGCCACTCCATCCGCCTTCATCTCAAGCCTTATACGGAGGGAAAAGTATACCTGGGTTATTATTACGGAAAGATCAAGGCCCTGGCCGACTCTGCCGAGCTCAACGCCAGCGGCGAAGGCGTATTCAGCGGAAAGGACACCCTTCCCGGAGGGGTCTATTTTGTCGTCAGCCCCCGCCGCACGATCCTTTTCGAGCTGCTGATCGACAGCGTACAGCATTTTGCCGTTGCCGCCGACACGACCAACCTGCCGGGAAGCATCGTCTTCACCGGCTCACCCGAAAATCTCGTCTTCCAGGGATATACCCGCTATACCGCCGAAAAAGGCAAGGAGATCATGGCTGCACAGAAAGACCTGGCCGCAGCCCACACCAGGGCCGACTCTACCAGGCTGAAGGACAGGATGAAGACGCTGAACCAGGAGATCCAGAACTACCGGGAGCAGCTTGCCGCCAAATACCCCCATTCTCTGCTGACCACGCTTTTCCACCTGTTAAAGGAGCCAGTGGTGCCTCCGGCGGCCAAACAGCCGGGTGGTAAATATGATAGCAACTATGCCTACCGCTATTTCAAAGCCCATTATTGGGACGGTATCTCGTTCACGGACGAACGGCTGGCGCGAACCCCGATATTCGAGCCCAAGCTGGATAAGTACTTCCACGACCTCGTGCCCCCGGAAGCCGACTCCATCCAGCGTGAGGCGGATATGATGCTGCTGTACGCCCGGGTGAGCAAACCCATGTTCCAGTACCTGATGGTCTATTTCGTGCAGAAATACGTCAACCCGGAGTACATGGGCCAGGACGCCGTCTTTGTCCACCTGTTCGAAAAATACATCAATACCGGGCAGACGGAGTTCTTCACGGAAAAATACCGGACCTTTCTCAACAACCGGGCTTATAGCCTGATGGCCAACCTGATCGGGCAACCGGCGGCTAACCTGGAGATGGTCGACAGCAGCGGAAAACCTATGCCGTTGTATGACGTACAGGCCCCTTTTATCGTCATCTGTTTCTGGGACGCCACCTGTAGTCATTGTAAGGAGACAGTCCCGAAGCTGGATTCTATCTTCCAGGCAAAATGGAAGAGCGAAGGGGTAAAACTCTACGGGGTAATGGTCGACGGTGGCAAGGAAGCCTGGACGCAATTCATTAAAGATCACAATTTAAAAGACTGGATACACGTTTATGAGACCAAAGAGCACCAGGACGCGACGGAAAAATCGGGACAACCCGGCTTCCGCCAGTTATACGACGTGTATCAGACCCCCATCCTTTACCTGGTAGACAAAGACAAACGAATCATAGCCAAAAAACTTTCCTATCAGCAGCTGGACGAAGTCATAAACCTGAAAATGCAGCACGCAAAATCCAATTGATTATGAGCTTACCGGTGAGAAAGCTACTCCTTACTCCTGTTTTCACAACCTTGTTATTCTGTGCGACGGCGCAGCCTCTTTTTACCGTCGATGGATCGGCCGTCAGCAAAGACGAGTTCCTGAAGGCCTATAACAAGAACAACAACGGCAGTAAGCCTTCCGACAAGGCCTACCGCGACTACCTCGAGCTCTATATTCGCTACAAGCTGAAGGTCCGCGCAGCCTATGACGCACAGCTGGACACGCTGCCTGGCCAGCGCACGGAGCTGCAGAACTTCAGGATGCAGGTCGCGGAGAACTACCTGAAAGACGAGACCAGCCTGGACCGGCTCATAAAGGAAGCATTCACCCGCGGACAAAAGGACATCCATATCGCTCATATCTATATCGCCCTTCCCAAAGACCCGTCGGTGCTCGACACCGCCAGAGCCTATGAAAAGGCCATGCTCGCCTATGGCGACCTGCGGCGGGGAAAGAAGTTCAGTGAAGTGGCGAAAACTTATTCTGAAGACCCTTCGGCGAAGAGCAATGGAGGGGACCTTGGCTATATCACTGTTTTTACGCTGCCCTATGTGCTGGAGAACCTGGCATATTCCACACCTGCAGGTCAGTATTCCAAACCCTTCCGCAGCAAGGGCGGCTATCATATCTTTAAGAACGAAGGCGAGAGAAAGGCCCTCGGCCGGATCAGGATCGCCCAGATACTGGCAGCCTTCCCTCCGGGCGCTACCGGTGCTGTAAAGGATGCAACCCGCCGCAGAGCCGACTCCCTTTATGCCCTCCTTCAGAAGGGGTCTGATTTCGCAACGCTGGCAAAGACCAATAGTGGCGACAACCTCTCCTATCAACTGGGCGGGGAGCTCCCCGAATTCGGCGTCGGTCACTACGATTCGACATTTGAAGCAGCAGCATTCTCGCTCGACAGAGAGGGAGCCATCAGCAGGCCTTTCGTCAGCGACTATGGCTATCATATCCTCAAGCTGATCGGCAGGAAGCCATTCCCCGCAGCCTTCGATGAAGAGGCCATCGCCAGCCTGAAACAGCAGGTCCTCAATGACCCCCGGATAGAAGTTTCCCGGAAAGCGCTGTACGCAAGGATATATCAGCAGACGGAGATGCAGCGTTCCCCCGTTTCGGAGACAGACCTCTCAGCCTTCACGGACAGCGCTATGCGAAATATGGGCTATACCTCCTATGGAAGCCTCAACATCAACACCGGGCTGCTTTCTTTTGCCCGCCGGTCCTATTCAATAAAGGACTGGCTGGACTATGTGCGTTCGGTCAGAGGGCCGCGGGCAGCCGGACAGCAGGCGAACAAAGACCTCTTCGGACACTGGGTTGAACGCGTCGCGATGGAATATTATCGCAATCACCTCGAGGACTACAACAAGGACTTTGCCTTTCAGCTGACAGAGTTCAAGGAAGGAAACCTGCTCTTCGAGATCATGCAGCGGAAGATCTGGGACAAGGCCTCCACCGACAGTGCGGGACTGCGCAACTACTACGAGTCCCACAAGAACAAATACTGGTGGGAGAGCAGCGCCGACGCCCTGCTGTTCACCTGCACCAACCAGCAAATGGCGGAAGACCTGAAGACCAAACTGCAGACACACGGCGTCTACAACTGGCGGCAGTGGGCGGATAGCGCGGGCGTCACGGTGCAGGCCGACAGCGGACGTTATGAATTACCCCAGATACCCGGCGTGGCGGGCAATCCAGGTACCTTCACCTCCTTCGTCACCAACAAAGCGGATAACACGGTCGGATTTGCCTATATCCTGACCACCTACCGCGAACGCTCACCCCGTAACTACAAGGACGCACGCGGATTCGTCATCAACGACTACCAAACCTGGCTGGAAGACCAGTGGGTGACCTCGTTAAAAAAGAAATACCCCGTAAAGGTGGATGAACAGATGGTAACCGGCTTATCGAAATAGGTCGACCTAAAATATCGCCCTGACCGCTGTCTCGATAACCTTCGGCTTACCCAGCGTGTAGTAGTGCAGCACCGGCACACCCGCCGCCTTCAGCTCGCGGCTCTGGTGGATCAGCCATTCGGTACCAACCACTTCAACTTCCGCATCGGTCTTGCATTTGAGGATCGCGCTCGAAAGCTCGGTGGGCAGGTCCACATGGAATACCTTTGGGAGCATGCTGAGCTGCTTCTTATTGGTGATGGGCTTCAGACCCGGGACAACAGGCACATTGATCCCATTCTCGCGGCAGGTCTTTACAAAATCAAAATATTTCTGGTTGTCGAAGAACATCTGGGTAGTGATGTACTCTGCGCCCGCTTCAACTTTTTGTTTGAGATACATCAGGTCGGTCTCGAGGTTGGGAGCTTCGAAATGCTTCTCGGGATAGCCCGCTACGCCGATGCAGAAATTGGTCTTACCACCGTTCTTGATATCTTCTTCCAGGTAAACGCCCTGGTTGAGACATACCACCTGCTTGAGCAGGTCGATGGCATAGCGGTGGCCATTGGGCTCGGGTTCGAAGGAGCTCTCATTCTTTGCCGCATCACCCCTGAGAACCAGCACGTTATCTACACCCAGGAAATGAAGATCGATCAGCGCGTCTTCCGTCTCGCGTTTGCCAAAACCACCACAGATAAGGTGGGGAACAGCGTCCACGCGATAATGGTTCATGATGGCCGCGCAGATGCCTACCGTACCAGGCCTTTTGCGGACCTCGACCTTTTCAAACGTTCCATCAGTCTTCTTCTTGAACATCGTCTCGCTCCTGTGATAGGTAACGTTGATAAAGGCGGGCTTGAACTCCATCAGGGGGTCCAGGTGGTCGTAAATGGAACTGATGGTCTTACCTTTCAGGGGAGGAAGAATTTCAAAAGAGACAAGGGTACTTTTCGCTTGCTGTATGTGATCGATAACCTTCATGGCGGCTTAAATCTACTTTTTTTAATGATCGTCCTTTCGGACGCGGGCCTTCGGGCCGCAAAATAATCGATAAGTCTTAAAACACCTATAAATTTACTGCAGAAGCTTGTACCTTGGCATCCGGAGCGTACATTTGCCGGCAAATTGAGTTGATTTGAGCCTCACCATTCATTCCCAGGATCTTGTAAAAACTTATCACAACCGTACTGTGGTAAACCATGTTTCTGTAAAGCTTGAACAGGGAGAGATCGTAGGTTTGCTTGGACCCAATGGAGCAGGGAAGACGACCACCTTTTACATGGTCGTAGGCCTCATCAAGCCCGACGACGGGGACGTCTTCCTCAACGACATCAATATCACCCGGTTACCGATGTACAAACGTGCCCAGATGGGCATCGGCTATCTCCCCCAGGAAGCCTCTGTGTTCCGAAAGCTGTCCGTCGAAGATAATATCCGGGCCGTGCTCGAGATGACCAAATTGACCAGGACCCAGCAGCGGGAGAAGCTCGAGGCGCTGTTAGACGAATTTCACCTTCACCATGTTCGGAAGAACAACGGGGACTCCCTCAGCGGAGGCGAGCGGCGACGCACCGAGATCGCCAGGGCGCTTGCCGTAGACCCCAAATTCATACTGCTTGACGAGCCTTTTGCGGGCGTCGACCCCATCGCGGTGGAAGATATTCAGACCGTGGTAGCCCGGCTCAAGTTCAGGAACATCGGCATCCTCATCACCGACCACAACGTCAACGAGACCCTGTCTATTTGCGACCGCGCCTATTTGCTGATAGACGGGAAGATATTCAAGCACGGCACGGCCGAAGACCTGGCCGAAGACGAACAGGTCCGCCGGCTTTACCTGGGCCGCAACTTCGAGCTCAAGAGAAAAGACTATCTCCACGAAGAAGCCCGGAAGGGGTTGGATCAATGGCCTTCCGCTCCCAAAGAGATCAAACCGGAAAAACTGGCCCAGTCGCTGGAATACCTTATTCGCGATACCGATACGATCCTGCAGGCCGCCGGCCAGTACAGCGGCACCGATAGCCTGGAAATCGACTTCAATGACTACACCCGCTTTTTTACGGAGATAAAAGAACACCTCCTTACTTACGGAAAAGACCACGATCAGCTGAAAGTAGTCGAGGTGGCCACCAGCCTGAAAATCCTGAAAGTCAGCGACTATACTTCAGGGGGCATCGGCCTGGGCACGGGGGTCATTGGCCTGGCAGCTGATCTGTGGAGTAAATTGCACCGTGCTGACCAGTTCAAAGCGGACCTCTCCGAGAACAAAGCAAAGCTGGAAAAGCTGCTCCTCTACGTCAAAAACCCTGCCTTCCAGGAAATTATGTAACTGCCGGCTCCCCCCACCGCCCACCGCAGCGGCGGGTTCGATTTTCTTCGCCATGTCCCGCCGATTAGTTATTTTGCCAGTGAACAGTTATGAAGTTATTGAGCCCGGCCATATCAAGACTTGCCAGATTACGTCAGGAGCGCATCGATCATTGGATGAACAACCCTATCGCTGTGCAGAGGGAAGTCTTGCAACATCTTGTGACCTCCGCCCAGTATACGGAGTTTGGCCGGAAATATAACTTCTCAAAGATCTTCTCGATCCGCGAATACAAGAACGCCGTCCCCATCCACGAATACGACGATCTGAAACCGTATATCCAAAGGATCATGAACGGCGAACAGAATATCCTCTGGAACACGCCCATCAACTGGTTCGCCAAGAGTAGCGGCACGACCAGCGACAAAAGCAAATTCATACCTGTCAGCGAAGAAAGCCTCCAGGATTGCCACTACAAGGGCGCCAAGGATGTGCTGACCATGTATTATAACTTCAACCCCGAGTCCGACCTGTTGACCGGCAAAGGGCTCGTCATCGGTGGCAGCCATACCATCAGCCAGGTCAACGATGACGTCCACTATGGCGACCTCAGCGCCGTGCTCCTCCAGAACTCGCCGTTCTGGGGACATTGGATCAGGACGCCCGAGCTTAGCATTGCCCTGCTGGACGAGTGGGAGGACAAGATCGAACGCCTCGCGCGGAACACCATCGCAGAGAACGTCACCTCCATCTCGGGGGTCCCGACCTGGACGCTCGTACTGATACGGCGGATATTGGAGATCACCGGCAAGAGCTCGCTATCGGAAGTATGGCCCTCGCTGGAACTATACATCCATGGCGGCGTCGCGTTTACCCCCTACCAGGAGCAGTTCAGGAAGCTCATCGGGAAAGACATCAACTACCTGGACATGTACAATGCCAGCGAAGGTTTTTTTGCCGCCCAGGGCAATCCCCAGGACGACGGCATGGTTCTCTTCCTGGACCACGGCATCTTCATGGAGTTCATGCCGGTGGAAGAATACGGCAAGTCACACCCCGAGACCATCGGCCTGGCCGACATCGAGCTGGGTCGTCAGTATGCGCTGGTAGTCAACACCAATGGCGGCCTGTGGCGCTATCTGCTGGGGGACACGATACAGTTCGTAAGCCGCTATCCCTTCCGTATCAAGGTCAGCGGGCGGCTGAAACATTTTATCAACGCCTTTGGGGAAGAGGTGATCGTAGACAATACCGACAAAGCCATCGCTATCGCCTGCGAAAAAACAGGCGCAATAGTCAATGACTACACGGCGGCGCCGGTCTATCTGAGCTCCGAAGGCGGCAGCGGCGCGCACGAGTGGATGATCGAGTTCGAACAGGAGCCGGGCAACATGAACGGCTTCGTGGAAGAGCTGGACAAGGCCCTGCAAAGCGTCAACAGCGACTACGAAGCCAAACGCCACAAGAATATCGCTCTGGGATTACCGATAGTTCATCCCCTGAACAAAGGCGTGTTCACCGCCTGGCTGAAGAGCAAAGGAAAACTGGGCGGCCAGCACAAGGTCCCGCGGCTGTCCAATGACAGGAAGTATATTGATGAGATCAAGGCGCTACTCCCCACTCTGGCGTAACGCCAGCGTCACCACTACCAAACTCACCATCGACGAGGTATAAAAAAGATATAGATACGGCACGTCTATACAACAATAAAAAACCACCAGTGTCAACTTCAACATCGCCACCGCCAGATTTGCCGGCCGGCCCCCACGAAACCTCCAATAACAATACGCCAGGAACAACATCGGCACCCCAAAACTCCCGACCAGCAGCAACCGATGCAACAAGCCCGTCCCGCGCGCGCCAAAGAACCACGCAAAGCCAGGCGCCGTCCTGAACACGTCAGGGCTATCCTTCCATACGCGGGCCGCAAATGCCACATAATCCCCGGGCAAAGAAGCCAGCCTTAAAAAAGTCCCCCACCCAACCGGTATAAGAAAGAAGAGGACAAAACAGCCGACCCCCGCCAAACCAAACCATAACAGATACCGCCACCTCCGCTCCAGCACCAGGTACAGAAGGTAAGCAGGCACCCAGCCAATAAAGGCATAACGGCTAAGCATACACAGTGAGGCGGCAATACCCGTCAGCCAGGGCTTTCCTGAAACAAGGGCCAGAACCAACAACACATAATAGGCAATAACCGTCCCCTCCTCCGATACGCTGATGATACCCGCAGTATTATCGGCCACAATCCACCAAAAAAGCAAAAAGACGGTCGCCGCCAAAAAGAACGATAGATATCGGTGGGCCTGCGGCCGGTAGATCGCTATAAAAACCCCAAAAGAGAACAGGAGACAGGCGGCAGTCACCCAGCGCATGTCGACGCCCATCGCGATAAAAGGCACATAGGGTTGCCACATGGCGGGAAGATAGATGGGCTGCACGCCGTTCCATATCCAGGGTATCCGGTCATAGATATGGCTGTGCTGTCCGGCAAGAAAGCGCTCGCCCATCACCTTTATGACCGGAAGCATATCGGCGTTGGCGATATCGATCGTCCAGTCCTCGAACCAGACCCGGCACCAGGTATAGATGATCACCCCTATCAGGCCGATGGTGCCAAGACGATAGACGGTTACCGGATCCCTTCTCTCCCGCAGTCTCAGCCGGGGAACCTGCAGGGCCGGCAGCCGGAGCAACAGCAACGCGATGACGATACCAGCGATAAAATAGGGAATAGACAGCCAGGGAGCCCAGCCGGGGAGCTTCAGACACCAGGTCACACTGAGGGTTTCCACGGCGAAAACGATAAGCAGGGCAGTCAGCCGGGAGTGGGGGCGATTCATAAGGAGTTCATATATTTGGCGCATGAAATTACTCGAAAATAAAATAGCGATCGTCACCGGCGCCAGCCGTGGCATCGGAGAAGCCATCGCCATCAAATTAGC
>Ga0207695_10001386_pt1 | contig 40928 bp, 30 predicted proteins | sample KBSC54metaG_FD_184354 | JGI IMG/M metagenome (GOLD analysis project Ga0207695, IMG submission 184354) | Corn rhizosphere microbial communities from Kellogg Biological Station, Michigan, USA - KBS C5-4 metaG (SPAdes) (version 2) | ecosystem: Host-associated > Plants > Roots > Rhizosphere > Soil...
TGCGCAGCGGCAGCAGCTCGTTGTTGATCTTCACGGCCACGCACTGGTTGCCGAGATCGCTGTGGATCGAATATGCGAAATCGAGCGCCGTCGCACCGCGCGGCAGAGCCATGATCTTCGACTTCGGCGTGAACACGTAGACCGCATCCGGGAACAGGTCGATCTTCACGTGCTCGAGGAATTCGCTCGAATCGCCGGCTTCGCTCTGAATGTCGAGCAGTGACTTCAGCCACTGGTGCGCGCGCTTCTGCACGTCGTTCAGATCGGCGCCGCCGTTCTTGTACAGCCAGTGCGCGGCCACGCCGGCCTCGGCGATCTCGTGCATCTTGCGCGTGCGCACCTGGAACTCGATCGGCGCGCCGAACGGGCCGACGAGCGTCGTGTGCAGCGACTGATAGCCGTTGATCTTCGGGATCGCGATGTAGTCCTTGAACTTGCCGGGCACGGGCTTGTACAGCGCGTGCAGCGCGCCGATGCACGTGTAGCAGTCGAGCGGGCTATCGACGACGACGCGAAAGCCGTACACGTCGAGCACCTGCGAGAACGACAGCTGCTTGTCGCGCATCTTGCGGTAGATGCTGTAGATCGTCTTTTCGCGGCCGGTGATCTCGGCGTCGATCTTCGCGTCGGTCATCGCGCGCTGCGCGGACTCGAGGATCTTGCTGATCACTTCGCGGCGATTGCCGCGCGCGGCCTTCACGGCCTTCTCGAGCGTCGCGTAGCGATGCGGGTTGAAATTCGCGAAGCTCATGTCCTGCAGCTCGCGATACGTGTTGTTCAACCCGAGGCGGTGCGCGATCGGCGCATAGATGTCGAGCGTCTCGCGGGCGACGCGGCGGCGCTTTTCCATCGGCACCGCGCCGAGCGTGCGCATGTTGTGCAGACGGTCGGCGAGCTTGACGAGGATGACGCGCACGTCGCGCGCCATCGCGAGCAGCATCTTGCGGAAGTTTTCCGCCTGCGCTTCCTCGCGGCTGCGGAACTCCATCTTGTCGAGCTTCGACAGGCCGTCGACCAGTTCGGCGACCTTCGGGCCGAAGCGTTCGGCGAGCTCGCTCTTGGTCACGCCCTGGTCTTCCATCACGTCGTGCAGCAACGCGGCCATCAAGGCTTGCGCGTCGAGCTTCCAGCCGGCGCAGATTTCCGCGACGGCGACAGGATGGGTGATGTAGGGTTCGCCGCTCTGGCGATATTGACCGAGGTGGGCTTCGTCGCTGAAGTGGAACGCCGCCTTGACCTCTTTGATTTCTTCCGGAGGGAGATACTCGGCAAGCGCGGCCGTCAGTTTCGCGATCGAAACGACGCCGTGCTTGCGCGGCTGCTCCGGAGTGGCGGTCGGCCCGAACAGATGCCGGAAGGACTGTTCGAGGACCGCGTCGATGTACTGGCGCGCAGGTGACCGGGCCGTGGCTTCGGTGGTCGAATCCGCGGAGGCGGACGATGGGGTGGTGCTCATAATCGCCTCCAGGTCGAGTCGTTGCGCGCGTGGATTACATGGCTGGAACGGGCCGGATGCGCGTTACACCGGCACCTTCTTCAACATCTCGACGCCGACGTGACCGGAAGCGATCTCGCGCAGCGCGACGACGGTCGGCTTGTCGCGGCTCTCGATCTTCGGCGTATGGCCTTGCGCGAGCTGCCGCGCGCGGTAGGTGGCGGCGAGCGCCAGTTCGAAGCGGTTGGGGATTTGCTTCAGGCAGTCTTCGACAGTAATGCGAGCCATGTTGGTAATTCCTTCTGAATATAGTCCTTATTCTACCTTATGTCCCTCTACCCTCGCGTCATTCCGCGTGGGGCAGATGGATGCCGAGCTCGATGAACAGCTCCGTGTGTCGCGCGTACTGCGAAGCAAAGCGCAGGCGCGTTGCCGTGACGATGCATTCGAGCTCGGCCAGCGCACGATCGAAATTCTCGTTGATCACGACGTATTCCGCCTCGGATGCATGCGCCATCTCGCTGCCCGCGGCGAGCAGGCGTCGCGTGATCACGTTCGGTTCGTCCTGCCCGCGCTTCTTCAGGCGCTCCTCGAGCGCATCGAGCGACGGCGGCAGAATGAAGATGCCGACCGCGTTGCGGAACTGCTTCTTCACCTGCTGCGCGCCCTGCCAGTCGATCTCGAGCAGCACGTCGTGGCCGTTCATCATCTGCTCTTCGATCCAGACGCGCGACGTGCCGTAGTAGTTGCCGTGCACTTCCGCGCTCTCGAGGAATTCGTGCGCGGCGTGGCGCGCGCGGAAATCCTCGACGGTCGTGAAGTGGTAGTGCTGGCCGTCCTGCTCGCCCGGGCGCGGCTTGCGGGTCGTGTACGAAATCGACAGGCAGATGTCGCTGTCCTTCGACAGCAGCGCGTTCACGAGCGTCGACTTGCCGGCGCCCGACGGTGCGATGACCATGAACAGGTTGCCGGGATAGACGCCGCCGTGCAGCGCATGCGACGCGTGGCCGTCGCGGGTGAATTCGGTCATGTCAGCCTCCGCCGTGCCGCCCCGATAACACTCGCCGCCCCGTCGAGGGACAGCAAACGTAGTGAGGGTTGTTTCATCTCTTTACTCCAGGTTTTGCACTTGCTCGCGCATCTGCTCGATCAACAGCTTGAGCGCCATCGATGCGTCGGCCAGTTCCTTCGCCGCCGCCTTCGAGCCGAGCGTGTTCGCTTCGCGATTCAGTTCCTGCATCATGAAGTCGAGACGCTTGCCGACGCGGCCGCCCTTCTCGATCACGTGACGCGTTTCGTTCAGGTGCGCGGTGAGTCGCGACAGCTCTTCCGCGATGTCGATCCGGATGCCGTACATCGTCACTTCCTGGCGAATGCGTTCCGCCGCTTCCTCGCGCGTGACGATCGCCGCGCTGCCTTCGGGCGCCGCGAGGCCGAGCGCTTCCTGCAGCCGCTCGACGATCTTCTGCTGATGCTTCGCGATCAGCTCCGGCACGAGCGGCGTGATGCGCGCGACGATCGCTTCCATTTCGGTGACGTTCGACAGCAGCATCGTCGCCAGCTGCGCGCCTTCGCGCGAACGCACGACGACGAGTTCGCCGATCGCTTCCTTGCCGCACGCGAGCACCGCCTCGCGGATCGCATCCGCCGACACGCCGCTCTCGGCGAGCACGCCGGGCCAGCGCAGGATCTCGCCCGCGCGCAGGCGGCCGACGCCCGGGAACGCGTCGAGCACCGAGCGCTCGAGCTCGGCGAGCTGGCCGAGCGCCGACTGGTTCAGCGCGCCCGCGCCGATGCTCTGCTCGCCGCGCTGCAGGTTGATGCGCACGTCGACCTTGCCGCGCGACAGCTTGTTCATCAGCATTTCGCGCAGCGCGGATTCGCACGCGCGCACGTCGTCCGGCATGCGGAAATTCAGGTCGAGGAAGCGCGAGTTCACGGTGCGCAGTTCGACCGACACGCTGGTGCCGCCGTTGCCGGTGGCCGTCGCGAGTTCGCGCGTCGCGCTCGCATAGCCCGTCATGCTGTAGATCATGGTTCGTCTCGCCGTCTGGGTGCCCTTGCGGGCGGGAATAAGTCGAGGCGCCCGGCGCATTGCAAGGCGCGGGGCGGGAAGCGCGCATTATCCCATTTTTGCACCCTACCCCGCCGGGCGCCGCTGCCGTTCGGCGCTAAAATCGGGGTTTCCTCTTCCGTCCACGATTCCCCCATGACGTCTTCCCTGTCCCGCCCGAGCGGCCGTCGCGCCGACGAACTGCGCAAGGTCGCGCTCACGCGCCACTACACGAAACATGCCGAAGGCTCGGTCCTGGTCGAATTCGGCGACACCAAGGTGATCTGCACCGCGAGCGTCGCCGAACGCGTGCCCGAATTCCTGCGCGATCGCGGCCAGGGCTGGCTGACGGCCGAATACGGGATGCTGCCGCGTGCGACGCACACGCGCAGCGACCGTGAAGCCGCCCGCGGCAAGCAGACCGGCCGTACGCAGGAAATTCAGCGCCTGATCGGCCGCGCGCTGCGCGCGGTGTTCGATCTCGAGGCGCTCGGCCCGCGCACGATCCACATCGACTGCGACGTGATCCAGGCCGACGGCGGCACGCGCACGGCGAGCATCACCGGCGCATTCGTCGCCGCGCACGACGCCGTGTCGAAGCTGATCGCGGCCGGCAAGCTCACGCGCTCGCCGCTCACCGACCACGTCGCCGCGATCTCGGTCGGCGTGTACGAAGGCGCACCGGTGCTCGACCTCGACTACGCGGAAGATTCGCGCTGCGACACCGACATGAACGTCGTGATGACGGGCGCCGGCGGCTTCGTCGAAGTCCAGGGCACGGCCGAAGGCGTGCCGTTCTCGCGCGCCGAGATGAACGCGCTGCTCGACCTCGCGCAGGGCGGGATCGCCGAGCTCGTGCAACTGCAGAAGGACGTCCTGGGCGCCGGCCATGCCTGACGATCGCACCATCGCGCCGCTGTCGCGCATCGTTCTCGCGTCGAACAACCCCGGCAAGCTGCGCGAATTCACCGCGCTGTTCTCGACGGTCGGCATCGAGATCGTCCCGCAGGGCGACCTTGCGGTGCCCGAGGCGGCCGAGCCGTTCGGCACGTTCATCGAGAACGCGCTGACGAAGGCGCGGCACGCGTCGCGGCTCACCGGGCTGCCGGCGATCGCCGACGATTCGGGCCTGTGCGTGCGCGTGCTGCGCGGCGCGCCGGGCGTCTATTCGGCGCGCTACGCGCAGCGCGCCGGCCGCGACAACGGCGACGCGGCGAACAACGCGTATCTCGTCGAGCAATTGCGCGGCGTCGACGACCGGCGCGCATACTATTGCTGCGTGCTCGCGCTCGTGCGCCATGCGGACGATCCCGAGCCGCTGTTCGCCGAGGGGCGCTGGGCCGGCGAGATCGTCGACGCGCCGCGCGGCGAGCACGGATTCGGCTACGACCCGTATTTCTACCTGCCGTCGCTCGGCGCGACGGCAGCCGAACTCGAGCCGGCCGTGAAGAACACGCACAGTCATCGCGCGCTTGCGCTGAAGGCGCTGCTTGCGCGGCTCGCGGAGGAAGCATGACCGTGCCCGATACCCATCCGCTGCGGGAGGCCGCATGAGCCAGGCCGCGGAAACCGGCGCGCGCGTCGTGGCGACGTTCACGTCACCCGGACGGGTGCGGCTCACGTCGCTGCCGCCGCTCGCGCTGTACGTGCATTTTCCGTGGTGCGTGCGCAAGTGCCCGTACTGCGATTTCAACTCGCACGAGTGGAAAGGCGAACGGTTCCCGGAAACCGAGTATCTCGACGCGCTGCGCGCCGATCTCGAGCAGGCGCTGCCGCTCGTGTGGGGACGGCAGGTGCATACCGTGTTCATCGGCGGCGGCACGCCGAGCCTGCTGTCGGCGGCCGGTCTCGACCGGATGCTGTCCGACGTGCGCGCGCTGCTGCCGCTCGACGCCGATGCCGAGATCACGCTCGAGGCGAATCCGGGCACGTTCGAGGCCGCGAAGTTCGCGCAGTTCCGCGCGAGCGGCGTGAACCGGCTGTCGGTCGGTATCCAGAGCTTCAACGAGGCGCACCTGAAGGCGCTCGGCCGGATTCACGACACCGCGCAGGCGCGCGCGGCCGTCGAGATCGCCGCGAAGAACTTCGACAACTTCAACCTCGACCTGATGTTCGCGCTGCCGAACCAGACGCTCGACGAATGCCGCACGGACATCGAGACCGCGCTGTCGTTCGCGCCGCCGCATCTGTCGCTGTATCACCTGACGCTCGAGCCGAACACGCTGTTCGCGAAGTTCCCGCCGGTCGTCCCCGACGACGACGCATCGGCCGACATGCAGGAATGGATCCACGCGCGCACGGCCGAGGCCGGCTACGGGCGCTACGAAGTTTCCGCTTACGCGAAGCCGAATCACCAGTGCAAGCACAACCTGAACTACTGGCGCTTCGGCGACTATCTCGGGATCGGCGCGGGCGCGCACACGAAGCTGTCGTTCCCGAACCGGATCCTGCGGCAGGCACGCTACAAGCATCCGGCGACCTTCATCGAGCAGGCGATGGCCGGCGCGGCCGTGCAGGAAGAGCGTGAAGTCGGCGCGCGCGACCTGCCGTTCGAGTTCATGCTGAACACGCTGCGGCTCGTCGAAGGCTTCCCCGTGCACAGCTTCGCCGAACGCACGGGCCTGCCGATGAGCACGATCGAACCGGCGCTGAAGGAGGCGGAACGGCGCGGGCTGATCACGCGCGATTTCACGCAGATCGCGCCGACGCCGCTCGGCCAGCGTTTCCTCAACGACCTGCAGGAATTGTTCCTGCGCGACGATTGAAGCGATGCCGACTCCGGTCGACAGCGGCGGCATTTCGGTTACAATGCCGCCTCGCGTGGAAGCGTGGCCGAGCGGTTTAAGGCACTGGTCTTGAAAACCAGCGACGGGAAACTGTCCGTGAGTTCGAATCTCACCGCTTCCGCCAGGAAATTCGCCAAACCCCGTCCATTCGCTGAATGACGGGGTTTTTGTTTGCCCGCACGCCCCTGCCCCACGTTCCGGCGCATCGCGCCGGATGCCGTTACAATCCCGCGCTCCGATTCGCGAAACGGGAAACCCACGTCATGAAACCCTTCATCGTCTCGTCGCTCGTCGCCATGCTGGCTGCCGTCAGCACACACGCTGCGGCCGACACCGCCTCCGGCAGCGGCGCACAGGCGTCGTGCGCAATCGCGTACGTGACCGGCGTCGGCGGCTCGCCGCGCGGCCTGAGCGAATACCTCGCGAGCCCGTCGCCCTACAACTACCTGAAGGACAACGATCTCCAGTGCAAGGTGTCGGACGACGGGCGCACGTCGAACTGCACCGGCGTGACCTACCTCCGGAACGAACAGGTCAGCGTATACGACGATTCCGATCCGGCAACGCTGACCGTCGTGGCGCGCGTGGAGCTCGACCACGGCCAGAAGTACCCGGTGATCGTCGTCGTGCAGCGAAAGGACGCGCGCTGCAAACAGTGACGCAGCCATGCGCGCGAGCGTGTCCGTCGAGGCGGAACATGCGCTCGCGGCGGCGCACAACCGAATCCGCGTAACGGCCGCTGTCGCGCCCGCCGGAAGCCTCCCGGCCCGCCCCGCGATCACCTAGAATTCGTTCAACACGGCGACACGACCGCCGCCGCGTACTCGATGCCGCACGCGCCACCCCTGCGCGCGGCACACGGAGATCGCCATGACCGAACTGTCGACACCGACGGATCACGTCGATTACGAAGGCTTCGAGATCCATGTCGTGCCGGCCGCCGCGCCCGGCAACGACACGCGCTACACGTACACCGGCTACGTGTGCCATCCAGGCGCGAATCCCGCGCTGCCCGGCCACGCAGTGCCGTTCCATGCGGACGGCGAGGAAAGCTTCGCGAGCGTCGACGAGGCGGTCCACGAAGCCGTGCACATCGGCAAGAGCATCATCGACGGCACGCACCCCGACCTGTCGGTGCTGTCGCTCGTCACGCACGGCTTCTGAAGCGGACGAACGACTTCGCATGTGATTGTGCGGACGTCGGTCGCGGTGCTGCATTCAGCGACCGCTGCGCGCAGCCGGACGATCGACGCGAGCCTGCGCGCAACTCGCGTGCCGCGCCTTTCAAGCTTTCAAACCTGCAACATGCGCGCGCGGCCGCAATGCGGGCCGGTCGGACGCGCTGCCACATGTCACGTCACATCGCTGCGCGCGGTGCGGCGTCCGGACGTCATCATCAGCGATTGCAACGTCTCGCATCGCGCGCTATGCGTTTCTCCCGATATCGACTCCCGTGCGTACGCCTATCATTTTTTTATAGTCACTTCTGGCTATCTCCCATGCGCCCCGTTCTTACTCCGCGCGTCGACCGGCTGCGTGCTGCTGCGCTGGCCGTCGTTGCCATGCTTGCCGCATGCACGATCACGCCGCCGCCGTCGCTGCACCCGGTCCTGACGATTCCGTCGATCACGCGTAGCGCGAGCCGCGCCCAGTATCGCGTCGAGATCGCGCAACGCGTTGCCGAACGCAATCCGTCCGGCGTACTGCACGGCACACCGCAGGCGATGCTCCGCTCGCTCGTCGTCGTCGCATTCACCGTCGATCGCAATGGCCGCCTCGTCAACGCCTCCGTCTATCGCAGCAACGGCGACAGCGAGGCGGAAGCGCTCGCGCTCGCGTCGCTGCGCCGCTCGGCGCCGCTGCCGGCGCCGCCGTCGCGACTGCTCGACGGCAACGGCCAGATCGAAATGATGGAAGGCTGGCTCTTTAACGACGACGGCCACTTCCAGTTGCAAAGCACTGCGTCCGCGCAGGCGCAATCGCTCGACTGACCACTCGCCGCGCCGCGATTGCCGGTGTGCGGCGGCGCTGGCTATAATTTTCCGCAATCGCGCGGCCATCACGCCGCGCGCGCGTTCGCGCGCCCCACCCGGCATGCGAGCCGACCACGCCGGCATCGGGCGGCGGCGACATACCCGTCTCCATCGTCGACCGGCGGGTGACGTTCGCGCCACGGCGCGCGTCCACGCCGCCACCGCATCATCCGCTCGGCTGCCCATCGGCAGACGTCCGCCTGCCCGAGCGCACGCACAGCCGACCGCCCCAACGACAAAACGGAGACATCCATGTCCGCATCCCCCCCGGCCGTTGCACACGCAACCGGCTCGGCCGGCGCCGTTAGCCACCGGCGCATCGTGTTCGCGAGCTTCATCGGCACCGCGATCGAGTTCTACGATTTCTACGTGTACGCGACGGCCACCGCGCTCGTCATCGGCCCCGTATTCTTCCCGCACGGCTCCGCGACCGCGCAGGCGCTGTCCGCATTCGTCACGTTCGGCATCGCGTTCATTGCGCGCCCGATCGGCTCGTTCCTGTTCGGGCATTTCGGCGACCGCATCGGCCGCAAATCGACGCTCGTCGCGTCGCTGCTCGTGATGGGCGTGTCCACCACCGCGATCGGCTTCGTGCCCGGCTACGACGCGATCGGCACGCTCGCGCCGGTGCTGCTGTGCGTGCTGCGCTTCGGCCAGGGGATCGGCCTCGGCGGCGAATGGGGCGGCGCGGCGCTGCTCGCGACCGAGCACGCGCCGCAGGGCAAGCGCGGCTGGTTCGGGATGTTCCCGCAGCTCGGGCCCTCGGTCGGCTTCCTGATGTCGAACGGGCTGTTCTTCGCGCTCGCGCTGTCGCTGTCCGACGAGCAGTTCCGCAGCTGGGGGTGGCGCATCCCGTTCCTGGTCAGCGCGGTGCTCGTCGCGCTCGGCCTGTACGTGCGGCTCAAGATCACCGAAACGCCCGCGTTCCAGGCAGCGCTCGACCGCAACGAGCGCGTGCGCGTGCCGGTCGCGACGCTCGTCACGCAACACTGGCAGCCGACGCTGCTCGGCGCGCTCGCGATGGTCGTCTGCTATACGCTGTTCTATATCTCGACAGTGTTCTCGCTGTCGTACGGCGTGTCGGCGCTGCATATTCCGCGCCAGAGCTTCCTCGGCCTGCTGTGTTTCGCGGTCGTGTTCATGGGGCTCGCGACGCCGCTTTCCGCGTGGGCATCGGACCGTTTCGGCCGCAAGCCGGTGCTCGTCGCCGGTGCAATCGCCGCGCTGCTGTCGGGTTTCGCGATGGAACCGCTGCTCGGCAGCGGCTCGATGCCGCTCGTCGCGCTGTTCCTGACGATCGAACTGTTCCTGATGGGCGTGACGTTCGCGCCGATGGGCGCGTTGCTGCCGGAACTGTTCCCGACCAACGTCCGCTACACGGGCGCAGGCGTCGCGTACAACCTCGGCGGGATTCTCGGCGCGTCGATCGCGCCGTATATCGCGCAACTGCTGGCTGCGCGCGGCGGGCTGTCGTGGGTCGGCGGCTACGTATCGGTCGCGGCGGCGATCAGCCTGGTCGGCGTGCTGCTGATGCGCGAAACGCGCGACGCGTCGCTCGTGTGAGACTCCGGGGCGGCCCGGGTTGTGCGGCGGCCGGCGCTACCTATACTCGATCCTGGGCGCGCCGCAGCGCGCCCCCGGGATCCCGCCCCGAAGGAGCCGCGCCATGAACATCCGCCTCGGCAATGCCGATCTCGTCCTGATCCTCGCGCTCGCGCTGGGTGGCGCGCTGCTGCTCGCGCTGCGCTTCCGGCCGAAGACATGGCGCGGCCTCGTGTTCGAGGCGCTGCTGGCGAATCTGGCGGCCATCGCCGCCGTCATCACGGTCGAGGCGCTGCTGGCCTGAACCGGCCCGCCCCGCTGCGTCAGGCGGTCAGCCGCGCGCGCAGCGCGCCATACGCGGGGTCGACCGTATCGATCGCGTCGAGCGCCTGCTCGACGGACGGGATCGTGCCCGGCTCGCCGATCGACAGTGCATTCGGTGCGCCGCCGATGCCGCAATGGTGACGCGACGTCGCGACGAAAATCATCACGGCCGGCCGCTGCAGCGCGTGCGCCATATGCACGAACCCCGTATCGACCCCCACCACGAGCGCGGCCCGGCCGAGCGCCGCGCCGAGTTCGCGCACGGTCATCGCGGGCAGCACGATCGCGCCCGGCGCGCGCGCGGCGATGTCCTGCGCATCGTCATGCTCGGCAGCCGATCCCCACGGCACCAGCACGCGCACGCCACGCGCCATCATCTGCGTGGCGAGCGCGGCCCAGTGGTCGGCCGGCCATTTCTTGTCGGGATTGGACGTCGCATGGAACAGCAGCATGAACGGCGCGCCGTCGGTCACGGCGGCCGGCAGGCTCGCGTCCTGCGGCGCGACGATGCCGTACGTGGCGACGCCTTCGGGCACGTAGCCGAGCGCCTCGCCGGCGCTCACGCGCATCCCGTGCCATGCGTCGCAGTCCGGCCGCGGGCCGAAGCGATGCGAATACGCGAAGCGTGCGCCCGTTTCGCCGAGATCCTGAGTCTGGTAGCCGACGCGGCGCGCGGCGCGCGCCAGCGCCGAAATGATCGCGCTCTTGTAGACGCCGTGCAGGTCGATGACGGCATCGTAACGGTGCGCACGCAACGCACCGATCGACGCCGAGATCGCCTTCAGGTCGCCGGCATTCCGGAGTTTCTTGAAGCGTCGCAGCGGCGCGCACAGGACGGCGCTCACGCCCGGATGCCAGCGCACGACCTCGGCGCACGATTCGTCGACGGCCCAGTCGACCGTCACGCCGGGAAAGGCGCGATGCAGGTCCGCGACGACGGGCAGGGTCTGGACGACGTCGCCGAGCGACGTCACTTTTACGATGAGGATGCGTTTCACGATATGTGGGGATTGACGACCATTTCGGCATGCTAGCGACGGTTGCCGCGCGCGAACATTACTTCAACATTACATTTGTAACAAAATGCATCAAGCTTGCGAAACGCTGTCGCCCGCGGCGTGGCTCCGGTTCCTTCTTATAATGCGGTCTTTGCCTTCCGGCCCGCGCCGATGCCACGCCCCGCCCTTCCCGCGCTGTTTCCTGCTCTCACCCGCCGCTCGCTGCGAATCTGGCGCCAGTATGGCGTTTTCTGGCTCGGCGCGATCGTCGTCGGCCTCGCGGCCGTGCTCTACGCGCGGCTGATCGACTGGGGCTACGAGACGTTCCGCACCATGCGCGATCATGCCACGTGGCTGCCGCTGCTGCTGACGCCGGCGATCGCAGCCCTGTCGGCATGGATCACGCGCCGGTTCTTCCGCGGCGCCGAGGGCAGCGGCATCCCGCAGGTGATCGCAACGCTGCATGCGCGCCCGAGTGCATTCGGCGCCCGGCTGCTGACGCTGCGCATCCTGTTCGGCAAGGTGCTGGTCTCGTTCCTGGGCATCCTGGGCGGCTTCACGATCGGCCGCGAGGGGCCGACCGTGCAGGTCGGCGCGGCGCTGATGTTCAACCTGCGGCGCTTCTACCCGCGCTCGAACGCGCAGATCGAACGCCAGCTGGTGCTGGCCGGCGCGGCAGCCGGGCTGTCGGCCGCATTCAATACGCCGCTCGCCGGAATCGTGTTCGCGATCGAGGAGCTGACCCGCAGCTTCTCCGCGCGCGCGAGCGGCGTGCTGATCACCGCGATCATCCTCGCCGGCGTCGTCGCGCTCGGCCTGAACGGCAACTACACGTATTTCGGCACGATCGATGCCGGCCTCCATTTTCCGAAGCTGCTGGCGCTCGCGGTGCTGGTCACCGCGATCGTGACGGGCATCGCGGGCGGCCTGTTCTGCTGGCTGCTGCTCAACACGGGGCGCTGGCTGCCCGCGCAACTGCTCGGCCTGTATCGCGAGCGTCCGATCGCGTTTGCCGCGCTGTGCGGCTTCGCGATCGCCGTCGTCGGCCTCGTGTCGGGCGGCACGACGTTCGGCAGCGGCTACGCCGAGGCGCGCGGCCTGCTCGACGGCCGCGAGCAGTTGTCGGTGTTCTACCCGTTCCTGAAAATGGTGTCGATGGTCGCGTCGTACCTGCCGGGCATCCCGGGCGGGATCTTCGCGCCGTCGCTGTCGATCGGCGCCGGGTTCGGCAACCTGCTGCACGTCGTGTTCGGCAACATGAGCCTGCCGATGCTGATCGCGCTCGCGATGGTCGGCTATCTTGCGGCCGTCACGCAGTCGCCGATCACGTCGTTCGTGATCGTGATGGAGATGATCAACGGCCACGCGCTCGTGATTTCGCTGATGGCCACCGCGCTGGTGTCGAGCCGCGTGTCGCGCTTTTTCGCGCCGCCGCTCTACGAAACGCTCGCCCAGCGCTATCTCGCGCCGCCCGTTGCGGCCGCGGAACCGGCCGCGGCCACCGCGGCGGGTGCCGCGACGACGACCGGCGTCACCGAGCCGCAGGATGCGACCGCCGCGCCCGCCGATCCGCTCGACACGCTGCGCGACGAAGGCAGCGACGCGCCGGCCGCCGCTGCGCCGGGCGAACACGCGGCACACGCGGCGGCGGCGCACGACGCTGGGCCGGCTGCGCCCGGCACGCACGACCCGGCGCAGCCCGGCCCGCGCGACGCTCAGTAAATCACGACGGGTGCCGGCCGGTAGTAGACGGGCCGCGCCGGCACGACGATGCACCCGGCCAGCGTGATCGCGACGAGCGCGATGGCGATTGCGGTTCTTTTCATCACGCGCCTCCGTCACGCCCAGTGGCCGCGGGTCCAGAACCAGTTCGGACCCCGCTGATCCCAGTGGCCCGGCACCCAGTGCATGCCGACGCGCTCGGCTTCCCAGTGACCTCCGATCCACTCGTAGCGCCCATGATCCCAGTGCCAGTGACCGCGCTCCCACACATAGCCCACCCGCGCCGTCGGCAGGACCTCGTAACGCACGGGCGGCGGCGCATTCGGCGCGACGATGACGATTTCCTCGGTGCGCACGGCGACCGGCTCGGCGACGACCACGCGGCCCTGCGGCGCGATCACGGGTGCGCCGACGAGAATCTCGTCCGCATGCGCGGCAAACGGCGCGGCGACGGCTGACAGGCCCGCGGCAAACAGCGCGAGCGAAACGATACGACGGTGAACGGTAGAGACAGCCATCACAACCTCCTGGTTGAACAAGTAACGCAAAGCGTATTCGTTCAATGCGGGAGGACCGATAACGGCCGACAGACGCGTTGTTACGGCGTGCCCGAAAGTGCAACAGGGCGTAAGACGCGCACGGCGGCGGGTGCCGCCGTGCGGAGGGACAGGCAAGCGTCAGGCTTGCGGAATCTCGATCTTCACTTCAAGGACTTCGAGATCGTCCTGGCGCTCGAGGCTCACGCGGATGTCATCGTCCGAAATATGGACGTACTTCGAGATGACCGCGACGAGCTCCTTCTGCAGCGCCGGCAGGTAGTCGGCCGGCGGCCGGCCGCCGACCCGTTCGTGCGCGATGATGAGCTGCAGGCGCTCCTTCGCGACCGATGCGGACTTCTTCTTCTCGCCGAGGAGAAACGAAAGGATGGACATGGGCGGCCTCCGTTACTTGCTGCCGAAGAGGCGCTGCAGCAGGCCCGGCTTCTGGTAATCGGTGAAGCGCAGCGGTTTGTCCTCGCCGAGGAAGCGCGCGACGACGTCCTTGTACGCTTCGGCGACGTCGGTGCCGTCGATGTGCACGGCCGGCAGGCCCTGGTTCGACGCGTGCAGCACGGCTTCCGACTCGGGCACCACGCCGATCAGCTTGATGCGCAGGATCTCGCTGATGTCCTCGAGCGACAGCATCTCGCCTTCGCTCACGCGCTTCGGGCTGTAGCGCGTGATCAGCAGGTGCTCCTTGATCGGATCCTTGCCTTCGGTCGCGCGCTTCGTCTTCGACGACAGGATGCCGAGAATGCGGTCCGAGTCGCGCACCGACGACACTTCCGGGTTCGTGACAATCAGCGCTTCGTCCGCGAAGTACATCGCGTGCAGCGCGCCGGCCTCGATGCCGGCCGGCGAATCGCAGACGATGTATTCGAAGTCCATCGCGACCAGGTCGTTCAGCACCTTCTCGACACCGTCGCGCGTCAGCGCATCCTTGTCGCGCGTCTGCGACGCCGGCAGGATGAACAGGTTCTCGCACTTCTTGTCCTTGATCAGCGCCTGGTTCAGGTTCGCTTCGCCCTGGATCACGTTCACGAGGTCGTACACCACGCGGCGCTCGCAGCCCATGATGAGATCGAGGTTGCGCAGGCCGACGTCGAAGTCGATCACGGCCGTCTTGTGGCCGCGCAGCGCGATACCGGACGCAAAGCTCGCGCTCGTCGTCGTCTTGCCCACGCCGCCCTTGCCCGAGGTCACCACGATGATTTTTGCCATTTACCCAATACCCTGTGTTCGTCAATGAGAGCCGATCGATCCGGCGCGCACCGCGTGAATTACGTCAGGCGCAGCGGTTCGATCATCAGTTTTTCCTCTTCGAGCCGGATCTGCACCGCTTTGCCCAGTACTTCGGCGGGCAACGGGTTCTCGGTTGTTCGATAGATACCCGCGATCGAAATCAGTTCCGGTTCGAGACACGTGCAGAAAATGCGCGCGTCGTGATTGCCGTGCACGCCCGCGAGTGCGCGGCCGCGCAACGGCGCGTAGATGTGGATATTGCCTTCCGCGATGATCTCCGCGCCGTGACTGACCGGCGCGAGCACCACGAGGTCTCCTTTCGCGTAAATCTGCTGCCCCGAACGCAACGGCCGGTCGATCACGAGCGTCTGGCCGCCCGTCTGGTTCGACGCCGGCGCCGGCTCGGACGCCGGCTCGGACGCCTGCTCGGGCGCCGCCGCGGCGGCTGCGGCGACGACCGCCTCGGCGACCGGCGACGCTTCCGAGCCCTCGGCCGGCTTCGCGGCCGGCGCGCGGCGATCGCGCGCCTCGAGCAACGGCAAGCCGCCTTCCGCCGCCCAGCCCTGCGTTGCCGATGCGACCACGCCCACCGGACGCATCCGCACGTCGTTCAGCATCTGGCGGATATCGGCCAGCGCGACGCGCTCGCCCTCCGCCAGGCGGCGGACGTCGATCGCGACGACATCGTCGGCAAAAAACTCGGGAGTCGCTTCGAAGCGCTTGACCAGTTCGGCACGCAACGCGTCGAGATCGGTCGTCTTCACGGTGAACAGCAACGTATCGACCGATCCGCTGCGCAGCTCGAAGAATGGCGATTTTTTAAGCGACATGGACACTCTGCAAAAATTTTTTGCGTATTTTACAGGCGTCCACGCGCGCGGCCATTATTTTTGGGACACCGGGTTGCGATGGCCCGGGCGGGCGCGCAACCGGCAGATGGGCAGGCAGGCGGGCGACCAGACCTTCATCGCGCCGCGCGGGCGTCACGTCAGTGCTTCACTTGCGACACGAACAGCGATTTCATCGCGCCGGGCATCCGCGCGATCGGCGCGTGTTCGCCGGTGTTGCCGAAACCTGCGCGCTCGTAGAAACGGATCGCGTTGCGGTTCGCATCGGCGATCCATGCATAGACCTCCCGGGCGCCGCGCTCGGCGAGCCACGCGGTGGCCGTTTCCAGCAGCAGCACGCCGCCGCGCAGGTGACGTACCGCGTGCGCGACCCACAGCTCGCTGACGAACGCACGCCGGTCGGGCGTGTTGTCGAAATACGCGCCGATCATGCCGGCCGGATGGCCTTCGGTGTACAGCAGGAAAGTCGTCGACTCGTCGGACACGGCACGCTGCGCGGCAATCGCCGACGCTGCGTCCGTTTCGACGTTCAGCAATTCGGCCTCCGGCGCTTCGCCGGGTGCGTAGGGCTCACGCAGCGACGCGGCGCGGAGTTCGCGATACACGCCGCCCTGGTCGGCAACGATACGACGAACGGTCAAGGTCGAACTCATGCAGGCACAGCCCCCTTCGGACAGCAAGCTAGTAGCTTCAACCGAAAGCGGGGCATGAGTCAAATCGTTATTTTCAAACGGCGGCGCGAATCGAAAGGCGACAGGCGTCGCCGCTGGCGGCGTGTACCAACCGGTGTGCAGATGCAGCATCGGCGTATCGACGCGTGTCGATGAACGGCAGCCGCGGCCTCTTCGTTCGACGCCTCGCTTCGTTCGCCTTGCGATACGCGGCAGACGCGTTTCGGGCGCTTTGCATCTCGTCCCGGAGGCTGTAATGATCCGTAACATATGTAGCCGAAACAGGTGCCCCGCCGATATCAGCCCCATTTTGCTTATTGCACCGCAACATTCGTTGCGAGCCCGCGGGACGATACCCGCGCGCGCCACACCGCGCCAATCATCTGACAAACAAGCGGGTCACGCGGGCCGATCCGGCCTCCCCGGCATGTTTCAATCGGCGCGTGCCGGCCCTTCCAGACATGCGTCGCACGCGCCCCTTCGTTTGGAGCCTCGCGCCTAGCGCCGGGGTTTGGAAAGCGTGTGCGCGGGTCGTATAACAGGCAGAACCGGACGACGATCCGGCGCCACCGCGCGTGTCGCGGGCCAACGAGGATTCGAACAACCGTGCATGCGGCCGCCCACCGGGCCGGCCGACTGGAGGGAGACAATGGCAATGACCGACGGATCGGCTTCGGGCTGGTCGGATGGCAAGCGATATCTGTGGCTGCTCGGCGCGCTGACGATCACGCTGCCGATCCTCTCCGCCCAGCTCGCGCTTTCGACGGGCCTTCACGTGTTCTGGTGGTTCGGCCCGCTGTTCGCGTTCGGCGTGATCCCGATCCTCGACACGCTGATCGGCGACGATCGCGACAATCCGCCCGAAGCCGTCGTGCCGCATCTCGAACGGGAGCGTTATTACCGGTTCATCGTCTATCTCGCGACGCTCGTCGAGTACGTCGCATTCTTCATGTGCGTATGGATCGTCGGCACGCACACGCTCGCGTGGTACGACTACGTCGGCTTCGCGCTGTCGCTCGGCGCCGCGACGGGCATCTCGATCAATACCGCGCACGAACTCGGGCACAAGACGAACCGCTTCGAACGCTGGCTCGCGAAGATCACGCTCGCGCCGGTCGCATACGGCCACTTCCATGTCGAGCACAACCGCGGCCACCATGTGCGCGTCGCGACGGCCGAAGATCCGGCGAGCGCGCGCTACGGCGAATCGTTCTGGGCGTTCCTGCCGCGCACCGTGACCGGCAGCATCCGCTCGGCATGGCGGCTCGAAAAGGCTCGCCTCGAGCGGCTCGGGCATTCGCCGTGGACCTGGCGCAACGAGGTGCTGCACGCGTGGGCGATGACCGTCGTCGTGTGGGGCATTGCGATCGCGATGGCCGGCAAAGTGGTGATCCCGTTCCTCGTGATCCAGGCCGTCTACGGCGCGTCGCTGCTCGAAGTCGTGAACTACGTCGAGCACTACGGGCTCGGCCGCCGCAGGCTGCCGAGCGGCCGCTACGAGCGCTGCACGCCGCAGCATTCGTGGAACAGCAATCACGTCGTCACCAACCTGTTCCTGTACCAGTTGCAGCGGCACGCCGACCATCACGCGAATCCGACGCGTTCGTACCAGGCGCTGCGCCACTTCGACGATTCGCCGCAACTGCCGGCCGGCTACGCGACGATGATCCTGTTCGCTTACGTGCCGCCGCTCTGGTATCGGGTGATGAATCCGCGCGTCGTCGCGCACTACGGCGGCGACATGGCGCAATCGAACATCAAGCCGTCGATTCGCGCCCGGGTGCTCGCGCAGTATCCAGCCGCGGCATGATTGCGGATGACGGGCCGGCGGGAATCGGCGCACGCCGTCGCGCGCCGCTGAAAGCCGCCGCCGCACCGGCATCCGGTTCCGTTTGAGCCGGGCGCGACGGCGACGCCGTCACGCCATTTCCGGCAACCTGAACACGGCCACCGCGTGCCGCAGCGCACTCGCCTGCTCGGCCAGCGCCTGCGTCGCGGCCGTGGCCTGCTCGACGAGCGCCGCGTTGCGCTGTGTCGCTTCGTCCATCTGCGTGACCGCGACGTTCACCTGTTGGATGCCGCCGCTCTGCTCCTGCGACGCGGACGAGATCTCGCCGACGATCGTCGTGACGCGCTGCACCGCGCCGACGATCTCGTGAATCGACTCTCCCGCGCGGCCGATCAGCACGGCACCCTCGTCGACCCGCTGCGTCGATTGCTCGATGAGCCCCTTGATCTCCTTCGCGGCCGACGCGCTGCGCTGCGCGAGCGTGCGCACCTCCGCCGCGACGACCGCGAAGCCGCGACCCTGCTCGCCCGCGCGTGCCGCCTCGACGGCCGCGTTCAGCGCGAGGATGTTGGTCTGGAACGCGATGCCGTCGATTACCGCAATGATTTCGCCGACCTTTGCCGCGCTGTCGGCGATGCCGTTCATCGTGCGGACGGCGTCCGTCATCACGCCGCCGCCTGCGGACGCGATGTTCGATGCGTCGCGCGCAAGCTGCGCCGCATGCTGCGCGTGTTCGGCCGACTGGCGCACGATGCCGGTCAGTTCGGTCATGCTGGCCGCCGTCTCCTCGAGCGACGCGGCCTGCGATTCGGTACGCGACGACAGATCGTGATTGCCCGAAGCGATCTGCGCGCTCGCCGTCGCGACGGCTTCGGCATGCGTCCGCACCTCGAGCACGACGCCCGACAGGCTCGTCTGCATCGCCTGCAGCGCACGCAGCAGATCGGCGATCTCGTCGCGGCCGGTTGCATCGACGTCGCGCGTCAGGTCGCCGCCGGCGACGGCCTGCGCACACGCCACCGCACGATCGAGCGGACGCAGGATCGCACGGCTGAACAGGAACGCGCCGACCATCGCGACGCCGAGCACGACCAGCATCAGCGCGAGGCTCGCGGTAGTCGCGCGCTGCGCGTCCCGGCTCGCCTGCGCCGACACGGCGGCGCTCTCGTCGGCGATCGACTTCGCGGCCCGCTCCAGCAGCGCAGCCGGTTCGCGGTCGACGCCCGTGACGGCGGCATCGCCGGCCGATGGCTCGAAGCCGGCCGCCTTGAACGCGTCGAAGCCGCGCCGGTAGCCGTCGCCCATCGCCGTGTGCGCACGCATGAACTGCTCGACGAGCGAGCGGCTGTCGCCGGGCGGCAACTGACGGACGAGCCGCGCTGCGAGCGAATCGACCGTATGCTCGCGCGTCTGGAATGCCTGCCAGTAATGGTCGAGCTTGTCGGGCTGCTTGCCGCGCAGCAGCGTGTCCTTCCATTCCTGCACCTGCAGCTTGAACTGCACGAGCGTGGCCGATACGAGCCGTTCGTCGCCGACGTTCGTCTGCACGTCTTCGGCGAACGTATTGATCGATCGGTTGAGGATGTGGATGCCGTACAGCGCACCACCGAACATCAGCAACAGCGCAACGGCGAATGCGAGGGGAATCTTGTAGCTCAGCTTCATGGGACCTTCAATCGACGGGGGACGATGCGGCTCGGCACGGGCGCCGGCCGCCGCACCGTGTTAACGGCGCGGGACGCGAAGGCTTAAAACTGAGGAAAGCGGCGAAGACCGGCAGCGCAGCGCTGACCGATCAGGTCGGATGTGTCGCATGCTGCCCGTCTGTCGCGGCAGTTCGAAACGAGGACAACGGTAAGCAGCGCGCATGCAGACAACGCGATGAATTCGGCGAGATCGTCATGCCGCCGCGTGCTCGCAAGGACGAACGGTACGGCGATCAGTTGCACGATGCTGCGACAGGCGAACTCGAGCACACTCTCGCTCACATACAGCGGCCGACCGCCACCCGTATTCTTCCCGCTCGTCTGACCGTGCGTTGCGTAGTTGCTGCCCCCATCATCCACACCGCCACCGGCACTGATGCCGAAGCTACTCGCGTTGTAGCTCGAGCTGTTCTGAATATCCGAGAACGACAACGTCCCGGTCGTCAGCTGATTCTTGTCCGGCGTCGCCGTGCTCGCGATATACGCCCCCTTCAGGTCCGTATTGCCCTTCACGTTGATGTCGAAACCACCGTCCCCGGCCTGAATACCAGCCTGCTCGTTCACGCCAGCATAATTGCCGCTCGCATTAGCATGCTGCGCACTGGAGCTACAGAGAAATACGTTCTCGATTTACGTGAACTAGTGCGTAAATCATCGGCAGGCCACCTAGCCAAGATGATCATCTTTTGAACCAAGGGCCAAATTTATTAGGAGAATCACTTAAGAAGCCAGACTTCTGGAATTGTGCCGGCAATCGTTTTACAAAAAAAACAAACAGAATAATAAAAATTGGCAACCCAATGAAAAATATCGAGATATTTTCACTCAACCCCATAAATTTCCGCGCAACCAATATTGCCAAAAAAGCATAAAATCCCGAGGCGGCGACTGACGCCCCTCCAACAACAAAAAATATTTGAAGGGTTGCATGCAAACGCATCCAATTCATTTTTTGCCCTCCACCCCTTGAATATCATTAATAACCGTCATGCCTTTTGAACCAATACCAAACAGCAACATTCCTTGCGTCGTCCCGTACGGCAGCTCCCTATTTAAGAATGGAACCAACGTTTTGTTGTTAATTTTAGGGACCATCACGCCAAATATTGAATTCGGACGATTCAATCCATCCGCAACCCCCATCTTCAGCGGAACAGGTGCATAAAGCGCTGCAAGAGACGCGACCAAGCTCAGTCCATCATACGCAATAGGTCCCCAATAGCCCGAAAGTGTTTGATTAAATTGATCGCGAAGAGCATTTACTCCAGGCGCATAAGCCCCATTATATCTATTATACAGACCGTCGGCCCCTTCGGCGATTTCACTTGTTCCAAATGCGATCATCGGAACGCCAGCCGCACATCCAAGGCCAGTTGTACAGAATCCAATCCCGGTTTTTGTCGTTATGCTGCCCAGAGTTACTTTGGCTGCATCCTTTGCTACTCCAACAGGATCGCTCTTGATCGCATCTCCACCTTTCTGCAAAGCGGTATATTCGAATAAGCCCGAACTCTTCTGTTGGCTCACCCAATCGAATTCTTTGGTAAGCGACGCCGCCTCAACCTCGCTCACAAAATTCTTGTTTCGGTCATCGCTACCTACGGCATATTCCGCCCAGCATTTGACGACATAACAAGCGGCCCGTGTCAGCCGCTTCTCTTCGTCCTTGTCGCCGTTCGCCTTGTCGTGGATCGCCTTCTTCTCGTCCTGATTCAATTGCCGATTAAACCGATCAGCACTCGCCCCAGTCAACGCCCCAGTCCCACCACCGACCAACGCCCCAGCTCCGCCTGCCAGCACATTCGATGTCAGATTTCCCAGGAGCTCATCGACGTTCGCGTTACCAGTCGGTCCCGCATCCTTGATCGACTGCGCAATCTCATTCAGTTGCGGAGCAAGCTTGGCTGACACACCCGCACCCGCAGCCCCGCCAACCGCCCCCAATCCGCCACCGGTCAACCCGCCCGTCAATGCCCCTCCTGCGATATGCAGCGCAACACGGTTGCCACCACCCTCGGCCCAACTATCGGCCTCCTGCTGATACTGTGCCTTGAGCGTCGGATCGGTCGCGTTGTTCGCGTTCGTCTGTGCCTCCTCCCGCTTCTTATCGGCGTAGCTCCCAATCTGCTTCGCAATCGTCTCCGCCGCCGCCTGCGCCGCGTTGATCAAATCCGACTGATTGCTCAACACCTGCTGCAGATCCGGCGTCTTGCTGACCGTCCCGTTCAGATTCGACGTCTCACGATTGAGCGTCGCCACATCCTGCTTCTGGTTCGCCTGATCCGTGATCGTGATGGTGCCTGCGCTGATCGCGCTCTTCGTGCTCGCGCTGCTGCTGTCTTGACTAAAAACGCCGTCATTTAAACCACGGCCCAAATCTTTCTGGGTTATCGCTCAACATCCCAGCAGTTCGAAGTGGTTTCTGTAGATATTTGAAAAATATTGGCAATTGAATAAAAAACACTGCAATTCCAATCCGAAATACCGACACATCGTCACTTAACTTTAACGCCAATCTACAAATTCCAACCACTACAACCGTGTTGCAACCGGCCGTAAACGCAGATGCAAGCAATAAAACAAACCAGATTTGAAGCGTTGCATATGCTCGTCGCCAATTCACTGGTGTCCTCCGGCATTTTTAACATCGCTAAACAACGTGAAGCCTTTCGCGCCGACCCCGAACAACAAGAATCCTTGAGTCGTCCCATATGGCCACGGCTGCTTAATAAATGGAAGCAAATTTACATTGTCAATCTTAGGCACAGTGACTCCGAACATTGATACAGGTCGATTCAAGCCATCAGCCACGCCCATATTGAGAGGCACGGGTGCGCGCAAGGTAAGAATTGCTGCGCCCAAATTCAATCCATCGTAGGCAATATTGCCCCACCCCGATGGAAGAACCTGATTAAATCCCCATCGCAGCGGATTGTCTCCAGGCGCATTAATTCCCTTATAGCGATTATACAATCCAATACCGCCTTCCACGACTTCACTCAGCCCGAAGGTGGTCATCCAGCCACCGGCAACACATCCAATACCAGTTGTACACAGTGCTGCTCCAGTTTTCGCCGTCATTCCACCAAGGGCGATTTTAGTCGCATCTTTTGCCACACCCACCGGATCGTTCTTGATGGCGTCGCCGCTTTTCTGCAGAAAAGTATATTCGAATAAGCCCGAACTCTTCTGTTGGCTCACCCAATCGAATTCTTTGGTAAGCGACGCCGCTTCAACCTCGCTCACAAAATTCTTGTTTCGGTCATCGCTACCTACGGCATATTCCGCCCAGCATTTGACGACATAACAAGCGGCCCGTGTCAGCCGCTTCTCTTCGTCCTTGTCGCCGTTCGCCTTGTCGTGGATCGCCTTCTTCTCGTCCTGATTCAATTGCCGATTAAACCGATCAGCACTCGCCCCAGTCAACGCCCCAGTCCCACCACCGACCAACGCCCCAGCTCCGCCTGCCAGCACATTCGATGTCAGATTTCCCAGGAGCTCATCGACGTTCGCGTTACCAGTCGGTCCCGCATCCTTGATCGACTGCGCAATCTCATTCAGTTGCGGAGCAAGCTTGGCTGACACACCCGCACCCGCAGCCCCGCCAACCGCCCCCAATCCGCCACCGGTCAACCCGCCCGTCAATGCCCCTCCTGCGATATGCAGCGCAACACGGTTGCCACCACCCTCGGCCCAACTATCGGCCTCCTGCTGATACTGTGCCTTGAGCGTCGGATCGGTCGCGTTGTTCGCGTTCGTCTGTGCCTCCTCCCGCTTCTTATCGGCGTAGCTCCCAATCTGCTTCGCAATCGTCTCCGCCGCCGCCTGCGCCGCGTTGATCAAATCCGACTGATTGCTCAACACCTGCTGCAGATCCGGCGTCTTGCTGACCGTCCCGTTCAGATTCGACGTCTCACGATTGAGCGTCGCCACATCCTGCTTCTGGTTCGCCTGATCCGTGATCGTGATGGTGCCTGCGCTGATCGCGCTCTTCGTGCTCGCGCTGCTGCTGTCGCTCTCGCTCACATACAGCGGCAACGCACCGCCCGTGTTCTTGCCCGACGTCTGACCGTGCGTCGCGTAGTTGTTGCCCCCATCACCCACACCACCGCCGGCGCTGATCCCGAAGCTACTCGCGTTATAGCTCGAACTGTTCTGAATATCCGAGAACGACAACGTCCCGGTCGTCAGCTGATTCTTGTCCGGCGTCGCCGTGCTCGCGATATACGCACCCTTCAGGTCCGTATTGCCCTTCACGTTGATGTCGAAACCATCGTCGCCGGCCTGAATACCCGACTGCTCGTTCACACCCGCGTAGTTGCCGCTCGCATGACCGCTCTGCGCGCTAAAACTCGCGCTGCCGCCGCCCTGGCTGACGCTGAACCCGCCACCCGAACTGCTCTGATGCGCTTCGCTGCGACTCGTATCCTGCACCGACGCGAGGTTCAAGTTGCCGCCCACTTCCGCGATCACCTTGTTCGCATTGACGTTCGCGCCGACGATATTGGTATCGCCGCCGCTGATGATCGTCGCGGTGTTGCTTGCGTTGATGTATGTATTGTTCTGCGTCGCCGCATCCGAGTTCGCATCGCCGTGCGCACGCGACATTGACGCCGACACGCCAAAGCCGCCCGTGCCGTACGACACGCCCACGCTCGAGCTCTTCGACTCGTTCGTACTGCGCGTGCTGTCGGTATCCGTGCTGTTGACCAGATTGACCTTGTTCGTCGCCTGCAGCAGCACGTCCTTCGCGTTCACGTCCGATCCCTGGATCGTCACGTTCCCTTGCCCCGCGTTCTTGTCGCCCGTCGCGACGAACGCGGCCGTGCCGCCCGCCTTCACGCTGCTGCCGTTGTTCTGCCTGCTGTCCTCGGTGAACGTCGACTTGCTGTACGACGAGCCGAAGCTCAACTCCACCTTTGCCTCGACCTTGCCCTTCGGATCGTTCAGCGCATTCGTCATGCTGCCCGTCGCGCCGACCAGATCAGCCATGCCGCCGGCCGCCGCAATCGCGTGGAGCGCTGCCGCCCGTCCGTCCTGACTACCGCCCGCGCCCTGCGCCTGCTGATTCACGTTCTGGATCGCATCGATAACGGGCGACTTCACCGCCAGCGTGAAACCCGAACTCTTCACCTCGTGCGTTTCTTCGTGATGGCGATCCGTCTGCGAAGCATCGATCGTCACTTCCTTCGCGATGCCCGTTACGTCCTTGCCCGCGACAATGTCGGAGCCCGTCACGTGAAGTTTGTTGCCCGCTACCATCGACACGCTGCCGTCGGTGCTGCCGATCAGGCTGCCCTGCGAACCCTTCACCGTGTCGCGGCTGGTATCGATGGTCTGGTTCGTGCCGTACGAGATCCCGGCGCCCGCGCTGCCGAGGCCGGACTTCTTCACGTCCTTGTAGTGATATTCGCTCGAGGCCGTGTCCGCCGTCGTGACCGTCAGATCGTGACCGGCCGTCAGGCTGACGTCGTTGGTCGCCGCAATCGTTGCCGCCTTTGCCGTCAGGTCATTGCCGGCCTGCACCGCGACACTGTTACCCGACAACGTCGTACCGACCGCATTGGTGTAACTGCTCGAATCGATCGTGTGCGTCGATTTCGACGACAGGAAGCCGTTTTCCTTGTGATAGTGCTCGTCGTTTGCGCTCGCGCTTTGTTCACCGGCATTCAGGTTCACATCGTGCCCGGCGCTGATGCCAATCGCACCCTGCGCATTCGCATAAGCGGCCGTCGCATTCACGTCATGGCCCGCCACAATCGCCAGATTGCCGCCCGTCGCGATCTGCGTGCCCGTGTCGCTCGACGCCGAATGCTCCGCGTGGTTGCGAGCGTCCCACTTCACCGCATCCTGGCTGCTCTGGCGAACCGCATTCAAATTGACGTCGTGGTTCGCTGCGAGCACGGCATCGCCGGTCGTCGCAATAACCGCCGCATTGGCGTTCAGGTCCCGACCGGCGACAGCCTGAAGCGTACCCGCATTGACCGTCGATACACGGTCGATGCCCGTCGCGCTGCCATTCGCAGCCTTCGCCGAACTGGTCGTGCTCGTCAGGTTGAGGTCGCGGCCAGCCGACAGCGCTACGGTGTTGCCTTGAATCAACCCGCCGAGATTATTGAGGTCCTGGTTCGCACTCGCGAGCACGCTTCCACCCGACACCGTACCGCTGTTGTCGATCGAATCGGCATGAATGATCGTGACGTTGCGGCTAGCGATCGTGCCCGAGTTCTTGTACGCGCCGTTGGCATCGACCGTGACGTTCTTGCCGGAGATGATCGCGCCTTCGCCAGTCACGTCCGCCGCGTTCGCGTGCAGATACACCTGCGGCACCAGTACCGTCTGCTGACTACCGTTCGGCAATGTCACCGTCTGATTCACGAGCCACACGATGTCGCTCGTCAGCGCGGCCATCTGCGCGTCGGTCAGCGCCGTACCAACGTTCAGCCCGAACTGCTGCGACGCCTTCACACCATTCGCCATCAGCGCCTGGTATTCGCTCTGGTTGTCCGTATAGTCGCCAATGAAACGCTGGCCGGTCGTCTGAATGATCTGTTGCTGAATCAGTTGCTGCTCGTAGAAGCCGTCGCCGATGCGCTTGAGGACCGTATTGGGGTCGACCTTGAGTGCATCCAGCATCGTGTCGCTGGACAACCACTTCTTGTAATCGGTAAAGCGCGGGTCTGTCTCGATCAGGAAGTGGCTGCCGGGGTCGCTCGTCACCTGATACAGCGCGTTGTTGGGCAAACGCGTGTTCGGCGTGACCGTGCGCACGACTACATCGCCGACATTGGCCTTCACGGCCGATACTGTCCCGACGCTGACACCCGACACACCCGAGCCGACCAACACTTGCCCGCTAACGTCCTTGCCCGCCACCGGCGTCACGCCGGTACCGCTTGCACCCTGCGCAGCGGACGTCGCCGCCGCCACGCTCTTGATCGGATTGGACGGTTTGCTCGGATCGGTCAGCACCACCGGCAGATCGATCGTTTGTGACGGAATAGCCGGCGAGTAGTTGGTCGTCGAGGTCGCGCGTTCGTCACCGCTGAAGGCGCCGCCGGACTGGACCCATGTATAGATCGCCTTGCCCGAGCCCGTGAACGTTTCAGTACCGGTCGCACCGATGTTCTGCACGTTCGTCGGATGGTTGCCGTCACCGGCCACGATCTGGCTCTTGTCATTGACGCCGGAGGGCGTGTTGATCGTGATATGACGGCCAGCGGTGATCGTGCCGGGTTGCGAAGCCGTTACAACGTCCTTGGTCGCTTTCACGTCGACCGTGTAGACGGTATACGTCTGCACGAGGCGGCTCGCGACATCCCCGTTATACCCAACGAGCGCCTGGTTCAGGTTTTGGTAGGCCGCGACGGTGGCCTTGTACCACTGCTGGAACGGTGCACATGCCGCGTTTGTCGAGGTCAGGCACGATGGGCTCGGGGGAGCGAAGGGATCCGGTTTTGCCCCCGTTACGTCAGCTTCAGTGGGAGCCTTGATGGAAAACCAGTCATTACCGACGTTGCTTCTACCGGTCACCAGCGCTACGCCCGAAGACATCCAAAACGGCCCCGACGCAGTCCAAGCCGAATTGGCATCAGGCGGCGGCGTCACACCGAACGTCGTCCAGATGTCAGCCGGCACGGTCCGATAAGCTCCGGTCTGCGAAGCCGTGTCCCCATTCGCGAAGTTCGTCGCGGGATATGCAGTGTTATCGATCTTGCCCGCCACCCCGTTCATCGTGTACTTCGCGTACTCGGCAAATGGATATTTCGTCGACGGCAGCAGAATGAATTTCTGGTCGTCGTCCAGCGCCCACTGGTAATCCGTGCCCGGATGGATTTCCTGGCTGTTCTTCTGGTACAGGTAAACGGTCGACGGGTCGATCTTTTCGGTCGAACCCGGCACCTGGTACCACAACTTGTTGCCACTGTCGGTCGCGACCGTCGAGGTCTGGAAGTTCGAATTCAGGTTCTCGAACCGGTTTGCGCTGATCGTGACATCGCGACCGGCGTCGATCTGCGCGCCGTTGTTCGTCACGGTCTGCGCGGCGCCGGTTGCCTGATGGTTCGCATCCAGCGCACCGCCAACACGAATGTCGTTGCTCGCGTAAATCAGCGCGTTGTTCTGGTTCTTGAGCGTCTGCGCCCCAATGTCGAGATCGCTGCGAGAAGCGATCACGCCACCGACACCCTGGGCATTCTGGTCGTTGACAACCGTGTTCGCGCCCACCGCGACCGTATCGCCGTAAATCCGGCCACCGGCATTCGTGATCGTGTCCCCTGCCGTCACCGTCGTTGTGCCGCCATCGATCAGACCTTCGTTCGTAATCGACTGGTTCGCGTGAACGTTGGTCGCGTTGCCGCCGAAAATCTCGCCCGTCGCACGGTTCCGGATCGAATTGGCGCTCACGTTGGCTACATTGCCCGCCGACAGTGTGCCGCCGTTGTCGAGCGTGCCGCCGGCTGTGGTCGTCAGATCATGACCCGCGACGATCTGGCCGATGTTGGTCAGATCGCCTTGCGTCGTCACGTTGACGTCGCCCGTCGATTGGAGCTTGCCGTCGTTGTTCAGCGTTCCGGTCGAGACCGTCAGTTGCTGACCGCCATTGATGTCGCCCTGGCTGTTGACCAGCGTATTCGATGCCGTCAACGTTGCCGAGCCTTTCGACTGGATGCTGCCCGACGTGTTGTCGATGATCGGTGCGGTGAGCTTCGCATCCTTGTCCGCTCGAATCGATCCGGACGTATTGTCGATCGCCTGATTGGCGTCAAGGGTGACGCTTGCGCCTTCCATCCCTGCGGTCAACCCCGGCACGCCAGCGGTCGTCGGCAGCGTTGAATTGGCAGTCTGCGCGTTGCGAATCGTATCGCCCGTCACCGACAGCGTGCCGCTCGCGTGCATGGCCCCGCGCGTGTTATCGACCGTCGTACCGGACACCGTTACATCGCTGTTGCCGCCGATTTGGCCGGCCACGTTCGACACCGTACCGGCGCTTCGTACGGTCAATACGCCGTTCGCCACGAGCGAACCCGCATCGTTCGTCACGGATGCTGCGTTGACGGTCGCCGCACCGCTCGACGAGATCGCACCACCCGCGTTGCTCAGCGCTCCCGTTGTCAGCGTGACGCCATTGCCGAGAACCTGACCACCCGTGGATTGCCCTGCCAGTACGCCGTTGTCGAACGTCTGGCCGTGCGTATCGATGTCAACCGCTCCCGTCGCCTGCATCAAACCCGACCGGTTATCGAACGCTCCCGATCGACTCGTCAGCGATTGGCTTGCCGCCACGTTGCCGAGTGTGTTGTCGATCGCCCCCTGTCCGGACGCGAGCGTGACGTTCGCCCCCGTGATCGTACCGCCCGAGTTCAGCAGGCCCGAATTGGTCAGGGTCGTGTCACCCGACGCCAGCAGCTTGCCCCCTGCATTGTCCGTCGTACCGGATGTCGCCACCGACAATGCACCGGAGACGGAGCCGATGGTGCCACCGTGGTTCGTAACGGTCTGCGCCGCCACGGTCGTGTCGTGTGTCGTCGCGATCGTGCCGCCTGCATTCGTCAATGCGCCTGCAACATCGATCTTCGCGGTATTCGCCGACACCGCGCCTTGCGAATTGTCGAACGCACCGGCCTGCGTGTTCAGCGCGCCAGCTGCGGTAATCTTGCCCTGGGTATTGTCGAGTGCCTGCGAGACAGTCAGCGCCATGTCGCCGCTGGATGTGCCGATCTGGCCTGCTCGGTTACTGAGCGTGGCGGCTGTCGCCGACAGCCCGGTCGCCCCAACCAGCTTGCCGCCATCGTTCGACACCGCGCGCGTTGCGGTCAACGACAACGCATCCGACGACGACCCGATCTGGCCGCCCGCATTGACGAGATACCCCGTTTGGATTTGTGCGCCGCGCACGGCCGTCACACTGCCGTTCGAGTTGTCGATCATGTCGCTTGCAACGATGAGCGCATTGGCCGAACTCACCGTACCGCCGGTGTTCGTCAGAGACTTCGTCACACGCAGCGCCGTGTCGCCGGCAGCCGATCCGATCGCGCCCGCCGCATTGCCAACGCTGTTTGCCGTCACCGACAGGCCATTGCCACCGACTATCGCGCCGGACTGATTCGAGACGGCGCCCGTCGCCGTCACGGTCAGCATATCGGTGGTGCCGATCTTGCCGCCCGTATTGACGACATCGGTCGCCGTGATCAGTGCGGCGTGTGCGCTAACCGATCCAGCCGAGTTGTCGAAATGGGCCGTGTGAATCGACAGATCGTTTCCGGACGCAACCTTGCCGTTTGCGTTGTTCAGCGATTGCGTGACGTCGAGCGAGGTATCGCCCGCCACGGAGCCGATCTGGCCCTGTGCGTTGGAAACCGCATTCGCCGTCAGCGTGAGACCATTGCCACCCGCGATCTTCCCGTTGTCGTTCGACACGTTCCCGGTCGCCGTCAACGTCAACGCGCCCGTCGAGGTGCCAATCTCGCCGGCCAAGTTCGTCAGGTCGGTTGCAGCGATCTGCGCTGTGCGCGCAGTCATTTGCCCCTGCGTATTGTCAAGCGCGCCAGCCGAGTTCAGGGACAGCGCATCCGCCGCCAACGTACCGGACCGGTTCGAAACCGATTGCGCGGTCACGTTCGCGAGGCTGTGCGAACTGATGGTGCCGGAGTCGTTGACCAGTCGCCCCGCATTTAGCGTCACGTTCTGGCCGCTCATCGTGCCAGCGACATTCGACAACGTGCCATTCGTCGTGACATTGACCGCGCTGGCCGCGTTCACGGTTCCGTGGTCGAGCGTGACGTCGTTAGCGAACAGATTGACGTTATCGCCCGCTGCCAGCGTGCCGCTGCTCGTCACGTTCGCGGCGCGCGCCGTGATGGAGCCACCGCCGACGAGATTGCCTGCGGAATCCGCACCCGCGTATGCCTGCCCGCTATTGTTGAACGACGTGGCGGCTGTGAGGTTCGTGTTGCCGCCCGACGAAATCGTTCCGGCGTTCGACAGTGCCTGCGACGCATTCAGATCGGCGGCCTGCGTACTGACAATCGTGCCTTGCTGGGCGACGTTGGCGCCATCGATCCGAGTGTTCGCGGCTGACTGAAGACGCGCCGTCGGCGCAATCGTCACATCGCCGTTGTTCGACACTTGAATATCGCCAGTCAGTGACGTCACGGAACCGGCATCTCGCACGCCCACGCCGGCCTCCGTCCCGATCATCCGGACGCTATTGGCAAACATGCTTCCCAACGCTTGCACGTCGATCGCGACGCCCGGCGCGGCACCGGTTCCGGCCTGCGCCTGCGCGGTGTTGCTCGCATAGTCGACCCGGTTCGCCCCCGCCACTGCGTTGATCGAATCCGCCCACACCTGGCCGTTGATCGTCATCGCGCGTGCGATCAGGTCGATCGCACTGCCATGCGCATCGAGCCCCGCACCGGCAATGCCGATCTGCCCCTGCGTCACGTTGAAACCTGCCAACGTGCCGTCCGGGTTGAAAGTCGGCACGCCGGTCGTCAGCGTGACACGCGGTACATTCAGAAAGCCGCAACCCGCACAGGTGATGCCTGCCGGGTTGGCGATCACGAGATTCGCGCGATTGCCCGCGATCTCGGTCGGCCCGAGCAGTTGACTGGGGTTACCCGACGTGACCTGGTTGACGATCACGCGCGCGGCGTTGTTGCCGAGGAATGGATTGCCTTGAACCCGGCCGGCGAGCTGCGTCTGCGAATTCTGGCCGCTGTTGACCAGCACCGCGCCCTTCGTCCCGACGTTGTACTGCGTAAAGTTGTTCAGCGAGACGCCGTTCTTCGGTGCAGTAATGTTGACGAGCGGTACGCCCGATGCCGACACCCCGACGACCGGATGGGTCGGACCGCTTCGATCGGGTGTGATCGGCAGCGTTGCCTGCGCTTCGGCAACGAGCGGCTGCATGCCGAACGTACAGAGTGCGGCAAACGCGGTTGCGCGTGCCGCAAACCAGATCGAGATTCCGGAATCCACCGACATAGGTCGAGTGGCTGGCCGCACGCGAGCGCGTTCACCGCCCCCGTGCGCCGATGCGTATTCGTCAACCGCTACCAGCATGCCGCGCACGGCACTGAAGACCAAGCGAAAGATTCCGGAATTCATGATCGTTTTATTCTTGAATGCATGTCAGGCCGGCCGTCCACGCATCGCGCGAATGACCGGCCCCTGCTCACGTTACTTGCAGCTCAGTGCCACCAAGCCGTTGATGTTGCCCGTCGTCGCGGCCGGGATGCCGTACGACACCACCAGATACGGTTGCTTAGCGTCCGTGCCCATGACCGTGCTCATCAGCGTCGATTTGGTTTTCGAGCTCAGCTCCGTCAGACCAATCGCAGAGGTTCCGGCGAACGACTGGTTCTGGTCGCTACCGATCGAATACTGCAGATTCAGCGTGTAGTTGACGGCCGGATTACCAAAGGTGTCGGTACCGCTCGTCAGTGTCGCCGTGGCGCCATTCAGCGAACCCGGCGCCGTATTGCCGTCCGTCGACGTTGGACGCGTTGCGAAGGCCAGCGAGCACTGCATTTGCACGGGCGACGTCGTGTCGATCGCAACCGGCACACCGATTGCCCATACTTGCCCCTGGTTGGCGTTGTACGTCGCGCCTGCCGAATCGGCGCCATCCGCCCAGCGACCGATGGCGACGTCGCCATTGCCGGCGAGGTCCGTCACGATGCCTTTGGTCAGGGTCTTGATCGTGCCCGACGAGTCGTACGGAATCGCGACATAGGCACCCGGCGCCTGCTCCTTGAGCGACGCGGTCGGCTGGGACAGGGCTCTGAGCGTGTAATTCCCGTTCGGCATCTGTCCACCGTTCCACGATGCGGGCGGCATCAGAATGCGGACCGTCGAAACCTGACTCGAGATCGATTGGGATTGCCCTTCCACGCGAATCCCCGTCGAAGACGACGCACTACCCGACGTCGCTCCGTTCGACGACGCGCCATTCGATGCCGCGCTGCCACCGCTACCACCGTCGTCACCACCGCCACATGCGCTCAGGCCAAGCGCTGCCACCACCGCAAACGTTGCCGTCGCAGCTTGCAAAAGCCGATGCTTCTCGTACAGGTGCTGCATAGTTCTTCCTTCTTCTGATTGACGATCGACAAGACACCGAGTCGAGATCGACACCCCGCTCGGTTCACCCCAGCTACGCTTAGAACAACGTGCTGACCTGGAACAGCAACGTCGGCGAACTCGTCTTGAAACCTTCCGGTTTCGACAACGGGAACCCGATCGACACGTCGTAGTTCAGCGCGGCACCGAGCACGTTCTTCGGGGCGAGAATGCCGCGCACGCCGACGACGGCGCCGACCAGCGTTTCGCCGAGCAGGTATTGCGCGGCCGGCCCTCGCACGCGCCCGGCATCGACACCGGCATAGAGCGCCTGCGTACCGACAGGCGTCGGTACGTACCAGTCGAGTTCGTTGGAAACCACCCAGCCGCTCTCGGCGGCGAGCGTCAGTTGCTGATCGAAGCCGCGCACGGCGTAACGCGTGCCAATCGTGAAATAGTCGGAAGGAGTGAGCGGCGTACGTGCGTTCTGCATGTTCCAGCCGAACTGGTAGGAGAACGCCTGACTGCCGATCCTGAAAGGAACTTGAGCGCTGAGGCTTGCCAGTTCGACTTGCGTCTTGCCGTCGAAGTCCGGGGTGCCGACCACCGTGCCCGAATTGCTGGAGAGGCCCGGCAACGATGCGCGCCACGCGAATGAGCCGTCGAGCACGATATTCCCGATGTACTGGCGATGCGCGATACCCAGTTCGTAACCGATGATGTCGCGGTGCTGCACCGGAATATCGACACCGTCGATCGAGTTGCGGCTGATCTTGTGGAACAGGTTGCCGTGAATTTCGGTGCGCGCATGCGCGTTCCGATAGATCACGCCGGACAGCCCGGCCTGGAGTTGAGACTGGACACCGCTGTATTCGATCGGCTCGCCAAAACCCGCGACCGTCTGCTTGTACCGCGAGCGGCTCGCGTTCAGCGTCAGCATCGCGTAACCGATTGGCACGCTGTAGTTCGCGGAGACAGACTGATTCCCCTTCTCGGATGCGCCAATGTTTGCGTTCGTCGTGCCCGCGATCTGCAGTTGATCGTACAAGTGAAACGGGGAATCGAACGTGAACGAACCAGACAGCTCGTACTTGCCGGTCGAATCGAGACCCGCATTGTCCGCGCCGATGACGGCATGCCAGCGCTTGCCGGTGCCGGGATGAAATACCAGCTCCGAGTCGCCCGGATTCACACCGGGCGCGATGTCGAATGTCGCATCGGACTGCGACTGAAGCCGGCGCACGTTCTCGAGCCCCTGGTCGATGTCGCGCTGATTCAGCAACGCACCGGCCGATGTCGGCAATGCCGCGCGCGTCCAGCCAATCGTCGGTTTGTCGGCGCGAATGTCGCTGATCCGCCCCGGAACCACGCGAAGCGTCAACGTTCCGGATTGCAGCGATTGCGCCGGCACGAGCACGCGTGACGTCACGTAGCCACGGTCGATCAATGCGTTATTGGTGGCATCCTGAATCTGCTTGAGTGCGGTCTTGCCGACGCACTGACCGACGACCGGTTGCAGAAAACGCACAAGCCACGCGAACGCATTGTCTTCCAATGCGATTGCCTTGATCGGAAAGCACGGATTATCGAGCGGCAAGCTTTCGACGCCACTTGTCGGTGCCTTCTCGCCCGTCGGTGTCAGGACTGTTGGACGAGGATTCAATTCCTTCGTCGCGTCCAGTTGCTGTTGTTGCAAACGCTGGATTTGCGGGCCAGACGTGATCTCGGACGGCGAAACGCCTTGCGCGAATGCAGAAACACTCGCCAACGCCGAAATCAACGCTGCCGAAGTTTCTCGTTTCTTCACTTGTTAGCGGCGTAATGATTGGTCTCTCGCACCGGAATTTATCAAAACACTCGAAAGCACAGTGTCAGAAATTGCAATGCTGTACCAATATGTTCAGCCGTGAGCGCTTACCCGCCGCTGCCGCACGATCGGCGATCGCGGCATACTCAAATCAAGCCAATCCCTCTAAAAAAACAAAAATTTGACACTTCGAAAAGGTTATTCAATAGAAAATCGCGCATCAAAAAAGAGCAATCTCCCAAAAGACCATCAGGCAAAGGGGGGCGCTACTGCCCCCACATCAACTCGATAAATCATTGATTTATTTATACAGATCGCATGCCAGCAAGGAGCACCAGACACATCTCAGTGAAAGAACCCTGCGAGACGTCATCGTTCTTCCGAAGATCCACAAAACCACCCCAGCTATTGAGATAGGAAAAATCAAAATCTGGCCGATTGACATTTCTCGCCGCCGTTAATCCACTGATCATCGACGAGTGACAGTAGACGTCGGTGCGATGCTAAATGTCTCCAATTTGCAACACGACTTTCGCCAGACGCCATGCTCGCCTCCGGAATGCAGAATTCTTGAGTCACATATCACTTTCCCGAACACGGCCAGCTGCGGCCGCTCCGCCGATGCACTTCCGCATCGGCGCACTTCGTTCAGGAGACTTCGTGAATTCCACTCTCTGCACCGCCGTGCTAATTGCCCTCGCACTCGTCCTCGTTGCGAGGTTCGGGTTCGGGTTCGGCTTCTATTGGCTCAGCACAAAAGACTGCTCGGCTCGGCCTAATATGCCGACGCGGCCGGCTTCCCCGGCCTCCATTCCGATCGAAGAATTCGACGAACGGGAAGCGCACGCGCCGTGTCCCGACCACGTCTTTCTAGACACACGCGAAGCAGACGCCGAATCCACCGGTACGGGACCGTCGACCGCGACGCGCCACGAAGCAGCTCAACGGGACGACAAGTCAGTCCGGAAGCCACTCGATGATGCACCTGCACGATAAGGCTCTAGCCAAGCACGTTCCTGTTGATGGGCCGAATGATGGGCTGAAAAACAAAAAGCCCCGTAAGTCGTTGAACTTACGGGGCTTCTTACTTCATTCTGGCGGAGAGGGTGGGATTCGAACCCACGGTACGGGGAAACCGTACGCCTGATTTCGAGTCAGGTACATTCGACCACTCTGCCACCTCTCCGTTTTACTGCACTTCCCGGTTGGTCATGTCCGGGAAAGAAAAGATTATAAAACGATCTTTTCTGAGCTGACAAGCCCTTTCCGCAATTTTTTTGCGAGGGCTTCGGCAGCCGATTTCACGACGCCTGTGCCGGCGCGTCGATCCGCTCCATGCCGCCCATGTACGGACGCAGCACTTCCGGCACCGTGACCGAGCCGTCGGCGTTCTGGTAGTTCTCCAACACCGCGACGAGCGTACGGCCGACCGCGAGACCCGAACCGTTCAGCGTATGCACGAGCTCGGGCTTGCCCTGCGCGTTGCGGAAACGCGCCTGCATCCGGCGCGCCTGGAACGCCTCGGTGTTCGAGCAGCTCGAGATCTCGCGATAGGTGTTCTGCGCGGGCAGCCACACCTCGAGGTCGAACGTCTTCGCGGCCGAGAAGCCCATGTCGCCCGTGCACAGCGTGATCACGCGGTACGGCAGACCAAGCTTCTGCAGGATCGCCTCCGCATGGCCGACCATCTCGTCGAGCGCCGCGTACGACGTTTCCGGCGCGACGACCTGCACCATCTCGACCTTGTCGAACTGATGCTGGCGGATCATCCCGCGCGTGTCGCGGCCGTACGAACCGGCTTCCGAGCGGAAGCACGGGGAATGCGCGGTCAGCTTGATCGGCAGCGCGGACGCGTCGACGATCGACTCGCGCACGGTGTTCGTCAACGAGATCTCGGACGTGGAGATCAGGTATTGCGTGACCGTATTCTCCGCGCCGCCCTTCTCGACCCTGAACATGTCGTCCGCGAACTTCGGCAACTGGCCCGTGCCGTAGAGGATCTCCGGGTTCACGATGTACGGTGTGTACGTCTCGGTATAGCCGTGCTGCTGCGTGTGCGTATCGATCATGAACTGCGCGAGTGCGCGGTGCAGGCGTGCGATCGGGCCGCGCAGCATCGTGAAGCGCGCGCCGGCGAGCTTCGCACCCGTCTCGAAATCGAGGCCGAGCGGCGTGCCGACATCGACGTGATCCTTCACCTCGAAGTCGAACTGGCGCGGCGTGCCCCAGCGGCGCGCCTCGACGTTGTCGGCTTCGTCGTTGCCGACCGGCACGCTTTCGTGCGCGACGTTCGGCATGCCCAGCATCAGGTCGGACAAGCGCGCCTGGATGTCGCCGAGCTTGGCTTCTCCCGCCTTCATCTCGTCGCCGATCCCGCCGACCTCGGCCATCACGGCCGACGTGTCCTCGCCCTTCCCCTTCATCGCGCCGATCTGCTTCGACAGGCTGTTGCGGCGCGCCTGGAGCTCTTCGGTGCGGGTCTGGATCGCGCGGCGTTCCGCTTCGAGTGCGGAGAACGCGGCGATGTCGAGGGTGTAGCCGCGATCGGCGAGGCGCTTGGCGACGCCGTCGAGGTCTTTGCGCAGCAACTGGATGTCGAGCATGGGAGGACTTGGAAAATCGTTGTGTGAGACGGGAATTCTAACGCACCGCGCGGCCGCCACGGCACCGGCCTGATGGACGATGCCCGAAAACGGCCGGTCGTGGCAGTATCGACCATGCCGGCTCGCCTGAGCGGCCGGAACATCACATTGTGCCAAACCGTTGCGGACGGCGAAACGCCTGCACCGGCCGCACGTAACGCGTCGAACGACACCCACGCATCAGCATCACCGCCATTCAAGGAACCCGATGGCCATCGAACTGGACAAGGATGTACGCGACCGCGCAATCGCGTCGCTGCAACGCTATTTCACAGAAAACATGGACGAGCCGATCGGCAACATCCAGGCCGGCGCGCTGCTGCACTTCTTCGTCGAGGAGATCGCGCCCGCGATCTACAACCTCGCGATCGCCGCCGCACAGGAACGCCTGCAAGCGCGGGTCGCCGAGCTCGACATCGACTGCCACGAAGAGCCGTTCGAGTACTGGAAGAAACAGCAGCCGGGCCGCAAGCGCTGACGCATCCGGAACCGCGCCGGCCGATCCGCGCGTTGCCCGTCAGTCCTTCTTGCCGGCCTCGCGGTCGAGCTCGCGCAGCCACGCGAGCTTGTCGGCGATCTTCGATTCGAGCCCGCGCGGCACCGGCTTGTACCAGTGCGGCTCGCGCACCCCGTCCGGCAGGTACGTCTCGCCGGCCGCATACGCGTTCGGTTCGTCGTGGGCGTAACGGTACGCGTGGCCGTAGCCGAGCTCCTTCATCAGCTTGGTCGGCGCGTTGCGCAGATGCACGGGCACCTCGCGCGACTTGTCCTGCTTCACGAACGCCATCGCCTGGTTGAACGCGTTGTAGCCGGCGTTGCTCTTCGCCGCGCACGCGAGATAGATCACCGCCTGCCCGAGCGCGAGTTCGCCTTCCGGCGAGCCGAGCCGCTCGTAGGTCTCGGCCGCGTCGTTCGCCATCTGCAGCGCGCGCGGATCGGCGAGGCCGATGTCTTCCCACGCCATCCGCACGATGCGCCGCGCGAGATACTTCGGATCCGCGCCGCCGTCGATCATCCGGCAGAACCAGTACAGTGCGCCGTCAGGACTCGAACCGCGCACCGACTTGTGCAGCGCCGAGATCTGGTCGTAGAAGTTGTCGCCGCCCTTGTCGAAGCGCCGCGCGTTCAGCGTCATCGCACTGCTGACGAATTCGGCGTCGATCTTCGCGACGCCGGCCGACGATGCCGCTGTCTGCGCCTGTTCGAGCAGGTTCAGGAAGCGCCGCGCGTCGCCGTCCGCATAACCGACCAGCGTATCGATCGCCTTGTCGTCGAACGCTAGGCCGTCGAGCGCGATTTCCTGCGCGCGCTTCAGCAACTGGCGCATCTCGTCGTCGTCCAGCGACTTCAGCACGTACACCTGCGCACGCGACAACAAGGCCGAGTTGACCTCGAAGCTCGGGTTCTCGGTCGTCGCTCCGATGAAGGTCACGAGCCCCGACTCGACGAACGGCAACAACGCATCCTGCTGCCCCTTGTTGAAGCGGTGGATCTCGTCGACGAACAGGATGGTGTGGCGGCCGGTGCGGTTCAGCGTGTCCTTCGCCTGCTCCATCGACTCGCGGATGTCCTTCACGCCGCCGAGCACCGCGGACAGCGCAATGAACTCGCAGTCGAACGCGAGCGCGGTGAGCCGCGCGAGCGTCGTCTTGCCGACGCCGGGCGGCCCCCACAGGATCATCGAATGCGGCTTGCCCGATTCGAACGCGAGCCGCAGCGGCTTGCCTTCGCCCAGCAAATGCGTCTGGCCGATCACCTCGGCGAGTGTCTTCGGCCGCAGCGCCTCGGCGAGCGGCCGGCGCGGCTCGACTTGAAACAGGTCGGACATGAACCCTCGCTCCACATCAAACAATGGCGGCCGAACCGGCCGCCGGACCCGACATTATGACAGCCGCACGACGGCGACGCCGCGCCTGGTGCCCGCGCCCGGTGCCCACGCCGGAAACGACACGGGCCCGCCGTCGCCGGCAGGCCCGTTGCGGAAAAGCGGCGCGCGGCGCCGGTCAGCCGTTGATCACGTCGGCGCCCTTCGGCACGACGAACTTGAACGTATCGCCCTTCAGCGGCGGATTCGTCTGGATGTTCGTAAACGTCAGCAGCGTGACGTTGCCGAACACGTCATGCAGCTCCATCGCGGCGAGCGTGCCGTTCCGGAAACCGATGCCGATCCGCTGGAACTGCGTGTCCTGCGCCTTCGGCAGCATCTCGAGCCATTCGATGCCGCCCTTCTCGCCGGCATCGCGCAGCGTGTAGCTCTTGTCGAGATCGTTGCTGCCGAACAGGATCGCGGCAGGGCTCGCGCCCAGCGCGCCGTTCAGCTTGCGCTCGGTGACCTGGTTCAGGTCGCGGTCGTACACGTAGAGCTTGTCGCCGTCGGCCTGCAGCACCTGCTGGTACGGCTTCTGGTACGTCCAGATGAACTTGCCCGGCCGCGCGAACACGAACGTGCCGCTCGAATTGTCGGTGGGCTTCGGCGCGGCCTGCGCGGCGCTCGCGCCCTTGGCCGGCGCCTTGACGATCTGCTGCGTGAAGTCGCCCTTCGCCGAACGCACCTGTGACACGAAGGCCTTCAGTTGCTCGGTACCGCCCGCGAACGCGTGCGTCGCCGCGAGCATCAGCGATGCGCCGGCGAACGCCGCACCGAGCCAGCGCCGCGTCGAACGAAGAGACATTGCGAACGAATGTTGCTGCATATTGCGGTTTTCTCCGTGGGTGGCCGGCGCTGCGGGCGCCGCGGACTCATTCCGCGTCGCGCGCCGGCACAAGAATTTCGCGGTTGCCGCTCGACGACATCGCCGACACGAGCCCCGACTGTTCCATCTGCTCGAGCAGCCGCGCCGCGCGGTTATAGCCGATCCGCAGGTGACGCTGCACGAGCGAGATCGACGCGCGGCGGTTCTTGATGACGATCTCGACCGCCTGGTCGTACAGCGGATCAGACTCGCCGCCGCCTTCGCCGGTTCCCGCGCCGGCCGAGCCCTCGTCGCCGTCGGCGGTGCCGCCTTCGAGCAGGCCCTCGACGTAGTTCGGCTCGCCCTGCTCCTTGAGCTTCTCGACGACGCGATGCACTTCGTCGTCGCCGACGAACGCGCCGTGCACGCGCACGGGCAGCCCGCTGCCCGGCGGCAGGTACAGCATGTCGCCCATCCCGAGCAGCGATTCGGCGCCCATCTGATCGAGGATCGTGCGCGAGTCGATCTTCGACGACACCTGGAACGCGATTCGCGTCGGCACGTTCGCCTTGATCAGGCCCGTGATCACGTCGACCGACGGACGCTGCGTCGCGAGGATCAGATGAATGCCGGCCGCGCGCGCCTTCTGCGCGATCCGCGCGATCAGCTCCTCGACCTTCTTGCCGACGACCATCATCAGGTCGGCCAGCTCGTCGATCACGACGACGATGTTCGGCAGGCGGCCGAGCGGCTCGGGATCTTCCGGCGTCAGGCTGAACGGGTTCGGCAACTTCTCCTCGCGCTTCGCCGCGTCGTCGATCTTGTTGTTGTAGCCCGCGAGGTTGCGCACGCCGAGCTTGCTCATCAGCTTGTAGCGCCGCTCCATCTCCGCGACCGTCCAGTTCAGCGCGTGGCCGGCCTGGCGCATGTCGGTGACGACCGGGCACAGCAGGTGCGGAATGCCTTCGTAGACGCTCATTTCGAGCATCTTCGGATCGATCAGGATCAGGCGCACCTGCTCGGCGGTCGCCTTGTACAGCAGCGACAGGATCAT
>Ga0207695_10001387_pt1 | contig 40927 bp, 33 predicted proteins | sample KBSC54metaG_FD_184354 | JGI IMG/M metagenome (GOLD analysis project Ga0207695, IMG submission 184354) | Corn rhizosphere microbial communities from Kellogg Biological Station, Michigan, USA - KBS C5-4 metaG (SPAdes) (version 2) | ecosystem: Host-associated > Plants > Roots > Rhizosphere > Soil...
AAATGAATATTGTTTGTCGCAGGAGGTATCCTGGATGTACGTGTCAGCTGGATGGTATTGCGATTAAAGCTCGCGCCCAGCGTCATTGTCCAGCCCGCGTCCAGCTTGAGGTCGGCCTGGGCGAAGAGAATGTATTGCCAGTTACCTATCTTATCGTCCGTCTGCAAAGTGTCCTGTACGCCCAGCTTATTGGCATAATCACGTGTCTCGAAGAACCCTTTCTGCGCCTCCGCACCTGCATTCACCTGCAGGCTGTTATCTCCCAGCCGGGTCTTGTACTGAAATACCGTGCGGCCGCCAAAATGGGGTTCCTGTCTTACTTCGTAGACCCTGATCCCCGGATTGCGAAAGTCGGTATATGCCCCATATACGGCCGTCGTATTCTGCCAGTGTTCGTCGAAGTGATAAGTGCTGCTAAACCCTGCCGTGAAATTTTTCTGGAAGATGGCAGCTTGTGCCTGTACTGCTCCGGGTTGGGAGCCGGATGAAGGCCGGGCCTGTCTCGGGTCTTTGAGATATTCCGCCAGGGTCAGCCCGCCGGGTGTCTGGTAATACAGGTCGCTATAGAGGATGTAGGCATGGATGGATTGTTTTTCACTGGCTTTTATTTGTGTTTCCCAACTGGCGACGTCCCTTCGCATGGCCGTCCATATCCTGTAGCCGTCGCCGTTCTGATGGGTATAGCTGAAGATATTCCGGTGATCTCCTTCTCCCATACGGATATTCAGGTTGATGTTCTGGGTATTCCAGCTGCCGCGTCCATAATCCGCACTGATGCCTTTCTCCCAAATGGAAGACATGCTGTTGATGAGCACCGCGCCGCCAATGCCGGCTCCATAGAGACTGCCTGCGGTACCTTTAATAATTTCTATGGATTGGAAGTTGTAAAAACCCAGTTGATTCAGGTAGGTATTGCCTCCCGGGTCGGTGAGGGGGATCTCGTTCCAATAGACCTTGATATCCCTCACGCCAAAAGGACTACGTAACGAGCTGCCTCTTATGTTCAGCCGGTAACTGCCGGGGGAACGTTCTTCCATTCTTACGCCCGGATTGGCATTCATGGCCGGCAGGATGCTGCTGTTGCCAAAACGGTTGAGTGCAGCCTTGCTTACAATGTTTATGGGAGCGCCGACCTCGGAGAGCTTCCGATGCTGCTCATAAGCCTTGACCACGGCTTCCTGTAAGGGTTTGGTGTCTGACGAATCCGAAAGAAAAGCGGGGGGAGCAGTTTCCTGCGCCGAGGTGAAACCATAGATCATAAGGACTACGGGGAGTAGAAGTTTTTTCATTCCTGATCGGATTTAAGTCTGGCTGTTACGAAGTTAGAACTTATCTTTAAATAGTCTCTACTCATAAGAAACAAAGCCGAATGAGCCAGAAAAAGCTAAGTCTTTTCGATCTTACGATGATCGTGGTAAGCCTGACGATCGGCATGGGCATTTTCCGTACACCTGTAGTGGCGGCCGCCAATGCCGGAACTCCCCTGATCTTTTTTCTGGCCTGGCTTACCGGGGGGCTGGTAGCTCTTTGCGGCGCCCTTACCTATGCGGAGATCGGCTCCCGTTATCCCGTTACCGGGGGCTATTACAAAATATTCTCCTACGGATATCATCCATCTCTTGCGTTCGCCATCAATTGTATCATACTGGTGTCGAATGCGGGCTCTACTGCGCTGGTGGCTGTCATCGGCGCAGAGTATATCGGGCATTTCTTTTTTGAAGGGCCCCCGCCGGAGATCTTCAAGCAGGGGATCACCATCGGGGCGGTCGGTGTTTTTTATATCGTCAACCTGATGGGGATCAAGATGAGCAGCCGCGTGCAGAATGCGCTTATCCTCATTAAGATATCGCTTATTATATTACTGCTTTTGTCCGTATTCGGGGCGCATCCTGCGGGTGTTGCCGTCGCCGCCGGCCATGCAGCGACGACACACATTTCATCTTTGCCCATGGCGCTTAAAGCCCTGGGCGTGGGTCTTATCGCTGTTTCGTTCACCTATGGAGGATATCAGCAAACCATCAATTTCGGAGGGGATGTGAAAGAACCCTCCCGTGTCATGCCCAGGGGTATTACCTACGGCATCATCATCATTATCCTTCTTTACCTTTCCATCAACTTTGTCTATGTAAAGGTCATTGGCTTTGAGTCCCTCAAGCATGCTGATTCCATTGCCGCCATTCTGATCAACCATCTTTTCGGTCCGGTAGGGGAAAATATCCTGCGTGTGCTGATGTTCCTTTCCGTACTGGCCTATGTCAATGTATTGCTGATGAGCAACCCCAGGGTCATGTATGCCATGAGCGAGGAAGGTATTCTGCCTCCTGCTTTTAAGGTGAAGACCCGGCGACACGACGCCATTGTATGGTCGCTGACGGTTTTTAGCCTGGTCATCATCATCACCCTTCTCTTCACCAGCGCCGTGGAGAAGATCATCAATTATACCATTTTCCTGGACTCCATCGGTATGTCCACATCTGCCGCCTGTATCTTTATCCTGCGTAAAAGACGGGTTGGCGAGGAAAACGGAAAGGAGAAGATCTACCGGATGAAACTGTTCCCCATCCTACCCCTGATCTTTATACTCGCCTATATCGGCATTGCCACCAGCATTGTGCTGGATGACCCTCGCACGGCCGCTTATGGAGCGCTTATATTTGCCCTGTTCCTTGCGCTGTATTTCGTTGTACGAGTACGAACCGGAGGTTCGTTGTCCGAAGGACAATAATTAGATCTTTACGGAAAACGGGTTATATTTTTTAGAAGACCCGTTTTCCGGACATTAAATTGAAAAAATAACCATGGATATCTCTTATATCATTAATGAATTAGGGGAGGATCGCAGCCAATATTTCAATGCCGTCGCTCCTCCTATCATCCAGACCAGTAATTTCAGGGTAGGGACGGTCGCCGGGCTGAAGGGGCTGTTTGATGACGAATACAGCGGTTATCTCTACAGCAGAGGTCTTAACCCTACCGTAGATATCCTTCGGAAAAAGCTGGCCGCCCTTGATGGCGCGGAGGATTGCCTGGTCTTCAACAGTGGGGCGGCGGCCATTTTTGCTGCTGTCCTGGCCAATGTCAGTGCCGGGGATCATATCGTCTCGGTGGAACGCCCTTATACCTGGGCTGCGAAAATGTTTGACAATGTGCTTCCCCGTTTTGGCGTGTCCACCACGTATATTGATGGCACACGGATCGAGCATTTTGAACGGGCGATCCTGCCCAATACCCGGGTGATCTACCTGGAATCTCCCAATTCCTGGGAGTTCAAGCTGCAGGATCTCCGGGCCGTGGCGGAACTGGCCCGTGCAGAGAACATCATCACTATCATCGACAACAGCTATTGTACGCCTCTTTTACAGCGTCCCATCGGAATGGGCATCGACATTGTCATGCAGACGGCCACCAAATATATTGGAGGCCATAGTGATACGTTGGGGGGTGTGCTTACGGGTACGGGGGCTATGATGAAGAAGATATTCGATAGCGAATACCTTAATACCGGCAGCGGTATCCAGCCTTTCAACGCCTGGCTGCTGCTGAGAGGGTTGCGGACCCTGCCGGCCCGGCTGGAACGGATTTCGGATACCACCCGGCAGGTGGTGGCCTTTCTCAAACAGCATCCCCGGGTGGAAAGCATCCTGTTCCCTTTTGATGAATCCTTCCCTCAATACGAGCTGGCCCAGCGCCAGATGGAGGGAGCTTGTGGTCTGCTGAGCTTTTATGTCCGGGCCGCCAGTATGGACCAGATCGTTCGTTTTTGCGAGTCCCTGCGGCATATCATGATGGCCGTAAGCTGGGGTGGGCATGAATCCCTTGTCCTTCCCCGTTGTGCTTCCCTCGACCCCGGACAATTTGATCCTTCCAATAACGAACATCGTATGTTGCGGCTATATACCGGGTTGGAGGATGCCGGCTACCTGATAGCCGATCTGGAACAGGCTTTCTTAAAAGCATGGTAAAATGGGGTTGAAATAGACGGGATTCTGTATTTTAGGGGCCGTTTATCAAAAAGTAACTGTAGGGAGGGGAAGTACTTTTAAATTTGTTGCATGACCATGAAAAAATTGCTGCTGTGGTTTTTGCCGGTATCCTTATTAAGTCACATGAGCCAGGCCCAGGACAAATGGGACCTGAAGCGTTGTGTGAATTATACCCTGGCCAATAATATTTCCATAAAACAGGCGGATGTGCAGGCAAGGCTGTCGAAGCTGACATACGATCAAAGCCGTCTTATGCAAATACCGACGGTGGGAGTGGGGGGAGGTGCAGGGCTCAATTCGGGCCGCAGCCAAAATCCCAATAGTTTCACGCTAAGTACTATCACTTACCTGTACAATAGCTTCAGTCTGCAGTCCAGTGTGCAATTGTTCAATTTTTTCAGCCTGCGTAATAACATTCAGGCCAATCGATATACCTGGGAAGCAGCGTTGGCCACCTCTGAAAAAACGAAGAACGACATCAGCCTGAATGTAGCCAATGCATATCTCCAGGTGCTGTTAGCCAACGAACAGGCTGAGGCCGCGATGGCAAAGCTGAAACTTTCGCAATCGCAATTGGAGATCACCCGCAAACAGGTGAAAGCGGGCACGCTGCCGGAGTTGAATGCTGCCGAGCTGGAGTCGCAGGTGGCGCAGGATAGCGCAAACTTTATTAACCTGGCAGGGACGATGCAGCTAAATGTGCTGAACCTGAAAGCATACATGGGATTGGATGCGGGCACGCCTTTCGAGGTGGCCACCCCCCCCGTGGATGAGATACCCGTTGAAAAATTGTCCGATGTACAGCCGGAAGCTGTGTATGCAATGGCCCTGATCAATCAGCCGCAGCAGAAAGCGGATGCGTTACAGATCTCATCGGCAAGGTCCAGTGTAAAGGCAAATAAAGGCGCCATGTATCCCAATGTTACTCTTTCAGGCAGCCTGTCCAGCAGTTATGTCAACTCAAGTTTCGAAGCGCCCCAATACTACACGTTTGTCGACACCATCGGAAGAGTAGTAGGATCGAATGTCAAAGTAGTATCGGATCAGGGCGTCGGCGTATCCGGTTACACCAAGGTAAAAGCCTTGCCTTATTTCCGTCAGCTGGACCAGAACTTCAGCCAGACGGTAGGGTTAAATGTCAGCATACCCATTTTCAACCAGGGGGTACAGCGTACCAACTACGCCAGATCCAAGCTCAACCTCCGCAATGCCGAGCTGCAAAGGGACCAGGATAACCTTACCCTGAAGAACAATATCTACCAGGCATACACTGCGGCGATGACAGCCTTGCAGAAGTATGAAGCCAATAAGATCAGCGTGGCAGCCTCGGGGAAGAGCGCCGACTTCGCACAGAAAAGATACGGTGTCGGTATGCTGAATACCGTCGACCTGCTGGTCAACCAAAACAATTACTTCAACGCAAAGATCAACCTGCTTTCTTCCCAATATGATTATGTGTTCAAGATGAAAGTGCTGGAATTCTACAAAGGATTGGGAATAAAACTATCAAAAGAATAACCTGTTATGACACGAGCTTGGACTGCATAACTCCATTAAAAGACATTAACTCGTTATGAAATCGAAGATTCACGAACACAATAAAAAAAATCATTAATAACGTGAGTAAAAAGAGAGCGCTTTGGATAATCATAGGAATAGTCGTACTGATCCTGGTATTGGTGCTGCTGAAAAAGGCAGGTGTGATAGGCAAGGAAGAAGGAACAAAAGTCTCTGCTGAAAAAGTAGCCCGCCGCAATATCACGGAGATCGTTACGGCCAGCGGCAAGATCTATCCGGAGAAGGAAGTGAAGATCAGCCCTGATATTTCGGGTGAAGTGGTTGAGCTCAATGTTGTGCAGGAAGGCGACAGCGTGCATAAAGGACAGGAGCTGGCCAAGATCTACGCGGATATCTACACGACCCAGCGTGATCAGGCTGCGGCCCAGATGAACCAGCAACAGGCCCTCGTCTCCAATGTTTCGGCTACACTGCCCGGTCTGAAGACAGCCATGGATGCGGCAAAAAGAACGTTTGACAGACAAAAACAGCTGTTGGACCAGAAAGTGATCTCCCTCTCCGAATATGAGTCCGCGGAAAGCGCTTACAGGACGGCCGAAGCGAATTACATGGCCGCCCTGCAGACGGCGAAAGGCAATGTAGCAGGCGTCGCCAGCGCCCGTGCCAATCTTGCCATTGCCGCCAAGAACCTCAGCCGTACCACGGTTGTCTCTCCCATCGATGGGGTCGTTTCCCTGCTGAGCATAAAAAGGGGCGAAAGAGTGGTGGGTAATTCCATGATGGCTGGTACCGAGATGATGCGTGTCGCGGATATGAGCAGGATCGAAGCCATTGTGGATGTAGGCGAGAACGATATCCCTAAAGTACACCTGGGAGATTCCGCCCTCCTGGAAATAGATGCCTACAACAACCGCAAGTTCAAAGGGCTCGTCACCCAGATAGCCAGCAGCGTAACCACCGCCAGCGGCGTCTCCACGACCACTGTATCCACCAATGACGTGACGAACTATAAAGTACATATCCGCCTTTCCCCGGACTCTTACAAAGATCTCATCGATCCCAGCAGACCCAAATATTTTCCTTTCCGTCCAGGGATGAGCACCAGTGCGGATATTCAGACCCGTACGCATACGAATGTGCTTTCCGTACCTATCAATGCGGTAGCTACGAGAGAAAAAGGGACGGATAAAAGCACACAGGCTAATGATAGTGATAAGGATAAAAAGAAGGATGACAAGGACGCCGATGACAGCAAGACCGCTGTCTCCTCCTCGCTGGGCGACCTGGATGTGGTGGCCTTTGTATTGCAGCCCGGTGATACGGTGAAAAAGGTCAAGGTAAGGACGGATATTCAGGATATCAACTATATCGAGATCGTGGATGGCCTCAAAGAAGGGGACCAGGTGATCACCGGTCCTTACAGCATCGTCAATAAGACGTTGAAAAGCGGAATGAAAGTGAAAGTAGTACCCAAGGACAAATTGTTCGAGGGCAACAAGAATTAAAACGAAGGCAAACATGCGTTTTGGAGTGATAGGCAGTGGCAGTTGGGCTACAGCATTAGCCAAGATCCTCACCGACAACAGGACCCCTATTAATTGGTGGATACGACATCAGAACCTCATTCGTCATATACAATCCCGGCATCACAACCTGCAGTATCTTCCTTCCGTCTATTTCGACACAGGGCTACTGACCCTGAGCGATAATGTACGTGAGGTGGTTGCCGCATCCGACTGCCTGGTGATCGCGGTGCCTTCGGCCTATGTGGCGGAAACCCTGCAGGGGCTGGATAAGACCGCCTTCGAAGGGAAAAAGATCATCTCCGCCGTAAAAGGCATATTACCCGAGCAAAACCTGCTGTTGAATGATTACCTCGGACGGGAATTCAATACGGATATAGCCGATTATTACACCGTCATGGGGCCTTGTCATGCGGAGGAAGTGGCTGCGGAGAAACTGTCCTATCTGACTTTTTCCGGCCAGGATGAAACCTCTACGGCCGGGATAGCGTCTTATTTTACGACGGAATACATTAATACTATCATCAACAATGATATTTATGGTGTGCAGTACGCTGCGATCTTAAAAAATATCTATGCGCTGGGGGCGGGCATCGCCCATGGGCTTGAGTATGGCGATAATTTTCTTAGTGTATTGATAGCCAATTGCGCGGATGAGATGGCCAGCTTTCTGTTAAAAGTAGGTATCCGTCACATCGAGGTGGGGATCCATACAGAAGAGGACCCTGTTTCGCACAAAAAAAGCGCGAATTATGCTGCCTCGGTGTATTTGGGCGATCTGCTGGTGACCTGTTATTCTTTATTCAGCAGGAACAGGACCTTCGGAAATATGATCGGGAAGGGATATTCCGTCAAGGCTGCCCAGCTGGAGTTGAACATGGTGGCGGAAGGGTACAATGCCAGTAAATGTATCTACTTGATAAATAAAGAGATACGGGCGGAAATGCCCATTGCGGCCACCATTTACCGTATCCTGTGGGAAAATGTTAAAGCTGCGGATGGATTTAAACAAATTGAGCCGTACCTTGTCTAACAAGTATAAAATAGAGCCATATGCCACTTTCATTTCAGGGATTCGGAGCCATGGCCATTCTGGGAATGGTACTCATCCTCTCGGCGGTGCAGGGGGTACACTATCTGAAGGATAGGTTCCACCGTAAGTAGGCGTCTAATTCTTTTCCGCGATCTCTTTCAACTTTTCCAAAGCCTTTGGCCACGTCTTCAGAAAATAGTCCACAAAATCCTGCGGTATCTCTCCCTGCAAATGCACGATCAGTTCCGTACCGTTATCGACGCTTTGTAGCGTATAGTCTTCCGAAGCGGTCGCCCATTTTTTGGCTTCTTCGCTGTCAAGGTCTTCCACTCCTTTGTTGACGATGCCCTGGTGTTTGAAGGACATATACTCGTTGGGTCTGTTGTCGGCGATAGTGGATATCATGCCCGAGTTACTATTGCCGAGAAATAGCACTTTGCTCCCTTTTTTCCAGTCCGTTTCCGCTCTCGAGCCTTCGCCAAAAGGCATTGTCCATTGCCGGTAAGTAGCATCGGTCCAAAGCGCCGTCCAGACTTTTTCCCTGGGCGCGTCGATCGTGATCCTGAATTCTTTTTCCATAGTTTGTTTGTTTTTGCCGGATAAAGTTCCAATGATTTCCCAAAAATAAAGGGAGGGGATTGGGACGATCTGAAGGGGCTTTTGCGACAGTTTGTGGAAGGATTAAAAGAAAAGATCTGCTGCGATCCCATCCGCCAGCAATTTACCTTCCCGCGTCAATATGAGCCGGTGGTCCTGCATGATGATCTTTCCGTCACGGATATAGCGTTCTGCCTGTCTGCGTAATACTGCGGCTTTCTCTTCTCCGAATCGCCGGGTGACATGATCCAGGTGGCAACCTTCCATCGTGCGTAATGAGATCATGATATATTCATTCAGCTGTTGAACAGGTGTAAGTATCTCTTTTTCAGACGGGGGAAGGTCGTTTTGTATATAGATGGCGTTATTCGCCACATTCCATTGCCGGGAGGACAGGCCGTCGTATGAATGGGCGGAGGGACCCAGTCCAAGATAGGGGTTGCCTTGCCAGTAGGCCGTGTTGTGCCGGCTGCGTCGCCCTGGAAGAGAGAAATTCGATATCTCATAGTGTTCATAGCCTGCTGTCGCCAGCAGCTCCATCAGGAGCAGGAACTGGCGGGCCTGGTCATCTGGCTGCACGTCTTCTTTTTTATGCTGGCGGATCATCGTATCCAGCGCTGTCCGGGGTTCTACGGTCAATGCGTAGCAGGAGAGATGAGGGATATTTAGCCGGAGGGCCTGCTCCACATTCTTTTCCCAGCGTTGGTCGGAGAGACCGGGAGTGCCATAGATCAGGTCGATGCTGATATTGTCCAGCCCTGCTTCCTGCGCGCTGCGGATGCTGTCTGCTGCCTGCCGGGCATTATGCACTCTGTTCATCCACCGCAGGTCCTCATCGAAAAAGGATTGAACACCGATGCTAAGACGGTTGATCCCCTGGCGCTGCCAGGATGCCAGCCTTCCGGGCGTTGCCATATCGTCCGGATTGGCTTCCAAAGTGATCTCCGCTCCAGGCGCGATAGCAAAGAGGGCGTGCAGCCTGTCCAGCATACGCCCCAGCTCTTCCTCTGTCAGAAGGGAAGGGGTGCCTCCTCCAAAATAAATGGTCGCTATCTCCTCCCCGGCGATATAATCCTTTCTTGCCTCCATTTCTCTCAATAAAGCAACGATAAAATCGTTTTTATGACGGAGGGAAGTGGAGAAGTGAAAATTACAATAATGACAGGCCTGCCTGCAAAATGGGATATGAAGATAAATACCTGCCATGCGGTTTACTTAACTTTAACGGACGAATGCGAATTGTAAAATTACGAGGATATACCCTTATTGCAGCCGTGTTATTTATCGCCTGCAGGGGATGGGCGCAATATCCCTTACATATCCAGTCCGCAGATAAGGATTCGCTGTTCATCCATAAGCAACTCGGATTATCCACTTCCTTCAGAAATAAAGATGTCTGCACGGAGTATATATATACTTTGCCCGCTCTTCTTCAAAGCAAGGGCTATTTGACGGCCAGCGTAGACAGTGTCGGCGACGACGCTGCCGGCACCACCATCCGGCTGTATGTAGGGGAAGCGTACCGGTGGGCCCGTCTCGATGTCAGTGGAGTGGACCCTGCCCTGCTGTCGGCTGTCGCCTGGAACGAAAGATTTTTTTCCCATCGCCTGATTGATTTTAAACAATTCCAGGCCTGGCAGCAACAATTACTCGATTACCTGGAGAACAATGGGTATCCTTTTGCAAAGATCAGCCTGGACAGTGTCACGTTGGGCGCCGGGGGGGAAATGGCTGCGAAGTTAAAGGTTGAAATGGGACCTTTATATCACATAGATAGTATTCGCCTGTATGGCACGGGCAGAATATCCAATGATTTCATACAACGCTATCTCAACATCCCCAACGGCAGTATTTATAAAAAAGAACGACTGGACGCGATAAGCAAAAGGATCCTGGAGCTGCCGTATATACAGGAACAACAACCCTGGGATCTCACCATGTTGGGTACAGGAAGCGTCGTCAACCTTTATCTCAAACCCAGGAAAAGCAGCCAGATCAATGCCCTGGTAGGCTTTCTCCCAAGCAGCGACCCGTTGTTGGGCAATAAGATACTGGTAACGGGTGAGGCGACGGTGAACCTGAAAAATGCCCTGGGTGGTGGAGAGACCATTGGTCTCAACTGGCAGCAACTGCAGGCCGGTTCGCCACGCCTGAACCTGGCGTTTCAGCAGCCTTATTTGTTCCACTCGCCTTTTGGTCTCAATACCTCTTTTGATCTGTTCAAACAGGATTCATCCTATATCAATGTCAATATGATGTTCGGTGTACAGTATGCTTTATCGGTGAATCAGACGGGTACTGTATTCATCCGGGACATGATCTCAAGCCTGCTGAATGTGGATACCCTCCAGGTAATAGCTTCCCGTGCATTACCTGCCACGGCGGATATTCGTGCTGTCAGCCTGGGGCTAAGCTATGAGTTCAATAACACAGATTATCGCTTCAATCCCCGTAAAGGCAATGAGCTTCAGTTCATGGGTTCGGCAGGGACAAAGAAGATAAAAGAAAATCCCCAGATCGTAAAGCTGAAAGACCCGTTTGATTCGGCCTTTTCATTTGCTTCTCTGTATGATACGGTCAAGCTCAGCTCCTATCAATTCCTGTTAAGAACATCGGCGGCGCATTATTTTTCACTTTCCCATGCTTCTACGCTGAAATTAGGATTCAACGGAGGGATTTACAACAGCCCCACTACGTACAGGAATGAGCTTTTCCGGATAGGCGGGTATAAGCTGCTGAGGGGATTTGACGAAGAAAGTATCCTGGCCTCGCAATATGCAGTAGGAACGCTGGAATACCGGTATCTCATCGGTCTGAACTCTTACATGTTCACTTTCGTGGATGGGGGCTGGGCAAAGAACACGGTATCCGGCTTTGGTTTCGACAACAGCTTCCTGGGTTTCGGTCTGGGTCTGGCTTTTGAGACAAAGGCCGGTATTTTTAATATATCATATGCCCTGGGCAAGAGAAGTGACACGCAGTTCAATTTCCGGGATGCGAAGATTCACCTGGGGTATGTGAGCTTTTTTTAAAATCAAATGATACTTTTGTGACCGCAACCAATATGCACGTGCAAAAACTTGTTTTTCTCCTTTTTCCCTGCCTTTTATTCTTTGGCAATCTGTTTGCTCAGACCGACACGACCACGCCGCCGCCTGTACAGCAACCGCGGGACACTATGCTGGCGCCCGTACATCACAGGATGGTTCGCTCGGACTCCGCGATCAGAGCGGATTCGATCGCGAGAGCCATACGGCGTCATCGCCGCGACAGCCTGCGCAGGGATAGTCTGCGACGCGATACGGCAGCACGGCATGATACAGTGGCCCGGCATGATTCAGCTGTCGCGCCTGCTGTGGTATCCCGGCCCGACAGCAGTGTATCTGCAACGCCGCCTCCCCTGAAAGAAAAAGGGCCCGAGGCCATTGTTTACTGGAGTCGTGTCCTTGCCGTCAATCCTTATTTTAATTTTACGGGCAAGCCCGTGCAGCCACCTTTTCAGCCGCACCGGGCCCATTCGAAAGACAGCTTTTTTTATCTGCTGGTGGCGATCCTGTTCTATTTTGCCCTTATCCGCATTTTCTTTGAGAAATACTTTTCCAACCTGATGACGCTGTTCTTCAGGGTTTCGCTGCGACAACAACAAATTCGGGAGCAGGTGTTACAAACGCCGCTGCCTTCTTTGCTATTGAACATACTCTTCATCATCACCGGCGGATTATATGCCTGTTTCCTTTTGTATTATTCCCGCTTTACATCCAGTATCAACTTCTGGATACTCTACCTGGATTGTATCGCAGGCCTGTCGATCATCTACCTGGGAAAATTCCTCGTCCTGAAATTTTGCGGCTGGGTCTTCAATATTTCCAGAGCAAGCGATACCTATATATTTGTGGTATTCCTGGTAAATAAAATGCTGGGAATTTTCCTGCTCCCTTTCTTGATCCTGATCACTTTTTCGGGGCCTGAAGCCCGGGAGATCTTCATAACTATTTCAGTAGTAATGATCTTTATAATGCTGATCTACAGGGTGGTAGCTGCTTACCGGCCGGTAAGAAGTGAAATAAAACTCACTCCGTTTTACTTTTTTTTGTACCTTTGCGCCTTCGAAATAGCACCCCTGCTGTTGATTTACAAGGTGTTATTATCTTATTTGGAAAAAGTGTAACTTTACAAATCCATAGGGGAAAACACAAATGATTAAAAACGGGGATAAAAAAAGGATTTTAATCACGCAACCCAGACCTGAGACAGACAAGTCGCCGTATTTCGAGCTTGCCAAGAAGTACGAGGTGGAGCTTGCTTTCCATCCGTTCATTCGCCTGGAACCCATACCTGCCAAGGATTTCCGGAAGCAAAAGATCGATATTGCACAGTTCACGGCTGTGATCTTCACCAGCCGGAATGCTATCGATCATTTTTTCCGTATTTGTGAAGAGATGAAGGTCAGCGTGTCGCAGGATACCAAGTATTTCTGTATTACGGAGGCTGTGGCCCTTTATCTCCAAAAGTTCATACTGTACCGCAAGCGGAAAGTTTTCTATGGCGCGGATGGATTGAACAAAAGCATGTTCGACGTCATCAACAAACATAAGGAGAACGAGAAGTTCCTTTATCCCTGCTCCGAAAATCAGCAGGACAACGAGATCATCAACTGGCTGAAGCATAATAATTGTGGATTTGCCACCCCATTCATGTATCGTACGATCAGCAATGATGTGAAGGTAGTCCTCGATCAAAGCGAATACGATATAATCTGTTTCTTTACGCCCAGCGGAGTCAAAAGTCTCTTTGACAATTATCCCAAATTCAAGCAAAACGGTACCAAGATCGGGGCTTTTGGCAACAATACTTCCAAAGCTGTGGAAGATGCCGGGCTTACACTGGATATAAAAGCTCCCCAGCCACAGGCGCCGTCCATGGTATCCGCCCTGGAAAAATACCTGGCTGTGGTAGCGAAAAAGAAATAGTAAACCTTCGGACGCCCGTCCAATTCTGGCTTGAAGCTTGTAGTTTGCAGCTTTAAGCATAGTTATGAACAGACTCTCTCAAGAGACCAGCCCTTATTTATTACAGCATGCCCATAATCCGGTGGATTGGTATCCCTGGGGGGATGAAGCTTTACAGAAAGCGAAGGTCGAGGACAAGCCCATCCTGGTGAGTATCGGCTATGCGGCATGTCACTGGTGTCATGTGATGGAGAGAGAGAGTTTCGAGAATAAGGAGACGGCTGATTTCATGAACAGGCATTTCATCAACATAAAGATCGACCGGGAAGAACGACCGGATCTCGATCATATTTACATGGAGGCTGTGCAAGCCATTACGGGCAGCGGCGGCTGGCCGTTAAATGTATTTCTTACGCCGGAAGGCAAGCCTTTTTATGGCGGCACGTATTTTCCCCCGCGGGCCATTTATAACAGGCCTTCGTGGAGAGATGTCCTGCAGGCGATCAGGGATTCCTTCCGGGAGAAAAGGCCGGAGATCGAGCAGCAGGCGCAAAGTCTCACCAGTCATGTGGCGACGACGGGCTCATTTGGAGTGGGTGATGGGACGCCTCATCCCGGAGCAGGGATCTTTAACAAGGATACGCTCCGTCAGATCTATGATAGCCTGATGGGCATGGCCGATAGACAGGAGGGTGGTTTCGGCAGGGCGCCCAAGTTCCCGCAGACTTTTTCCATCCAGTTCCTGTTGCATTACTATTACTTCACAAAGGAGGAAGCTGCCCTGCAGCAGGCGTGTCTCAGCCTGGAAAAAATGATACGGGGCGGTATATACGATCAGCTGGGGGGTGGTTTCGCCCGTTATTCCACGGACGAAAAATGGCTGGTACCCCATTTTGAGAAAATGCTTTATGATAATGCCTTGCTGGTCATTGTACTTAGCGAGGCTTATCAGCTTACCCGGAAGGAAGTTTACCGGGCGACTATCCGGCAGACCATGGAGTTCATCCACCGGGAATTGTCCGACGGACAGGGTGGATTCTACTCGGCCCTTGATGCGGACAGCGAGGGAGAAGAAGGTCGTTACTATGTATGGGATAAGGCGGAGATTGACGTTGTGCTGGGTGAGGGTGCTGCTGTTTTCAACGATTTTTATGGTGTTACGGCTGAAGGGAACTGGGAGGGGAAAAATATCCTGACCCGGCCGGGCGCCCTTTCACCGGAGGACCCGGGATTGGAGCAGGCCCGTCTTCGTCTGTTGGAGCATCGGGGTCGGCGGATACGTCCTGCGTTGGATGATAAGATCCTGCTGGGCTGGAATGCCCTGATGAATATTGCCTGTTGTAAGGCATATGGAGCGTTGGGAGAGGAGAAATACAGGGAATGGGCCGTACAGAACATGGACTTTATCTTTCAGCGCCTGAAAGGCGAGGGGTTATATTTTTTTTATCACTCATATAATGCTGACAAAGCAAAGTTCCCCGCTTTCCTGGATGATTATGCCGGGTTGATAGCAGCATTGATCCAATTGCAGGAGATTACGGGTAAGACGGATTATCTTCTTAAGGCTAAGGAAGTTATGGAATTTACGCTCCGGCATTTCTCTGAGGATGAGACCGGTTTTTTCTTTTTTTCCCACCGGGATCAGCAGGACCTTATTGTCCGGAAAAAGGAGATCTATGATGGGGCGACGCCTTCGGGGAATTCCCTGATGGCTTTCAACCTTGCGTATATGGCCATTATATTTAATGAGTCGGATTGGAAAGAACGGGCGGTCCGGATGGCTGCATCGCTCGGCAGACCTGTGACCCTTTACCCGGGCAGTTTCGGGATTTGGGCAACCCTGTTCCAGGCCCTTACGTATAATATTCCTGAGATCGTACTTACCGGCAGGCAGCCGGAAAATGCCCGGCAAGAGCTTTTGCAGGAGTTCATCCCCTACCGGGTATTCCAATCTGCCAGCACAAACAACACCCAATTCCCTTTATTGTCGGAGAGACCGGTGGAGGACTTTCCGCTGATTTTCCTATGTAAAGATTATACTTGTCAACTCCCTGTAAATGAAGTGACTACATTTATCCGTCTCCTCGAAAATGTGCAAAAATTCAGCTCTTGAACGTACAACAAGTCCAACATGCCCGGCGTTAATATTATTAGCGTCTTGAATTCAAAGAGTTTTATCCGTCCTTTTGAATAGCGAAATATTCGCTTAAGCCATTGGGAATCATAATGGTAAGCGGCAAAAGACATTATATCCGGATGAAAGCTTTGACTTTCGAAAAATTAATTTTAAACTTGTAGCGAGATGTTGTCAAAAGATTTTTTTTGCCCAATACCCTTTAATATTATGAAAATGAAAAACCTATCCACTCTGACGGCCCTGTCGGCTCTTATGCTGATGACCGCATGCGGAAAAATAGGAAAATCCCACAAAGGATTACCCGATGACGGGCAGCTGCATGGTGCTTCTCCTGCAAATGCCTATAATCTATCCAAGCCCCCCGGCATGGTGTATATACCGCCCGGAACCTTCCACATGGGGCCCAGTGATGAAGACATCAACTACGCGTATACTGCAAGGAACAGGCAAACTTCCATTAATGGTTTCTGGATGGATGCAACAGAGATCACCAACAATGAGTATCGCCAGTTTACCAATTGGGTAAGAGATTCCATTGCGGCTACCCTGATGCAATACGGTAAGGATGTGGACGGCCATTTCCAGATAGACTGGAAGAAAGCTTCTACCATCAAATGGGAGGACAAGGCTACGATCGAAAAGATCGATCAGCTGATAGTTGTTCCTGATAACCGGATCTTTGGCAAAAAGGAGATCGATCCTGCCAAGCTGAAGTATCATTCTGAGACTTTCGACCTTAAGGAGGCTTCCCAAAGGATGAATGAAGGCAAGCCCCGTGGTCAGTTCATCCGGAAAAAAGATGTGCCGATCTACCCTGATACCCTGGTGTGGATCCGTGACTTCAGCTATTCCTACAATGAACCAATGACCAAGCGATATTATTCTCACCCTGCTTTCGGAAATTATCCTGTGGTAGGTGTGAACTGGAACCAGGCTACCGTGTTCTGCGAGTGGAGGACCCACTATCTGAACTCCTTCCTGGAAAAGAAGCGTTTGGCTACGGAGTCCGACTTCCGTCTGCCTACGGAGTCCGAATGGGAATATGCATCCCGCGGTGGCCGCTCTCAATCGATGTTTCCCTGGGGTAACTATTACCTGAGAAATAAAAAAGGCTGCTTATTGGCAAACTTCAAACCTGGCCGTGGTAACTACCCGGAAGACGGGGGATTCTACACGGTGCGTGCTGATGCTTACTGGCCCAACGATTTCGGTCTGTATTGCATGGCCGGCAACGTGGCTGAGTGGACCTCTTCCTTCTATTATGAAGGTTCTTACAACTTCCAGCACGACATGAACCCCGATATCCGCTGGAATGCGAAGGATTCCGACCCTCCCCGTATGAAACGTAAGGTAATTCGCGGCGGCAGCTGGAAAGATGTAGGTTACTTCCTGCAGACAAGTACCCGTACTTATGAGTACCAGGATACTTCCAAGTCATACATTGGTTTCCGGTGTGTGATCGATCTGCCGCCTACATTGACCAATAACCGTAGGTAGAACCTGGCAATTTTTTCAAAAAAAATTCGTTTTGATTTTGAGAACCTAAAAAATCAACAGGAACTCTTTTTCCATAACCCTTTTAAAATCCCCCTTTTTCAACAATTAAAAAATTTAAACTATGAGCGCTGGTGTATCTAAATCTACCGAAAGACTGATAAACATTATAGTGTGCGTAGGTGCAGCCGTTGTAATCTTCGGAGCCCTGCAAAAAATTCTGCACACGAAGCTCGCCGACTTCTTTTTGACAGCAGGTCTGCTGACCGAAGCTTTGATATTCCTCGTGTATGCCTTCTTACCCCCTCCCGGAGGTGAAATGCATGCCCTGGTTGAAGCGCTTCCCAAACTGGCCGGCGGTACCAGTGGTAACCCTGCCCTGGACAAAATGGACAAAATGCTGCAGGAAGCCGATATCACACCGGCTAACCTCAATCGTCTGAGCGACGGGTTCAAGAAGTTCGGTACTACCGTAGAAAAGATCAGCGATGTATCCGGCGCACTGGCTGCAACGACTGACTATACCAATAAGACAAAAGAGGCTGCACTGGCCCTGGATAGCATGAAAGGCGCTTACCAGAATGCTACCAATACCATTTCCAGCTTTAATGCTGCTGCTGAAGGCACAAAGCAATTCCATACGCAGGTGCAGGTGCTGACCAAGAACCTGGGCAGCCTGAATGCCATCTATGAACTGGAACTGCAGGACACCAATAACCACCTGAAAGCTATGAACAGCTTCTATGGCAACCTGGTGAAGGCCTCCGAGACAATGCAAGGCAGCGTATCCGACGCTAAGAAGACACAGGAACAAATTGCCCTGCTCGCTAAGAACCTGGGTAACTTGAACCATGTTTATGGCAACATGCTGAGCGCAATGCAAGGCCGCCAGTCCTAATATCGATGATATCTACCAGCCCGTTTTGTCCGGTGCCACATTATGAAAAACTACTATTTGGAAAAAAAATAATTTACTGACCCATGTCTTTACCAAAAGAACCGCGGCAAAAGATGATCAATATGATGTATTTGGTGCTTACAGCCCTGCTGGCACTGAATGTATCGGTGGAAGTATTGAACGCTTTTAAGACCGTGAACCATAGTATAGAAGGCTCCAATGGAGTCGTCACCAAGAAGAATGACCAGACGTACAAGTCATTCCAGGATGCCTTAGATGACCCGAAGACGGCCGAGAAGGCCAAGATCTGGGCGCCCAAAGCATACCAGGCGCAGAAGCTTTCCACCGGTCTGACAAGCTATATCGAATCGTTGAAAGGTCAACTGATCGATGAGTCCAACCCCCAGATGAAGGATGGGCAGAAGGAATTTACCGAGGGTAACCTGGATGCCGCTACCCGTATCTTCGATACCAAGGGAGAAGGCCCCAAACTCTACAAGAGTCTTACTGATTACAAAACCAACCTGCTGAACCTGCTGGATCCTTCCAATTATCCCGACCAGCCGGATAATATCAAGGAGGACCTGCGTCAGACAAAGGCACGTTTTGAAAAAGAGCTGCCCCTGGACATGAGCATCCCCAAGTCCGAGTCGAATAATACGCCCACCGGCAATATTCCCAAGGACTGGACCATCAACTATTTCCACATGACGCCGACGATCGCAGCCTTGACGATCCTCAGCAAGTTCCAGAGCGATATCAAGAATTCCGAGTCCCGCGTGATAGACGAACTGCACAAGAGGATCGGCGAAGTGAAAGTGGTATTCGACAAGTTTGAGCCGTTGGTAGGTACCAACGCCACTTACCTGATGCCGGGCGATGAACTGGAAGTTACGGCCGGTGTCGGCGCCTTCAGCGCAGCCGCACAGCCTAAGATATACATCAACGGTTCTGTGCAACCTCTCAATGGAGAAGGTGTAGCTGACTACAAGACAAAGGTCAGCTCTACCGGGACCGTAAATGTCAAGATCGAATATACCAAGCCCGATGGCAGCACCGGGACGATCGACAAGGCTGTAAAATACACCGTAGGTCAACCTTCCGGCGCCTCTGTATTCCTGGAGAAGATGAACGTGCTGTACATCAAGGAAGACAACCCCGTGACGATCTCCGGTGGCAGCGTAGGTGCTGAAAAGGTACACGTGAGCTTCACCAATGGTGAGATCAGCCGTACGGGCGGTGACGAATACAATGTCGTTCCCACTACACCCGGCGAAGGTAAGATCATCGTCAACGCCAATGGCAAGATCACCGAATTCAAGATGCGGGTGAAATACCTGCCGGACCCCACCGGGTTCGTAGGCACCAAGAAAGGTGGCTCCATCAGCTCCGCTGAGTTCAAAGCCATCGGCGGACTCCTGGCGAAACTGGAAGGTTCCGAATTCCAGTCTTCCTTCAGGGTGGTCAGCTATAAACTGGCAGCTATTGGCGGAAATATCCCCCAGTACCAGGAAGCAACCAATGAGGGTCCCCGTTGGAGCGGACAGGCCGCTGGCATCGTACAGCGTGCATCTCCTGGTACCAACGTCTTCTTTGATGCGATCAGGGTCGTGGGTAAGGACGGAAGAACAAGAGAACTGCCTCCAATTGTGTTTAGCCTGAAATAAGAGATTGTAAGATCTGTCCGCCACGTGGCGGGCAGATCGTTTTGAAAACAAAGAATAAAACAAGAGAGATGAAAAAGCATTTTATCAGATTATGCTTGCTGGCGTTGGTGCTGTCGCTGGTTGCCGGCGCTGCTGATGCGCAAACCAAGAAACGCACAACGAAGAAGAGGGCACCAGCCAAGAAAACCGCTACTTCCAAGAACCAGGGCGGAAGCAATACTGCTGTAGCTCCGGTGAAGGATACTACGGCAAAGCCGCCCCCTCCTATGGCAGACATCAAGCTGGATACGCCCCGCAAGTCCCTGCGCAATGACGCCATCATCGAGCGCAATCTGGTAAAAGACCGTACGCCCCTGGCATACGAGAATATCCGCGAGGATGATGCCGTATACAGACAAAGAGTATGGAGGGAAATAGACGTTCATGAAAAAATGAACCTCCCCTTCGTATACAAGGCAACAGAGGACAATGGTAACCAACGCCTCATTTATATCCTGCTCAACGGGATCAAAGCCGGCCAGATCACGGCCTTCGACGCCAACGTCGACGACCGCTTTACCACGCCGATGACCTTCCAGCAGATAGCCAACGGACTGGTAGGCGCACCGACGACCATCCAGATACCTGACCCGGTGGCCGACCCCAACGGAGACAAAGGCATCATGAAAGATACCATCATCACGCAGGAGTTCAACCCGGATGCCGTGGAGAGATACCAGATCAAGGAAGAATGGGTATTCGACAAAGAATCCTCGCGTCTCCACGTTCGTATCCTAGGTATCGCACCGGAGAAGACTATCCTCAATCCCGATGGCAGCTTCCGTGCTGTGCTCCCCATCTTCTGGGTATATTATCCCGAGATCCGCCCAATCCTCGCCAAATACGAAGCCTATAATGGTAAGAACTTTGGCGCACGTATGAGCTGGGAGGAGCTGTTTGAAAGCCGCATGTTCTCCAGCCGTATCATTAAGTCCACGGTAGACAACCCGGGTGACCAGTTCATCGCCGGCTATATCAAGGACCCAATACTCCAATTGTTGGAAGGAGAAAATATCAAAGAGAAAATATTCAACTACGAACAGGATCTCTGGTCGTATTAATAAAGGGTAGCACGCAAAGTGCACCCAGTCAAAATAGCTAAGGGGTATCGTAATTTTACGATACCCCTTTCCTTTGGAGGTAACCCCTAATCCCCAGGCTGCGGTTAACCTTAATAAATACTTAAAAATTAATTAGTTAGTGTTAGGATTTTTTTTCCTAAAATACCCAAAAGCGGGTATTGTTTAATAAAATTGTTTTACTATTTTTACACTGGTTTTTCATAGGATATTGGATTTTAAAAACGGGGCTGGATGTCTATCCGGGCCCCTTTTATTTTTTATGGCCCTTCGGGTAGCGGACCTGTGGTCCGCTCTGTTTTGACCGCGTCCAGCGGTCGAAAAAGCGCGAAGCGCAATAGATTAGATTCTAACAAGACCCGGCAGCGTAGCTGCCGGAAAAAAACATCTGCGTTTTTTCGCAAAAAAAAAGGGCGTTTTTACTTATTCTCTCCTCCTGCAGGATTAAAATGCGCCTTTACCAGCTTCGCTTTTGCGCTTCCAATGATAGTGGCTATCTCTTCTTCCGTCAATTGTTTGATCTTATTCACCGATCTGAATTCCTTCAATAGCAGATCAGCCGTCCGCCGGCCGATACCCTGTATCTGTTCCAATTCATTGGTAAAAGTGCCTTTGCTTCTTTTCTGCCGGTGAAACGTGATCCCAAACCGGTGAACTTCGTCCCGGATGCGCCGGATGAGCTTCAGACTATCGCTGTTATAAGGCAGCTTGATCGACTCTGTATCGCCCGGGAAAAAAATTTCTTCTTCATTCTTTGCCAGGCCTACCACGGTCATCATCCCGGTGATCCCTAATTCGGTGACGCTTTCCATGGCCGCACCCAACTGTCCCTTGCCTCCATCGATGATCACCAGCTGAGGCAGGGATTGCTGTTCATCCAATAACCGCCGGTACCGCCGGTGCACGACCTCTTTCATGGTGGCAAAGTCATTGATACCTTGTACGGTCTTCACATTGAAATGACGATAATCCTTTTTGCTTTCTACCCCATCCCTGAAACAAACCATGGCCGACACGGGATAGCTTCCCTGGAAGTTGGAGTTATCGAAGCATTCAATATGTATGGGCAGCTCCGACAGCTGGAGGTCTTCCATTAGCTGGTAGAGCACTTTCTTTCGTTCATCCAGCGTCTTGCCTTCCAGCTGGAGTATCTTCTTTTTGCGCAGCTCCTCACGGAAATAACCCACATTTTTCTCGGAGAGGTCCAGCAACTTTTTCTTATCCCCGCCTTTCGGCACTGTCAGGATAATGCCTTCTTCCGGGTATTCCAGGGGGAAAGGAAGGATGATCTCCCGGGCCTGGCTGTTAAAGGTTTCCCTCAGTTGCGCCACGGCAAAAGCCAGCACCTCCTCATCCGACTCCTCCAAATGTGTCTCTACCTCGGTGGTATGAGTCTGTACAATGGTGCCGTTCTCTACCATCAAATAGTTGATATATGCATGGTCGCCGTCCCGGAGAATGGAGAATACATCCGCATGACTGAGATGCCTGCTGACGATGACGCTGCGGGCTTCATAGGTTTCCAGGTGCTCGAGCTTTTTACGGACGATCTCCGCCTTTTCAAAGTCCATTTTCTCCGCCAGTTCACGCATCTCCTTTTTAAACTCCTGCATCAGGGGTCCCAGGTTGCCTTTCAGGATATTCTTCAGCTGCACCAGGCCGTCCCTGTAATCTTCTTCCGTCTGCAATCCTTCGCAGGGCCCCTTACAATTGCCCAGATGATATTCCAGGCAAACCTTGAATTTCCCTTTGCGGATATTGTTTTCCGTAAGGTTCAGCTGGCAGGTCCTCAGCTGGATATTGCTCTTGACAAAGTCCAGCAGTTCACGCACTTTTCCCACCGAAGTAAACGGGCCCAGGTATTCACTGCCGTCATTGATCTTGCGACGGGTAAGGAATACACGGGGGAAGGGTTCATTCTTGATGACGATAAAAGGATAGCTCTTGTCATCCTTCAGGTTGATGTTGAACTTTGGCTGGAACTGTTTGATCAGGGAGTTTTCCAGCAGGAATGCGTCCTGTTCGGAATTTACGATGGTGAACTCGATGCGGCGGATGCGCTGCACCAGTTCATGGGTCTTATAGGTGGTAAAGGTTTTGGTAAAGTAAGAGCTTACCCGTTTACGCAGACTTTTGGCCTTCCCGACGTAAATAAGCTCGTTCTTTTCATCGAAGTATTTGTATATACCCGGATCTACGGGTATCGTATGTGCAATATTACTGAACTGTTCCTGGGTCATAAATATCCGTTAATCTGCCTCTTCATTGTTCCAAACTACTTTCAGCTGCCGGATCTCAGGAGTTTTTCCGGGTGGCTGAAGACTGGTGACGATCAGGAAGCTATGCCTGGCCTGCCAGTACATTTTTCTTATCATCAAAGTATCGGACTGCCGGGCTGCCCTTTCCAGGTAAATGCTTTTCACCTTATCGAATCCGTCTCCGTGGGAGACTACCACATCCACCCGCTGCAGGGACTGACTTTTGTCCCTGGGGGAATAGGTAAAGTTGAGATAACCTGTGGTCTTATCGCCGAAGGAGTTTTCAGTATAGTTCTTTTGCAAATTGTCCGCGGTAAGATCCGGAGCCAAAAAAGTGGCTGCAAGCTTGTGGAACTCATCCGGCGTAAGGAATGTGGAATCTGTCCTGTTATGGGTAGTTTCACATTTCATAATGGCCAGGGGAGTGCTGTCGACATAGCGGATCTCGGACTGCAGGTAGTCTGCTATGGGAAAATATCCGGGAGTGGTCGTATCAGCTTTGGCAGTGGCTTTGTAGGATGCCTGGACAGGTTGCTGATGGTTTCCGCAGGCGCTTAACAATAATAGATAGCAGCCGGCGAAAAAGGACAATGCTTCGCATTTCATACGGCAAAATTACGACTATGGAATGGCTTTCACAATGCCGATCTTGAGACCATATCCCTTCAGGTTCTCGCGGATGGGGTATCCGTCATTAAAGGAAGACAGCAGCTGATAGCGGAATTCCGGACCTGCCTGCAAGCGCAGTCCGTTATGCAGTTTATAGGAAAGAAAGGCTTCCAGGCCTCCGGTGAGGTTCCATCTTCTGAACTGGGAGGGGCCTTTGACGTAGTTGATATAGTTACTCGTTAAAAGGTAAGAGTTGGTATTCAGCAGGTAGCTGGGCTGAATAGTAGCGCCTACATTGAGCTGAAGACGTTCGTTGCCCATTACTCTGAGCTCAAATCCGAGGGGGGCCGACAACTGGTAGAAGTCGTTTGTCAGGTGTATCTGTGGTTTGCTGACAAAGGCGCGGTTGGTGGCGTGGGCATTGACGCTATCGACATAGTAACCGTAGTAGGAGTTGATATCGGTGCTCACCCGCTGCGGGTCGGCATATGCCTTCATGGTATAGCGGCTGAAATTGAACTGCAGACCCGCTTTGACCGTCAGGTTGCGTGTGACCCGGTACAGCAGCGTACCGCCCACTTCAAATCCGAACGACGGCGTATGATCGACGTAGTCTTTTGCGTCTCCCTGCACGTAAGCGTCCTTGGTGGTTATCCCGCCGGAGAAGCTCCTGTAAGTGACGGTAGGCGACACATACATTTGAAAGTATTTCCTTCCTCTTTTGGCTGCTGCGGGCAGATTGTAGACGGCATAATCATACAGCCAGTTTATTCTCTGCTGATCGGCTATGGCATCTGTGAAAACAACATTTCCGCTGGCGGTCTTTCCGGAAGAGTCGACCAGCGCTTCATTACCGGTGACGACTCCCGTGCCGGAGCGGGTCATGGCAAGGGTATTCCTGGAGTGAGCATTATTCCGGGCCACGTGCATGGGTTGATCGATATCTTTTTCTGCAGGTGCATTGGAGGAGATGACAAGCGACCTGTCGGCCGGAGCGCTTGCTGAGAGGGTATTACTACCCGTAGCGCCTGCATTCCTGCCTGTCTGGGCTACGTATCCGGCAGAGGATACAGACGACGGTTCTTCCGGCATTCCTGCTGCCGGAGAAGAGGGGTGGGCCAGCACTGTGATCAGAGGGATGGAAGGCGGCTCTGCAGGAAGGCTGACCACCTGGCTGAGCATACCGGAAATATCCGGATGGATCTCCGCAGGATCGCTGATCCGCACATTTATTCCTTTATATGAACGGTCATCGGCGCCGGATGCACTGCGTTTACCTGTTATGGAAGAAGCCGTATTACGATGGCGTTGCCCGGAAAGAGACACTTGCGGAGATGTGTTCTCATCCCCGATGTCACCGGGATCTGATGTACCGCGGACGGTGGTCACCGTTCGCTTAGCCAATTCTGCTTTAGAAGGGGAGAGTAGTTCCCTGCCCGCGAAGAACAGGATGCCTGTAACCAATAGGGACATGCTTGTTATGAACCATCTTCTTTTAGTATGCAACGAACCGTGGATACCCTTCCATACCTTCTCGGAGGGGTACATTTTGTATTGCTCTGTTTTTTCCCTTAGCAGTTGTTCGAATTCATCACTATAGAAGTTGCTCTCCTTCATTATCAAGCATTTTTAGGGATATTTTCATGGTTTGGATTTACATTAACGGATAGCAAACAGCCACTCAGTTTTTTCTCTTGGTTTTGGTAGTATTTTCTTTTTGATCAGAATATCTTCCAGCATTTGTTTCGCCCTGGTGTATTGACTGCGACTGGTACTCTCTTCAATGTCCAGCATATCCGCTATTTCCTTATGAGAGTACCCTTCGATGGCGTACAGGTTCAGCACTGTGCGATAGCCGATAGGTAGTATGCGTATACATTCTACGATCTGCTTTGCCTGTACGATGGAAGGAACGCTTTCTTCCCGCACCTGGACCCCATTGGCGTGAACGATGTCAAGACTTTCATTAAAGCGTTTGTTCTTCTTCAGGTTGTTGATACAGGTGTGGACGATGATCCTTCTGATCCAACCTTCAAATGCACCTTTGTTTTGGAAAGTATGCATCTGTGAAAAAACTTTAATGAACCCTTCCTGCAACATGTCCTCCGCGTCTTCTCTGTTATGAGCAAACCGGTAACAGACCGCCAGCATTTTAGGACTGTACCTGTTGTACAGTTCCCGCTGGGCAGCCGCCGAGTTTTTTAAGCAGCCTTGTAAAATGGCTTCTTCGGTCATATGGTCACCGGAATTGGTTGCCCTGTAATTTAGACAATTTTTATGACGCAAAGCTGCATCCCGTCAAAAAAGATCAGGGCTGAAGGGGAACTCCGGAGCCCCGTCAGATCAGGATTTCGCCCGTCATTTCGGGCGGAATAGGCAATCCCATGATCGTCAATATAGTAGGCGCCAGGTCCCCCAGCTTGCCGGACCGGACCTTCCCTTTCCAGTCCTTGTCGATGATAAAGAAGGGCACCAGGTTCAATGTATGGGCGGTGTTGGGGGTGCCATCCTCATTGACCATATAGTCGGCATTGCCGTGGTCGGCTGTGAGGAATACGGTGTAACCGCTGTCCAGAGCGGCTTTTACCACTTTTTCCACGCATTGGTCCACCGTTTCGGCGGCCTTGATGGCTGCTTCCCAGACGCCTGTATGTCCCACCATATCGGTGTTGGCGTAATTCAGGCAGATAAAGTCAGCCGATCCCTGCCGGATCTCGGGCAAAATGGCCTCGGTCAGCTCGTAGGCGCTCATTTCCGGCTTCAGGTCATAGGTGGCTACTTTTGGTGAAGGCACCATGATCCTTTTTTCTCCTTCAAAAGGCACTTCCCTGCCTCCGCTGAAGAAGAAGGACACATGCGGGTATTTTTCTGTTTCAGCGATCCTTATCTGTTTTAGTCCCTGCCCTGCTATGATCTCACCCAACGTATTCTTCAGATCGTCGTTCTCAAAGATGACATGCACGCCTTTGAAACTTTGATCATACTGGGTCATGGTCGTATAGTCCAGCGACAGTTTTTTCATTTCCTGTTCGGGGATATCCGTCTGCGTTAGCACCTGGGTGATCTCGCGGCAACGGTCTGTTCGGAAATTGAAACAGAGGGCAAAATCCCCGTCCCGTATGACGGCCAGGGGTTGCTGGTCCTCTCCTACGATGACTGTGGGTTTAATGAATTCGTCTGTAATGCCTGCGGCATACGCCTGTTCCACCGCGGCCAGGGCGTCTGTCGCCTTTTCGCCGGTGCCTTTTACCATGGCGTCATAAGCCAGGCGGACCCGCTCCCAACGCTTGTCCCGGTCCATGGCATAGTAACGGCCACTGACAGTGGCAATTTTACCGGTGGTTGCGTTCAGATGTTCCTGTAGTTCGCGAATAAAGCCCAGACCGCTTTTCGGATCTGTATCACGACCATCCGTGAATGCATGTATATACACCTGTTCCAGGCCTTCCTGTTTACAGACGTCGATAATGGCTTTTACATGATTGATATGACTGTGCACTCCGCCATCGCTGACGAGACCCAGTAAATGCAGTGGCTTACCGGCCGCCGCTGCACCGCGGACAGCGTTCAACAGTACCTGATTTTTTGCAAAGGAACCTTCCCGGATGCCTACATTGATACGCTGTAACTCCTGGTAAACGATCCTGCCGGCGCCCAGGTTCAGATGTCCTACTTCCGAGTTGCCCATCTGGCCTTCCGGTAAACCTACCTTTTCTCCGCAGGTCACCAGCGTTGTATTGGGATATTGTTGGTATAACGAGCTGACAAAGGGAACCCGGGCATTTTGGATCGCATCCGATGACTTTTTGCTTCCTAACCCCCACCCATCCATGATGACCAGGATTACTTTCTTTTTAGACATAGATTTCGCTTTGAATGCGCCCGTGGCGCATTGGCCGAAGGCCAGTTATTAGATATTCGAGAATTGGCTCCGCGAAGTTAGGGAGAATAAGGTATTTTACCCCCTAAAAGACAGTTTGGCATGTATTTGGTATTAAGCGAGGCGACTAATATTCTATTATATGAAACGCATTCTCGGATTAGCGGTCCTTTCTGTCGCGCTTGTCCTGGTTTCGTTCCGGCCTGATTATACCATCGACGACATTGCCCTGGCAATGCGGTCTGGCAATATCAATCAACTATCCCGTTATCTCGACACAAGGGTTGATATCGCTCTTCCGGAAAAAAGCGATACTTACAGCAAAAGCCAGGCGGAGATGATCATTCGCGATTTTTTCAACACCAATGTCGTCCGTAATTTTTTGGTCAGGCACAAAGGCGAGAACAGTGGCCTGGAATTCTGCATAGGGGTTCTCCAAACCCGTAATGGCGACTATAGGACCACTCTTTTTATCAAACAAAAAGGCGACAGGCTCCTGCTGCAGGAACTTCGCTTCCAATCTGTCCAGTAGACCCTTCCTCCAACCCGTTCCTTTCCCTTTCTCCAACCTTCTTACCCTGTACCCGCTCAAAACGGTGAATTCCTGTATCTTTACTTCATGGTCAATACTTTTGACGAACAATTGCGATTTCTTGTGGAATCTGCTTTCCGGGAAGATGTTGGAGATGGAGATCATACCACTTTATCCTGTATCCCTCCCGACGCGAGAGGGAAAGCGGTCCTGAAGATCAAACAGGATGGAATTCTTGCCGGCATGGAGATAGCGGAGAAAATATTCCGGCTAAAGGAACCTTCCGCAGTTTTTACTCCTTTTAAACAGGATGGCGATAACATGAGAGATGGTGAGGAGGCTTTCGAAGCAGAGGCATCCGTTCATGTCATCCTGCAATGCGAGCGGCTTATCCTGAACTGTATGCAGAGAATGAGCGGTATTGCTACGCTCACCCGGCAATATGTCGACAAACTGCAGAAGTATAAGACCCGTGTTCTGGATACCCGCAAGGCTACACCCAATTTCCGTTTGCTGGAGAAAGAGGCTGTGCGCATCGGCGGCGGCATCAACCACCGTTTTGGACTTTTCGACATGATCATGCTGAAGGACAATCACATCGACTATGCCGGCAGTTTAGAAAAGGCCATCGAAAAAGCCAATGCATACCGGCAAGCCTACCGGCCGCACCTGAAGATAGAAGTGGAGACCCGTAATATCGAAGAAGTCCAGCGCGTGCTGGACGTCGGAATGGTAGACCGGATCATGCTGGACAATTTTACTCCCCGTCAGCTGTCCAGGGCGCTTGCGCTGATAGGTGAGCAGTACGAGACGGAAGCCAGCGGCGGTATCAACCTGAGCAATGTCGAGGATTATGCCCGCACCGGCGTGGATTATGTCAGCATTGGCGCTCTTATCCACCAGGCGCGGAGCCTGGATCTTAGTATGAAGGCGATTGTAAATAAACCGGCATGAGCAAGAGAAAACCAAACAGCTCCGGTATCGTTTATTCCACCGATCCGGACTTTAGAATGGACGAAGAGCTTCCTCAGGAGAAGACCCTGGCCTCCCGTCAGCAAAAATTACGTATAAAACTGGATACCAAACAGCGGGCCGGCAAAGCGGTGACCCTCGTAGAAGGCTTCATCGGCATACCGGCGGACCTGGAAGAATTAGGAAAAAAATTAAAAGCCTATTGCGGCACGGGCGGTTCCGTCAAGGATGGACTTATCCTTATACAAGGTGATCAGCGGGATAAGATCCTGCAATGGCTGCTGAAGCATGATTACAGCTCCTCGAAAAGGGCGGGGTAATGATGTATTATGAATAATCCCCTGTTTTTTACTTTACTGGTCACACTGTGTATCGGCAGCGCGCTCACGACCCTTATCAGCTTTGTGCTCTATATCAAAGCCCGGACAGCCGAAAGGGATCATCCGGATGAGATGAGCTCCGATAGTCATCGCAGACATGCGGAGCTTCTCCGGAAAGAACGGCTTTATCAGTCCATTCATTTTAAGTCCCTGCTCGTCTTTGTAGCCCTGGGCGTGTTGATCCTGATAGCAATATCCCGGCGGATCGATTGAACGAGCCGCCGGGATGATCTTTTATTCCACCAGTAGTTTGAGTGTCTGTGGCTTCTCTCCTTCCATCACTATCATTATCACATAGCTGCCTTTTGCCAGTCCGGAAGATGGTATGGTCTGGCGGAAGTAACCGGGCTGTGTTACCAGCACCAGCTGTTTTACCACCTTTCCACTGATGTCATAGACCAGGAATTTCAAAGTACCTGCTTTCCATCCTTGTCCTTCCACCGCGAATTGCTGGTCTGCAGCTACGGGATTGGGATAAAGCTTTAATGTCCGGGTTCCATTGGCAGTAGAATCATCAAGAGACAGAGCCGATGTTTCGACCGTGGCTACAACTGCTCCGGCAGTCGCCGTTTTTGTCGTCACTGTCAGCTGATCGCTGGCCGTCAGACCCGTAGAACCTGTTGCGGCGAGCTTGAACACGTAGGTTCCCGCTACCAGCCCGACAGCTTGTGTCTGAGCGGCGTTGGAGTTGACGAAATAAGCGACTGCCGGACCGCTGACCTGTGTCCATTTGTAAGCGGAGACTGTGCTGTTGGTCGCTGTGGCCGAGCCTGTGAGATTTGCCCTGCTGGGCAGCGTAATGGTTTGGTCGGCGCCGGCATTTACGGTAAGCGTGGGCGTTGTGGAGAATGCTTTTGCCGTGATCGTTATTTGATCGCTGGCCGTCAAACCCGTAGAGCCTGTCGCGGTCAGCTTGAATACATAGCTTCCCGCTACCAGTCCCGTGGCTTGTGTCTGTGCGGCAGCGGAATTGACGAAGTAAGCCGTTGCGGGACCGCTGACCTGTGTCCATTTATAGCTGGTGACCGTGCTGTTGGTGGCCGTTGCCGAGCCTGTCAGATCAGCACGGTTGGGCAGCGTGACTGTTTGATCCGCACCCGCGTTAACGGAAAGCGTAGGTGTAGCGGCAGGGTTTACCGTCACAGTCACCTGGTCGCTGGCGGACTGTCCTGTACTGCTGGTAGCAGTGAAGGTAAAGACATAGGTTCCCTGCACCAGTCCGCTGGCAACTGTCTGCGCCTTCGTGGGTGCGGAGAGGGTGGCGGTATTGGGACCGCTGGCCTGCGCCCACTTATAGCTGGTAATGGTACCATTGGCATCCGATGCGGTACCCGTAAGCGTGGCACTGCCGGGTAGTGTAACGGTCTGGTCGGCGCCGGCATTGACGGCAGGCGGTGGTGTGGTCGAGCCGTTGTCGATAACAACATTGTCTCCCTGTCTTTTATATTGAAGCATCCACTGATAGACGTTGAGCCCATTTTGTACGACGCCCGGCTGGTTGGGCGCGCCATAGGTCTTCACCCATCCGCCATGCCCCTGATCGGGAAAGATGGTCATCCACGGGGCCGGATTGGCGCCTTCCTGGTTCAAGAGCTTTATATAATCTGTCGTATAGGAAGTCGGTACTGTGTTATCCACCGAATTGGCTGTGGCCCACACCGGCACATGCGCTTTGACGATCTCGTCCGCCCGTTGAATGACGGGCGTGGAGGCGCCTGCCACCACCAGCAGGCCGGCGATACGTTTTCCGTACAACGCTGCGGAATAGCCAGGATATTCCCAGGCGATGCCGCCCCCCATGCTGAGACCGGTGACGTACATCTTGGTGGTGTCCACCCTGTAGTTCCTGATGGCGTAATTGATCATATCATTGACAGCTATCTGCTCATAGCCGTTCCAGGGCCAGGTATTCAGCTGAGGGCTCACGACGATGAACTCGAAGCTTTTCCCATTGACCGTCACCGGATCAGGGAAGTAGGCGTTGACATTATTGTTCACCTGGTAGTTGATCTGCATGGGAGGGCCATTGCGCAGGACGGCGGGCAATGCGCCGGCGCTGCCATCGCCTATTTCTCCTATACCGTGCAGAAATACCAGCAGGGGATATTTCTTCGTGCCTGTACTGTAACTGGCTGGCAGGGAAGTATAAAACCCATGGATAAAGCTGTCGACAATGGTACTTGGATGCGCTGTCAATGTTCTTTTTTGAGAGAAAAGCAAACCTGGGGTGGAGAAGAGGAGGGCCAGGCAAAACAATGCCGCCTGACAGAGTTTGTACAGTTGTTTCATGTTGTTGTATTTGGATGCCCGGAAAGGGAATGGAGTCGGATCAGCAGCGTTTACGCGCGAATTCCATGCCAAAGGTTTGTTAAAACCCCGGTGGAGGCAGTTTTTATTGCAGATGGCTATTGGCCCTGCGCCAGCGAATATGCTTTTTTATCGCCCCACATGTTGAGGAGCTCGGAGGAGCATATCTTGAAATCCCCACTCAGACTGACGTACAGTCCCAGCACATCCTGCTGGTTCAAGGGAGATCCGTCGATGCTTTCAAAACGGACGTTGTACTGATTGACGAGATTCGTATAGACGGAACCGGTAGGCCATACCTGTGTGCCCCTGTTGCTGATGTTGATGAGATTGAACTTTACGCCCGCATGACGTTGACAGCGTTTGGCGATGGTTTCAGGCTGTTCGGAGCTTTCGATAAACAGGTCCACGCCGACGATAAACTCTTTCTGCATTTCTTCGGAGACCATCATCTCGTTACGGGTAAGCTTAAAAGCCGTCTGGGTCACCGGCATGTTGGGTAACAATGGCCGGGCCATGTGCTCAGGTGTCTTGCCGAAGTTCCTGACGATGGCTTCCGCGAAATCCGTTGTATTCAGGGAAGGAGTGTTTCTGTCGCCAAAATCTCCCGTGTGAACTCCCTGTTCCAGTGTATATAATAATGCGTTCTCGATGATGGCGGCATTTTCCATCAGGCCAAGGTGACGGAGCATCGATATACCGCTGAGCAGCAGGGCTGTAGGGTTAGCGATGTTCTTTCCGGCAATATCCGGCGCGGTGCCGTGGACCGCCTCGAAAATGGCGATATGGTCCCCGATGTTGGCCGAAGGGGCAAACCCCAGCCCTCCTACCAATCCGGCACAGAGGTCGGAGATAATGTCACCTTGCAGATTGGTAAGCACTACCACGTCGAATTCCTGGGGACGTACCACCAGCTTCATGGCCAGGTCATCCACGATGACATCGTCGGCTTTTAGCTCCGGGTATTCTTTTGCCACTTCCTGGAAACATTCCAGGAACAGCCCGTCCGTCAGCTTCATGATATTCGCCTTGTGACCGCAGGTGATGCGACGGGCGCCTTTCTTCTTCGCCATTTCGAACGCATATTTGATCACCTGCAGACTGCCCGGCCGGGTGATAAAGCGGCGGCTGAGCGCCACATCCTGTGTCAGCATGTGTTCGATGCCGCCATAAGTATCCTCGATGTTCTCGCGTACGATGGTAATATCTATGGGAATGCCCGCTTTGGAAAACACCGTATCCACTCCATGCAATGTCTGGAATACCCGCTTGTTGGCGTAGGTGTTCCAGGTCTTACGGGCCGTTACATTCACACTTTTCACCCCTTTGCCCTTGGGCGTTTCCATCGGTCCTTTAAACAAGAGCCCCAGCTCCTCGATCGTCTGTTTGGCCTCCGGCGTCATCCCATTGGAAAAGCCTTTGTCAAACACCCACTTGCCCATATCTACGAATATATATTCCAGGGGAACTTTGCCTGCCTTGAAAATATTGAGCACTGCGTCCATGATCTCGGGGCCAATACCATCTCCTTTTGCTACTGCTATCTTCATATTTCAATATATTATACTATTACGGGTGATGCCGGGTGCAAAATTAAGCCAGATTTTCCGCCGATTTTGATTAATTTTAGATAAAATTGATTAGATGGCAAACAAGATCTCAGAAGGCGTGGAAGTAAGCGTTGAGACCTTTTATCAACCGGATTACTCCAATCCTCTTTCCGGTGAATACATGTTTGCCTATCGCATTACCATCGAAAATCATAACAATTTTTCCGTAAAACTGCACCGGCGTCACTGGCACATTTTCGACAGCAATGGGAGCTACCGGGAGGTGGAAGGGGAAGGAGTGGTTGGCGTACAGCCCATTCTCAATCCGGGAGAACGGTATCAGTATGTCAGCGGGTGCAACCTGCGTACTGAAATGGGAAAAATGTATGGTTCCTATACGATGGAGAACCTTAACAATAAGAAAAGCTTCGAGGTCAATATCCCCATTTTTGAAATGATCGTCCCTTTTAAGATGAATTAACCCGAACGAACCGGAGGTTCGTTGGCCGAAGGCCAATAATTAAATGTTTCCGGGCAACGCGTTAAATTTTTGAAAAAAGCGTTGGCCGGATATTTTTGGTGCAACGCCTGACCCGGCCGGATTGTCAATAGAGGGATTTAAAAATTATCCATGAAGGCTCTAACCCTGGTTTTACTGGCTGTTGTTCTCTTTTTCTACTCCTGCAGTAAGAATTCTTTGTCAAATACCCGCAATGAGACCGTGGGGCAATTGAAGTATGGCGGAGATCCCAATGCGGATGGTCTGGGTTATTATATGATCACGGACAGTACGCATGAAACGCTTCACCTGGAGAACCTGCCGGTGGAATACAAACATGAGAATGTCAATGTACATGTAGCTATCAACTTTTTCGATACAGGCCAGACGCTGACGATGGAGGCGCTTCCAGGCACCGTCGGCCCCCGCATCGTTGTTGTCCGGTCAATCCGTAAACTATAAGGACTCCTCTTTTTTGATGGCCGCCCGGTAAAGGGCGTAGCCCATGACGGCGAAGAAGGCGATGCCAAGCAGGTAGTATCCTGTTTCTCCCAGCGTACCCGTCATGGGCCCTTCCACGCTCACTTTTTTCAGAAAGGCCACCACTTTATCCGGTATATTCAGGAAGGCAAAAATGACACCCATCAGCGCGCCTCCTGCCACGAGACCGGTGGCAAACAGGTTCCCTCTTTCCAGTTCCTCTTCTCCTTCTTTGGACGCTGATAATCCCTTTCTTTTTTTCACCCTGTCGGCAAAACCGCGGATCATGCCTCCGATGTAGATAGGCAGGGTGGTAGAGATAGGCAGGTATACACCAATGGCGAAACTGAGGGCCCGGACACCACATAGCTCCATCACCACGGCGAGGAAAGCGCCTGCCAGCACGAAGTTCCAGTCCAGTTTGCCTCCTTGTATGCCTTTGATCAAAGTGGCCATCAAAGTAGCCTGTGGAGCGCTGAATGTACTGCCGATGGCGTGTTTGACACCCTGGGCCTGCAGGTCTGCATTGGGGATATCTAATATTTTGATAGTAAAGCCCACGGCTAATGCGGAGACAATGATCCCTACAAAGAGCGCCAGCTGCTGGTAACGGGGAGTGGCGCCTATCAGGAAGCCGGTCTTAAGGTCCTGAGAAGTGCCCCCTGCGGTTGAAGCTGCAATACAAACCATACCGCCAACTACCAGCGCCATTGCTTCGTATCCTTTTCCACCCCAGCCCACGGCCAAAAAGATGAGACAGGTGCCCATGATCGTGGCAATGGTCATGCCGGAGACAGGGCTGTTGGAAGACCCGATAAGACCTACTATACGGGAAGCCACTGTGACGAAGAAGGCGCCGAATACGAGGATCAGCGCTCCGATGAGCAGACGGCTAAAAAAGTTATCGCCGGGGATGATATTCAGACAGGCGATGAGTATGATCAGGCCAATGCTGCCGAACATTACGACTTTAAGGCTCAGGTCGCGTTCTGTACGGACGCGGCTGTCCGTACCTTTTTCTTTTACGGAGCCGATGCTTTCTTTGAAAGAGGATACAATGGTAGGGATGGTCTTGATCAGGGTGATGAGACCGCCCATGGCCACAGCGCCGGCGCCGATCTGCCGTATATACGCCCTATAGATAGCTGAAGCAGGGTCGGCAAATGTCCTGGTGATGGGATCCCATTTTCCAGGGCCGCCTGCCGTATGTATATCCTTTAGAAAACCCAGCTTTACTTCCTGAAGGGCGATCATTGCAGGATCGACCAATGATGCCAGCAGGGGTTGCATGACCAGCCAGCTCAGTATGCTGCCTGCTACCAATGTGCCGGCTATGCGAGGTCCTACGATATATCCCAGGCCCATATATTCCGGCGTGATGTCGGCCGATACCTGGGCGGAAGGGAAGATGCTGTTCAGGCCTTTATATTTCACCGTATCGAAAACAGGCGTCTCCGCGATGACCTTGAACATCTTTTGCAGCAGCGCATATACAAAGGCAAAACCGAGTCCCTGGAATGCTGTCCTTGCGAAGCTGCCCCCTTTTTCCCCGGCGATCAGCACCGAGGCGCAGGCTGTTCCTTCGGGATAGGGAAGTGTTTCATGTTCCTTGACGATAAGACTGCGGCGGAGGGGGATCATCAGCAGGGTACCCATAATTCCACCGAAGATGGAGAGAATGAAGATGACGGCATAGTTAAAATAATTGCCGGACTCTGCGGAAGAGAGGAAGAGGAATCCCGGCAGGGTGAATACTACACCTGCCGCAATGCTTTCGCTGGCGCTGCCGGTGGTTTGGATGATATTGTTCTCCAGGATGGTGGTCCTGAATAATTTCCGGCCGAGGGTAATGGCCAGCACTGCTATGGGAATGGAGGCTGACACCGTCAGACCTGCTTTTAGGGCAAGATACACGGTGGAAGCGCCGAAGAGGATGCCAAAGATGCTGCCCAACAACAGGGCCTTGAAAGTAAATTCTTTCATTTGGGCGTCGGCACTGACGAAAGGTTGAAATTTCTTTTCAGCCATTATTGATTTTTTTGGAGGGTTAAGCCTCGCCTGTCTTTTCACGGACGATGCGGTTCAGGGATTTGATACGGCTGAAGATCAGGACGCTCCCGATCGTGCCGGCAATAAACCATACCAGAAAAAAGATCTTTTTGTCGGAAAACTTGTCCCAGGAGCTGGTCATGAGCCCGGCGAATTTCCCTCCCAGCGACATGGTGAGAAACCAGCCGCCCATCAGCAGGGAGGTCAGTCTGGGGGGCGCGAGTTTGGATACAAGCGACAGACCCATGGGACTCAAAAATATCTCCGCTACCGTCACCAGGAAATAGGTGCCCCATAGCCATCCGGGAGATACCTTATAATGATAGATAGAGGGGATGGAAAGGACTGCAAATACCATCCATAAGGATGAAAGACCCGAGATAAAAAGTGCGATCCCGAATTTGGCGGGTGTTGTCGGCTCCCGGTTCCTTCTTCTAAGCCAGCCGAACAGCAGCACCAGCAGCGGGGTAAGCGTCACGATAAAAAATGGACCGATGGACTGGAATAGTTCGGCATTGGCCAGCTTTTGCTCCTGGCCAGCCGGCGGCCATTGTTCCCGGGGTACATTATTATAATAAGGGTCCGGTCCAATGGTTTTTACCACATGCCCGCTGTCATCCATGACAGGCATCAGGCGATCGTCTACCTTGTCCGTTTCCCGGGGGGCGGTGCTTACCGTTTGCAGTAAACCCATATGGTCGGCCAGCTTGCTGACTATGGGGGAATTCAACGTTCTGTCCGTATGCCGTTCGGTCCAGAGCGTATAGGCGGTGAAATTCTGATAGTATAATGACCAGAAAATGACGGAGGCGGCAAAGATGAACAATAATGCGCCGATGCCTTTCTTATCTTCTCCTTTGGCCTTGACCCATAGGGAGATGAAATAACCGATCACGGGTACGCAGGCGAAGACGAACGCATCGTTGGAAGGCTTGCCCATCAGGGTCGTATGAAAGAAATGGGAGGGTACATAGAAACCTATGATGGCGGCAATGATGGCAGGGACAAAGACATAAAGAGCGATGCGGGACAACGGCATATCTTCCGGCTGAGCCGGTTTCAACACATCCCCTTCCCGTACCTTGGAAAGATTTAGCCAAAAAGTGATGAGGGCGATGATCATGCCGACACCGGCGGCCCCAAAAGCGTAGCCCCATCCGTACTTATTGCGGAGATAGGCAGCGACGAAATTGCAGAGCAGGGCGCCAATGTTGATACCCATGTAAAAAATATTATAGGCATTGTCCTTCAGTGGTTTCAGGTCTTCCCGGTTGTAGATATTGCCCAGCAGGGTGCTGATATTCGGCTTGAAAAAGCCGTTGCCGACAATGACCAGCCCCAGGGAGACATACATGGTTGTATCTCCCGGCAGGGTAAGGCCCAGGTAGCCGGCGGCCAGCAGGGACCCTCCGATAAAGATCGATTTGATATAGCCCAGGTACCTGTCGGCAATGAGTCCGCCGATGAAGGGGGGAAGCCATATAAGGGCGATAAAGGTGCCGGTGATGTCGGCGGCGGTGCTGGCGTCCATGCCTTTACCACCTTTTTGCCTGCTGTCGAACAAATACAGGAAAAGGATACCGGCGATAAGATAGTAAGCAAAACGTTCCCACATCTCGGTCAGAAAAAGTACATATAATGCTTTGGAATGCTTGCCGGTCCGGGTGGTCGGTGAACTCATGCGATGATTTATTGGCGCCTAAAATACAGATAAATCTCATACTTACTAGCGGTACAGACATTTAATGGACAAAACCTTAAATTTGCCCCGCCCGCCACCCTATGAATAGGACTTACAAGCTTGTGAATCTAAAATAGACCCATGAATATTTTACTGTTAGGCTCTGGTGGTAGAGAACATGCGCTGGCCTGGAAACTTGCCGGCAGCAGTCTCTGCTCCTCTCTGTTCATTGCTCCGGGAAATGCCGGCACCTCCCAATGCGGCACCAATGTTGACCTTTCTCCCACAGATTTTGAAGGCATCCGGAAATTCTGCTCCAAACAAAGCATCGGGCTGGTGGTCGTGGGACCGGAAGAGCCCCTGGTAAAGGGTATTGTCGATTTCTTCGCGGCGGATGCCGCCTTGCGGACGATCTCTCTCATCGGTCCTTCTGCAAAGGGGGCGTTGCTGGAAGGCAGTAAGGCATTTTCCAAGAAATTCATGGAACGTCATCAGATACCTACCGCATCGTACCGTGAATTCGATACCAGTAATTCTGCTGAAGGTATTGCTTACCTGCAGCAACATTCGCTGCCGGTGGTATTAAAGGCTGATGGACTGGCTGCCGGCAAGGGGGTGGTGATCTGTCAAAACCATATCGAGGCGGTGGCGGAGTTCGAGCTGATGTTACAGGGAAAGTTCGGCGAGGCGGGCAGCAAAGTAGTGGTGGAGGAATTCCTCTCCGGTATCGAGATGTCCGTCTTTGTGCTGACGGATGGTAAGAACTACGTCGTATTGCCCGAGGCCAAGGATTACAAGCGGGTGGGCGAAGGGGACAAGGGTCCCAATACAGGAGGGATGGGTGCTGTAAGCCCCGTGCCTTTTGCAGACGATATTTTTATGTCCAAAATAACACAGCGGATCATTATCCCCACGGTGGAAGGCCTGGCAAAGGAGGATATCGATTATAGGGGATTCATCTTTATCGGCATCATCAAGGTAGGGGAAGATCCGTATGTCATCGAATACAATTGCCGGATGGGCGATCCTGAGACGGAGGTGGTGATGCCCCGTTTAAAGAATGATCTGGTAGCGCTTTTCCAGGCTGTGGCGGAACAGCGTCTCGACAAGGTAAAGATCGAAATAGATCCGCGTATCTGCTGTACCATTGTTGCCGTCAGTGGTGGTTATCCGGGCAGTTATGAAAAGGGTTTCCCTGTTACGGGGTTGGATGAACCGCTGTCTGACGACAGCCTTGTATTTCATGCGGGCACACGTGAGGAAAAAGATGAGGTTGTGACCAGTGGAGGGCGTGTCCTGTGTGTCTCTTCTTTTGCCGACACCGTCTACGAGGCGGTCGACAAGTCGAGGGATGTACTGGAAAAGATCTATTTTGAAGGCATTTACTACCGGCGGGACATCGGTTATGAATTCCTGTAACTAATGTATATATATGTCAAACGAGGTCCATTACAACGATTATCTGCAGCTGAATAAGATCCTGGAGGCACAGGACCCTGAGAGCTTCCGGCGCGGAGAGCCTGCCCATGATGAAATGCTGTTTATTGTCATCCACCAGACCTATGAGCTTTGGTTCAAGCAGCTTTTGTTCGAGACGGACTCCGTCATATATATCATGGAGCAACCCTCCCTCAATGACAATTCTCCCGAATTGCAGACCGTTGTACACCGTCTGGCCCGTTGTGGCACCATTCTGAAAGTGCTGGTGCATCAGATAGACATCATGGAGACCATGACTCCCATGGATTTCCTGGACTTCAGAGATATGCTCCGGCCTGCTTCCGGTTTCCAGAGCTGGCAGTTCAAGCTATTGGAAGCCCGGCTGGGACTCAAATACGAACATCGCTATGGGCAACAGTATTATGTCTCCCAATTGCGACCGGGGGAGGTCGATATCATTAAGAAGGCTGAAAAAGAGTTTTCTCTTTTACAACTGGTGAATAGCTGGCTGGAGCGGATGCCTTTCGGCGAGGGATTCTGGCCGGATTACAGACAGCGCTACCTGGAATCTTTAGCCGAGAGTGAAAAGCAGCATCTCCCCCTCTTCGACAGGATATTCTTCGGTGACACCTCACCGGAGAGCCCATCCGAAGGCCGTTCATTATCCCCGGCTGCCTGCCGGGCGGCATTGTTCATCATGCTTTACCGGGGGTATCCCATCCTGCAGCTGCCTTTCCAGGTACTTAACCAACTGCTGGAGATAGATGAGCAGTTGAGCACCTGGCGCTACCGCCACATGAGCATGGTCCACCGGATGATCGGCACGCGCATCGGGACAGGAGGCAGCACTGGTAAGGATTACCTGAGCGCCGCATTGAACAAGCATCATTTGTTCAAAGAGATTGCCGGCCTCACCAGCTTTCTGATCGAAAGGAAAAAACTACCGCAGCTGGACGCTGAGATGGAACGGCGATTGGGGTTTGCGAGATGATGAATATTTCATTGTAAACATACGCAAGCGCAATTTTTTTCGTTCTGTACAGTGAGTTTTACCCTTTGAAGACAACCTTCAAAAAAAAATTTGGCAGTTAAAGTTTTGTGGAAAATAATCGCATGAATCAAGGGTTTCACCTTTGTAATTCAAATTATTTCCTTCAATTTTGCTGACCAAGTGGACAAGGCAGGCCAATGGTCTGCCAAACCCAGGACATAAAATCGCCGACTTTTAAAAATCTGACCTTTATACTAAAATGGGATTATTCAATTTCCTTACGCAAGAAATAGCCATGGACCTGGGTACCGCCAATACCCTTATCATACATAACGACGAGATTGTGGTGAATGAGCCGAGCATTGTAGCGCTGGATCGCAAT
>Ga0207695_10001390_pt1 | contig 40902 bp, 39 predicted proteins | sample KBSC54metaG_FD_184354 | JGI IMG/M metagenome (GOLD analysis project Ga0207695, IMG submission 184354) | Corn rhizosphere microbial communities from Kellogg Biological Station, Michigan, USA - KBS C5-4 metaG (SPAdes) (version 2) | ecosystem: Host-associated > Plants > Roots > Rhizosphere > Soil...
ATCTGGCGCACCTCGGGATGCATCGGACAGGTGTACTCGACCCGGGCCTGGTCGCCCGCGGGCAGCGACCGTGTCGCCGGTCCCGGCGAGGAGTGCCTCTTCTCGAGCGGCGATGCTCCGGCAGGGCCGGCATGGTCGGCGTGGGCGTGGCAGCAGTGCCCGCCTTGCATCACCGACCCGTCCGGCATGACGTGCGTGGCGTGTGCGGGGCCGCTGGCGGATGCGGCCTCGCGACGAGGCCCGTGGCCGGCGTGGTCATGGGCGGAATGCGTGCGTTGGTCGGTGTTCGTGGGCATGGCTCGTTCCTGTTGTCGCTTGCAGTTTCAACCTTGCCATGCTTGGAAGGTCAAGTGGTTCCTGCCCCCGTCGAGCCAGCTCGACCGCCTTCGCGCAGCGCGCCGCACCCGGGCTGCGCCTTCATTTCCGTGGGTCGTCCTCGCGCGAGCCGTCGTGATGGTGGCCGCCATGACGATGGCCGAACAGATGCATCAGAGGACAGGCCAGCAGGAACAGGTAAGGGATGGCCTGTGCGACGTGGCCCAGGTGCTCGGTCAGCAGGAAATAGAGGCCGACGGCACCCGCGGCGAGCATGAAGATGCCGGTGGGCGAGCGCCAGCGGGAGGGCGCGGCGGGGTGGTCGTCCATGCTTCGCGCTACCTGGCTGCGGGTGCCATGGCACCTTCGCGCTCCATCATCATCTGCATCATCATCTGCATCATGTCCATGCGCCGCTCCATCATCCCGTGCTGCGAGCCGGACATGCCGCCGCCCATCGAGCCGCCCTGCATCCGGCCCATCATGGCCATGCCGTCCTGCATCGCCTTCATGTGGTCGGCCATCAGCGCCTGGCGCTCCTCGGGGGACGTGGCGGCCATCATCTTGTCGTGCATCTCGCGCATGGAGCGCATCTGGGCATCCATCTGCATCCCGGTCGGTGCGGGCGCCGCGGCGGGTGCCTTCGGCTTGGCCGCCTTCCCGGAGGCCGAGGCGGCACTCGCGGGATGGTGGGCCGCATGATCCTGCTCGGCCTGCGCCGCCGCGGTGGCGGAGGTCACGAAGGAAGCGGCGGCGAGAACGAGAGCGATTCTGGTGCGCATGGACATCTCCTGTTTCCGGCGAAGAGTCGCATCGATCGAACCGGGCCCGCTTGACGGGCGTCAATCGGCGCACCCACACCGCGCGCCCGAGCAACCGCAGCAGCCGGCGACTGCGGCCGGCGCTCTCTCCGGTGCGGCGAGCTCGACCGGGCCGTAGCCCGCCTGTTCCAGCGCCTGGCGCACGCGAGGCGCATCGAGGTGGCCGGCGTGCACGCGCACCACGTGGCGCGGCAGGTCGACATCGACCACCGCGTCGGCATCGAGCGCTCGCACGGCGCCCTTGATGGCGCGCACGCAGTGCCCGCAAGTCATGTCGTCCACTCGGAAGCTCAGCATTTCAGGTTCCCTTTGCATCGGTGCCTGTCACTCTGATCCTTGACACGATGGGAAGGTCAAGCGGCGTCCGGTGCACTGGCTTCCCATCGTGTGAACAGGCCCTAGACTGAAGGGGTCACTTCCGTCGATCGCATCCATGCTCAACATCGGAGAAGCGGCCAGCGCCTCGGGCGTGTCGGCCAAGATGATTCGCCACTACGAAGGGGTGGGCCTGCTGCCCGAAGCCCATCGTACGGAGGCCGGGTATCGCCAGTACGGCGACGCCGACGTGCGCACGCTGCGCTTCATCCGTCACTCGCGGGACCTGGGCTTCTCGCTGCAGGAAATCGCGACGCTCGTGAGCCTGTGGCAGGACCGCAGCCGGCCCAGTCGCGAGGTCAAGGCGCTGGCCCGCAAGCACATCGAGGAACTGGACGCCAAGGCCCAGGAACTCCTGGCCATGAAGTCGGCCCTGGAGCACCTCGTCCAGTGCTGCCGCGGCGACGACCGGCCCGACTGCCCGATCATCGACTCGCTGGAGTCCGCCGATCCGGCCGAGCGGGTGACGAAGGCGTCGGCGCCTCGCAAGGCCGGGCTGCGGGCCGGCAGGCGCTGATCGGTCGGCCGCCGCTTGACCCTGCCACCGTGGCAAGGTTGACAATGGCGCCATTCGACCCCGTGCTAACCTTTGACCCGTGAAGATCCTGCGCATCTGGCTGCTCGTGCTGCTGGCGATCCTGCTCCCCGTGAGGGGCGCGATCGCGGCGGCTCTGCCGTGCGAAGGCACCGGCCGCCCGGCCCCGGCCGCGCACATGCACATGCACATGCACATGCACCATGCGATGGATGCGGCAGGCCTCGGGCCCGAGGCCTCGGCGGCGATCGACCATGACGGCCATCATCACGATCATGCGGGTGCCGACAAGTGCAACCTGTGCTCGTCGTGCTGCTCGACGGCGCCGTTGCTCGTGACGTTCTCGTCCACGGTGGCGGCACTCGACGGCTCTGGCGTCGACTTTCCCCTGGTCCAGGCGCCGGCCCCGACGTTCCTGTCGGACGGCCAGGAGCGGCCTCCCCGAAGCATCTGACCCCGCGAGGCCTCCGCGCGAGGCCGGGATGCGCTCGTGCCCACGGCACGGGCAGTTGCGCAGCCCTCGTCGGCTGACGCGTCAGATGACTTCGAATCATGAACCACGACTCACCGGGGGCACGGCCTGAACGGCCGCTCGCCCTGGCCGCGACTGCCGGCTTCGCTGCGGCGGGCCGCCGCGCGCATCACGCCGCTGCGGCGGGCGCCACCCGCACGCGATCGATCCTGCGCCTGACGCTGGCTGCGACAGCCGCCCTGGCGCTCGCCGGCTGCGCCAGCTTTTCCGCCGACGGCGGCATGTCGCGCGTCTCCCAGCTCACGCAGGAGCGCACGGGCCATCCCGTCGCCCTCCAGCGCGACCGGCAGGATGCGGACGCCGCGCGATCGCGCGTCGTCGAGCTGCTGGGGACGCCGCTCACCGCGGACGCCGCCGTCGAGATCGCGCTGCTGAACAACCGCGGCTTGCAGCAGCAGCTGGGCAACGTCGGCGTGTCCGAGGCCGACCTGGTGCAGGCCGGCCGGCTGCGCAATCCGGCGATCTCGCTCGGCCGGCTCGCTGGCGGGGGCGCCCTCGAGATCGATCGCTCGGTGATGTTCGACGTGCTGGGCCTGCTCACGCTGCCGAGCCGCTCGCGCATCGCGCAGGGCCGCTTCGACCAGGCGCAGCTGCAGGCCGCCTCCGATGCCGTGGCGGTCGCCCAGCAGGCGCGGCAGGCCTACTTCGACGCGGTCGCGGCGCAGCAGCTCGAGGCCTATGCCCGGCAGGTGATGGCGGCCGCCGAGGCCGCCGACGAGCTCGCGAAGGGCATGCTTCGGGCGGGCAACGTCAGCAAGCTCGACCAGATGCGCGAGCAGGCGTTCCACGCGGACGCGACGGCCGGGGTCGCGCGCAGCCACCAGCAGGCGCTGTCCGGCCGTGAGCGGCTGGTGCGCGCACTCGGCCTCGGCGACGAGCAGGCGCAGCTGCGGCTGCCCGAGCGGCTGCCCGACCTGCCCAAGGACGTGGCCGAGCCGCAGGACGCCGAGCAGGCGGGCCTCGACAAGCGCCTGGACGTCCTGATGGCCCGCCGGGATGCCGAGGCGACGGCCCGGCAACTGGGCCTGACCCGGGCCACCGGCTTCATCGACGTGCTCGACGTCGGCTGGCAGGACAAGCGCCAGCGCGGCGCGCCGCAGGAGCGCGGCGGCCAGGTGCAGTTCGAGCTGCCGATCTTCGATTTCGGCGGCGCCGACCGCGCCCGCGCCCAGGCGGTCTACATGCAGGCCGTCAACCGCGCCGCCGCCACCGCCGTCGACGCCCGCTCGCAGGTGCGCGAGGCCTGGGCCGGCTACCGCGGCGCCTTCGAGCTGGCGCGCCACTACCGCGACGAGGTCGTGCCGCTGCACAAGCGCATCTCCGAGGAGACCGTGCTTCGCTACAACGGGATGCTCGTCGACGTGTTCGAGCTGCTCGCCGACGCGCGCGAGCAGGTCGCGAGCGTGACGGCCTCCGTCGAGGCCACCCGCGACTTCTGGCTCGCCGATTCCCGGCTGCAGGAAGCGCTCGCCGGCGCTGGCGCGACGCGCCCGTCCGGCGCCTCGTCCACCCATCCCTGAAGACTGCCATGACCAACCGAAGAACCTTTTTCAAGGCGGCGGGCGCGACGATGCTGGGCGCCGCCGCGGTCAGCCGCGCCGGCGCCGCGATGCTGCCCGAGGCGGTGATCCAGACGTCGCCGACCATGCTGCCGCCGCCGGCGCCGCCCAACGGCCGGCCCTACAACCCGGTCGTCACGCTCAACGGCTGGAGCCTGCCGTGGCGCATGAAGGACGGCGTCAAGGAGTTCCACCTGGTGGCCGAGCCCGTCGTGCGCGAGCTCGCACCCGGCATGAAGGCCAACCTGTGGGGCTACAACGGCTCCAGCCCCGGCCCGACCATCGAGGCGGTCGAAGGCGATCGCGTCCGCATCTTCGTCACGAACAAGCTGCCCGAGCACACGACGGTGCACTGGCACGGCGTGCTGGTGCCCAACGGCATGGACGGCGTGGGCGGCCTGACGCAGCCGCATGTGCCGCCGGGCAAGACCTTCGTCTACGAGTTCGTGCTGCAGCGCCCGGGCACCCACATGTACCACCCGCACGCGGACGAGATGGTGCAGATGGCCATGGGCATGATGGGCCTGTTCATCATCCACCCCAGGGACGTCCGCCAGCTCAAGGTCGACCGCGACTTCGCGTTCGTCATGGCGAGCTACGCCATCGACCCGGGCGCCGCCACGCCGCGCACCAGCGAGATGACGGACTTCAACCTCTGGACCTGGAACAGCCGCGTCTTCCCCGGCATCGACCCGCTGGTCGCGCGCACGGGCGACCGCGTTCGGGTGCGCATCGGCAACCTGACGATGACCAACCACCCGATCCACATGCACGGCCCGCACTTCGAGGTGACAGGCACCGACGGCGGCTGGGTGCCGAAGTCCGCGCGCTGGCCCGAAGTCACGACCGATGTCGCCGTCGGCCAGATGCGCGCGATCGAGTTCGACGCGATCGCGGGCGACTGGTCGATCCACTGCCACAAGTCGCACCACACCATGGGACCGATGTCGCACAGCGCCGCCAATCTCATCGGCGTCGACCAGCGCGCCGCCGCCGAGAAGATCGCCAAGCTCGTGCCGGACTACATGTCCATGGGCTCGGCCGGGATGTCGGACATGGCCGAGATGCAGATGCCGCTGCCGGACAACACGCTGCCCATGATGACCGGCGACGGTCCCTTCGGCGGGCTCGAGATGGGCGGCATGTTCAGCGTCGTCAAGGTGCGCGACGACGTCAAGCCCGGCGACTACCGCGATCCCGGCTGGTTCAAGCATCCGCAAGGCAGCGTCGCCAGCGAATACACCGCCGACGACGCCGCGCCGGCGCCGCAGGCGAGCCAGCCGGCGAGCGACGCGGCGACGCTGCACGTCCACAAGCCGAGCGGCCACCAGGGCCACTGAGCCTTCCCCTTTTTTTCACACCTCTCGAAAGGAACACCGCCATGAAGAAGATCCTCGCGTTCACGGCCCTGACCCTGGCCTCGGCCGTCGCGTTCGCGCATGCCAGGCTGCAGACCTCGGCGCCCGCCAACGGCGCGTCGGTCGGTCCCGCGCCCACCGAACTGCGCCTGCAGTACAACGAGCCCGTCGAAGTCGCGATGAGCACCGTCAGGATCACCGGTCCCGGCGACGCGGTCGTGGCCACCGGCAAGGTCGTCGCCGATCCGGGCGACGACAAGACCCTCGTGCAGCCGCTGCCCAAGCTCGCCGCCGGCGACTACCGCGCGCAGTGGACGACGATGGGCCACGACGGCCATCACACCCAGGGCGAGATCCGCTTCACGGTCAAATGATGGGCGAAGGCACGCTGCGGATCCTGGCCATGGCGGCCATGGCCGCCGTCCACCTGGGACTCGCGCTCGTCGTCGGCGCCATCGCGTCGCAAGGCTGGCTGTGGCGCAGGTCTTCGGCCTGGCGCGACGCGGTCGTCGGGCAAGCGCTCGCCCTGCGACGGCTGGGCTTCGCCTTCGGCCTGGTGGGCTTGCTCGCGGCGCTGTGGGTCGAGGCCGCCCTCATGACCGGGCAGCCGCTGATGCAGGCCGGCCCGGCCGTCGTGACGCTGCTGTCGCACAGCCACTTCGGTCACGCGGCGCTGGTCGGCGGCGTCCTGTGGCTGGCGGCGGCCGCCTTGCTGGTGCCGCAGGCCAGCCGCCGCGACGGGGCGCCGCGCTTCGCGGTGTCGCTCGGCGCGCTGGCGGTCTTCATCGCGACGCGCAGCGTGGTGTCGCATGCCGGAAGCCACGGCGACCTCACCGTGGACGTGGCCGTCGACTGGGTGCACCTGCTGCTCGTCTGCACCTGGGTCGGGATCGTCGCCGCCGGGGCGCGGCTCGCATTGCCGCCCAGCGGCGCCCCGACGGTCGAGCGCGAGGCGGCGACACGCTGGGTCGCGCGGATGTCCACGACCGCCACGATCGCGCTGGTGGGCATCGCCGCGACCGGCCTCTACAAGGTGTGGCGGGCCTTCGAGCCGGCCGCGTCCCTCGTGCAGTTCGTCGACTCCGGCTATGGACGCACGCTCGCCGTCAAGCTCGTCTTCGTGGGCGTGGCGGCAGTCCTCGGCGCGGCGAACCGCTTCGTCGTGCTGCCACGGCTGTTCGCCGAGCTGGCCGAGGCGGGGGATGGTGGACGCTGGCGACGCGGCCTCGTGCGCATCCTGCGCTTCGAGGCCATGACGCTGCTCCTCGTCCTGATCGCCGCCGCCGTTCTCAGCAACACCGAGCCGCCGGGCGACGCCTGACCCGCTGGAACGGCGCCCCGGGCCGGGCGGCCGTTCCACCTCGGAATGCGCCTTGCCGGCCCGCTGCCTGTCCTCGGAGTCACGATGTTCATCCAGCCCATCGACTACTTCCTTGCCGCATGGTTCGTCCTGGCCGCGGCCTCGACTGCTTACGTCGCCTGGGACCAGTTCAGCGGCAACCCCGAGCCGGCCGTGATGAAGTGGGGCTTCGTGCTGGTGACGCTGTACATGGGGCCGCTGGGGCTGCTGCTCTACGTGATGGCGGACAAGGAGCCGCGGCCCGGTGCCCACGAGGAATTCGTCAAGCCGCTGTGGAAGCAGGGCGCGGGCTCGACCATCCACTGCGTCGCGGGAGATGCCACCGGCATCATCGCCGCGGCGGTCATCACGGCGGTGCTCGGCCTGCCGATGTGGCTCGACCTGATCGTCGAGTACCTGGCGGGCTTCGCCTTCGGGCTGTTCATCTTCCAGTCCCTGTTCATGAAGAACATGATGGGCGGAAGCTACCTGGACAACGTCAGGAAGTCCTTCCTGCCCGAGTTCATCAGCATGAACGCGATGATGGCCGGGATGGCGCCGGTGATGTCGCTGCTGATGATGGGGCGCGACATGCGCGCCATGGAACCGACCGAGCTGCTGTTCTGGGGCGTGATGTCCTTCGGCGTGATCGCCGGGTTCGCGGTGGCCTACCCGGTCAACGCGTGGATGGTGTCGCGCGGGATGAAGCACGGGCTCATGACCGATCGGAAGGATCGTGCGTCGAGATCCGCCGGGCCTGGCAAGGGCGGCGATGCCGGCGCGAAGGGCCATCGGCAGCACGGCATGCGGCCCGACGTGACCCGCCCCCAGCTGGCGGCCGTGGCCATGACCACCGGCCTCATGCTCGTCGCCGGCATGACGCTGCCGTCGCTGGCCGTGAACCTGCGCCTGTCGGCGCGGGACGTGGATGGCGCGATCATGCCGCCCGGCATGGTCATGGGCCGGGATACGCCCGCGGCCGCCATGCGCGACATGGCAGCGGTCCGACCGTCGAACGTCGAGTTCACCGCGGCGCCGGATGCACGCGGAGACCAGCCCTTGCAGCCGCGCATCGAGGACGGCGTCAAGGTCTTCGATCTCGAGGCGGCGGTCATCCGATGGAACATCCTGCCGGGCGTGCAGGTGGAGGGCTATGCGTTCAACCACCAGATCCCAGGTCCGCGCATCCGCGTGACGGAAGGCGACCGGGTGCGCATCGACGTGGCCGACCACCTGCCGCAATCCACCTCGGTGCACTGGCACGGCCTCGTGGTGCCCAACGTGATGGATGGGGCCGGCGAGGTCACGCAGGCACCGATCGCACCCGGCGATCACCATGTCTACGAGTTCACGGTGCGCCAGCCGGGCACCTACTTCTACCATTCGCACGACCACCCGGATCGCGAGCAGGGACTGGGCCTGTATGGCGCGTTGATCGTCGATCCGAAAGGCGCGGATCGGGAGCCGAAGGCCGACCACGAGTACGTCATCCAGCTGCAGGAATGGCTGCGGCGGCAAGGCCTGACCTATCCGGCCATGCTCATGGAAGGCGCCATGCCGAACTACTTCACCATCAACGGCAAGGCGTACCCGTCCACGGACACCGTCAGGATGAAGGTCGGCGAGACGATCAAGCTGCGGTTCATCGGCAGCAACAACAACTTCGTCCACCCGATGCACGTGCACGGGGGCCCGTTCACCGTGGTCGCCATCGATGGCAACGTGCTGCAGCCCGGTGCGCGCTTCGACGCAGACACGGTCAATGTGGGGCCCGGGCAGCGCTACGACGTCATCTGGACGGCGCGGGAGCCCGGGAAATGGCTGGTTCACTGCCACATCCCGCACCACACCACCAACAACAACGTCGAGGAGCACGGCGGCGGCGGCCTGATGATGATCCTGGAGGTGAGCAGATGACGAACCGTGCCACGCCGCCCGCCGCGCGACGGCCGCAGCTCGGCCATTCGCTGATGCGGATCAAGCCGGGACGGCGCACGCCGCCCGTCCGGTCGGTACACTGGCGTTGATGTCCCGCCGCTTCGCCGCTCGCCTGTGCCCCGCGTTCATCGTGGTGCTGTCGCTGCTGTTTTCGCAGCTGGCGCTGGCGAACTACGTCTGTCCGGCGGAGGCCGACGCCGCCGCGATGGCGGCGATGATGGCCTCGGGGCAGCCTTGCCGCGACATGGACGGCGCGCAGCCGGCGCTCTGCCGCGAGCACGGCACGGCCTCGCCGCAATCCTTCGAGCCGATCAAGACACCGGCGGCCACGTCGCCGATGCTCGTGCAGGTGCTCGAGTTGCCGCTCGTGCCGGATGTCGATGCGGCCATCGCCGCACCCGTGGATGCCCCGGCCGATGCGCGGCCGCCGCCACGCCCCCTGTTTCTCTCCACGCTCAGGCTGCGAGTCTGATCCCCGACGTTCGCTGACCGTGCCGGTCGCGGCCCGATCGCCGTGCGACCGGCGAGTTCCCGTTCGTCCGTGGAGTTCCCATGTCCAACATTCCCGCTCGCGTGGCCGCACTGGCCATCGCGCTGCTGCCCGTCGTCGGCGACGCCGCGTCCATGTCCCTCGACCAGGCGCTGACACGGGCCGTCCAGCGCTCCGCGGCCGCGCGTGCGGCACGCGCCGAGACGGCCAGCGCACGACAGGCCGCCCGCGCCGCCGGCCAACTGCCCGACCCGGCCTTCAGCCTGGGCATCGACAACCTTCCGGTGTCCGGCGCCGACCGTTTCAGCACGACGGCCGATTCGCAGACGATGAAGCGCATCGGCATCAGCCAGGAATGGGTCTCGCGGGACAAGCGGGAGGCGCGCCGGGCAGCGGCCGATGCCGCCGCGGATCGCCAGGCGGCGACGACCGATATCGCCGTCGCCGACACCCGGTTGCAGACGGCGCTCGCCTACATCGACGCCTACTACGTCGGCGAGGCGCTGCGGTTCGCGATGCTCGACGAGCACCACGCCGACGAGGCGTTGGCGGCGGCGAAGGCACGGCTCGCTTCGTCCCGCGGCGATGCGCAGGACGTGCTGGCCCTCACGGCGGCGCGCGGCCTGGCGGAAGACGACTCCGCGGACGTGCGCCAGGCGCAGGCCGATGCCTCGGTGGGCCTGCAGCGCTGGGTCGGCGAGCCGGTCGACGTGCTCGAGTCCCCGGCGATGGGACAGGCGCCGTCGGAGGCGGCCTACGTCGCCGCGTCGCCTGCGGTGAGATCGGCGCGGCTCGAGGTCGACGTCGCGCGCCGCGAGGCGGCCCTCGCGGCTTCGGAGCGTCGGCCGGACTGGTCGTGGCAGGTGTCCTACGGCCAGCGCAGCGGCTACCCGGACATGCTCTCGTTCGGCGTCAGCATCCCGCTGCCCGTCGCGCGCGCCGAGCGCCAGGATCGGCAGGTGGCCGCGCGGGTCGCGCTCATCGAGACGGCCGAGGCACGGCTCGAGGAGGCGACGCGCGCCGCGGCCGCGGAGTACCGGGCCCTGGACAACGACGCGCAGCGCCTGGCCCGACGCATCGAGCGCATCCGCAGCGCGGTGGTCGGGCCTGCCCGCCAGCGCACCGAGGTCGCGCTGGCGGGCTATCGCTCGACCGGGACGCCGCTGGCGACCCTGTTCGAGGCCCGGCACGCGCAAGTCGATGCGCAGCGCAAGTTGCTGGCGCTGCAGCGTGACTTGGCGCGAACCCAGGCGCGGCTGGTCTACGGGCCCGTCATCGAAGGAGTCCAGCCATGAAGCGAAACGCCATCGTCGTCGCATCGGTCGCAGCCGGCGTCGCGCTCGCCGCGGGCAGTTTCCAGCTCGGTCGCTCCGTGGGCCGGGGGGGCCCGGCGTCGGCCGCGGCCGCCCCGCCTTCCGCCGCGTCGAACGCACGCGAGGTGCTCTATTGGCAGGATCCGATGGTGCCCGGGCCGCGCTTCGACAAGCCGGGCAAGTCGCCGTTCATGGACATGCAGCTCGTGCCGGTCTACGCGGACCAGGCGACGGGCTCCGGCGTCAAGGTCGCCGCCGCCGTGCAGCAGAGCCTGGGCATCCGGACGGCCGTCGCCAGGCGCGAGGACGTGTCCTCGTCCTTCGCGGCGATCGGTGCGGTGCAGTTCGACGAGCGCCTCGGCGTCGCGGTGCAGACGCGCGTGCCGGGCTACGTCGAGCACCTGGCGGTGCGCGCACCGATGGAGCGCGTTCGTCCGGGGCAGGCGCTCGCGACCGTCTTCGCGCCGGACTGGCTCGCGCCGCAGAACGAGTTGCTCGCGCTCGAGCGCGCCGGCGCGTCGCGCGAGCTGGTCGACGCGGCGCGCGACCGCCTGCGGGCGATGTCGGTGCCCGACGAGCTCGTCCGCCGCAGCGAGCAGGCCGGAAATGCACAGGCGCGCTACACGCTGACGTCTCCCATCGGCGGCATCGTCGCCGAACTGAACGTGCGCGATGGCGCGGCCGTCGCGCCGGGCACGACGCTGTTTCGCATCGCCGGGCTCGACAAGGTCTGGGCCGTGGCCGAGATTCCCGAAGCGCAGGCCGTGCACCTGGATCGCGGCGCGAAGGTCAGGGCCACCGTGCAGGCCGACGCGACGCGGACCTTCGATGGCGCGCTCGATGAAATCCTTCCCCAGGTCAACCCCGGCACCCGCACGCTGCAGGCCCGCTTCGAGGTCGACAACCGCGCCGGACGCCTGACGCCCGGGATGCTGTTGCGGCTGCAGGTTGCCGGGCCGGCGAGTTCGCGCCTGGTGGTGCCGGCCGAAGCGCTCGTTCGCACGGGCACCCGGACGCTGGTCATCGTGCGGCGATCCGACGGCAGCTTCGAGCCGCGCGACGTGCGGCCGGGGGCGGACCTGGGCGATCGCGTCGAGGTGTCGAGCGGCCTCGAAGACGGCGACAGCGTCGTCGCGAGCGGCCAGTTCCTGATCGACTCGGAAGCCAATCTCCGCTCGGTGGCGGCCAGCCTGGCGGACGCGCCCGCGTCCGCGGCGTCGTCGACCGACCGGCCTCACGCCGGAGGCGCGAAATGATCGCCGCCCTCATCCGCTGGTCGGTGACCAACCGCGTCCTGGTCCTCGTCGCGACGGCTTTCGTCGTCGCCGCGGGGCTGTGGTCGCTGGCGGGCACGCCGGTCGATGCCTTGCCCGACCTCTCGGATACGCAGGTCATCGTGCGCACGACCTATCCGGGCCAGCCGCCGCAGGTCGTCGAAGACCTCGTCACCTACCCGCTCACGACGACGATGCTCGGCGTGCCCGGCGCGAAGACGGTGCGCGGCTACTCGTTCTTCGGCGACTCCTTCGTGTACGTGCTCTTCGACGAGAAGACCGATCCGTACTGGGCGCGGTCCCGCGTCGTCGAATACCTCAGCCAGGTGCAGGGCCGCCTGCCGGCCGGCGCGACGGCCGCGCTCGGGCCGGATGCCACCGGGGTGGGATGGGTCTACGAGTACGCTCTGGTCGATCGCACCGGCCGACACGACATCTCGCAGCTGCGTGCCCTCAACGACTGGTTCCTGAAGTTCGAACTCAAGACCGTGCCCGACGTCGCGGAGGTCGCGAGCATCGGCGGCATGGTGCGGCAGTACCAGGTCGTGCTCGATCCCGATCGCATGCGGGCGCTCGGCGTGACGCAGCGGATGGTCGTCGACGCGCTGAAGAAGGCCAACCAGTCCTCCGGCGGCTCGGTCGTGGAGCTGGCCGAGGCCGACTACATGGTGCGCTCGCGCGCCTTCCTGAAGTCGCTGGACGAGTTCCGCGGCATCCCGATCACCGTCACCGCGGCGACCCCGGTGTTGCTGCGCGAGGTCGCCACGGTGCAGCTCGGGCCGGAGATGCGCCGCGGCATCGCCGAGCTCGACGGCCAGGGGGAGGTCGCCGGCGGCGTCGTGGTGATGCGCTCGGGCAAGAATGCGCGAAGCACGATCTCTGCCGTCAAGGCGAAGCTGGCGGCGCTGAAGCCCGGTCTGCCGGCCGGTGTCGAAGTGGTGGAGACCTACGACCGTTCCAGGCTCATCGATCGCGCGATCTCGAACGTGCAGGAAAAGCTCGGCGAGGAGTTCGTGGCGGTCGCGCTGGTCTGCGCACTCTTCCTCTTCCACCTGCGTTCGGCCCTGGTGGCCGTGCTGGCGCTTCCCGTGGCCGTCGCGGCGGCGTTGGTGGTGATGCACGCGCAAGGGATCAACGCCAACATCCTGAGCCTGTCGGGCCTCGCGCTCGCCTTCGGGGCAGCGCTGGATGGCGTCGTGGTGCTCCTCGAGGCGTCGCACAAGCACATCGAGGCGTTCGAGGCGCTCGAAGGCCGGCGCCCGGCGCCCCCGGAGCGATGGCGATTGGTGACCCAGGCCTGTGTCGAGGTCGGGCCGGCGCTGTTCTTCTCGTTGCTCGTCATCACGCTGTCGTTCCTGCCGGTCTTCACGCTGCAGGCCCAGGAGGGACGCCTCTTCTCGCCGCTCGCCTTCACGAAGACCTACACGATGGCCGCGGCGGCGGGCCTGTCGGTGACGCTCGTGCCGGTGCTGATGGGCTGCCTCGTGCGCGGCCGCATTCCTCGCGAGGCCGCCAACCCGATCAACCGCCTGCTGATGGCGATCTACCGGCCGGCGCTCGAGGCGGTGCTGCGCTTTCCGAAGTCGACGCTGCTCGTCGCGCTCGCGGCGCTGGTGCTGACGGCCATTCCCGTCGCACGCCTCGGCGGCGAGTTCATGCCGCCGCTGGATGAAGGCGATCTGCTGTACATGCCGTCGGCCTTGCCCGGCCTGTCCGCCGCGAAGGCCGGCGAGCTGCTGCAGCAGACCGACCGCCTGATCAAGACGGTGCCGGAGGTTGCACGCGTCTTCGGCAAGGCGGGACGCGCCGACACGGCCACCGATCCCGCGCCGCTGGAGATGTTCGAGACCACGATCCAGTTCAAGCCGCGCGAGCAGTGGCGGCCGGGCATGACGCCGGAACAGGTCATCGCCGAGCTGGATCGCGTGGTGAAGGTGCCGGGCCTGTCCAACGTGTGGGTGCCGCCGATCCGCAATCGCATCGACATGCTCGCGACGGGCATCAAGAGCCCCGTCGGGGTGAAGGTCGCCGGGCCGGACCTGGCCACCATCGATCGACTGACCGCGCAGGTGGAAGCCGCCGTCGAGCGAGTGCCGGGCGTTTCGTCGGCGCTCGCCGAGCGACTGCGCGGCGGGCGCTACATCGACGTCGAGGTCGACCGCCCCGCCGCGGCGCGCTACGGACTGTCGGTGGCGGATGTCCAGGCCATCGTGTCGACCGCGATCGGCGGGGAGGACGTGGGCGAGGTCGTCGCAGGGCGCGAGCGATTCCCGATCAACGTGCGCTACCCGCGGGAGATCCGGGATTCGCTCGAGCGCCTGCGCGTGCTGCCCTTCGTCACCGACAACGGCGCGCAGTTGCTCCTGCAGGACGTCGCGCAGGTCGCGGTCGCCGACGGCCCGCCGATGCTGCGCAGCGAGAACGCGCGACTGTCGGGCTGGGTCTATGTCGACGTGCGCGGCCGCGACCTGCGCGCCGTGGTGCGCGACATGCAAGCGGCCGTCGCCAGGGACGTGGCCATGCCGCCCGGCTACGCCATCTCGTGGTCGGGCCAGTTCGAATACCTGGCGCGGGCGATCGAGCGCCTGAAGCTCGTCGTGCCGGCGACGCTCGCGGTCATCTTCGTGCTGCTGTACCTGCTGTTCCGGTCGGCCACCGACGCGTTGCTCGTGATGGCGGCCGTACCGTTCGCGCTCGTGGGCGGGTTCTGGCTCGTCTGGCTGCTCGGGCACGCCGTTTCCGTCGCGACCGCGGTCGGGTTCATCGCGCTGGCCGGCGTCGCGGCGGAGTTCGGCGTCGTGATGCTGGTCTACCTGCAGAACGCCTGGCGCCGGCGCCTTGCCGCCGGCGAGCCGCAGTCCGACGAGACCTTGCTCGCGGCCATCCGCGAAGGCGCCGTGCTGCGCGTGCGTCCCAAGGCCATGACGGTGGCCATCGTCCTGGCGGGCCTCGTCCCGATGATGCTGGGACACGGCACGGGCTCCGAGATCATGTCCCGCATCGCCGCGCCGATGATCGGCGGCATGGTCACCGCCCCCTTGCTGTCGATGCTGGTCATCCCGGCGGCGTGGCTGCTGGTCGGGCGCCTGAAGCGGCGCACGGGTCGATCCGGTGCGCCGTCTCCGGCGGCCGTCACAGCGTCAGGCAACGCCGGGCGTGCGCAGCTGTAGCGGATACGGCCGCCGTCGGGGGCTTGCGGCTTCTCGCACGCGTGCCGGGCGGCCGTCGCGACGGCGCGTCCCCCTTCCTGCCGGCGCCAGCCTCCGCCGGTCGAGTTGAACTGCGGTTCCGAGCGCGGGGATACACGACAACCCCGCGCACCCTCACGCGTGACGGGTGCGCCATCTGCCGTGCAAGACACGGCCGCTCGAACCAACCAGGAGATCATCATGAGATCGATGGCCACTTGCGCGGCAATCGCCGCGGCATCCCTGCTCAGTTCCAACGCCGCGATCGCTGCGGGATCGCCGCGGGTGATGGCCGCACCGGCTCCGCATCCGGCTGTCTCGCCGACGCGAGCGACCCGGCCGGCGCTGCGCGGGCCCGCGACGACCGGTCAACCGAACCAGAGCTGCGGCAGCGCCACGGCGCCCAATACCCCGGGCAATGCGGCTGCGGCGCCGGGTTCAGCGTTCAACCCGGCGGGTCACGCCGGGACCGTCTACGCAGGAGAACAGCCCCAGAATTCGCGCAATACCGCCGGCGTCTCTCAATATGACGCGGCCTGCGCCCATCAGCGTTGACGCCGACGCGCGGCGGATCGATGGCCGGCCACGCGGTCCGCCGACACGGGGCGAGCCCGTTCTCTCGGACGGACAACCGCGAACGTCTGGTTGACGGAGCGCCCGGCGCCCGGGCGCCGAGCCGCTCCCGAGTGCCGTACTTCAGCAGCCTGCGAGGGCTGCTTCTTCGCGTCATCGGAGATCCTCGTGCAGGCACAGGCAGTTGCCCTCGGTGTCGGCGAACCAGGCTGCCTTCTCGGCCCCCAGCACGCAGACGTGCTCGACCGTCTTCAGCCCCGGATAGTCGTAGTCGGCGAAGACGACCCCGCGCGCCTGGAGTTCGCGAATCGCCTTGGCGATGTCGTCCACCTTGAAGCTGAGCGCGGTGTGTTCGGCACGCGTTCCTTCCTCCTTCGGAAACAGCGCCAGGCAGGCCCCGGCAGCGTCGTAGACGTATTTCCCGTCCGCGTGGCGCTCGCCGGGCTCGAAGCCCAGGCAATTCTCATAGAACGCCCGGGCCCGCTCGAGATCCTTGACGGGCAGCATCACGGTGATCGCGGCTTGCTGAAGCATGGTGGTCTCCTTTGCCGCAACACGGAGTGGCCACGGCGGCCCCATCGGACTGCGTATCGCCAAGGTTGCGGGCACCAAGACTGATCGTCGCAGGCCGACTCGCAATCCCTAGTTACGCTCGGAGTCCGGGCCCTTCGAATCCGGCTGGGCGGTCGGCGAAGCCCGCAGGCAGCGGACCGCCGGTCAAGCCAGTTGCTGCGGCACGGAGCGTCCGGCACGGCCTGCGACAAGTGCAGCGTGCGGCTCGCCCGCATCGCAGGTCGCGTGGCCTGTCGCTTCCTCGAGGATCTCGAGCAGTTCCTGGGCCGGCATCGGCTTTCGAACGAAGCGATGGAAGCCCGCCTGTCGACAGCGGGCTTCGGCCTCTTCGCTCGAATGGCCCGTGAGACACACGAACATCGGCTCGTCTTCAGGCGGCAACGCCTGCCTGATCTCCGACAGCACCTCGCAGCCGCCACTTCCCGGCATCGCCAGGTCGAGGAAGACCAGATGCGGTCGAAACAGTTGTGCGATGCGCGTGCCCATTTCGCCGCCGAAAGCGCAGGTGCTCCTGTGCCCCAGAGCTTGCAGGATGCTCGTCAGGGACGTGGCGGAATCGATCTCGTCGTCGATGACGAGAATTCGGAGCTCGGCGGCCATGAGGTTCGGTTGGACGGGCTGACAGGCCCGCCCGGCAAATTGCGCGCCTGCGGCGCATGGGCGCTGCCTAAAAAATGGGCATTCCGTCCCGCGTGCCGAGGATTGTTCGCGCGCAGGCGAGTGAAGCGGGATTTCCCACAGGGTTATCCACCGAACCTGTGGGCGGGTAGCGGGTGGGCCGCCGCGCTCGAACGGCAGGACTTGCCGATGGATCGGCGCGAAACCGCGCCGGCGGGCTTGCTGTCGAGTCGACACCGGCGGCGCGGGAGCGCCGGGGTCCGTGCAAGACAGGAGCTCGAGCGTGCCCAGCCGGTGTAATCTCCCGGCGGCGTCGCTGGACGCGCAACAGATGAAGAGCCTTGGATCAGGGCCAACCGTTTTGGGTCAGACAAGAGGGTCGCATGGCGGACGCGTTGACAAGAGCGCAGTTGGAGATTCTTCGCCGACTGCGAGAGGACATCGAGCTGTCAGGTGCTCCGTTCGTGCCGGACCTGCTCAGCGAACTCGCGTTTCTTCGCACCTTCAGGCTCGTCGAGGTCCGAGGGGATCACGACGTCATGCTGACCGAAAGCGGCCGACGCTATCTCGCCTGCGCCGAGCGCGCAGGTGCCGCGGTCGGGCCGTCGGACGGATGGACGACCCAGTGGTGAGCCCGCTCCGATGACTTGACGTCGGCAGGAGACGAGCTCGGCCGCGGCGAGGATCGTCGCGGCCGCCGGACAGCCAGGAGGCAGCGCCGCCATCCGGCCACGCGCTCGAGGTGTCCATGACGGCGTCGATCGTCGTCCCTGAACGGCTATGGCACATTCGGCGCTGCAGCCGGATAGGCCTCGCGCAAGAAGGGAGCTCGCCGCATGCTGGCCGGACACTACGAAGCACCCCTGGTCCTGCTGTCGGTCCTGGTGGCCATCTTCGCGTCGTACACCGCCTTGAGCCTGGCGGAACGCGTCCGGCATGCGCACGGCATGGCGGGGCGGTGGGTCGCCGGCGGCGCCTTCGCGATGGGCACCGGCATCTGGGGCATGCACTTCGTGGGCATGCTGGCGTTCCGCCTGCCCGTCCCGCTGGGCTACGACCTCGGCATCACGCTGCTCTCATGGCTGCTGCCCATCCTCGTGTCCGCCGTGGCGCTGAGGCAGCTGGGCCAGGCGCAGCTCTCGCTGGCCCAGCTCGCGCGATCGGGCCTGCTCCTGGGCGTGGGCATCAACGCCATGCACTACGTCGGGATGGCGGCGATGCGGATGGACCCGCCCATCACCTACGCGCCCTGGCTGGTCGCCGCCTCCGTGGCCATCGCCATCGCCGCGGCGACGGCGGCGTTGTGGATCGGCTTCCACCTGCGCGCCAGTGCCTCGCCTCGAGTCCTCACCTATCGATGCGGTGCCGCGGTCGTCATGGGATTCGCCATCGTCGCAATGCACTACACCGGCATGGCGGCCGCGAGCTTCCGCTCCGACAGCGTCTGCCGGGCAGCCACGGGGCAGTTCACGCTCACGCAGCTGGCCGCCCTCGTCGTGCTGGGCACCGTGGCCGTGTTGACGATCACGGTGTTGACATCGGTCTACGACGCGAGGCTCGAAGCGCGAAACGCGGTCCTCACCGCCTCCGTGCAGACGGCAAGGGACCGGCAGCAGCTGCTGGATCGCGAGCACGCGCTGAGACTGGAGGCCGAGCGCCTCAGCGCGTTGAAGGACGAGTTCCTGGCAACCCTGTCGCACGAACTGCGCACGCCGCTGAATGCGATGCTGGGCTGGACCCATGTCCTTCGCACCCAGCAGGATGCGAGCGTGATCGCGAAGGCCATCGACACCATCGAGCGCAACGCCCGGTTGCAGGCCCAACTGATCGATGACCTGCTGGACATGAGTCGCATCGTGTCCGGCCGCGTGCGGCTGGAGCCGGAACTCATCGAGCCGTGGCGGGTGGTCGAGGCGGCGACCGAGGCCGCCGCGCCGGCGGCGTTCACGAAGCAGATCGAACTGGCGACGGACCTCGACCGCGTCTGCGGGCGGGTGTGGGCCGACCCGAGCCGCCTGCAGCAGGTGATGTGGAACCTGCTGACCAACGCCATCAAGTTCACCTCCCCGCACGGCAAGGTGTCGGTGAGCCTGCGATGCGAGCACGAGCAGGTGATCGTTCGCGTGCGGGACACGGGCATCGGCATCTCCGCCGACTTCCTGCCCCACGTGTTCGAACGATTCAGCCAGGCCGACGCGTCGACGACCCGGAGCCACTCCGGCCTCGGGCTGGGGTTGGCGATCTGCCGCCAGCTGGTCGAATTGCATGGCGGCACGATCGAGGCGTTCAGCGAAGGCCTCGGCAAGGGCGCGGTGCTCACCGTTCGCCTGCCCCTCGCATCCGCGATGGTGGCGACGCGCGCCGCCGGGCCCGAACCGGCCGCGCGCCGCGACGCTGCGCGCGCGCCCGCATCCATGGAGGACTTGACGGGCGCGAAGGTGCTGATCGTGGACGACGAGCCCGACGCGCGCCTGCTCGTGCAGCAGATACTGGGCGAGCGAGGTGCGCAGGTGAGCGCCGTGGGCAGCGCGGAGGAGGCCTTCCAGGCGCTCCGGCAGGAAGCCCCGGATGTGTTGATCAGCGACATCGCGATGCCCGGTACCGACGGCTTCGAAATGATCCGGCGCATACGTTCGCATCCGGACCCGCGCATCGCCGGCGTGAAGGCGCTCGCCTTGACGGCATTCACGGGCGCCGAGGACGAGGCGCGGGCGCTGCGCGAGGGATTCCAGGTCTTTCTGCCCAAGCCCGTGGAGCCCGTGGCGCTCGTGGCGCAGGTGGCGCGCCTGCAGTCGGTCGCCTGATGGCCGCATCGGCGGGCCAGGCAAGGGCGGCACGGGCTTCCCGCTGCGGCCACCCGTCCCGATCGGCCGCCAGGGTCAAGTCTCGTTCGCCGGCCCTGGTCGCAGGCCCGCCAGCACGATCTGCGCATGCTGCCTGGCCAGCGCCTCGAGGTCGGGCAGTTCCGCCTCGGAATCCCCGAACACCTCGCGAAACAGGACGCCGGCCATCATCGGGCCGAAGATCGAGAACGCGATGAGCCGCGGATCGCCCGCACGGATTTCGCCTCTCGCCTGCGCGCGCGCGACCGTCGACGTGAGCAGGCCCAGCATCACGGCGACGACCTCGTCGTGCCAGACCTTGGCCAGGTCGGGGAAGGTGCGGGACTCGCCGATGAGCATCCGGGCGATCGCGCCGATGCGGCGCTCGCCGAGCGTGGCGGCCTGTCGCAGCAGCAGGGGCACGAAGCTCGCCAGCGGCATCGCCGGGGTGGCTTCCGTCGTGCGAAGGCGTTCGAAGTTGGCGCTGACCACCGTCCGTGCCACGGCCCGGAACAGGTCTTCCTTGGACGGGAAGTAGACGAACACCGTCGCCTTGGACACGCCCGCGAGCTGCGCGACTTCGCTGATCTTGGCCGCGCCGAAGCCCTTGTCCGCGAACACCTGGAGCGCGGCGGCGACGATCTCCGCGGGCCGGTCCTCCTTGCGCCGTTCCCGCCGCGGCGGGGCTGTCGATCGAGTCTTGGTCATTGCCGCTTCACTTTGCCGAGTTGCTATTGACCCGTGGGTCAATAAGATACACCATCCGGCTTCATGAGAGTGCTCGCCTTCCTGTCGATCGCCGCGGCGGCCGCCCTGCCGGGTTGCGTCGCGCCGGACGCCGGCCCGCGTGCCGCCGCGCCGTCGGGCGTCCCGACGGCATTCGGTGGCGATCGCGCGGCGGCACCGGCGGGCGAGCTCGCGGCATGGTGGACGGCCTTCGACGACCCGGTGCTCACCTCGCTGGTGTCGCGCGCGCTCGCCGCGAACCTCGACGTCCGGCAGGCCGCGCTGCGCGTGCGCGAGGCGCGCCTGCAGCAGCGCATCGTGCGCGGTGGACAGGGGCCGCAGGCGAACGCATCGACCAGTGAGACGGCCAGCCACCTGAGCAGGAACGCGCTGCCCGCCTCGCTGGCGAACCTGTTCTCGGGCTCGTCCGGGTCGGGTGGCGGACTGGGGCTGCCCGGCGAGACGATCCGCACGTACCAGGCCGGCTTCGACGCGTCCTGGGAGCTCGACCTGTTCGGCGGCGACGCGCGCGCCAACGAGGCCGCGCAGGCGCGCGCCGACGCGGCGCTCTGGTCGCGGCGCGACGCCGAGGTCGTGCTGGCCGCGGAGGTCGCCAACACCTGGCTGCAGACCCGCAGCCTGCGGCGCCGTCTGGCGCTCGCCGACGAAGCGCTGGCCACGCGGCGCGAGCTTCGCGACTTCGCCGAGGTGCGCCGGCGGCACGGCCTGGCGGACGACGGCGAGGTGTTGCGCGAGCGGCAATCCGTCGAGCAGGCGTCGGCCCAGCGCGAGGATCTCCAGGCGCAGGCCGACGCCGGCGTGCATGCGCTGGCGTCGTTGCTGGGACTCGCGCCGCGCTCGCTCGCGGGCGAGTTGCCGCCGTCCGACGATCGGCCGCCTGCCCACGTGGACGTGCCGCCCGGCCTGCCGTCCGAATTGCTCGAGCGGCGCCCCGACATTCGCGCCGCCGAGCGCCAGGTCGCGGCGACGGCCGCCGATGTCGGCGTCGCCAAGGCCGATCTCTATCCGCACATCTCGCTGACCGGCGCGCTGCAGCTGGCCTCGCGCTCGCTCTCGACGCTGGTGGACGCCGACAGCCGCCAGGGCAGCCTGGCGGGCAAGATCGCCTTCCCGCTGCTCGGGCGCGATCGCCTGCATGCCACCGTCGACCTCCGCCAGGCCCAGGCCGACGAAGCGGCGCTTGCCTATCGCGGCGTGGTACTGCACGCGCTGCGAGACGTGGAGGACGCACTGACGCGCCTGGACGCCGACCGGCGCCGCGAAGGCGACTTGCGCGAAGCGGCCGGCGCCGCGCGGGAAGCCGCCGACTCCGCCGGCGTCGGGTATCGGCAAGGGCTCGTCGCCGCCTCCGCGATGCTGTCGGCTCGACAAGGCCTGCAGGCGGCCGAGGATGCCGCGCTGCAGTCGCAGGCCACCTCCGCGCAGGACGTGGTCGCGCTCTACAAGGCCTTGGGCGGGGGCTGGGACGTGCGCCGATACGCCGAGGAAAGGGACGACTCCCGTGACCCATGAGAAGAAGACGGAGGCCGCCCGGCGTCCACGGACATGGATTCCCGTCGCGGTCGCCGCGGCCGTCGTGGCCGCCGTGGGCGGATGGCTGCTATGGCGGTCGCACGAGCGCCCGGCGCGCGAGGCGTTCACGGGCTATGTGGTGAGCGATGACGTGACGATGTCCTCGCCGATCGGCGGGACGCTGACGCGCATCGCCGTCCGCCGGGGCGAGCGCGTCACGCCCGGCCAGGCCTTGTTCGACGTCGACCCGACGATCCGCACCGCGCAGGCGGAACAGGCCGGCGCCCAGATCAGCGCGAGCCAGGCGGTGGTGGAGCAGCAGCAGGCGGGGCTGCTGCGCGCGCGATCGGAGCTGGGCGCCGCGCAGGCGGATGCCGATCGCGCCGGCGCGGAGCTGCGCCGCCTGCTCGCGGCCCAGCGCGAGAAGTCGGGCGCCGTCGCCGCGCTGCAGATCGAGCAGGCGCAGGCCGCGGCCAGGGCGGCGCTCGACAGGCGCGACGGCGCGCGCGCCGCCGTCCAGACTGCCGCGGCGGCCGTTCTCGCGGCCAAGGCGCAGGTCGCGCAGGCGCAGGCGGGCCTGCGCTCGGCGCGGCGCGAGGTGGCCGATCTCGCGCCGGTGGCGCCCAGCGCCGGCCGTGTCGAGGACGTGATGTTCAAGGCCGGCGAGAGCGTGTCCGCGAACGCGCCCGTCGTCACGCTCGTGCCCGACGGCGAGGTGAAGGTGCGGTTCTATGTCCCCGAGGCGCTCGTCCACGGCTATCAGCCCGGCCGCCAGGTGGCGATCGCCTGCGACGGCTGCCCGGCGGGCATGACCGCGACCGTGGACTTCGTCGCGACGCGGCCCGAGTACACGCCGCCCATCATCTACAGCCTGGACGCGCGGCAGAAGCTCGTCTGGCTGGTCGAGGCGCGGCCGTCCGACCCCGCCGCGCTGGTGCCGGGCCAGCCGATGGACGTCGCGGCGACGAGCGCGGAACTGAGGCGCCGATGAACGCCGCCATCGACGTCCACGGCCTCGACAAATGCTTCGGCGACAAGCATGTCGTGCGCGATGTCTCCATCCAGGTCGAACAGGGCCGCATCACCGGATTCCTCGGACCCAACGGTGCCGGCAAGACGACCACGCTGCGCCTGCTGTGCGGCCTGCTCACGCCCGATGGCGGCCAGGGCCGGGTGCTGGGGCTGGACTTCCGCACGCAGACCGACGCGATCAAGCGCCAGACGGGCTACATGACGCAACGCTTCTCGCTCTACGAGGACATGACGATCCAGGAGAACCTGGACTTCGTCGCCCGCGTCCATGAACTCGGCGACCGCGGACGCCGGGTCGGCGACGCCATCGCGCGCCTGGGGCTGACCCATCGCCGCGGCCAGCTGGCCGGCGCGCTGTCGGGCGGCTGGAAGCAGCGGCTCGCGCTGGCGGCGGCCACGTTGCACGATCCGAAGCTGCTGCTGCTGGACGAGCCGACCGCCGGCGTCGACCCGAAGGCGCGGCGCGAGTTCTGGGACGAGATCCACGCGCTCGCCGACAAGGGCCTGACCGTGCTGGTCTCCACGCACTACATGGACGAGGCCGAGCGCTGCCACGACATCGGCTACATCCTCGACGGCCGCCTGATCGCGCGCGGCACGGCGCACGAGATCGTCGAGAAGTCCGGGCTGGTCACGTTCAACGGCGAGGGCGAGGACATCGGCCGCATCGCCGGCGACCTCGAGCGGCAGCCGGGCGTGCTCGGCGCGAGCGCGTTCGGCGCCGCGGTGCACGTGAGCGGCACGGATCGCGCGGCCCTCGAGCAGGCGATCGCGCCGTTCCGCACGGACGCCTTCCGCTGGCGGGAGGCGAGTCCGTCGCTCGAGGACGTGTTCATCCAGCTGATGGGCGACAAGCCCGACGACCGGTACGCCGCATGACGATGCTGTCGCTGCCCCGCATCGTCGCGGTCATGATCAAGGAGTTCACGCAGCTGCGGCGCGACCGGATCACCTACGCGATGATCCTGGTGATGCCGCTGATGCAGCTGCTGCTGTTCGGCTACGCGATCAACACCGACCCGCGCCACTTGGCCGCCGCCGTGGTCGCGCACGACCACGGCCGGCTCGCGAACGCGGTCGTCGCGTCGCTGGAACGCACGAGCTACGTCGATGTCAGGCACCTGCCGGGCTCGGAGGCCGACATGGACGCGCTGATGCGGCGCGGCGAGATCTCGCTGGCCCTGACCATTCCGCCCGACTTCACGGAGCGCGTGCTCAAGCGCGACAAGGCGCAGATCCTCGCCGAGGTGGACGCGTCCGACCCGCAGGCCGCCGCCGGCGTGGCGGCGGCCGTGGCCGCGTTGCCCAGCGAATCGCTGCGGCACGATCTGCAGGGCGCGACGGCCCGGCCGTCCGCGGCGCCGCCGTTCGAGGTGGTCGTGCACCGGCTGTACAACCCCGAAGGCATCAACTCGTACAACATCGTGCCCGGCCTGCTCGCGATCATCCTGTCGATGACGCTCGTGATGATGACGGCGATGGCCGTCACGCGCGAGGTCGAGCGCGGCACGATGGAGAGCCTGCTGGCCACGCCCGCCACCGCGTTCGAGGTCATGATCGGCAAGCTCGCGCCCTACGTGGTCGTCGGCCTCATCCAGACCGTGATCGTGCTCACGCTCGCACGCCTGCTGTTCTCCGTGCCGCTCCCGCAGACCTTCGCGGGCTGGTTCGCCCTGGCCGTGGGCATCGTGCTGTTCATCACGAGCAACCTCGCGCTCGGCTACCTTTTCTCGACGGTCGTCAGGAGCCAGCTGCAGGCAATGCAGGTCTCGATGTTCTACATGATGCCGTCCCTGTTCCTGTCCGGCTTCATGTTCCCGTTCCAGGGCCTGCCGTCGTGGGCGCGCGTGATCGGCGAGATCATCCCCATCACCCACTTCCTGCGCGTGATCCGCGGGTCCCTGCTCAAGGGCCAGGTGCTGGCGGACATGGGGCCGGAGCTGCTGGCGCTGGCGGGATTCCTGATCGCCGTGTCGGCGATCACCGTCGCCCGGTCGCGCAAGACGCTGGACTGACGGACCCCTGCGGATCCGTCCCTGCATTGGCTGCTCGAGAGCCCGTCCGGGACTGCGCGGGCAACGTCATCCCCTCGCTGACCTTGCGTCGCCGGAGATGCGCCTCAAAATATGTCCATATCATCCAATATGTCCATTTTGATGAAGCTAGACTGGATTGCAGGGCGCCTCAGGATGTCGGCGACACGGTACGCCAGGACTCGCCGGCGATTGTCGCGACGCGAGGCGGCCAACGCCGGGTGTCTCTTGAAAGGACGATGCACCTATGAACGCTCGCGATCCCTGGAGGTCGGTCCCCGATGAATATCGCGACATTCGCGACGCCCTTGCCGTGTTGGAGCACGCGCTGCCGGCCTATCGGGAACTCGTCGCCGCGTTCCGCGAGCCATTGCACCGGTTCCTGGCGCTCGACGCGGTGACCGCGTCCACCGGCCTGGCCGAACTGGCCCAGTCCCTGGCGAAGCACGCGGTGCGGCTGTCCGCAGGCAAGCAGCTCATTTCATCGAACGTCGCGATTGCGATGGCCTCGGTAGACAGATATCGCCAGCGCCTGCTGGGGTTCGACGGCTGTGGTCGTGCATCCGGACAGCTGCAAGGCCTGGTGGACAGCACGGCGAGAGGCATCGCGGACGTCGAGCGCCTGGTCGCGCAAGCGGAGCACCTGCTGGAGAGCGAGGTGCAAGGTATCGTGGAACTCGCGCTGCAATTTGACTTGCCTGACGCCGTGTCGCAGCAAGTGCAGCATCTCCTTGACCGCGCGAGGCGATGAGCAGGGCGGCGCACGGCTTCGACGCGGGAATGCCGCGCTGATGGCGGCCGTCACTCGGGTCCAGCGGGCCGCCTACTGCCCCGCGCCGCGCTCCTGCTGCAGTTCTTCCTTGCGGTGCACCCGCTGGCACACCGGGAAGCGCTGGTAGCGCGCGTCGTTGTCGCACAACTGCTTGACGCAGGCGGCGATCCGCGCGGCGTCGCCCTGGTCGGCGCAGGCCTCGCGCGGGCCGCCCGCGCGCTGGACGGACGGCGTGGCCGTGGCGGCGACCGCGGTGGGCTCGGGCTGGTCGCCGGACGGCTTGGCGGCGGGCGGCGGCCGGGCTCCGACCTGCGCCTCGTTGGCGGGCGGCAGCACCGGCGGCGGCAGGACGAAGGTCGACGGGCGCGTGGCCGCCGTCCTGGGGTGCGCAGCGGCCGGCTTCGGATGCGCGGCGTGCCGTGGCGGCGCGGCTTCGGGTGCTGGCGCCGGCGCGGGTTCAGGGGCAGGTGCGGGCGCGGCGGCGACCGCCTCGGAAGCCGGCGAGGGCGGGGCGCTCGCGGTGGCGTCCTGGATGGGCGCGGCGTTCCCGGCGGTCGACGGCGCGGCCTCCGCGACCGTCGCCGAGGCGGGCGCGGCACCGGCCTCGACCGCGCTGACGGCAGGCTCGGGTGGCGGGGCGTTCGTGGCCACCGGCGGCGCGAAGTCCTGCAGGCCGACCAGCGGCATCCATTGCACCCGCGTCGTCCATGCGGCCCCCGCGGCGCCGGCCACGACCAGCAGCGCCACCAGGGCCGCCAGCGGCGAGCGCGACTTCGGCGGCAGCAGCACGCTGCGCTCGGGCCGTTCGAGTTCGTCGTCGTGCGGGATGCGGGTGACGGGTCCGGCCATGTCGGCGTCCGGCCCCCGGGACGCGGGCGCGGGCCGGCTCGACGGCGTGTGCTGGGTCACCTGGATCGTCTTCTCGTAGGCGGCCGAACCCGCTGCCGCAGGAGTCGGCGAGGGCCCGTGCACGGCGCCGGCCCGGGCGGGCCGCGGCGGCGCGGCGACGCGGCCGGCGAGCGCGTCGCGGAACTGCGCCACCGATTGCGGGCGGTCCTGCGGGCGCACGGCCAGCGCCCAGTCCAGCACCTGCAGCAGGCGCGGCGAGCAACCGGGCGGCAGCAGCCGCATCAGCGACTGCTGCTCGTCGCCCAGCACACGCGCGGTGGCCGGCAGGGGCGCGCGGCCGGTCAGCATGAAGAAGCACGTGCCGGCCAGCGCGTAGAGGTCGGTCCACGGGCCCTGGCGCATGGCCTGCGTCTCGGCGTACTGCTCGATGGGCGCGAACTGCGGCTTGAGGATGGCCGTGACGTTCTGCGTGCGGTCGGCCAGCACGAGGCGGGCGGCGCCGAAATCGAGCAGCACGGGGCGGCCGTCGTCGCACCACAGGATGTTGTCGGGCGCGATGTCGCGGTGGTAGACCTCGGCGTCGTGCATCACCTCGAGCGCGCCGAGCAGCGGGTCGATCAGCGCGCGCATCCAGGCGTCGTCGAAGGCGCCGGCGGCCATGGCCTTGCGCATCTGGCGTAGCGTGCGGCCCTTGTACAGCGGCATGGCCATGTAGGCGGTGCCGTTGGCTTCCCAGAAGCGCAGCACCTTGACCAGCGCGGGGTGGTCGAAGCGCGCCAGCAGCCGGGCCTCGTTGACGAAGGATTGCAGGCCGAGTGCGAAGGTCTCCTCGTGCATGCGCGAGCGCAGCGTCACGCGCTCGGCGGCGCCGCGGCCGGCCAGCGAGACCGGCATGTATTCCTTGAGCGCCACGTCGCGCTGCAGCGCTTCGTCCCACGCCCGGTAGACGATGCCGAAGCCGCCGGCGCCGATGACCTGGCGGATCTCGAACTCGGCCAGCCTGGCGCCGATCGGCAGGGCGTCGCTGCCCTCTTCCGGCGGGGGCAAGTGCCCGGATCGGGCATTCGGGGTGTCGGACATGGTGGCCCGTAGTGTGCCGCAGCCGGCGATCCCTGCTCAACGCGGCAGCAGCCGAGAAGGTGCACGCAGCGGCATGCCGTAGCTCGGACGGGTCCGGGTCATCCCTGATGGTGCGTCGCGCGCGACCGGTTCGGGCGGCGCGAGCCGCCGCCGCGCGCGGCATCGCCCACTCCCCTGGGCGGCGGCGCGGGCCTGCGCGCAGGCCTGCGTGACGCGCACCTGCCGCCGCCCGCGCCGGCGCGCGGCGGCGGCGTCCTTCCCGTGGGCGCCGGCGCTTCAGGCCGCCAGCGCGTCGCTCAGGTACACGCCCTGCGACAGGCCGGCCTTGACCTGGCGCGTGCCCTCGTCGACGCGCACCTCGGTCTCGCCGGCCTCGATCGCGGCGTACGACTGCGCCACCACCTCGGCCGGCGTGGACTTGGGGACGTCGAACGCGCGGATCATGTCGGTGTCGATGAAGCCGCCGTGGAAGCCGACCACCTGCGTGCCCTGGGCGCGCAGTTCCTCGCGCAGGCTGTTCGTGAGCGACCACGCGGCCGCCTTGCTGACGCCGTAGGCGCCCAGCAGCGGCGTGTTGACCCAGCTGAGGATGGACAGGATGTTGAGGATCGCGCCGCCGCCGTTGCGCGCGAGCACGGGCGCGAACGCATGGCTCATGTGCAGCACGCCGAACAGGTTGGTCTCGAGGTGCTCGCGCAGCAGCGTCGTGGCGTCGCCGCCGGTGACGCCGCCGGTGCGCCCGATGCCGGCGTTGTTGACCAGCAGGGTGACGTCCGGGCACTGCACCGCCAGCGCGGCGACGTCCGCGACGTTCGTCACGTCCAGCCTGACCGGGACGACGCCGGGCAGCGTGACCTTGGACGGATCGCGCGCCGCGGCGTAGACCTTGGCGGCGCCGAGCGCCAGCGCCTGGCGGGCGAATTCGAGTCCGAGGCCGCGGTTGGCGCCGGTGACGAGGACGACGGAATCCTTGATCTTCATGATGTTTCCTTCAACGTGGAGGGGAGGTCGTTGAAATATGATTTAAATCATATTTCTGGGTGAAAAGAACCTCGCGCGGCCGCCGCGGCGGCTCGGCGAGGCGCTTCTATCGCGGGCGGTCGTTGTCGTAGCGCGCCAGCAGGTCCTTCTTCGTGTCGGCCAGCACCGCCTTGGCGGCCCGCGGGTCGCTGCCGGCGAGCGCGCGCGCAAGCTGGACGGCGCCCAGCAACGCACTGGTGACGGCCCAGGCGGCCTCGTGCGGCGAGCCGGCGGGCAGCGCCTTCTTCACGCGGGCCTGCATCTCGACGACCAGCCGGCGCGAGGGCCCGGCCACCTCGGGCGGCTGGCGGAACATCTCGCCGGACAACAGCGAGACGGGGCAGCCGTTGTCGCAGTCGCGCACATGGTCCATCGACAGGTAGATCTCGACGAACGCCCGGAACGGGCTCGCGCCGCCGGCCACCAGGCGCTCGACCTGTTCGCGCAGCACCCGAGCCATGTCGGCGCCGGCCTGCGCGACCGCTTCCGCCAGCAACGCGTCGCGCGAGGCGAAGTGCGCGTAGAAGCCGCCGTGGGTGAGCTGCGCGGCGCGCATGACCTCGGTCACGTTCACGCCGCCATAGCCCTCGCGCCGGATCGCGCGCGAGGCGACCCCGAGGATGCGTTCATGGGAAGCGGCCTTGCGGCCGGTCAGCTCGGGCATGGTGCCGTCGTCAAGATATGATGATGATCATATTAGCATCGACGACGCATGCCGGAGCGCGGAGATGTCCCCACGCCGAGTGCGCACTTCCGGGACTAGCGCAGGCGCCGCAGCAGGTCTCGCGCGGCCCTCCGCGCGGCGCCGCGACCGCGCAGGTCGCGCCACAGCATCGGCACGACGCGCCATGCCGTCGCGCCGTCCAGGCCGGGAATCGGCAGCAGGTCGAGCAACGCGACGAGCGCGCTGAAGTTGCCGAAGCCGCCGATCACGATGGCCGCGAACGGCTGCGCCATGACGCCGCGGATCTGCTCCAGCGCGATCAGCGGAACGGCCACCGCGAGCTGCGCCAGGACGCCGCCCCACGCGATGCAGATCTCGTCGCGGCGCGTTTCCGGCCCGTCGACCTCGCACACGCCGTGCAGGAACGACAGCCGGATCACCGGCGCGCGATACCCCAGCCGGCGCGCCATCGCGGCGTGACCGATCTCGTGCAGCAGGATCACCCCGAAGTAGCAGCCGACGATGGCGAGCGCCTGCGCCGGCTGGCGGATCCGGCCGATCAGCAGGACTGCGGCCAGCACCAGGGCGGTCCAGTGCAGGTGCAGGTGCGCATGGAACACCCGCAGGCCCTGCACCTGCACGTAGCCGCGCGCGTCGAAAGGCTTCACGCGTCCCCGCGTCAGACGCCGCCGCGCGGCGTCAGCGTGAGGAACTCGACGCCTTGCGTGCGCGAGGAGCGCAGGTCGAAGTGCGACAGCGACGCCTGCCCCAGCAGCGCGACGCAGTGCTCGCACTTGACGGCCGGCACGTCGTGCAGCACGTAAGGGCCCACGCGCAGCGCCGGGATCGTGATGCCCTGCGCGACGACGTGGCGGCCGTCGGCCGTCGTCATCGTCACCACGGGCTGGACGACGCGGTAGTCGATCCTGGCCTCGTCCAGCATCGCGGGCGTGACGGTGGTGGTAGTCGCGCCGGTGTCGACCATGAAGGCCAGCGGCTTGCCCTCGCCGAGCGCCACCGGCGCGTAGAAGTGGCCGTCCATCACGGGCAGGCGCAGCGAGCCGGCCGCGCTCGGCGCCACCGTGGCGAGCGCCGACTCGATGGCGATGCGCTGGCCCTCGAAGTAGCCGCGACGTCCCTTGGCCGCGGCGTCGGCATCGTAGCTGGCCAGCAGCGACAGCGCCTCGTAAGGCCGGCCGCGCGCCACCAGCAGGCGGGCCAGCTTGCCGCGCACGTCCACCAGGTTGGGCACCAGCGACAGCGAGCGATAGGACCACTCGATGGCCTCGTCGCTGCGTCCCAGGCGCGCGAGGCTGTCGGCGTACCAGGCGAACAGGTCGTAGGTGCCCTCGCCGCCGTCGATCGCGCGCTTGAACTCGACGACCGCATGGGCGTCGTCGTCGCGGTGCGCCATCACCAGGCCGAGGTGCGCCCGCGCGGTGACGTCGTCGGGCTGCTTCTTCAACAAGGCCTCGAGCGTCTCCTGCGCACAGGGCAGGTCGGCGTCGCGCTCGCACCGGCCGATCCGGTCGCGCATCTCGTCGGCTGTCAGCGGCGGCCCGAACGCACGCCGCCACAGGCCGCCGGCGTCCTCGTGCACCGCCAGCGCCCCGAGGCCGATCGCCGCCATCAGGCCGGCGGCGAGCACGAAGGTCTTGACGTGGGAGCGGTCGCTTCCGCCGTCCCAGGTCGAGCGCGGCGGGCGCAGCGAGGCGTCATGCGCGGGCGGCGGCGGATCGTTCTGTGCGGAGTCGAAGGTGGGCTCGGGCATCGGCGCGTGCGGTTGAAGGGGCGAACCGGCGCCTCGCGCCGCGCGCGATGCCTCGCTCCCTCTTGCCGCCGATTATCGGCGCGACGGCCGGGCTGCGGCTCCGGTCGCGCCTTGGCGGTTGCCCACCGCGGCGTGACGGATTGCCGCCTCGGCGCATACGCCGCTCAGCCCGCCAGCCGCTGCACGCACAGGTCGACCAGCGCGCGCAGCCGCCGCAGGCGGCGCAGGTCCCGATGGAAGCCGAGCCACACGTCCCGGCCCGGCGGCGGCGTGGCGGTCTCGACGAGACGCAGCCCCGCGACGCCGTCGCCCAGCGGCCGCGGCAGCACCGCCAGCCCCACGCCTTCGGCGCACATGCGCGCCTGCGCCTCGCGGCTGTTGCTGGTGAACGCGACGTGCGCCTTCGGCAGCGCCTGCTCGAGCCAGCGCGCGTCGGGGAAGTCGCGGTAGGCGGCGTCGAGCGTGATCAGCGCGCAGCCGGCACCGTCCTTGGCCAACGGGCGCGTGCGGCCCTTGGCGGTGTACAGCCCGTACGGAATGGTCATCAGTCGGCGCTGGATGACGTCTGGCTCGGCGAAGGCCTGGATGCGGAACGCGAGATCGGCTTCGCGGCGCGCCAGGTTCAGCAGCCGCGCGTCGGTCACGAGCTCGATCGTCACGCGCGGGTTCGCCTTGACGAAGCGGGCGAACACCGGCGCGAGCATGTGCACGCCGAACCAGTCGGACGACGACACGCGCAGCTGGCCGTCCAGCTCGTCGCCGTGCCCCGCGAGCTCGCGCTCGAAGGCGAGCGCCTCTTCCTCCATCCGCTCGGCGTGCGCGAACAGGGCGGCGCCCTCGTCGGTGAGCACGAAGCCCTCGCTGCCGCGCTGGAACAGCGCGTGGCCGAGCGCCTGTTCCAGCGCGCGCAGGCGCCGGCCCATCGTCGGCTGGCTCTGGCCGGTCAGGCGCGCCGCGCCGTTGAGCGAGCGTGCGCGGGCGATCGCGAGGAAGTGCCGGATGTCGCTCCATTCCATGGCGATGTGTTGTTCAAAAGTGAATGGATCTCGTGCAGTCCTGTCAATTTACATGCATTCGTGAATATCGAACACTGGCGTCACACCAACCCAAGGGGAATCGCCATGACCATCAGCTCTCCCACGATGCGCGCCCTCGTCCTCGAGGCCGCCGACACGCCGTTCGTCTCGCGCCAGCTCGCGCGGCCGCTGCCCGGGCCCGGCCAGGTGCTCGTGCAGGTGCACGCCAGCGGCGTCAATCCGCTCGACTCCAAGATCCGCGCCGGCGCAGCCGCGCATGCGAAGCACCCGCTGCCCGCCGTGCTGGGCATGGACCTGGCCGGCATCGTGCGCGGCGTGGGCGCCGGCGTCGAACGCTGGCGCGTCGGCGACGAGGTCTACGGCCTGGCCGGCGGCGTTGCCGGCCTGCAGGGCTCGCTCGCCGAATACGCCGCCGTCGACGCCGACCTGCTGGCCCGCAAGCCGGCCAACCTGTCGATGCGCGAGGCTGCGGCGCTGCCGCTCATCGCGATCACCGCGTGGGAAGGCCTCGTCGACCGCGCCCGCGTGCATGCCGGCCAGAAGGTGCTGGTGCACGGCGGTGCCGGCGGCGTGGGCCACGCGGCGGTCCAGATCGCCCGCGCCTTCGGCGCCGAGGTGTTCGCCACCGCGTCGGCCGCGCAGGCCGACACTGTGCGCCGCTTCGGCGCGACCCCGATCGACTACGCCACCACCCCGGTCGACGACTACGTCGGCCAGCACACGGGCGGCCAGGGCTTCGACATCGTGTTCGACACCGTCGGCGGCGCGGTGCTGGACGCGTCCTTCCGCGCCGTGCGGACGTACGGCGGCCATGTCGTGAGCGCGCTCGGCTGGGGCGTGCACTCGCTCGCCCCGCTGTCGTTCCGAGCCGCCACGTACTCGGGCGTGTTCACGCTGTTGCCGATGCTCACCGGCCGCGGCCGCGCGCACCACGGCGAGATCCTGCAGGAAGTGGCGAGACGGGTCGAGAGCGGACGCCTCGCGCCGCTGATGGACGCGCGTCGCTTCACGCTCGACACGGCGCTCGAGGCGCACGAGGAGGTGGCGGCCGGCCGCGCGCGCGGCAAGATCGTCGTGGACGTGCCGGGCTGATCAGGTGCCCGCGCGCACGGGCGCCGGCGCGGGCGCGACGTGGCCCAGGCCGACGAGGTAGGCCGCGAACATGTCGGCCATCGCGTCGGAATACGCCGCGATCTCGCGCGCGCTGCGCGGCGACTCCGAGAAATCGTGGCCGACCGCGCTCAGCGTCGCCTTGATCAGGCGGCCCGCGAGGGCTCGTGTCGCGGGCTTCGCGTCGGGCAGCGTCTCGCGCATGAACGCCTGCAGGATGCCCTTGCTCGCGGCGCGCACCTCGCGCGCCTCGGGCGCGTCGCGGTACAGCGGCGCGGCGTCGGCGAGCGCGACGCGCATCGCGGCCTCGTCGCATTCCGACTTCACGAACGCATGCACCAGCCGGCGCAGACGCTCCAGCGGCGGACGGCTCGTGTCGGCGAGCGTGGCCCGCAGCATGTCGGTCGTCTCGCGCCATTCGTCACTCTGCAGCCGGAACAGGATGGCCGCCTTGTTCGGGAAGTACTGGTAGACCGACCCGACGCTGACGCCGGCGCGTTCGGCCACGCGCGTGGTGGTGAAGCGCTGCGCGCCTTCCCGGGACAAAACCTGAATGGCCGCCTCCAGGATCGCGGCGACGAGGTCGGTGGAGCGCGCCTGCCGTGGCTTCTTGCGCGAGGACAGCGGTGGGGTCTGGCGGTCGGTCATGGACGGCGCTCGCAATGCGAATGGGAAACGCGAAGGATTGTTCATATTATGACGACACGTTCCCTCAACGAGAAACACGACCCATGACCGACACCCTCACCACCGCTCCCGTCGCGCCGCTGCTGGCGCGCCTGTTCGCCGAAGCCGACGAGGCCGCGATCGGCCTGAACGCGATGGCCGCCGCGCTGCCGCCCGGCGAGCTCGCGCGGCTGATGCACAGCAAGACCGAGTACGTCGACTTCTACACGCGCCTGAAGGACCAGCCGCTGCCCGTCTCGCGCGCCACCGGTGCGCTGCTATACATGCTGGCGCGCAGCACCGGCGCGCACGCGATCGTCGAATTCGGCACCTCGTTCGGCCTGTCGACGCTGCATCTGGCCGCCGCGCTGCGCGACAACGGCGCCGGCGGACGCCTCGTCACCTGCGAGTTCGAGCCGTCCAAGGTCGCGCGCGCGCGGGCGAACCTCGTCGCGGCCGGCCTGGACGACCTCGTCGAGCTGCGCGAGGGCGACGCGCTGAGCACCCTGGCGCGGGACCTGCCCGGCGCCATCGACCTGGTGCTGCTCGATGGCGCCAAGGCGCTGTACCCCGACATCCTCGCGCTGCTGGAGCCGCGGCTGCGGCCCGGCGCACTGATCGTCGCCGACAACGCGGACGACAGCCCCGAGTACCTCGCGCGCGTCCGCTCGGCCGACGGCGGCTACCTGTCGACGCCGTTCGGCGGCGACGTGGAGGTCTCGATGCGGCTGGGCTGAAGCGAACCTCTGCGGCAACGCCTCGTAACGCCGGCGGGCCGCGATTGGCGAACGACGGCGCGCCACGCGACTAAGATCGCCGCATCTCCTGGCGCCCGGGTTCGCGATGCCTTCCATTCCCCTGCAACGAGGCGGCCGATGACGGTGCGCGCCTCTTTCGTCGACACGCTGCGCGCCCGCTTCGCGGCGCTGCGCGAGGGCCTGGGCGTGGTGGGCCGCGGACTGCCGATCAGCCTCGGCCTGTTGCTGCTCCTGAGCCTGATCGCGGCCGTCGTGGCGTTCGTGTTCCTGCGCTCGGCGCCGCCCACGACGCTGACGCTGACCAGCGGCCCGAAGGGCAGCTCGTTCGCCAACGTCGCCGATCAGTACCGCAAGATCCTGGCGCGCGAGGGCGTGACGCTGAAGATCCTGACGTCGCAGGGCTCGCGCGACAACCTCGCGCGGCTGGAGGACGTCCGGCAGGACGTGGACGTCGGCTTCGTCGTCGGCGGCGAGACGACCGGCCACGACACCTCGCACCTGGTCTCGCTGGGCAGCGTGTCGTACCAGCCGATGATGATCTTCTATCGCGGCAAGCCCAAGACGCTGATCTCCGAGTTCAAGCAGCACCGCCTGGACATCGGCCTGGAGGGCAGCGGTGCGTCCCTGCTGGCGCAGACGCTGCTCGACGCCAACGGCATCAAGCCCGGCGACGGCACGCAGGTGGGCCATCGAGCGCCCGCGGAGTCGATCCAGGCCCTCAAGGAAGGCAAGATCGACGCGCTGTTCGCGATGAGCGACTCGACGCCCACGGCGCTGATGCGCGAACTGCTGCGCGACGAGGACGTGCACCTGTTCAACTTCGTGCAGGCCGAGGGCTACACCCACCGCATCACCTACCTGAACAAGCTGGTGCTTCCGCGCGGGGCGATCGACTTCGGCGAGGACATCCCGCCCGAGAACGTGACGCTGGTCGCGCCCACCGTCGAACTCATCGCGCGCGACGACCTGCACCCGGCGCTGTCGGACCTGCTGCTGACGGCCGCGCGCGAGGTGCACGGCCGCGCCGGCCTGTACAAGAAGGCCGGCGACTTCCCGTCGGCGATCGAGCACGACTTCCCCATCAGCAGCGACGCCGCGCGCTTCTACGCGTCGGGCCGCAGCTTCCTGTATCGCTCGTTCCCGTTCTGGATCGCGAGCCTGATCGAGCGCGTGCTGGCGATCGTGGTGCCGATGACCATCATCCTGGTGCCCGGCTTCAAGATCGCGCCGGCCGTGTTCCGCTGGCGCGTGGTGTCGCGCATCTACCGCTGGTATGCCGTGCTGCAGCGCATCGAGCGCGACGCCGACGCGGAGCCGCTCGACGCCGAACGCTGCGACGCGCTGCTCGCGCGGCTGGAGCACGTCGAGACGACGGTCACGCGCCTGAGCGTGCCGCCCGCGTTCGGCGACCTGCTGTACGGCCTGCGCAGCCACATCGCGGTCGTGCGCGAGAGCCTGCGGGCACGGCGCGCCGCCCTCTGAACGATTTCAGCCCGGGTGCCGCTCGCGCGCGTAGTCGCCGGGCGTCATGCCCACCAGCTTGCGGAAGTCGGCGATGAAATGGGCCTGGTCGAAGTAGCCGAGATCCTGCGCGAGCGCGGCCCACGGCACCCGCTGCCCCGCCTGCACGCGCGCGACCGCCTCGTGCATCCGGTAGCGCTTGATCACCCACTTCGGGCCGACGCCCACGAACTCGTTGAACAGGCGCTGCAGCGCGCGCAGGTTCATGCCGAAGCGGCGCGCCAGTTCGTCGGCCGAATGCAGTTCGAGGTCGGCGGCGACACTGTCGACGATGCGGCCGGCGAGCAGGGCCTGCTCCGTCGCCGGTGCCAGGCGCCCGCGCAGGAAGGCCGACGCGATGTCCGCGGCGAGCCGGTCGTCCTCGTGGCCGAGCACGTCCGCCAGCACGGCGGCGCCGGGCCCGAACAGCGCCTGGGCGTCGATCGAGGTGTCGGCGATCGTCGACACCGCGCGACCCAGCGGCGCGCGGAACGCGCCGGGCCGGAACTTGATGCCGAAGGCCTGCGAGCGGCCCTCGAGCACGCGCGTCCAGCGCCCGGTGTGCACGCCCCACGCGGCGATGCTGCCGGGCTCGACGACGAGGTGCACGTTCGGATGCGGCAGCGTCTCCTGCACCTGCGGCGCCCGGCCCTCGAGGTTCCAGCGCACCGTCCAGAAGTGCTCGACGCGGTCGGCCAGGTCCTCGGGCGCCTCGAGGCGACCGTGCGCGAACTCGCCCAGCGCGAGCCGGTGCAGCACGCCGCGCGGCTCGGGGCCCGGCGGCCGTCGTGTTTTTCCAATCACCGTCATGGGGCAGCGAGGTTCAATGCGTGCGAGGCCGGATGTCGGCCGCAACCCATGATGCCATCATGCGCCCCCTGCAACTGTTCCCGGCCGCCGCGCTCGCCTTCGCCTGCGCCACGGCGACCGCCCTCGACAAGGAGCCCCCCATGACTTCGCACACCGCCTCCGGCCCGTTCGACGTGAAGATCGCGCCGCAGCCCCTCAGCGCCGTCGCCGGCGGCAGCGGCCTGGGCCGCATGTCGCTCGACAAGCGCTTCCATGGCGCGCTCGAGGCCGCCAGCACCGGCGAGATGCTGTCGTTCGGCAACCCCGCCTCCGGCTCGGCCGGCTACGTGGCGATGGAGACGGTGCACGGCACGCTCGACGGTCGCGCCGGCTCGTTCGCGCTGCAGCACAGCTCGACGATCGCCGGCGGCGTGCCGGCGCAGTCGATCACCGTCGTGCCGGGGTCCGGCACCGACGCCCTGGCCGGTCTCACCGGACACATGGTGGTGCAGATCGCGCCGGGCGGCGCGCACGCCTACCGCTTCGAGTACAGCCTGCCCGACGGACGCCAGGCCAGTGCGCAAGACCCCGTCCACGACGACCGATGAGATGGCGTGCGAGCGGAGCCGTGGCAACCCGGCGGCGACCGCGGAAGGAAATCCGTGCTCTCAGGCCAGCATCGATTGCCGGGCGAAGATGCCCGCCATCGCCCCCTGCGACGACGCGACGGTGACCAAGGGCAGGAAGGGCGTGGCGAGGTCGCCGGCGGCGTGGATGCCGGGCATGCCGGTCTGGCAGCGCTCGTCGACCTTGAGGACGATGCCCACGGGCGTATCGACCGTGGCGAGGCCCAGTGATTCGTGCAGGCTCGCGGACGGCTTGTTGCGCGGACTGGCGAACAGGACGTCGACCGCGACATCGCGGCGGGTATCGAGATTGACGGCGGTGATATGGCCCGCGTGATGGGCGATCTCGATGATCCGGCCATCGACGACCGCGATGTTGCGGCGCGCCAGATCGGCCTGGGCCGGTGCGGTTCGAGACGAGCGAGATCGACCAGGGCTGGAAGGTGGACGTGGCCGCGCGCTGACGTCGCCGGCGCGGGCACCGCGAGGCCGGCGCGAAGACGTCGAGCGCGGCGGAACGCCTTCGCGGCGTTGCGGCCAGGGCACATCCCCCGCCGTGCAGCGCCGCGGCAACGATGCGGATGGCGGTCCTGGCCTAATATCGCCGGGTGACCGCCACCGCCTACGAACGCCATCTCGAACGCGCCCATGCGCTGCTGTCGCGCCGCGTGCGCAGCGGCGCGGGCGGGCTCGCCAACGACATCGCCGCCGCACCGGTGACCAACGTCGCGCTGCGCGAGTTGCGCGGCGAGGTCGCCACGGCGCTGGCGCGTTCGCATGCGGCGTTCGCGACGGCGTTCGGCGACGCGCTGCGCGAGTCGTTCAAGGAGTTCACGCAGGCGCCCGCGGCCAAGCCGGCGGGACAGTGGCTCAACCTCGGTTCGTTCGAGATCATGGACGAGTCGCGCATCCAGGACGAGATCGAGATCTCGCAGGTGGTGCGGCTGCTCGAGGAGGACTGCGCCGTCGAGCTGCGCCGGCTCGTCAAGTTCGAGGGTGTGCTGCGCCGCGCCGAGGGCGTGCGGGTCGCGACGTCGCCGATCGGGCCGCCCGGCCTCGCGCGGTCGCTGTGGGCCGCCTCCGAAGTGCTCGGACTCGCGCCGGCGGCCCGCGCCGAGGCGGTGCGCTGCGTCGCGCGCTGGCTCGCCCCGCGCCTGGCCGAGATCTACGCCGCGGTGCGCCAGGCCGGCGTCGCCGACGCCGCGCAGATGGAGGACGACCGCGCCGCCGAACCCGACGACGAGATGTCCACCGCATCGCCCCCCACCGGCTTCGACGTCACGCGGCCCGGCGCGCTGTACGAGCTGATGGACCTCGACGAGGAGCGGCCCGTCTTCCGCACCTCCACGCAGGCCGCGCCGCTCACGCTCATCCCCGACACGCTGCCGATGCCGCTGGAAGGCGACGGCGCCCGCATCCCCGGCCTCATCCACAGCCACCGCGAGGAGCTTGCCGCATTGCAGGACGCCACCAGCACGCGGCTGGGCGGCGCGCTCATCGGCCACCTGTTCGAGCAGATCGTGGCGGACCCCGCGTTGTCCGCCGATGCACGCGGCTGGATCTCGCGGCTGGAGCCGGTGGTCGTGCAACTGGCCGCGCTGGATGCGACCCTGCTGAAGTCGCACCGGCACCCGGCCTGGGTGCTGGTCAACCGCGTCGCCACGCAGCTGCAGGCCGACAAGGGGACGCCTGCGCCCGAGTTCATGCAGTGGCTGCAGGAGTCGGTGGCGCAGGTCGAGGCACGGCCCGCCACGGCCACGTTCGAGGCCGCCGTGGAGCGGCTGTCGCAATGGCAGCGCAAGCAGGCGCAGAGGCGGCTCACCTCGGTCGAGGGCGCGCTGGAACTGCTGCAGCGCAACGCCACGCTGGAAGACCTGGTGACCGAAGCCAAGGCGCGCCTGGAGCGCAAGCTCGATTCGGCGCATCCGCCGTCGCCCACGCGCCGCTTCATCCGCACGCTTTGGGCGCTGGTCGTCGCGCAGGAATGGACGACGCTGCCGCCCGAGGCGCGGCGCAACTCGCCGGCGATGGACACCGCCGTCGACGTCATCTGGTCCACCGACAAGGCGCGCTCGCGCGCCGATGCGCCGACGCTGGTGGCGATGGTGCCCGAGCTGGTCGAGCGCGTGACGGCGGGCATGGCCACGGTCAGGCTGTCGGACGCGATGAGGAAGGCCTGGCTCGACCAGATCGCCGCGATCCACCTGCACGTGATGCGCCGGCCCGAGGGCGAGGAGGCCGCCGCCGGCCCCGTCACGGTCGACCTGCAGCTCGACGACGAACTGCCGCCGCCGCCCCCACCGCCTCCACCGCCGCCGGTGGACGCGTCGTCGCCCGTCGCGTCGCTGCAGGTCGGCGACAGCGTCACGCTGCAGCTGCACGGCGAATGGACCGACCTGCAGCTGCTGTGGGTGAGCGACAACGGCTACTTCCTGCTGTTCGCCGGCGCCGGCGACGCCACGCAGAGCTTCACGCGCAAGGCGCTCGAGAAGATGGCGGCGCAGGGCCTGCTGCGCACGGCGGACGCCAGTTCCGTGCTGCAGCGGGCGGGTGACGAGCTCATTCGCCGCCGGCAGTAGCCGCGCCGGCGCGCGGCTGACGCGCTGCAGGTTGGCTGCGCGCAGCGATGACGGCTTGGCGGCGATCCGCACCGTCGCATGGGCGCGCAGCCGCGAAGCGCCAACCCTGTCATCCTGCGCGAAGTCGCAGGATCCACCCGCGCCCATGCGCCCCTCCGGCTCGGACGACGAAGCCCGCGCGCCTGTCGCTGCCACGTCACGGCCATGTCACGACCGCTTCACGCGCATGCCGCATTCTCCGGGCCTGTCCACATCCTGACTCCACGCCAGCGATGCCCGCTCCTTTCATCCGCGCCGCCTGATGCCCGCCTCGTTCCTGTTGCTGCTGGCGGCCCAGTTCACTTCGGCGCTGGCGGACAACGCGCTGCTGATCGTCACGATCGACCTGCTGCAGCAGCGCGCGATGCCGGGCTGGCTGGCGCCGATGCTCAAGGTCGCGTTCATCGCCGCGTACGTGCTGCTCGCACCCTTCGTCGGACCGCTGGCCGACGCGTTCCCGAAGGCGCGCCTGATGGCGTGGATGAACGGCGTCAAGATCGCCGGCGTGGCGGCGCTGGTGCTGGGCCTGCATCCCGTCGCGGCCTTCCTGGTCGTGGGCCTGGGCGCCGCGGCCTACGCGCCGGCCAAGTACGGCCTGGCCACCGAACTGGTGCGGCCCGACCAGCTCGTCGCGGCCAACGCCTGGATCGAGACCGCCGCGGTGTGCGCCGTGCTGCTGGGCACCGGCCTGGGCG
>Ga0207695_10001391_pt1 | contig 40900 bp, 46 predicted proteins | sample KBSC54metaG_FD_184354 | JGI IMG/M metagenome (GOLD analysis project Ga0207695, IMG submission 184354) | Corn rhizosphere microbial communities from Kellogg Biological Station, Michigan, USA - KBS C5-4 metaG (SPAdes) (version 2) | ecosystem: Host-associated > Plants > Roots > Rhizosphere > Soil...
TGGTGGAATTGGTAGACGCGCCGGACTCAAAATCCGGTACCGCAAGGTGTGTCGGTTCGAGCCCGACCTCGGGCACCATCTCAAGCTCCGCCTCGCAACAGGGATCGGGCCGGCCTCGCGGGGGAGGCGCCCGCGCCCCGGGGGGAGACTTCCGCCGGCGGCGCTAGATGTGGTCGGGGCTGCCGGAGGGCGGCATGGCCTGCGCCAGAGCCGCTTCGCCCTTCATCCGCTTGAAGTCCGCGAGGCGCTTTCCCGGCTCGTCGCGGAAGCCCCGGTCCAGCAGCGACAACCGCAGGATCCGGTCGAGCCGGAAGCAGCGGAAGTCCTGCGCCAGTTCGCACCAGGCCACGAGCAGCCAGACCGGTCCGAAGAAGCTGACGGACAAGGGTCGCACCGCCCGCACCGAGCGCGTTCCGTTCAGGGTCTGGTAGTCGATCTCCAGGACCCGCCGGTGCTGGGCCGCGCGCTTGAGGTCGAGCAGGTCGACGCTGGGGGCGTGGCGGGTCACCCATTGCGGCGCCCAGAAGATATCCTGATCGATCCCCGATTGCCCCGACGACGGCAGCACGGCACGGATCTTCGCCAGGCCTGCGGCGGCCCGGGCCGCGAGGGCGCCGTCGCTCCAGGTGGCCAGCACGCGGGCCCCGAGCGCCAGGGCCTCGGCCTCCTCGGCGGTCAGGTTGAGCGGAGGCAGGTGGTAACCGGGCTCCAGGATGAAGCCGACGCCGGCCGCACCCCGGACCGGAACGCCGACGCCGACCAGGGCCTCGAGGTCGCGATAGATCGTCCGGGCCGAGACCTCCAACGCTTCGGCCAACTCCGCCGCGGTGCAGACGGGCCGGCGCCTCAGTTCCTCCAGGAGCAGCAGAAGTCGGTCGGCTCGGCGCGTCATCCTGACACCACGGTGGCGAAAGGCTTTAGGTAAAGGTTCCCGCCCGGCGATTGGAAGCCCCCTGGAGACCGCATGGCCAAACTCGACGACGCCCGCGCGACCTTCGAACGCAATATCGAGACGGCGACCGGCCGCAGCGTCGGCGACTGGGCCCAGCAGGTCCTGAGCCAGGGTCTCCTTAGGCACAGCGAGATGGTCGCCTGGCTGAAGACCCGGCACGGGCTGTCCCACTCCCACGCCAACCACATCGCCAAGCAGGCCTTGCACCAGGCCGCGCCTCCGCCGGCCGACGATCCGGTCGGCCCGCTGTTCACCGGCGGCAAGGAGGCCCTGCGCCCGCTCTACGATCAGGTCGTCGGCGCCGCCGTCGCCCTGGGGTCGGATGTCGAGGTCGCGCCCAAGAAGGCGAACGTCAGCCTGCGCCGCCGGCGACAGTTCGCGCTCCTGCAGCCCAGCACCCGCACCCGCCTCGATCTGGGACTGATCCTGAAGGGCAAGCCGCCCACCGGGCGCCTGGAGCCGTCCGGCAGCTTCCACGCCATGTTCACGCACCGCGTCAAACTCGCCACGCCGGAGGAGTTCGACGCCGAGGTCCGGGCCTGGCTCAGGGAGGCCTACGAGGACGCCGCCTAGGCTCGGGTTCAGAAGATGTTGTTGAACATCTTTACTGCCTCTGCTTCCTCCCACCGCACCGACAGTGACGCTTAGAATTCGGGCCGCGGTCGCCGATAGAGAGAGGCGCCCCGCACAAACGCTTCGGCCCGGCCGCCCTTCCAGCCTGAGGAGATCATAATGCCGGAGTCCGATCCGCCCAACGCTTCAAGCCCCACCCGCCGGACCCTGATGGGCGGCGCAACCCTCGCCGCCGTCGCCGCCGCCGCGGCCGGCGCCCACGCCGCGCCGGCCACCCCCATGGCGGTGAAGCCCAGCGGCGCCGAGACCCGCACACGCACGGCGCTGCACCAGGAGGTGAACTTCGACGCCTCGCCGGCCAAGGTCTACGCCGCGCTGATGAGTTCCAAGGCCTTCGCGGACTTCACCGGCATGCCTGCCAAGATCGACCCCGGCCTGGGGGGCGCGATCTCGATGTTCGGCGGCCTGATCGTCGGCCGTAATATCGAACTCGCGCCCGGCAAGCGGATCGTCCAGGCCTGGCGCGCCGTCCAGGATTTCCCCTCCGGCGTCTATTCGTTGGTGAAGATGGACCTCTCCCCGGCCGGCGCCGGGACCCGCCTGGTCCTCGACCACACCGGCTTCCCGGAGGGACACTACGACCACCTCTACGAGGGGTGGCCGCCGCGATACTGGATCCCGCTCAAGAAATACCTGGCCTCGACCCATTCGGGCTGACCGCCTTGAAGTCCGCCGCGATCGGGGTCGCCTGAAGCGAGTTGCAGTCCAGGAGGTTCGGCAACATCCTTAGGGCGACCCCATGGAATCCGTGGTCGATGAGCGACGGAGCCTTGCATGCCCTACGCGCCGGAACACCGCGACCGCACCCGCACCAGGATCATCCGCAGCGCGCAGCGGCTGTTCAATCAGCACGGCTTCCAGGGGGTCTCGATCGACCAGATCATGGCCGAGGCGAAGCTCACCCGCGGCGGCTTCTATAGGCACTTCTCGAGCAAGAGCGACCTCTACGCCGAGGCCATGGACTGCTTCTTCACCAACCCGGAGTGCGGCAATCGCTGGGAGGGGGTCGAGGTCGATCCGGCCAAGGGCGATGTCGGGCCGCAGATCGTGCGCGCCTACCTGTCGCGTCAGCACTTCCAGGACGTCGAGGACTCCTGCCCCATGGTCGCCCTGCCCAGCGACGTCGCCCGCAGCGGCGCGGCGGCCAAGCGCGCCTACGAAAACGCCTTGAAGGCGATGATCGACCATCTCCAGACCGACGTCGCCCGGACCGGGAAACCCGACCGCACCACGGCCATGGGGATCGCCGCCCTGTGCATCGGGGGAATGGTGATCGCGCGCGCCAGCGAAGACCTGGCCATCGCCGACGAGATGCGCGACGCCGCCAGGCGTATCGCCATGACCCTGGGCGGCTGGACCGAGTTCGAGGCCTGACCCGCTTTGGGTCGCCACGCGGTTGCGGCCTGCCGGGGCTACAGCCGCAGGGGACTCGCGCGACTCTCAAAGTTCTGCTTTCGTTCCGGTTCGGGATGGAGAGCGACATGGCTGACGGCGCATCGCACCGGCGGACGGCGGACTGGCCCGCCTGGCCCAGGCTGAACCAGGCGCTGGCTGCGCGCTCCAGCCTGTGGGCCGTCTGCGGCTGCGGGCGGGAGGCGGCGATCGATCCCCGGCCCTGGGTCCGGCAGGGCCTCGGCCGCCAGGCCACGGCCTACCTGGAGACACGCCTGCGCTGTGTGTGCGGCGCGCGCCGGGCGGCCCTGGAGATCCGCGGCCTTGCGGAGGTTCCGGTCCGCGGCGCGGGGGGCATCTACATCTTCCGCTGATCCGCGGACACAGCGGAAACGTGTAGTTTTCGTCCTTGCAACCGATGATGCGAGGTCTACCCTCTCCGCATAACGAAGTTATGGGGGAGGACGGCATGCGGATGTTCGGACCGGTAATCGGGCTCGCGGCAGGCGTGAGCCTCGCCGTCGCGGGCGGCGCGGCTCAGGCGGCCACCTGCGACAGCCCCACGACGCCGTTCTGCAGCTCGAACGTGAAGCTGCCGACCGGCTGGACGGGGCCGGTCTTCAAGCTCGCCCAGACCTATCCGGCGACCGCGCCGGCCGACGCCAAGCCGTGGCTGGCGTTCGACCCGACCACCCAGCCCGACCAGTACATCGCCGCGGTGCTGGCCTACTTCTACGAGGGCAACGTCAGGGCCGATGTCGAGACGAGCTTCGACCCGAGCCTGAACACCGTGCGCCAATGGTACAATGCGCCCTGGCAGGACTTCGGCGGCAACGGCCGGGAGCCGGCGCACGGCCTGACCCGCGAGCGCGTCTCGCAGAAGGGCGAGCTCGCGCCGCAGCAGACCCAGTCGTGGAACAACTACGCCGTCGGCTTCTACAACGCGCCCGGCGGCGTCACCCTCGGCAAGGTCTGGAAGGACCACGGGGCGCCCAACGCCGCGGCCGGCAAGTCGATGCCCGAGGGCACGGTGGCGGCCAAGCTCTTGTTCACCACCGCGCCGGTCTCGCAGGCGCCCTACCTGCAGGGCGCGCCCGTCTGGACGGCCTATATCCCCACCAGCCCCGTCGTGGGCGTGAAGCCGCCGCCCGGGCGCTCGGCGCAGCCTGTGCGGCTCCTGCAGATCGACGTGGCGGTCAAGGATTCCCGCGTAGCCAGCAAGACCGGCTGGGTGTTCGGCACCTTCGTCTATGGCGGCGGACCGGGCGGACCCGCCGGCTCCGGCTGGAGCAATGTCGCGCCGGTCGGCCTGATGTGGGGCAACGACCCCGCCTATACAGGGACCGGCCCGCTCAAGGAGAGCTGGATCAACCCGGCGGTGCACATGCCGCACCTGGGCTTCCAGGGCCGGCTCAACGGCCCGGTGGACAACAAGGCCTCGTCCTGCCTGTCCTGCCACGCGACCGCCGAGCACCCGGGCGGGAACATGATCGCGAGCCCCGCGGGCAACCCGCGCTGGTTCAAGGACATCAAGTCCGGCAAGCCGTTCGACACCGGGCGCGCGGCGCTGGACTATTCGCTGCAGATGTCCGTGGGCCTCGACAACTACGCCGCCGCCCACAAGATCGCCCACGCCTCGCCGGTGGCCAAGCAGGCCCTCCTGAAGAAGCAGTCGCTGCTCGACGCGCGGCCACCCAGGGACGGCGGTCCGACCCACTAGGGCACGGGACCGCCGGGCGGCAGGCTAGGCGGTCGCCGGCTCGGTGAACATCGGACTGGAGCGGAAGATCGCCTGCTCCTCCTCGGTCATGTCGGCCGGCACGTCGGCGAACAGCGGCGTCGATAGATACCGCTCGCCGGTGTCGGGCAGCATGGCCAGGATGTTGGTCCCCTTGGGCGCGGCCTCGGCGATCTGCAGCGCGCCGGCGAAGGTGGCGCCCGAGGTGATGCCGCAGAAGATGCCCTCCTTGGTCGCCAGCTGCTGGCTGAGCCGGATCGCCTCCGGACCGGGGATCGGCAGGATCTGGTCGGCCAGGTGCAGGTCGACCGCATCGCCGGTGAGCTTGGGGATGAAGTCCGGCGTCCAGCCCTGCATGGGGTGGGGCTTCCAGGCCGGGTGGCCGGCGGCGGGCGTGCCGTCCGGATTGCGGGCCTGCGGTTCGCCGGAGCCCAGCAGCGGGGCGTCCTGCGGCTCGCAGACCACGATCTTGGTCTTGGGGCTCTTCTCGCGCAGCACGCGCCCGACCCCCTTCAGGGTGCCGCCGGTGCCGTAGCCGGTCACCCAATAGTCGAGCGGGGCGTCGGCGAAGTCGGCCAGGATCTCCTGCGCCGTGGTCTTGGAGTGGATGTCCGGGTTGGCCTCGTTCTCGAACTGGCGGGTCATGAACCAGCCGTGGGTCTCGGCCAGTTCGATGGTCTTCAGCACCATGCCGGTGGCCCGCAGGGCGGCCGGCGTGAGCACCACCTTGGCGCCCAGGAAGCGCATCAGCCGGCGCCGCTCGATCGAGAAGCTCTCGGCCATGGTGACCACCAGCGGATAGCCCTTGGCCGCGCAGACCATGGCCAGGCCGATGCCGGTGTTGCCGCTGGTGGCCTCGATCACCGTCTGGCCGGGCTTCAGCTGGCCCGACTTCTCCGCCGCCTCGATCACGCCCAGGGCCAGGCGGTCCTTCACCGATCCCAGGGGGTTGAACGCCTCCACCTTGACGTAGAGGTTCACGCCGGCCGGCGCGAGACGGTTGATACGCACGACCGGGGTGTTGCCCACGGTTCCCAGGATACTGTCGTACCTCGCCATGTCGCGGCTCCTTGTTTGCAGCTTGACTGAAGACGGCCCGGTCGGGCGGAGTCAAATTAAGGTCTTTGGGGCGGGGTGAGAGAATGACTCTAGGCGTGATCGGAGCCGGCTTCGGCCGCACGGGGACCATGTCCCTGAAGACCGCGCTCGACGCGCTTGGCGTCGGGCCCTGCTACCACATGGTCGAGGTGTTCAAGAACCCGGCCGCGCCGGGCTGGTGGCTCGACGCCGCCGCGAACCCCGCCAAGACCGACTGGGGCAAGATCTTCGCCGGCTACAACGCCACCGTCGACTGGCCCAACGCCACCTACTATCGAGAGCTCGCCGAGGCCTACCCGGCCGCCAAGGTGATCCTCACCGAGCGCGACCCCGACGACTGGTTCGACTCCACCCAGGCGACGATCTTCATGGACCGCGGCCCGCCGCCGCCGGACGCGATGTTTCCCAAGATGGTCAAGAAGGTGGTCTTCGACCTGTTCGACGGCCGCATCCACGACCGCGAGCACGCCAAGGCGGTGTTCCTGGCGCACAACGCCCGCGTCCGCGAGGTGATCCCGGCCGATCGCCTGCTGGTCTATGAGGTGGCCCAGGGGTGGGGGCCACTGTGCGACTTCCTGGGGCTGCCGGTCCCGGACGGCCCGATGCCGAAGGTCAATTCCCGCGAGGAGTTCGCCGCCATGGTGGCCGGCGGCGGTCCGGGCGGACCGCCCGGCCACTAGCCCCTTTAGCGGCCGCCGCCGCCTTATCTCCTCCTCCGTAGGGGGAGGAGAATAGGAACGCCGGCTCCTGCCCTACCGGCCGCCGCCGCCGGTGATTTCCTTGATCAGGCCCTGCACGGGCGCCTTGCCGCCCGCGCCCCAGACCACCTTCAGGAAGGCCAGAGTGCGGCCGGCCGCGTCCTCGAACTTCCATTCGCAGTCGTCGATGCGGCAGTCCTGGAACACCGGCGGCTCGCCGCCTGAATAGACCAGTCGGCAGTCGCGGAATTCGCACGACGAGAAGGTCTCGCCGTCGAGCACCACGGTTTCGTGGTTGTAGATCGCGCCGTCGGCCATGCCTCAGGCCTGCTCGTCGTCGGCCGGCGGCGGCTCGCCGCTCGCCTTGGCGCGCTCGCGCGCCTCGGCCTTGAGGCGGGCCTTCTCGGCCACCTTGGCCGCTTTCTGCCGCTCGCGCTCCATGCGCTCGAAGGGATAGTTGGGCTTGCGCGCCATGGATTGGGTCTCCGTCGGAAAGGAAGGCGCCGGGCCGGCGAAGGGGCGTCTTACACCGAAAACGCGGCGCGGCGCACCACGCTCGTGGATGCGCCGCGCTTCGGCGTCAGTCGAGCGCAGCGGAATCGCCGCTGGCGCCCGGCTGGATCGCGCCGGTGTCGACGCCGGTGTCTAGGCCACGCCCGGGCTGGTCGCGTCCGAGCTTGGGGCCGACGTCCTTGCCTTCCTGCGGCGGATTCGGGGCCTTGGGGCTGGGATTGGCAGGGGCGGGCCGGGGTGTGCGGTCCATGGCTCAAGTCCTCCTTCGGACATCGAGAACGGAGGCTCCCGCCGGCTTGTTCCGCATGCCGTTCTTCCGGAAAAATGACGGCTCCCCCGCGTGGGGCGGAGGAGCCGTGGACGGCGCCGCCAGGCCGGGGGCTGCCCGCGGAGCCGGTCCCTAGGTGCGGAAAGAGGGACTGGGGGAAGGACATCGCCTCACCGCACTAGCCGAGATTGGCGGTCATCCGCGGCGCCAGTAGGGCCGCTTCGTAACAGCCGCATATCAGACTTGGGCGAAGTCGAGCCTGCCGGACATGTTCGCGGCCTAGCGAAACATGTCCGCGGCTAGGAGTAGCGGGCCTCGCCCTTGGCGACGCCGGCGGCCTCGCCCATCGCCCAGGCCAGGTCCTCGAGATAGGCGTCGGCCACCTGCGCATGGATCGGCGACAGCATCAGGTGCAGGCTCCTGGGCTCGGTGGTCACCCCGCTGAACCAGCCGCGCTCGCGCAGCTTGCCCCACACCGCCACGGCGTCGATGTCGGCGTGGGTGAAGGCGACGATGCCGAGCTGCGGGTCGCCCAGCACCGAGAAGCCGAGCGCCGCGACGCCGGCCTCGATCCGGGCCCGCGCCTCGGTGACCAGGGCCTGCTTGGCGCGGTAACCCTCGACGCCCAGGAAGTTCATCACCGCCCAGGCCGCCGCGATCGCCCCGCCGGGCCGCGTCCCCGCCAAGGTGGGCGTCACCATCCGCCCGCCCGGCCAGTCCTTGAAGTCGAAGACCATGAACCGCTGCAGCGCCGCGGACCGGAAGAAGACGGTCGAGGCGCCCTTGGCGCAGTAGCCGTACTTGTGCAGGTCGGCCGACATCGAGCGCACGCCGGGCAGCTCGAAGTCGAAGGGCGCGATGTCCGTCCCGTTCATCCGCACGAACGGGGCGATATAGCCGCCGACGCAGGCGTCGACGTGAAGCCACAGGTCGCGCTCGATCGCCAGGTCGGAGAGCGCGGCGATCGGATCGATCAGGCCGTAGGGGAAGTTGGGCGCCGAGCCCACGATCATCGCCGTGGCGGCGTCGGCGGCCTCGCCCATCGCCGCCGGGTCGGCGAGATAGCCGGCGAGCGGCGTGCGCCGCACCTCGATCTCCATCATCGCGCAGGCCTTGTCGAAGGCCGGATGCGCGGAGCGCGGCAGGACGATGTTGAGCGGGCCTGCGACCTTCCTTTCCTGGCGCGTGTAATCCCGCGCGGCCTTGATCGCCATGGCGATGGAGTCGGTGCCGCCGGAGGTGACGGTCCCTGCCGCGTCGTCCGGCGCGTGGAGCAGCGAGAGCCCGAAGCCCACGACCTCCTCCTCCATCCGCTTCAGGCTGGGGAAGGCCGCCGGGCCCAGGCCGTTCTCCGACATGAAGAGGGCGTAGGCCTCCTTCTGGACCTGCTCGACCTCCGGGCCGGCGTTGAACACATAGACGGCCGCCTTGCCGTCGCGCCAGCGGACGTCGCCCGACGCCAGGCCGAGCAGCCGGGCCTTGAGGTCCGCCCAGGGGGCGCCGGCCGTCGGCAGCGGCAGTCTCATGGCCGGCGCTCCTTCTCCGCTTCGGGTTCGCCGCAACTCTAGGACCGGACGCCGCCCGCGCCCTATGGCTTTCGGCGATGGCCCTCGCCACGCGGCCGAAGAGCCGGCTTGCTGCGCCTCCGCGGCAGGTCCTAGATGCTCGCGGACAGGCGAAGGCGGGAGCCGGCATGACGGACGTTCCGACGACGAACGCCGGCCGGCGCGCCCTGCTCAGGTCCGCGGGCGCCCTGGCGGCCGCGAGCGGCCTGGGCGGCCTGCCCGCCATCGCCCGCGCCATCGGCATGGCCCCGTCCATCGCCGGCCACCGTCCCGCGCTCGTGCCGACGGCGGCGACGCTGGGCGGCTGGCTGAAGAGGCTGCACGACTTCGGGCCGATCCGCGCCACCGGCACGCCCCAGTGCCGCGCCTTCGAGGAGTTCCTGGCCGCCGAGTTCGCCGCCCTGGGCTGCACGATCGAGCGCGACCGATACCGCCTGTCGAGCTGGGAATGCTCGCTCGACCCGGACTGCGAGATCGCCGTGCGCGAGGACGGGGGCCGGACCCGCAGGCTGGAGGTGGTCTCCTACTATCCCTTCTGCGGCACGACCCGCGGCAGGGGTCCGGTAAGCGGCCGGGTGCTCTACGCCGGCGTCGGCCCGCAGGCCGCCCAGGCGTTCATCGCCGGCGCCGACCCCGCGGCGCTGAAGGACTCCATCGTCGTCATCGACATGCCGATCGGTTTTGGCGGCACGGACCGCATCAAGCTCTATCCGAATGGCCGGTTCGGCGTGGACGACCCCCTGAAGCGCACGGACGCGCCCTCGGCGTCCGGCGCCGGCGGGGCCGGCCTGATGAAGGCGCTGCAGGACCGCTGCAAGGGTTTCGTGCTCTGCTACACCGACGTCTCCAACGACGCTGCGCGCCACAACTGGCTGCCGTTTTCCGAGCCGCACGGGACGGTCCCGGCGCTCTGGGTCGGGGCCGACGCCGGCCCCTATCTGAAGTCGGTCTCCGGCAAGGCCGTGCTCACCCTGCGCTGCGACGCCAAGGTCACGCCCGACGCGCGGGCCGACACCATCGTGGCCACGCTGAAGGGCCAGACCGACGAGGTGGTCATGCTGACCACCCAGACCGACGGTCCCAACGAGTGCAACGAGAACGGCGGCCTGGGCGTCCTGGCCGTCGCCACCTACCTGTCCAGGCTGCCGCTCGCCGAGCGCCGGCGCACCTATGTCTTCAGCCTGCCCACCGGCCACTACGCCTTCGGCGCGGTCGCCGATCCGGTCACCGGGACGGGCCGCCGCGGCGGCACCTTCGGGGTCATCGAGAAGCGCCCCGAGCTGATGAAGCGGGTCGTGGCCCAGCTGGCCATGGAGCAGATGGGCGCCCTGGAGTGGGCCGAGGTCGGCGGCAGATATGTCCCGACCGGCCGCGTCGCGCCGGAGTTCTGGCTGCCCACCAACGACGCGCCCGCGACCCGGCCCGCCGGCGTCGCGACCTCGCCCAACGCCGCGCCGGCCGTCGCCGGTACGGCCCAGACCGCTCAGGCCGCACGGCGCATGCTCGCCGCCGCCTGGTTCGCCGAAGACCCCCGGTTCTCGCGCATCGGCGTGGTGGAGAGCGGCTTCGCGCCGGGCGAAGGCGGCTCCTTGCGCAGCCGCGGCATCCCGGGCGTCGGCCTGATGGGCGCGCCCAGCTTCTTCTTCCGCGCCGATCCCAAAGGCGTTCTGGAGAAGCTCAGCCCCCAGGTGATGCACAACCAGGTCTCCATCTTCACCAAGATGGCGACCCTGATGGACCGGCTGTCGGTCGCCCAGCTGAAGGGCGAGGCGCCGATCGCCGACCAGGACATCTACGGCGCTTAGCGGACCACCCGGCCCCTCACCCGCAGCCGGCTGACCCCGCCGTCGGGGTAGATGTTCAGACGCACGAACTTCACCGGGCCCAGGGCCGCCAGCTCGTCGCGGAAGACATGCTCGGTGTCGGCCTCGAGCTTCATCTCCGGCAGCAGCACCGGCCAGGTTTCCGCCTGGACGGCGATCTCGTCGGGCGATCCGTGCGCTCTGCGCGAGGCCTGGATGGAGCAGCGGTCGGGGTAGTTGCCCTTGAAGTGGGCGGTGTCGACGGTGACCTCTTCGATCCGCCCGAAGGCGCCCAGCTCCAGCACCGCCCAGTCGTGGCCCGGCTCGCGCCGCCGCCGCGTCTCCCACCCGTCGCCCATGTTCACGCCGCGGCCCGGCGCGGTCAGGTTAGCCACCCGGCCATAGTGCTCGTTGTTGGCGATGATCCCGCGTCCGCCGTGGGCGGTGGCCAGCAGGTCGACGGCCTCGTCGGCGCCCAGCTTCGACCAGTCCGGCAGCACCCGGCCCCAGACCCGCAGCCGCGCCACGCCGCCGTCCGGATAGATGTGCAGGCGCACATGGGTCACCGGCTGGGCGTGCTCGATACCGACATAGACGCGGTCGTCGCCGTTCAGCTCGAGCCGCGGCGTCACCGCCGTCCAGGCCTCGTCGCCGGGGATCGCCTCGTCGGAGCGGCAGACCTCCAGCATCGCGCCCGGCGGGTAGTTGCCGGTGAAGTGTGCGGTGTCGATCTCGAAGCCGGCGACCTCGCCCGGGACGCCGAGGCGGATCACGCACCAGTCGTGGCCGGGGACGCGCTTGCGGCGGCTCTCCCAGCCGTCCATCCACTTGCCGTTGTCGTCGTACTTGCCCTCGATCCAGACCGGCGCCTCGGGCGCGATCAGGCGCGCCTTGTCGGCGAAGAAGTCGTCGGTGGCGTAGACCACCTCGGATCCCAGCCGGGGCTGGGCCAGGTCCACGTAGCGGCGGCGCAGGTCGTCGAACACGGCGAGGCTCTCTCAGGTCAGGTCGGCCAGGCGGAAGGCCGCGATGCGGTGGATCTGCGCGATGGCCGCGGCGAATTCGGTCTCCGGATCGTTGGCCAGGCGCGCCTCGAAAGTCTCGAGGATGTCGGCCCGGGTCAGGCCCTTCACCGCCACGATGAAGGGGAACCCGAAACGGGTGTTGTAGGCGCCGTTCAGCCGCCGGAACGCCGCGAACTCATCGGGGGAGCATTGGTCCAGCCCCGCGCCCGACTGCTCCTTCACCGAGGCGGCCGCCATGGTCACACGGCTCGCCAGCTCCGGGTGCGCCCGGATCAGCGCCAGCTTCATCTCCCGCGGCGCGCCGTCGACCTCGGCGCACAGGGCCTCGGCCAGCGCCCTGGGGTCGTCCAGCCGCCCGGCTTCGACCGCCGGCCAGACGCCCTCCGCCACCCAGGGCGAGGCCTCGTAGACTGGCCCGAAGCGGGCGATGAACGCGGCGTGGGAAAGATCGCTAGGCCGCATGGGGATGCCGCTCGCGCCAGTGCCGGGCGATGTCGATGCGCCGGCAGAACCAGACGTCCTGGTGGCCGCGGGCGTATTTCAGGAACCGCTCCAGCCCGGCCATCTTGCCGGGCCGCCCGGCCAGCCGGCAGTGCAGACCCACCGACAGCATCTTGGGCGCCGTCTCGCCCTCGGCGTAGAGCACGTCGAAGGCGTCCTTCAGATAGCCGAAGAAGTCCTCGCCCGTCGCAAACCCGCCGCCGGCGAAACGCATGTCGTTGGCCTCCAGGGTGTAGGGGACGATCAGGTGCGGCTGCTCCGCAACCCGCGTCCAGAAGGGAAGATCGTCGGAGTAGTCGTCGGCGTCATAGAGGAAGCCGCCCGCCTCGGCGACCAGCCGGCGGGTGTTGGGGCTGGTGCGGCCGGTGTACCAGCCCAGGGGCCGCTCCCCGGTCAGCCGCGTGTGGATCTCGATGGCGCGCGCCATGTGCTCGCGCTCCACCGCCTCGGGGACGTCCTGGTAGTTGATCCAGCGCCAGCCGTGGCTGGCGATCTCGTGACCCGCTTGCAGGAAGCCCTCCACCACCGGCGGATTGCGCTCCAGGGCCATGGCCACCCCGAACACCGTCACCGGCACGTCGTAACGGTCGAACAGCCGGAGCAGCCGCCACACCCCGGCGCGGGCGCCGTACTCGTAGATCTGCTCGATGCTCATGTGCCGCGCGCCCACCACCGGGGCCGGGTTGATCAGGTCGGAGAGGAAGCTTTCCGACGCCGCGTCCCCATGCAGGACGCTCATCTCGCCGCCCTCCTCGTAATTCAGGACGAGCTGCACGGCGATTCGCGCCCCGCCCGGCCAGTCGGCCTGCGGGGCCGCGCGGCCATAGCCGGTCAGGTCTCGGGGATAGGCCTCGTCGCTCATGTCCACGGCATAGCAGATTGGCGCGGCCCACAGCCTCGCAAGAAGCCCAAAGAGTTGCAATTCAAGGGGCTTGGACCGACTCTGGGCGGCTGGCGATCCCGGGAGTTACATGAGCGGCCTCACCACCCACATCCTCGACACAGCGAGCGGCAAGCCGGCCGCCGGCGTGGCCGTGCGGGTGCTGCGGGACGGCGCGGTGCTGCGCAGCGCCACGACCAACGCCGACGGCCGCTGCGACCAACCCCTGCTGACCGTCGACGCGCTCGCCGTCGGCGCCTACCGGCTGGAGTTCGACATCGGCGCCTATTATCGCCGCCTGGGCCTCAACCTTCCCGACCCGGCCTTCCTGGAGACCGTCGCCATCGAATTCGGGATCGCCGAGCCCACGGCGCACTACCACGTGCCCCTGCTGGTCAGCCCCTTCGGCTATTCCACCTATCGCGGCAGCTAGGGATGAGCCGGCCGATCCGATTCCTGCTGGATGGCGAGGTCCGCGAACTGTCGGACATCGACCCGACGCTGACCGTCCTCAACCTGCTCCGCTACGACCTGCGCCGCACCGGGACCAAGGAGGGCTGCGCCGAGGGCGACTGCGGCGCCTGCACCGTGGTGCTGGGCGAGCTGGCGGACGGCAAGGTGCGCTTCCGGGCGGTCAACGCCTGCATCCTGTTCGCGCCGATGCTGGACGGCCGCGCCCTCTTCACCGTCGAGAGCCTGAAGCAGCGGGGCGAGCCGCATCCGATCCAGGCGGCCATGGTCGCCAGCCACGCCAGCCAGTGCGGCTTCTGCACACCGGGGTTCGTGATGAGCCTCTACGCCCACCAGAGAGAAGGCGCGGCCACCGACAGCGCAACGCTGAAGGACGCTCTGGCCGGCAACCTCTGTCGCTGCACCGGCTACGGCCCGATCCTGGCGGCGGCCCAGGCCATGGGCGCCGATCCGCAAGGCTCCGAGATCGCCGCCCTCGCCGTGGCGCTGAAAGCGATCCAGCCGACGGAGGACCTCGTCATCGAGCACAAGGGCCGCCGGTTCCTGGCGCCGCGCAGCCTCGATCGGTTCGCCGACGCCCTGGCCACACATCCCGACGCTGTCATTGTCGCCGGGGCGACGGACGTCGGCCTGTGGGTCACCAAGCAGCGCCGCGAGCTCCCCGTGCTGATCTCCATCAACGAGGTCGCCCAACTCGCCCGCATGGAAGACCAGTGGGCCTACGTCTGGATTCCGGCGACGGTTCGGTATGTCGACGCGCAGGGCGTGTTCGATCAGTATCTTCCAGAGATCGGACGGATGCTCCGGCGCCTGGGCGGACTGCAGGTCCGCAACGCCGGCACCGTGTGCGGCAACATCGCCAACGGGTCCCCCATTGGCGACATGCCTCCGGCCTTGATCGCCGCGGGCGCGATGCTCGAACTCCGCCGGGGAGCCGAGGTGCGGACCCTGCCCCTGGAAGACTATTTCCTGGACTATGGGAAACAGGACCGCCGGCCGGGCGAGTTCGTGCAGGCCGTGCTCGTCCCGAAGCTTCCGGCCAGCCGCATCTTCCGCATCTACAAGCTCTCCAAGCGCTTCGACCAGGACATCTCCGCGGTCTGCGCGGGCATCTCGATCGGCGTCGAGGCCGGCCGGGTCACCGACGCCCGCATCGCCTTCGGCGGCATGGCCGCGACGCCGAAGCGTGCGACGGCGGCGGAGGCCGCGCTCACCGGCCAACCCTGGACGGAAGCCACCGTCCGCGCCGCCGCCGAGGCCCTGGCCCGCGACTTCCAGCCCATCGACGACATGCGCGCCTCGGCCGCCTACCGGCTCAAGGCCGCTCAGAACCTGCTGATCCGGGCCTGGCTGGAGAGCCAGCCCGCCGCGCCGGTCCGCGTCCTCGACGCCCAGGCGGTGGCCCATGGCTGACGCCGGCGACGCCCTTCGCACCCTGCAGGCGGTGCACAGCGCCATCGCCCACGACAGCGCCGCCAAGCACGTCTCCGGCGAGGCGCTCTACATCGACGACCTGCCCGAGCCCGCCGGCCTCCTGCACCTGCACGTGGGCCAGAGCACGCGCGCCCACGCCCGCGTCGTCCGCCTCGATCTCTCCGCCGTCCGCGCCGCGCCGGGGGTGGTCTGCGTGCTGACGTCGGCCGACGTACCCGGCCGCAACGAGATCGGCCCGGTGATGAACGACGAGCCCCTGCTGCCGGAGGGGATCGTCCGCTTCGTGGGCCAGCCGCTGTTCGCCGTGGCCGCGGAGAGCCTGCCCAAGGCCCGGGCCGCCGCGGCGCTGGCGGTGGTCGAGTACGAGGACCTGCCGCCGCTCCTGACCATCGAGGCCGCTCGCGCCGCCAATTCGCTGATCGAGGAAAGCCAGGTCATGCGCCTGGGCGACGCCCGCGCCGCCATCGCCGCCGCGCCGCACAGGCTTTCCGGGACGCTCGCCATCGGCGGCCAGGACCATTTCTACCTGGAGGGCCAGGTGGCGCTGGTGCTGCCGGGCGAGGACGGCGACCTGCACGTCTGGTCCTCGACCCAGAACCCCACCGAGACCCAGCACCTGATCGCCCGGTGCCTGGGCCTGCGCGACCACGCCGTCACCGTCGAGGTGCGCCGGATGGGCGGCGGCTTCGGCGGCAAGGAGACCCAGTCGATCCACTATGCGGCGCTCGCCGCGCTCGCGGTCCACAAGACCGGCCGTCCGGCCAAGGTCCGCCTCGACCGCGACGACGACATGGTGATGACCGGCAAGCGCCACGCCTTCGTCACCGACTGGCAGGTGGGCTTCGACGGCGATGGAATGTTATGTGGGGTGGCGTTCGACCTCGCCTCGCGCTGCGGCCACTCCGCCGACCTCTCCATCGCCATCAACGACCGCGCGATGTTCCATTCGGACAACGCCTATGCCCTGCAGGCCGCCGAGATCGTCAGCCATCGCCTGCGCACCAACACGGTCTCCGACACCGCCTTCCGCGGCTTCGGCGGCCCGCAGGGGATGATGGGGATCGAGCGGGCCATGGACGCCATCGCCTGGCGCCTGGGCAAGGACCCGCTGGATGTGCGGCTCGCCAACCTCTACGGCGTCGCGGGCGAGGCGACGCCCTACGGCCAGACGGTCACCGACGCGGTCGCCCACCCGATCATGACCGAGCTGGAGCGCGCCTGCGGCTACCGCGCCCGCCGCGAGGCGATCGGCCGGTGGAACGCGGCCAACCCGGTCCTCAAGCGCGGCCTGGCGCTGACCCCGGTGAAGTTCGGCATCTCCTTCACCGCCAACCACCTGAACCAGGCCGGCGCGCTGGTGCACGTCTACACCGACGGCTCGATCCATCTGAACCACGGCGGGACCGAGATGGGCCAGGGCCTGAACATCAAGGTCGCCCAGGTGGTCGCCCACGAGTTCCAGGTCCCGCTGGAGGCCGTGAAGATCAGCGCCACGCGCACCGACAAGGTGCCCAACACCTCGGCCACCGCCGCCTCCTCCGGCAGCGACCTCAACGGCATGGCCGCGCAAGCCGCCTGCGAGACGATCAAGGCGCGGCTGGCGGCCTTCGCCGCGAAGACCTTCGACTGCGCGCCCGAGGCGGTGGTCTTCGGCCCCGACGGCGTCCAGGCCGGCGACACGAAGCTCAGCTTCACCGAGCTGGTCCGTCGCGCCTATTTCGAGCGCGTCTCGCTGTCGGCCACCGGCTACTACCGCACGCCGGAGATCCACTACGACCGCGCCACGCACCAGGGCCGGCCGTTCTACTATTTTGCCTATGGCGCGGCCTGTTCCGAGGTGGTCGTCGACACCCTCACCGGCGAGAACAAGGTGACCCGCGTCGACATCCTGCACGACTGCGGCCGGTCCCTGAACCCGGCGGTGGACTCCGGCCAGATCGAGGGCGGCTTCATCCAGGGCATGGGCTGGCTCACCACCGAGGAGCTGGTGTTCGACGCGCGCGGCGCGCTCCGCACCCACGCCCCCTCGACCTACAAGATCCCTACCGCCGGCGACCGGCCCGAGGTCTTCAACCTGGCGATCTGGGACCGCGGCGAGAACCGCGAGGCGACCATCCACAGGTCCAAGGCCGTCGGCGAGCCGCCGCTGATGCTGGCGATCTCGGTGTTCTCGGCGCTCACCGACGCCGTCGCCAGCGTCGCCGACCACCGGGTCCTGCCGACCCTCGACGCCCCGGCGACGCCCGAGCGCATCCTGGCCGCCGTCGAGGACGTGCAGCGGAGGGCCGCCGATGTCTGAGTGGATCGGCCAGGCCCTGGCGGCGGTGCGGCGCGGCGAGCGGCTGGCCATGGCCAGCGTGGTGGGCGCCCAAGGGTCGACGCCGCGCGAGATCGGGGCGCGCATGCTGGTCTGGCCCGACCGCTTCACCGGCACCATCGGCGGCGGCTCGCTGGAGCGCCAGGCGCTGGACCAGGCGCGCAAGCTGCTCGCCCAGACGGCGCGGCGCCACGCCCTGCAGGACTATCCGCTGGGCCCGCTGCTCGGCCAGTGCTGCGGCGGCCATGTGCGCCTGCTGGTCGAGGTGGTCGACGCCGACAGCGCCGGCTGGCTGGCGCAGGCCGAGGCCCAGCGCGCACCCTACCGTCTGCAGGCCGAGCTCGACGGCGAGGGCGTCCAGCGGTCGGTCGCGCCGGCGTCCGCCGACGCCCCGGCGGACGGGCCGCGCATCCCGATCCCGCAGGTCCGGCGCCTGTCGGAGCTGATGCAACCGGCCAGGCCCAAGCTGGTGATCTTCGGCGCCGGCCACATCGGCCAGGCGGTGGCGCGGGCCTTCGCGCCCCTGCCCTTCGACCTGGAGTGGCTGGCCAGCCGCGAGGACCTGCGCCCCGAGGCCGGCGGGACCCATGCCGAGATCCTCAGCGAAGACGAGCTCGAGGCCTGCATCGAGGCCGCGCCGGCCGGCTGCCTCTTCGCCATCTTCACCCACAGCCACGACCTGGACTACCGCCTGACCCGCGCCGCCCTGGCGAAGGGCGACTTCGGCTACCTCGGCCTGATCGGCTCGCGCACCAAGCGCGCCCGTTTCGAGAGCCGGCTGAAGGCCGACGGGGTCACCGACGCCCAGCTCGCCCGCCTGACCTGCCCCATCGGCCTGCAGAGCCTGAAGAGCAAGGACCCGGCGGTGATCGCGGTAGGACTGGCCGCGGAGCTGCTGCAGCTGACGGAGGACCGCGGGGCGTGACCTTCGACTGGGGGGCCTGGGCCAATCTGGCGATCCGCTGGCTGCATCTCGTGGCCGGCATCGCCTGGATCGGCTCGTCGTTCTACTTCATGTGGCTGGACAGCCATCTGAAGGCGCCGGCCGAACGGCGTGAAGGGGTCGCGGGCGAGCTGTGGAGCGTCCACTCCGGCGGCTTCTATCACCAGATGAAGTTCATGGTGGCCCCGGCCGGCATGCCGGACGAGCTGCACTGGTTCAAGTGGGAGGCCTACACCACCTGGATCTCCGGCTTCCTGCTGCTGGCGCTGATCTTCTACGTGGGCGCCGACGTGAACCTGATCGACGCCCATCGGCTGGCGCTCGGCCGCTGGCAGGCGATCGGCATCGGCCTGGCGACCCTCGTCGCGGGCTGGGTGGTCTACGACGGCCTCTGCCGTTCGCCGCTGGGCCAGAACCTGCGGGCGTTCGGGATCGTCTGGTTCCTGGTCCTGACCGCGGCCGCCTGGGGCCTGACCCGCGTCTTCTCCGACCTCGGCGCGGTGATGCACCTGGGCGCGATCATCGGCACGGTGATGGCCGCCAACGTCTTCCTGGTGATCATCCCCAACCAGAAGAAGGTCGTGGCCCAGGTGCTGGCGGGCCAGGCGCCCGATCCCCGCCTCGGCAAGCAGGCCAAGCAGCGCAGCGTCCACAACAACTATATGACGCTGCCGGTGCTCTTCGTGATGATCTCGAACCACTATCCGATGATCGTCTCGGCGCCCCTGAACTGGCTGTGGCTTGCGGGCCTGGGGATCGTCGGCTGGACCATCCGCCACTTCTTCAACCTCAAGAACGCCGGCCAGCTGCGCCTCGACGTCCTGGCGCTGGGCGCGCTGGCCTTCGTCACCGTCGCGGTGCTGAACGAGACCGCCAGGCCGCCGGCGCCCGCCGAGGTCCCGGTCCCGCCGTTCGCGCAGGTCCGCGCCCTGGTCGATCGCCACTGCGCCATGTGCCACGCCGCGACGCCCACCCACAAAGGCGTCCCCGCCCCGCCCAACGGCGTCATCCTCGACACCGACGAAGGCCTGACGAAGAACGCCGCCAAGGTCTACGAGCGCGCGGTCGCGACCCATTCCATGCCGCTCAACAACGAGACCCAGATGACCGACGCCGAGCGCGCCAGCCTGGGCGCCTGGATCAAGGCCGGCGCGAAGGTGGGCCCGTGACCCTTATCTTCATTCCGCTCATCCCCGCGAAGGCGGGGACCCACGCCCAGTCCGCAGCTGGCTCGTGGCCGGGGGTCGCGGCCACCGGCCCCATGGGTCCCCGCCTTCGCGGGGATGAGCGGGGGATGGCGTATGCGTAGCCTCGTCCCCGAGCCCCTCACCGCCGAGGCGTTCGCCCCCTTCGGCGAGGTGATCGAGGCCTCGTCACGGGCCGAACGGATCGCGATCAACTATGGCTACACGACCCGCTTCAACGACCTGGCGCGGATCGACGTGGCGGACGAGGGCGGCCATGCCATCGTTAGCCTGTTCCGCGCCCGGCCGCTCGATCCGCCGCTGCTGAAGGTGTTCGAGCGCCATCCGCTGGGCAGCCAGAGCTTCACGCCGCTGCAGGGCCGGCCGTTCCTGGCGGCGGTCGCCCCGGCCGGCGACTTCGATCCGGCCGCCGTCCGCGTGTTCCGCGCCGGACCGCACCAGGGCGTGAACTACGCCAAGGGCGTCTGGCACCACTTCCTGCTGCCGCTGGAGGCCGAGAGCGACTTCCTGGTCATCGACCGCGCCGGGCCCGGCGAGAACCTGGACGAGATCGAGCTCGCGCCCGAGGCGCAGGTCCTCGTCGACCTCTCCGGGGAGGCCCGAGGATGACCGCGCCGGCCTGGTTCCTGTTCGCCCTGACCGTCATGCTCGACGTGTTCGGCCAGACCGCCTTCAAGCTCGGCCTCGACCGGATCGACGAGGGCGTGGCCGGGCGCGCCTTCTGGCGCGGCGTCGCGGCCAGTCCATGGATCGTGGCGGGCTTCCTGGGCTACTGCGTCGAGGCGGTTTCGTGGATGTACGTCCTGGGCCACGCGCCGCTCTCCATCGTCGGCCCCATGGCGGCGCTTTCCTATGTGGGCGCCGTCCTGACTGGGCGGCTGTTCCTGGGCGAGCGGCCGCGGGCGCGGCGCTGGATCGGCGCGGGCCTGGTCACCCTGGGCGCGGGCCTGGTGGGGGCGAGCCTTGGTTGAGGCGCCGTCCCAGGCCCCGACGCCGGCCACGCGTTCGCTCGCCGCGGCGATCTTCGGCTGGCTGCTGTTCATCGGCGTCGAGACCGCCACCCAGATCGCCTTCAAGTACGCCGGCGCGACGCTCGACGAACGCTCGGGGCTGCTCCACCTCGTCGCCCAGGCGCTCTCCACCCCGGTCGTGCTGCTGGGGTTCGCGCTCTACTTCTGCGGCTTCCTGGTCTGGCTGACCATCCTCAAGGACATCGACCTCGGCCGCGCCTTCCCGATGACCGCGGTGATCTATGTGAGCACGCTCACCGCCGCGGTGCTGCTGTTCCACGAACACCTCAATCCCACACGCATCGCCGGCGTGGTGGTGATCGCCCTGGGCGTCGCCCTGGTCGCGTCGGACACCCGATCGCCCCGCGCCGCCGCGGATTGATGCCGCCGCGGCTGCGGTCCTATTGTCGCCAGAACGTCTTCCCTAGGATGATCCAAGGACGATCCCCGTGAGCCGCTTGCTCGCACCCTTCCGCCGACTCTTCCGGAGCAGCGCCTGGGACGCGGTCCCGGCCGCCCTGGCGGTGGTCCAGCTCGGCCTGGCGATGGCGCTGTTCGCCGCCTGGCCCGGTCTCTCCTGGGCCGCGCGGATCGGCTGGCTGGCGCTCTACGCCTTCAGCGTCGGCTGGAACCTCAATTCCGTCGCGCACAACTTCATCCACAACCCGTTCTTCCGGTCCGACCGGCTGAACCGCCTGACGAGCCTGGTCATCACGCTGGCCCTGCTCTCGCCGCAGACCATGTACCGCTACGTCCACCTGAGGCATCACGCCGGCAACGCCGATCGGCCGGGGCCGGACGGCGCCACCATCGACCCCCTGTCGATCTACCAGCACGGCCATGACGGCAAGCCGGAGCCGATGCTGCCCTACGTCTTCCTGGAATTCTTCCGCGGCGACTCGCCCTTCGAGCTGGCCCGCAAGATCGGCGCGAAGCGGCCGCGCGAGGCGCGCGCCGCGCGCTTCGAGTTCTGGGCGGTGATCGTGGTCTATGGCGCGCTCCTGGCCGCCGGACCGTTCACCGGCCGCCTGGCCTTCACGCCGCTGATGGTGCTGGCCGGCTACCTCGGCCAGTGCGTGTCCAACCTGAACGGCTATTACGAGCACCTGGGCGGCGATCCCGACCGGCCGATCGCCTGGGGGGTCTCCACCTATGGCCGGCTCTACAACTGGGTCTTCCTCTACAACGGCTATCATGCCGAGCATCACTATCGGCCCAAGGTCCACTGGACGAAGATGACCGACCTGCACCGCCAGATCGCCGAGGACCAGCGCCGCGAGGGCGTGGCGGTGATCGGCTGGCCGCACTTCCTGGGGTTCCTGGAACCCGCCAACCGCCGCGTCCCAACCGCGCGGCGGCCGAGGGCCGCGGCATGAGCGCGACCGCCCAAGACGCCCGCAAACGCGCGCGGCCCCGCGCCCACGCCGGCCTGTTCCGCTATTCGGCCTGGGACGCGATCCCGGCGGCCCTGGTCTTCATCCACCTGGGCCTGCTGCTGGCCTTCTTCCTGGCATGGGGCGGCCTGACCTGGCCCGAGCGGCTGGCCGGCGCCGTGGCCTATGGCCTCGCCATCGGCTGGAGCCTGGACTCGGTCAGCCACAACTTCATCCACAACCCGTTCTTCGCCTGGGAGCCCTTGAACCGGCTGACCAGCCTGGCGCTGACCTTGGCGCTGGGCACGCCCCAGACGATGTACAAGTACGTCCACATGCGCCATCACGCCGGCAACTCCGACCGGATCGGCGCGGACGGCAGGACCGTCGATCCGATCTCGCTCTACCAGTACGGCCACGACGGCAAGGTCGAGCCCGCGGCCTCCTACGTCCTGCGCCAGTTCTGGCGCGACGACGGGCCGTTCACTGTGGCCCGCGCGATCCGCGCCCGGCGGCCGAAGGAGGCGCGCCAGGCGCTGCAGGAGTTCTGGGCCATCGTCGGGGTCTATGGCGGGCTGCTGGTCCTGAACTGGCGGTTCGTGCTGGTGCTGGCGCCCTTCTACTACCTGGGCCACTGCCTCTCGTTCCTGATCGCCTGGTACGAACACGCCGGCGCCGATCCCGACCAGCCGATCGCCACCGGGGTCTCGACCTACGAGCCGGTCTACAACTGGGCCTTCCTCAACAACGGCTTCCACGCCGAGCACCACCACCGGCCGAAGGTGCACTGGACGCGGATGCGGGCGCTGCGCGAGGAGACCCGCGCCGACCAGCAGGCCGCCGGCGTGCGCACCCTGCGCTACGCCCACTTCCTGGGCTTCCTCGATCGCCGCGCGCCGCCGGTGCCCACCGCGCGACCGCCGCGGTCCTAGCCCGCCGCGAAGGCCATCGAGACATTCAGGCCGCCGAAGGCGAAGGCGTTGAGCAGGGCATGGCGCGCGGTGATGGGCCGCGCCTCGCCGGTCACCAAGTCGACGTCGCAGGCCGGGTCGGGCCCCAGGAAGTTCAGCACCGGCGGCGCAAGGCCCTCCCGCAGGGCCTGCAGCGCGATCACCGTCTGCAGGGCCGCCGAACCGCCGATCAGGTGGCCGTGGGCGCTCTTGGTGGCGATCGTCGGACGCCGCGCCGCCGAGCCCTCGAAGGCGAGGTTGAGCGCCGCGGCCTCGTTCTGGTCGTTCAGCGGCGTGCCGGTGCCGTGCGCACTGACCAGCACCTCCTCCTGTGCGAACAGGTCGCCGGCCGCGCAGGCCTGGCGGATCGCCGCGGCCGTGCCCTCCAGCGAAGGCTGGGTGATGTGGAAGGCGTCCGAGGTCATGCCGGCGCCCAGGTATTCGCCGAGGATCGGCGCGCCGCGGGCGCGGGCCCGGTCCAGGTCCTCCAGGATCAGCACCGCTCCGCCTTCGCCCATCACCATGCCGTCGCGGCCTTGCGAGAACGGCCGGCAGGTGGTCTCGGCCAGCGCCTGGATCGCCTGCCAGCCGGCCATGCTGCCGGGCGTGGCGATCGCCTCCGAGCCGCCGACGATGGCGATGTCGGCGAGGCCGGCCTGGATCAGGCCCGCGCCCTGCACGATGGCGTGGGCCGAGGAGGCGCAGGCCGACGAGGTGGCGAACACCGGGCCATGGACGCCGAACTGCATGGCCACCGCGCTGACCCCGCCGGAGACCATCACCTTGGGCACCATGGCCGGATGCATGCGCGGCGACTTCATGCCGAAGAAGCGCTCGTAGCCCTTCTCGAGCGTCTCCTGCCCGCCCTGGCCGTGGCCCAGCACGATGGCGGTCCGTTCGCTGAGCGCCGCGTCGCCGACCAGGCCCGCCTGGTCCAGCGCCTCGAAAGCCGCGCAGAGCCCCATCAGCGCGAAGCGGTCGAGGCTGGCCGACACCTTGCGCCCCATCCGCGCCTCCAGGGGCGCCTGGAACCCGTCGGCCGCCAGCGCGGCCGGCAGGGTGACGGGTCCTGGTCCATGCTGGCCGCCGTCGAAGACGTGGGGTGCGATGCCGCCGCGGCCCGCACGCGCCGCCGCCCAGGTGTCCGCCGCGTTGGCGCCCAGGCCGGAGACCGCGCCGACGCCGGTGACCGCGATGCGCCGCCGGCTGCTCACGACTTCTCCGGCTGGGCGTTGATCCGCTCCATGAGGAAGTCGACCATCTCGCCCAGGGTCTGCATCTTTGGCATGTCCGCTTCCTCGATGACCACGCCGTAGCGCTCCTCCAGCTCGAACAGCAGGGTGATGACGTCCAGGGACGAGATCGCCAGGTCGCCCAGGGTCGCCTCGCGGGTCAGCTTCTCGCGGTCGATGATCGCCTCCTGGGCGATCAGGTCGAGCAGTTGCGGTTCGGTGATGGTCATGTCGCGGGTCCCGGGGCCGTACGGGCCCAATGGTAGGTGAGGCCAAGTGAGGCGGTGTAGATATCGCGCCGGCTGAACACCGGATTGGGGCGAACTTCGCCCATCATTCTGTCGGCCGAAGCCGCCAGCACCAGGCGCACGTTGTGGCCCAGTTCGCGCGCCGCGCCCACCTGGGCGCCGGCGGTCAGGAAATCGCCTGCGAGGAAACGCGGCGGGCCCGCCTGCGGCGAGCCGTGCGGGCGCAGGCCGAAGTACTCCTCGGCGTAGTTCCCGTCGGCCCAGCCGAGCCGCAGCTGGCCGCCCACCAGCAGCTTGGGCGCCACCTGGCCGCCCGTGTCGAAGGACAGGTCCCCCGACCAGCCTCGGTAGCCGTTCAGCGCCCGGCGCAGGCGCGCCTCGACGATCCCGACGGGCGTCCGCGCCGCGACGAAGCCGCCCGCCTCCACCGCGCCTTGCGTGTGGAAGGCGCCCGCCGGCAGGTCGTCGTCGAAGGCCTGCCGGTACTCGACGATGGGGCCGAGCGCGAAAGGGCCGGCGCGCACCGCGGCCCACTTGGCGCCGTCGTCGAAGCTGAGGCTCAAGGTCTCGCCGTACTTCGCCTCGACCACCGGGACGGCGTCGGCCACCTGCCGCGCCGAGCCCAGGTGCGCGGGCCGCGTGCGGGCGACCGCGCCCACGTCCACCGTCCAGTCGGCGCTCTGGGCGAAGGCCGGGCCGGCGACGGCGAGGGACGCCAGCGCGGCGGCGGCGAGCGGCCTCATGCGGCGCCCCGCACCGGGACGGGATCGTTGGCCAGGAACGGCGCGGCGATCCGCAGGGCCTGGTTCACCAGCGGCCGGCGGTGACGGAACAGCATCTCGGCGCCCACGAGCCGGCTGCCCAGCCGAAGCTTGGCGGCGTAGCCCGCCTGGCCGCTGCGATAGTGCGCAAGACCGCGTTCCAGGCACAGGCCGACATTGGTGAACCAGCTCAGGAAGTAGAGGTCGTGCGCCGGCCCGCGTTCGGTCTCCATGCAGAAGAACTTGTCGAGCAGGGTCTCGCCGTCCTGCAGCAGCAGGTTGAAGCCGATCAGCTCATCGCCCAGGAAGTAGCAGGGGCAGAGCGCCCGATCGCCCATCCGCGCCAGCACGCCGGTGAAATAGGCCGCCGTCAGCTCTTCGAACTGCAGGTCGGACCGGGCGCGGGTCTGGCGGTAGAGGTCGAGGACGCGGTCCTCCAGGCCGGCGAGATCGTGGCGCACCTCCATGCGGATCCGCCCGGCGCGGCGCAGCTTGCGGCGCATGTCCTTGCGGGTCGGGCGGCTGAGGCGCGCCAGGTATCCGTCGAGGTCCGTGAAATCGATGGAGAGGTCCGCGGCCGGCATGCCCGGCGTCGGCTGGTACCCCCGTCCGCGCGCGGCGGCGGCCAGGTCGGCGTCGTCCGACGGCGCGTCCTTCATGGCCAGCAGCCAGCAGCCCTCGGCCGCCGCCTCCGCCTCGAAGGCCTCCAGCAGCCGGGCGATCAGCTCCGCGCGGCGCGGCGCGCCCGGCGCGACCACCAGGCCGACGGTCTCGGTGCAGGGCGAGCCCAGCGAGGCCAGGCTGAGCGTGAAGGCCCTGGGCGCCAGGCGCCGGGTCGCCGCCACCAGCCGCCGGCCGGCCTCGGTCAGGGTGGTGTCGAGCGAATAGTCGGTGAAGAACCCAGGCGCGGCGGCCAGCGGCCGCCCGTCCTCGGCGATCAGCACATAGCGCCAGCGGAAGCCCGCCAGGCCCGCGGCCTCCACGGCGGCCAGGTAGTCGAACCCCTCCAGCCGGCCGGGCGCGCAGGCCTCCCACGCCTCGCGGCCGATCCCGTGGATCGAGCTGGCGACCCGCGCCTCAAGCATCGACGACGGCCGCCGCCGGCTCGACCGGCCGCGCCGGGGCGGCGGGCGGCGCGCCGAAATAGTCGGCGGTCAGGTCCGCCACCAGGTCCCGCTGCTTGTCCACGTGGACCATGTGGTAGCAGTCGTCGAGCAGGTGCACCGACGTCGGCCCGCCCAGCGCCCGCTGCAGCCGGTAGGCGTTGCGCGGGTCGCTCATGTCGTCTTCGCAGGCGTGGATGATCAGGGTCGGCGCGCGCACGTCGCGGCCCACGCGGTCCACGTGCTCGCAAAGATCGTGCATCTCCCACATGGCCCCGAACGGCAGGCGGTCGAGCGCGCCGACGATCACCGCGCCCTGCGCCGCAGCCGTCCCGTCGCGCAGCCGTTCGTCCTTGAGGCCGTAGGGATAGGGCTCGGCGAAGCTGATCTGGCGCACCAGCGGCAGGCGCGCGAAGGGCTGCACGAAGGGGGTCACGGCGCTGTACCAGCGCTTCATGTTCCAGCCGTCGTAGCGGTAGGTCATGGAATAGACCGCCGTCCCGGCCACCGCCGGCTCCTCGGCCGCCAGGGCGACGCCCAGCGCCCCGCCGACACAGATGCCGGCGATGTAGACCTCGTCATGGTCGGCCCGCAGGCGCTGGAACTCGGCGCGCACGGTGCCCAGCCAGTCGCGCCAGCCGGTGCGCAGCAGGCTGGCCTCGTCGAAGCCGTGCCCGGCCAGCATCGGCGCGGCCACCGAGAACCCGCGCCGGTGCAGCCGCTTGGCCAGCACCTTCATTTCGCCGGGCGCGCCGGTCATCCCGTGCACCAGCAGCACCGCCTTGCCGAGCGGGCCCTTCAGCCGGAAGCTGAGGTCGCGCGGCGCGTCGAGCCTCGCCCCCTTCATGCGGCGAACTCCGCGAACAGGCTGAGCAGCCGCAGGTTCGCCGCCTCGTTGAGCGCGCTGGCCGCCCCGGGCTCCGGCCGCGACCAGGGCTGGTCGAGCAGCGCCTCGCCCTGCTTCAGCACCCGGGCCACCGGCCCGTCGCCATAGACCGGCGCCGACCAGTCGCCGACCACGTCGGCCCCGACCACGCGGCGGCCGGCCGCCGCGGCCCGCACGGCGGCGACCAGGAAGTCGATGCTGGCCTGGCCCTGGTCCCAGTTGGTGATCGCGCCGTCCGCCGCGAGCACATCCTTGTCGATGGTGACGTAGAGCGCCCGCGTCGGGATCTCCCGGGCCAGCCGGGCGACGAAGGCCGCCTCGCCCAAGGCCTCGATGGTGGGCCAGCTTCGACCCTCGAGCGCCACCTCGCCGCCGCCGTCGGGCGCGCGCCAGGCATAGAGGTCGAGGCGGCCCTCGCCGATCAGCGCCAGGTCGCCGCGCCGTGCGCCCTTGCGCCCGATGTCCGGGCTGCAGACCCCGATGGTGATCACCTTGGCGACCCCCGGCAGCCGCGCGGCCTCGCCGACCCAGGCGCCGCAGTGGCGTCCCCGCGCGTGCCGCACCCAGTCGGGGTGGTTGTCGAAGTGCAGGACCGTGAGCGGCTCGGCCGCCGCGGCCGCGGCGCGTTCGATCAGGAGCGGCGTCACATGATGGAAGTCGCCCGAGCCTGCGAACACCACCACGCCCTCGCCGGCCGGCGCGGCGATCTCGTCCAGCCGCCGGCGCAGCGCCGCCAGGGTCGCGGCGCTCGTCCAGAGCCGCAGCGCCGGGCCCAGGTCGCGCGCCGGCAGGACCTGGCCGCCGTCCTCGCGGACCATGCAGGTCAGCATCCCCTGTCGCTCCAGGGCGTCGTCAAGCTGCAGGATCACCGGCCTCACGAGGATCAGCCGCGCGCGCAGCGGGCCAGGAGTTGGTCCAGCAGCGCCAGCGCCAGGTCGATCTCGCCCGTCGTGATGTCCAGCGAGGGGGCGAGCGTGATGACGTTCTTGTAGTAGCCGCCGACGTTGAGGATCAGGCCCATCTTCTGGCCGTCGACCTCCAGGTCGCCCTTCAGGCCCTCGGCGACCATGCGGTCCAGGAGCGGCTTGTTGGGCGTGAAGCCGTCGGCCTCGCAAAGCTCGCAGCGCAGCGCCAGGCCCAGGCCGTCGACGTCGCCGATCTGCGGCCAGCGGGTCTGCAGCTCCTTCAGCCCCTCCAGGAAATAGGCGCCTTTTTCCGGGACCGTGCGCTCGTAGTCGCCTTCCGAGGCCATGCGCAGGGTCTCCAGCGCCACCGCGGTGCCCATCGGGTTGGCGTTGAACGTCGAGTGCGTCGAGCCGGGCGGGAAGACCGTCGGGTTGATCAGTTCGTCCCGCGCCCAGACGCCGGCCAGGGGGTTGAGCCCGTTGGTCACCGCCTTGCCGAAGATCAGGACGTCCGGCTTCACCCCGAAGTGCTCGATCGACCACAGCTTGCCGGTCCGATAGACGCCCATCTGCACCTCGTCGACGACCAGCAGGACGCCGTGCTCGTCGAGCACCTTCTTCAGGCCGACGAAGAAGTTCTTCGGCGGGATCACATAGCCGCCGGTGCCCTGGATCGGCTCGGCGTAGAAGGCGGCGTACTCGGCCTCCCTGGCCTTCAGGTCGTAGACCCCATGGAATTCGCTCTCGAACAGCCGGGCGAAGTCGCGCACGCACTGCTCGCCGTACTCCTCCTTGCTCATCCCCTTGGGACCGCGGAAGGCGTAGGGGAACTCCACGAAATGGGCGCGGTCGCCGAAGTGGCCGAACCGCCGGCGGTAGCGAAAGGACGAAGTGATCGCCGACGCGCCCAGGGTGCGGCCGTGGTAGCCGCCCTGGAAGGCGAACATCAGGCTCTTGCCCTCGCAGGCGTTGCGCACGACCTTCAGGCTGTCCTCGACCGCCTGGGCGCCGCCGACGTTGAAATGCACCCGGCCCCGGGTCCCGAACTTCGCCTCGGCGTCGCGGGCGATCAGGGCGGCGAGCTCGACCTTCTCGCGGTGCAGGTGCTGCGAGGCCACCTGCGGCAGGCGGTCGAGCTGGCGGTGGGCGGCGGCGTTCAGGCGCACGTTGCGATAGCCGAAGTTGACCGTCGAGTACCACATCTGCAGGTCGAGGAAGGCGCGCCCCTCGGCGTCGTACATGTAGGAGCCTTCGCAGGCCTCGAAGAATTTCGGCTGCTCCAGGTAGTGGACCGTGTCCCCCCACGAACAGTATTGCGCATCGAGGCTGCGAAGCTCGGCTTCGCTCAACGGAGGGGCGGGCGCGTCGTACATGAACGGGGACTCCGGACGGTTCAGAGGGTTGCGACGCAGGCGGGCGCGGTTGGGGGGGCGGCGATCAGCGCGCTCAGCGCGCGCCTGACGTCGTGCAGGGTCTCGAACGGCCGGTAGGGCGTTCCGGCCGCTCGGGCGTGGGCCGCGAGCGCGCCCTTGGCGAAGAGGATGTCGGCGCGGGCGGAGACGCAGAAGTCCGAGCGCCCGTCGCCCACGAAGACCACGGTCTCATCGGCCGCCGCCTCGGCGACCGCCGCGCACTTGCAGACGCCCGCCCCGCTCGCGCAGTCGGCGGGCCTGGGCGGATGCTCAAGGCGCTGTGCGCCCGGCGCGCCGGCCAGGCGGTTGGCCACCACCTGCAGGCGCTGCAGGCCGTGGCGCTCCAGGATCCTGGCGATGAAATAGTCGACGCCGTCGCTGACCAGGCTCAGCGCCAGGCCGCGGGCCTCGCTCCAGGCGACGAGGGCCGCGAAGCCCGGGTCCAGCTCCACGCGCTCCAGCACCGCATCGAGGTCGGCGGCGCCGCCGCCGATCAGCGCCACCTGGCCCGCCATGCAGGCCGCGCCGGACAGCCGGCCGCGCTCCCATTCGGCCTGCAGCTCACGCCATCGCGGATCGGCCAGCGCCTCGAGCACGAGATCGGTGGAGTCCCCTTGCGTAGCGGTGCCGTCGAAATCGCAAAAGATACGCATCGAGCGCAGCCGACCTGGAATAGGCGCCGCCGGGCGCGGCTCGTCCCCCACCGTCATGGACGCCACGGCTCACCCTCTCCCTCAAGGATGGATCCATCAATAGCGTGCGGCGGCGGGCGCCGAAAGCGGAGGGCCCGTCGAGCCCTTCCCTTTGTCACACTTCTGTTTCGCGAAGATTTCCCGAACGGCCGCCCCAGCGGGCTCAGCCGGCGACGTCGGCGGTCCAGAGTTGCGCGACCTGATCGCGATAGGCGTCCCGCGCCGCCTTGAAGACCTCGAACGGGAACCTGGCCGGCGCGCCCATCAGGGCGGCCTGCAACATCTCCAGGTGGGCGGCGAAGCCGGCGGCCGCGCGCGCGGCGTCTTCATTCGCAGGGACGCTGAGGCGCAGGCTCAAGACGGTCGTCGGACCGATCGGCTCCAGGGACCAGCGAAGCGGACGCAGGGGCTCCCCGGGCGTGCTCCAGGAATATTCCAGCAGGCGCGGCGGCGAAAAGGCGGTGACGCGGCTGTCGATCACCGCGCCGCTGTCGCCGAAATCGAGACGCGCGATCCCGCCCTCGCGCGGTTCGATCTCGCCGGGCGCCAGCCACCGGGCCAACCCTTGGGGCTCGGTGAGCGCCGCCCACACCTCCTCCAGGGGGTTGTCGAGGGTGACGCGGAAGTCGGCGTGGATGGTGTCGCCGGCCGGGGTGAAGCGCGCGGTGAGGAATGCGGATTCGGTCACGAGATGCGCCTCGTTGAACGGCCCGGGACGAGCAGGGGGCCATGCGGTGAATGCTGGCCGACCTTCGGCGCGGGGCCCGACCCGGGCGGCGGCGGCGGAACGGTCGCGATGTAGGCCGCCACGTCCTCGATCTCCCGTGGAGACATCGGGATGGGCGGCATCTGGTGGTGGCCGGCGCCGGCGATCTCGACCAGCAGACCGTGGAGACCGGCTGCGTCGTGGCGGGCGTGGATCACGGCGAACGACGGGGCGGCGCTGTCGGGCCCGACCCCCGGCAAGGCGACCTTGTGACAGGCGGAGCAGACGCGAAGGGCGACGTAGAGGCCGCGACTGGAGGAATCGTCGGAGGCTGCCGGCGACGTCTGCACTCCGGCGGCCAGCACCGCGATCGCTCCCAGAATCGGCCACATGACGCCGGTCTCCTTGACGGCCGGACTCTGCGGGTCTCCGGCAGCTGCGCCTTGAGCGAAATCAAAACGCCCCGGACCGAGGTCCGGGGCGCTTCTCATCCGTCCGGTCTTCGGGGGGGATTACGCGGACGGGTACGACCGGGCCCTAAGCAGCGCCGCGGGATTGTCGGCGTGGGCCAGGAAGAGGGCGGCGGCGCCCGCGGCGAAGAGACTGACGCTCGCGTCGCACGCCGGGCAGTGCGCCACGGCGCTGGAGCCGCAGATGACGCCGTAGGTCTGCAGGAACGCGCGCATGTGCAGCCAGGCCGCCTCCGCGGACAGCAGGGCTCCACCGATCAGGACGAGTCCCGACTGGAGGAAGATCCGGCGGCGGCTGGGGGTGGGCATGCGACCGGCTCCCTGACTGGCAGCGACATCTAGCCCACCCTGGCCGGAGCCCGCCTTGACCGAAATCAAGGCGCCGCGGCGGCCCCCGCGGCATCACCCCGGCACTTCGTTCCCAGGAAATCCGATGACAGCCATTCCCGTCCAAGAGGATGAGACGCCGTTCGGCGCGGTCCTGCTCTACGCCTTCTGCGGCATCGCCGCCGTGGTCAGCCTGATGGCGACCGCCTTTTCCCACGATCCGCTGTTCCAGCTGCAAGGCTGGATCTACACCGGCGCCTTCGTCCTGGCCCTGGCCGCCATGACGCTCGGCATGACCTCGGGAATGTTCCGCGCGACCCCCGGACGCTACGAGGACGGGGTGATCCGGGCGGGCGTGATCGCCACCATGTTCTGGGGCGTCGTCGGCATGTCGGTGGGCGTTCTCATCGCCTGCCAGCTCACCTGGCCCAGCCTCTTCTACGCGCCGTCGCAAGGCTGGCTGAACTTCGGCCGGCTGCGGCCGCTGCACACCTCCGCCGTGATCTTCGCGTTCGGCGGCAACGCGCTGATCGCCACCTCCTTCTGGGTCGTGCAGCGCACCTGCCGCGCCCGGCTGGCCGGCGGCGTCTGGCCGTGGTTCGTGTTCTGGGGCTACCAGCTGTTCATCGTCTCGGCGGCGATCGGCTATCTCTCGGGCGTCACCCAGAGCCGCGAATACGCCGAGCCGGAGTGGTTCACCGACATCTGGCTGACCGTGGTCTGGGTCGCCTACCTGCTGATCTTCCTGGGCACGCTCTGGCGGCGCAAGGAACCCCACATCTACGTGGCCAACTGGTTCTACCTGGCCTTCATCGTGACCATCGCGATGCTGCACATCGTCAACAACCTGGCGATGCCGATCAGCCTCCTGAACCACAAGAGCTATTCGGCCTTCTCCGGCGTCCAGGACGCCCTGGTGCAGTGGTGGTACGGCCACAACGCCGTGGGCTTCTTCCTGACCGCCGGCTTCCTGGCGATCATGTACTACTTCGTGCCCAAGCGGATCGAGCGGCCGATCTATTCCTACCGACTCTCCATCGTCCACTTCTGGGCGCTGATCTTCATCTACATCTGGGCGGGCCCGCACCACCTGCACTACACCGCCCTGCCGCAGTGGACCCAGACGCTGGGCATGACCTTCTCGATCATGCTGTGGATGCCGTCCTGGGGCGGGATGATCAACGGCCTGATGACGCTCTCGGGCGCGTGGGACAAGCTCAGGACCGACCCGGTGGTCCGGATGATGGTCACCTCGCTGGCCTTCTACGGCATGGCCACCTTCGAGGGGCCGGTGATGTCGGTCCGCGAGGTCAACGCGCTTTCCCACTACACCGACTGGGGCATCGGCCACGTCCATTCCGGCGCGCTCGGCTGGGTCGGCTTCATCACCTTCGGCGCGGTCTACTGCCTGACACCGTGGCTGTGGAAGAAGAAGGAGATGTGGTCCACGCGCCTGATCGAGTGGCACTTCTGGATCGCGACCACCGGCATCCTTCTCTACATCACCGCGATGTGGGTCTCCGGCATCATGGAAGGCCTGATGTGGCGCGAGTACACGCCGCAGGGCTTCCTCGCCAACTCCTTCATCGAGACGGTCTCCGCCAAGCACGTCGAGAACATCGTCCGGATGGCCGGCGGCCTGATGTACCTGTCCGGCACGCTGATCATGGCCTTCAACATCTGGCGGACGATCCGCATGCCCAGCGCGACGACCGTCGACGCCGAGGCCGCGGCGCCCGCCCTCACCGCCCTCGCGGCGGCCTAGGGGCCAGCATCATGTGGAAACATCACGCCAAGTTCGAGCGCAACTCGCTGATCCTCCTGATCGGCATCCTGGTGGTCGTCGCCATCGGGGGCCTCATCGAGATCACCCCGCTGTTCTATCTGGAGAGCACGATCGAGAAGGTGCAGGGCATGCGGCCCTACACCCCGCTCGAGCTCGCCGGCCGCGACGTCTATGTCCGCGAGGGCTGCTACCTCTGCCACTCGCAGATGATCCGCCCCTTGCGCGACGAGGTGGAGCGCTACGGCCACTACAGCCTGGCCGCCGAGAGCATGTACGACCACCCCTTCCAGTGGGGATCGAAGCGCAACGGTCCGGACCTGGCCCGCGTCGGCGGCAAATATTCCGATGAATGGCATCGCCAGCACCTGAGCGATCCGCGCTCCATGGTGCCGGAATCGACCATGCCGCCCTATGCCTTCCTGGCCGACAAGGACCTCGACTACCACGACATGGTCGAGCGGCTGGCGGCGCAGCAGAAGGTCGGCGTCCCCTACACCAAGGACCAGGTCGCCCATGCGATCGACGACCTGGAGGCCCAGGCCGACCCCTTCGACGCGCGCGGCACGGCGCTCAAGACGCGCTATGGCGCAAAGATCGCCCAGCGCGACTTCGACGGCCACCCGGACCGCGTCACCGACATGGATGCGCTGATCGCCTACCTGCAGATGGTGGGGACGCTGGTGGACTTCCGCACCTACCACGCCGAAGCGCCGGAGAACCAAAGATGACCGGCATCCAGCAGTACGAGGCGGTCTCCCGCTTCGCCCAGCAAGGCGGCACGATCTACTTCGCCCTGCTGTTCGCGGCCGGCGTGATCTACGCGCTGTGGCCGCGCAACAAGGAGGCGTTCCAGCGCCTCGCCCGCCTTCCCCTCGAAGACGACGAGAGCGACCATGTCTGAGCGTAAGATCGACGGACCGACCGGCGTCGAGACCACCGAGCACGAGTGGGACGGCATCCGCGAGCTGGACAATCCCCTGCCCCGCTGGTGGCTGTGGACCTGGTACGCCACCATCGCCGCTGCGGTGGTCTACTGGGTGCTGATGCCGGCCTGGCCCGGCCTGCACGGCTACACCAGGGGCGTCCTGCACCAGTCCGACCGCGTGAAGGTGGTCCACGACCTGGCCGACCTGAAGGCCCTGCGCGGCGCCGAGGGCGCGCAGCTGCAGACCGCGAGCCTGGAGCAGATCGAGCGCGATCCGAAGCTGCAGGCCTACGCCATGGCGGCCGGCCAGGCGCTGTTCGGCGACAACTGCGCCACCTGCCACGGACAGGGGGGCACCGGCGGCAAGGGCTATCCGAACCTGCGCGACGACGTCTGGCTGTGGGGCGGGTCGCTGGAGCAGATCCAGCACACCATCACCTATGGCGTCAGGACCGGCGAGCCCGGCGCGGCGAACACCCAGATGCCCGCCTTCGGCCGCGACCAGATGCTCAAGGACGGCCAGATCGACGACCTCACCGAGTATGTCTTGGCCCTGTCGCGCCGGCCCGCGAACCCGGCCGCAGCCGCCCGCGCCACCCCGCTCTTCGCCGAACAGTGCGCCTCCTGTCACGGGCCGCTGGGCAAGGGCGACCAGGCCCGCGGCATCCCCAACCTGACCGACAGCGAGTGGCTCTATGGATCGCGGCGCGAGGACATCCGCGACCAGATCGTCAACGGCCGGGGCGGGGTGATGCCGACGTGGGGCAAGCGGTTCGACCCGCAGACCATCAAGGCGCTCACCGTCTACATCCACGCCAACGCCGGGGGTCAGTAGATCCGATGACCGTGGTCATCGACCGCACCAAGGCCGATCCGGCGCGCACGGGCTCCGAGCCCGTCTCGGCCGCGGCCCGGGTGCGCGCCAAGGCGGCCAAGGGCGGGCTCTACCAGGCGCGCGTGCCGATCTACCCGAAGCTGGTCCACGGCCGCTGGCGGGCGATCAAGTGGGCGCTGATGATCGTCACCCTGACGATCTACTGGGTGACGCCCTGGATCCGCTGGTCACGACCCAACGGCCTGCCGCAGCAGGCCGTGCTCGTCGATTTCGCCGGCGGACGGTTCTACTTCTTCGGCATCCAGCTCTGGCCGCAGGAGGTCTATTTCATCACCGGCCTCCTGGTGATGGCGGCCATGGCGCTGTTCCTGGTGAGCGCGCTCTTCGGACGCCTGTGGTGCGGCTACGCCTGCCCGCAGACCGTCTGGACCGACCTGTTCATCTATGTCGAGCGCGCCTTCGAGGGCGACCGCAACGCGCGCATGCGGCTGGACGCCGCGCCCTGGTCCTTCGACAAGGCCTGGCGCAAGGCCGGCAAGCACCTGGTCTGGCTGGGGATCGCCTTCGGCACCGGCGGGGCCTGGATCTTCTACTTCCACGACGCGCCCACCGTGCTGCGCGGCTTCTGGGTCGGACAGGCGGCGGTCACCGCCTACGTCTTCTGCGCCCTGCTCACCGCCACGACCTACATCTTCGCGGGCTTCATGCGCGAGCAGGTCTGCATCTACATGTGCCCCTGGCCGCGCATCCAGGGCGCCATGCTCGACCAGCACTCGCTGCAGATCACCTACCGCGCCGACCGCGGCGAGGCGCGCGGACCGCACAAGAAGGGCGAGACCTGGGAGGGCCGCGGCGACTGCATCGACTGCAACGCCTGCGTCGTGGCCTGCCCCATGGGCATCGACATCCGCGACGGCTCCCAGCTGGAGTGCATCAACTGCGGGCTCTGCGCCGACGCCTGCGACGAGATCATGGACAAGGTCGGCCGCCCGCGCGGCCTGATCTCCTACGACACCGACGCCGCGGTGGCCGCGCGCGCCGTCGGCAAGGCCGCCGTCTACAAGCTGGTTCGGCCGCGCACCCTCTACTACGCCGGCGCCCTCAGCTTCGTCAGCGTGCTGATGCTGTGGGGCCTCGCCAACCGCAGCGTGCTGGAGCTGCATGTCCTGCGCGACCGCAATCCGATGTTCGTGCGCATGCAGGACGGCTCGGTCCGCGACGGCTACACCCTGAGGATCGCCAACCGGTCGTTCTATCCGAAGACGGTCTCGGTGCATTTCAACGGCCCGGCGGGCGCGGTGCTGAAGACCCCCGGCGCGCCGCCGACCGCCGGCGACCTCCAGGTCACCGTCGACGCCAACGCCATACGCGCCGCGCGGATCTTCGTCGTCGCGCCCCCCGGGGCCCCGGCGGGCCCGCGCGCCGCCGCCTTCACGGTCCGCGACCGCCGCGACCAGGCGCGCGCCAACACCGTCTTCGACGCCGGAGCCCAGCCATGACCCTGATCGACGCGCCCCGGCCGGGCTTCCGCCTCAACGGCTGGCATGTCCTGGCGATCGTCACCGGCTTCTTCGCCGTGGTGATCGCCGTCGACGTCGGCTTCGTGGTGATGGCGGTGAAGACCTTCCCCGGAGAGGTCTCGGTCACCCCCTACGAGGACGGCCTCGCCTACAACAGGTCCTACGACGCGCTCCGCGCCCAGGCGCGGCTGGGCTGGCGCGCCACGGCCGCGTCGGAGCCGGGCGCGATCACGGTGGAGATGCGCGACCGGACCGGCCAGCCGCTCACCGGCCTCGCCGTCACCGGCGACCTGCAGCGGCCGGCGACCGAAGCCGGCCGCCTGGTGGTGGCCTTCCACGAGACGCGCCCAGGCCGCTACGTCGCCCATCCGGGCCATCTGACCGGCGCCTGGGACCTCACGGCCCACGCCGTCAGCCCCGGCGGCGCCCGCTTCACCGCCGATCGGAGGCTGGCATGGCGGTGACCTACGGCCTGGCGCCCGCGCCGGACCTCTCCGCCTTCCTGAAGCAGGCGCCCGATGCGAAGCCGCGCCTCGACCTGCTGGTGGTCGGCGCCCGCTGCGCCGGCTGCCTCGGCAAGATCGAACGCGAGACCGCCGCCCTGGCCGGCGTCGAGGCCGCGCGCCTGAACCTGACCACCGGCAAGCTCACCGTCACCTTCAGCGACGCCGCCGCCGCGGATCCCGGCGCGGTGATCGCCACCCTCAGCGGCCTGGGCTACGCGGCGTCGCCCTACGACCCCGGGCTGGCGGCGCAGGCGCTGGACCGCGAGGGCCGCAGGCTCGTCCTGTGCCTGGCGGTGGCGGCCTTCGGCGCGATGAACACCATGATGTTCTCGGTGCCGCTGTGGGCCGGCCTGTTCGGACAGGAACTGGGGCCGGCGACCCGCGTGGTCATGCAGTGGTGGTGCGCGCTCGTCGCCACGCCCTGCGTGCTCTATGCCGGCCGGCCGTTCTTCGAGTCCGCCTGGCGGTCGCTCCGGGTAGCCCGCGCCAACATGGACGTGCCGATCTCGGTCGGCGTGCTGCTGACCCTGGCGATCAGCTTTTCGGAGACCATCCTTCGGGGCCGCGACACCTATTTCGACGCCGCCGTCTCGCTCTTGTTCCTGCTGCTGATCGGCCGCTGGCTGGACCATCAGCTGAAGTCCCGCGCGCGCAGCGCCGCCGCCGACCTCCTGGCGCTTCAGGCGCCCTCGGCCGTGGTGCTGGGACCGGACGGCGTCGAGCACCGCCGGCCGATCGGCGAGGTCGCGGTCGGCGACCTGCTGGTCGTGCGGCCCGGCGAACGGGTCCCGGTGGACGGGCTGGTGGAGTCCGGCTTCGCGGAACTCGACACCTCGCTCCTGACCGGCGAGACGCACACCCTCGACGCCCGGCCGGGCCAGGTCTGCCGCGCCGGGGCGCTCAACCTCTCCGGGGTGCTGCGCCTGCAGGCCCTGGCCCGCTCCGAGGATTCCGCCGTCGCGGCGATCGCCCGGCTGGTGGAGGCCGGAGCCCAGTCGAAGTCGAAATATGTGCAGCTCGCCGACCGGGCGGCGCAGATCTATGTGCCGGTGGTGCATTCGGCCGCGGCGCTCACCTTCGCGGCGAACTACATCCTGGGCCTGGGCGTGCGCGAGGCCCTGCTCCGCGGCGTGGCCGTGCTGATCATCACCTGCCCCTGCGCGCTGGGCCTGGCCGTGCCGGCGGTGCAGGTCGCCGCCTCCGCCCGCCTGTTCCGCCGCGGCGTCCTGGTGAAGTCCGGCGCAGCGCTCGAGCGCCTGGCAGAGGTCGACCACGTGGTCTTCGACAAGACCGGCGTCCTGACAGAAGGCCGGCCCGAACTCATCGATGGCCCGCCGTCGGCCGTCGCCCTGGCCGCGCCGCTGGCGCGGGCCTCCGGCCATCCGCTGGCGAAGTCGCTCGCGGCCGGCGCCGGGCCGGGGCCGATGGCGCTCGACGTGGTCGAACATCCCGGCCTCGGCGTCGAGGGCCTCATCGACGGCCGCCGCGCGCGGCTGGGCCGCGCCGAGTTCGTGGGGGTCACCGGCTCCCAGGTCCGCGAAACCGAGCTGTGGTTCGGCTTCGAGGGCGACAGCAAGGTCCGCTTCAGCTTCTCCGACCGGCTGCGGCGCGACGCCGCCGAAACGGTCGCCGCCCTGAAGGCCATGGGGCTGACCGTCGAGGTGTTGTCCGGCGACACCCCGACGGCCGTCGCCCTGGCGGCGGACGCCGCCGGCGTCAGCCGGCGCCGCGGCGGCCTCAGTCCCATGGGCAAGGCCGACATCGTCGATGCGCTGCAGGCCGCCGGCCACAAGGTGCTGATGGTCGGCGACGGCCTCAACGACACCGCGGCCCTGGCCCGCGCGCACGCCGCCATGGCCCCCGGCTCGGCCCTGGACGCGAGCCAGAACGCCGCCGACCTGGTGTTCTCCGGCGAGCAGCTGGGCGCGGTGGTCGAGGCGCTGAAGGTCGCGCGCCGCACGCGCAGGCTGGCGCTGCAGAACTTCGGTTTCGCCGCGGCCTACAACGCCGTGGCCGCGCCGGCCGCGATGCTGGGCCTGGTCAACCCGTTCCTGGCGGCGCTCGCCATGTCGGGCTCGTCCCTGGTGGTGACCCTCAACGCGCTGCGGCTGAGGTCAGCGAAATGAACATCTTCATGATGCTCGCGCCCATGTCGGTGTTCCTCGGCCTGATCGGCGTCGGCGCCTTCTGGTGGACGCTGCGCCACGGCCAGTACGACGACCCGGCCGGCGACGCCGCCCGCATCCTGCTGGACGATCCGGACGATCGGCCGCTCTAGATTTGATCTGTGTCACGGCGGCCCGGCGGCCAATTCGGCATCCAGGACGGATGTCCTTCCAGACGCTCGCCGCCCCCAACCCCGCCCAGCTGATCGCCAGGTACGGCGGCCGCGCTCCGCGCTACACCAGCTATCCGACCGCGGTGCAGTTCACCCCCGAGGTGACGGCGGCGACCTACCGGCGATGGCTGTCCGAATTGCCCGCCGACGACCCGGTCTCGCTCTACCTCCACATCCCGTTCTGCGCGCGGCTTTGCTGGTACTGCGGCTGCAACACCCGCGCGGTGAACGGCCGCCAGCCGATCGGCGACTATGTGGCGCTGATGCTGGCCGAGCTCGGGATGCTGGCCGATGCCCTGCCCGGACGCCTGGGGGCGAGCGCCATCCACCTGGGCGGCGGCACGCCCAACATGCTCAGCGGCGACGAACTGGGCGCGATCTTCGGGGCCCTGAAGCGCGCCTTCCGCCTTGCCGCCGATATCGAGATCGCCGCCGAGCTCGATCCGGCCATCCTCACCCAGGCCTGGGTCCGCGCCGCCGCGTCCCGTGGCCTGAGCCGCGCCAGCCTGGGGGTGCAGAACCTCGACCGCCAGGTGCAGTCGGCGGTGAACCGCAAGGACACCCGGGAAGAGATCGAGGCCGGCGTCGGCTGGCTGCGGGACGCCGGCGTGCGGTCGATCAACCTCGACCTGATGTATGGCCTGCCCCACCAGACCGTCGAGAACACCCTGCGCACCCTCGACGCCATCCTGCCCCTGCGGCCCGAGCGCCTGGCGCTGTTCGGCTATGCGCACGTCCCCTGGATGAAGGCGCATCAGAAGCTGATCCACGAGGCCGCGCTGCCCGATGCGGCCGAGCGCCTGGAGCAGAGCGGGGCGGCGGCCGAGCGCCTGCTCGGCGAGGGATACGTGCGGATCGGCCTCGACCATTTCGCCCTGCCGACCGACCCCCTGGCGGTCGCAGCCCTCGAAGGGCGGCTGCATCGCAACTTCCAGGGCTACACCGCCGACGCGGCCGGAACCCTGCTGGGCCTCGGCGCCTCGGCCATCGGCTCCCTGCCCCAGGGCTTCGTGCAGAACGTCACCCAGGAGATGGCCTGGCGCGCCGCCGTGAGCCAGGGCGAGCTGCCGATCGCGCGCGGCGTCGCGCTCACCGACGACGACCGCTTCCGGGGCGAGATCATCGAGCGGATGATGTGCGACTTCGACGTCGACCTGGCGGCGATCTGCGCCGCGCATGGGCGTTCGATCGCCGAGCTTTCCGGGCCGTTGAACCAGCTGGAGTCCTTCGAGCGCGACGGACTGGTCCGCCATGAGGGCGTCCGCGTGATGGTCACCGAGCGCGGCCGCATCCTGGTCAGGTCGGTCTGCGCGGCGTTCGACGCCTACCTGGCGCCGGACGCCCAGCGCCATGCCGGCGCGATCTAGGCCGCGACGCCGCCGACGCGCTGGATGTTGCAGTGGACCCACAGCGTCTCCAGGGCGGCGACGAGCTTGTCCATCATCTCGTCGGTGTGGGCGGGGGACGGGGTGAAGCGCAG
>Ga0207695_10001392_pt1 | contig 40886 bp, 34 predicted proteins | sample KBSC54metaG_FD_184354 | JGI IMG/M metagenome (GOLD analysis project Ga0207695, IMG submission 184354) | Corn rhizosphere microbial communities from Kellogg Biological Station, Michigan, USA - KBS C5-4 metaG (SPAdes) (version 2) | ecosystem: Host-associated > Plants > Roots > Rhizosphere > Soil...
CAGCGAGGCAAGCGCGAACACGCTGCACATCTGGTTCCGCGAGAAAGAGCTCCAACATGCGCACGTATTCTCGCATGCTCCGAACAGCGCCGGACAGGATTCAGGTACAGCCGGTCTGGGGTATGCTTTCGGCGGAGGTGCTTCCGTGGCTGAGCATGCCCTTCCCGCATGGAACAGAGGTATCAAGCTTCTGGTGGTTCCTGCAGTGTGGATTGCGTTGGCGGCGTCCTCCGCGTTGGGGCAGGCGCGCCCAGCGAACGTACAGGCAGCCGGCGTGCCTGCAGGTTCCCCTTACGTCCCGACCATGACCTTCGATGTGGCATCGGTGTACCAGAACAAGGAGGCGGACCTTCGCGCAGGCATCACGATGAGTGCAAACTTCGGGTCGCTGACGACACATCTACGCCTCATCAATTTCAGCATTGAAAACATATTGACTATGGCCTTCGGAGTTGACCAATGGCAGGTGGTTGGAGCGCCGAAATGGCCCTCGCCCACGTTGTTCGTGATCGATGCGAAGGGCGATGCCGATGCAGATGCCAGGATAGCGGCGCTGCCACCGGACGAGCGGAGGATGGAACAGGATCATATGTTGCAGGTGCTGCTGGCGGACCGCTTCAAGCTGAAGACCCATTGGGAGACAAAGGAAGGCAATACCTACAGTCTGGTGGTGGCGAAGGGGGGCCCCAAGCTGGGTGCGGAGGGATCGATGCCGCCGACTGCGGCGGAGGTAAGGATCTTCCATGACCGGCCGGTACCCCCGCTGCATCAAGTCTCCTACGAAGGGAAGCCCGAGTGGGTTGCGCATGGCTGCTCGATGGGAAACTGGACGGGATTGCTCACGTCGCTGCTGGGGCGGCCAGTGGTCGATAACACCGGACTGGCGGGCAAATACGACTTTGTCTTCAAGTACAAGGGCAGAACCGACCAGGACCGCAGCGCCGACGATCTGGACCCTACCCCGCCCATCGATCGGGGACTGCAGGAGGAGCTTGGGCTGAAGGTTGAGCCGGCGAAAGGTCCGGTGAAGGTGCTGGTCATCGACCATATCGAGAAACCCTCGGAAAACTAGCGGACCGGTCGGCTTCCGCGATCCTTCTCTTGGTGCCAGCAGCGTTGGGCTGGGTCGCCACGGTGGAATGGGCTGCCCTTAGCGCTCACCTTTCCCTTTGTCGGCGGGTCTATCGGGTGAGCGGGCCCATTCCTGACTCCGGAGTCAGACAGATGAATGCAGACACTTTGAGCCTGAAGGCCGCCGGGGAGCTCGCCCCGGTACTTCCGGCTGTACCCGGAACGACTCGGAAGAGGGGCAGCGGCTCAGGATTTGCGCCTGCGACCCCGAAATCTCCTTTGCTGCGCGCTGCCATGGAACGCGGGGCGGCCGAGCGGGCAAATGTAACTTCATTGTCGCGCGCTGGAGCAACCACGCGGCTGACGATAGAATCTTCCGCAACGATGCCCAAGGCGGCGACTCAATCCGGGCAGACCAGCGGACGGCGCCTGACGCAGGCCCAGATGGAAGCTCGGGCGCAACAGCGCAGCGAAGACGACGAGCTGATTCGCGAGGCGCAGCGCGGCGATCGGACAGCGTTCGATGCGCTGGTGCGCCGGTATGACCAGTCCGTACTTCGGCTGGCTCTGCATATGCTGGGCAACGAACAGGATGCGCAGGACGTGCACCAGGAGGCCTTCTTGAAGGCGTACCGGCACCTGGGCAACTTTCGGTTCGAGTGCTCGTTTTACACCTGGCTGTACCGGATTGTGACCAATCTTTGCCTGGACCATCTGCGTCGGCGGAAGAGCCGACGCGAAGAGGCCTCGACCATCCTGGATTCGCACGGCGAGGAGATGGACCTGCTGGCGAACCTGTCCGACACGCGGGCGATGGCGAACCCGGCGCGGGAGCTGGACCGGAAGCGCATGGGAGAACAGATCCGGGAGGCGCTCTCCAAGCTGACGCCGCGGGAGCGGATGGTCTTTGAGCTGAAGCATTATCAGGGATTGAAGCTGCGCACCATCGGGGAGATGCTGAGCACAACCGAGGAGACAGCGAAGAATACGCTCTTCCGGGCGACGCGCAAGCTGCGGCTGAACTTGGCGGAGTTGAAGGGGAAGTAAGTACAGAGAACGGCAACGAAGGCACGGCAACAAAAGACCCGCAAAGGGCGAAACGCAAGAACAGCAGTTTGCTGCTCGCTGGATGAGTGGTTGCAGGACTCCAAGCACGGTAAGGCTGCGTTTTCGAGGCTGGTTGAGGTAATGCAATGAAGTGCGATGTAGCACAGGAAAATATCGTCCTGGTGACCTATGGCGAGCTGCCGGATGAGCGGCTGGCCGCTCTGGAACAACATCTGGCGGATTGCGAGGCCTGCAGGAAAGAGCTGGAGGCACTGCTGGCGATGCATGAGACGCTGGCGGTGCGGACGGTGGCTGAGCCTTCGCCCAACCTGCTGGCGCAGTCGCGGATGCGGCTGGACGAAGAGCTGGACCAGATTCCCGCGCATGGTTTGATGACCCGGCTGCGCAGCAACCTGTATGGGTGGCTGGGCCACATTCAGAGCGCTCCTGCTCTGGTGACGCTGCTGGTGGGTGTTGGATTCCTGGGTGGCACGGCGCTGACCCGCTACCAGGCGGCGAACCAGCCGCGGCTGCCTTCGCCGGTGGTGATGACGAACACGGCCAACGGGGTAATCGCCAACATCAGCGGGATTGCGCAGACGCCGAACTCGGAGCAGGTGCAGGTCTCCTACAACCGGCTGGTGCCGGAGACGGTGCAGGGTTCGCTCGACGACCCGCAGATCCGTGAGTTGCTGCTGTTGGGAACCAAGGCGGCGGCGAACAACACGGTGAGGACGGACTCGGTGGCGTTGCTGGCGAACGAGTGCCGCTCCGGGCATGCATGCACGGACGGGTCGGATACGAACGGCATCCGCAAGGGTCTGCTGGCGAGCCTGCGGCATGACAAGAATCCGGGCGTGCGGATGAAGGCTCTGGAAGGGCTGCAGCCGTACGTGGCGCAGGACCAGGCGGTGCGGGATGCGCTGCTGGAGTCGCTGATGCATGATGCGAATGCCGATGTGCGGATGCGGGCGATCAGCATGCTGGAGCCGGTGGAGTCGGACTCCAGCGTGCGCCAGGTGATGCGCACGGTTTCCACCAGCGACGACAACCCCTACATCCGCAACGTGAGCACGCATGCGCTGGCGGGTACGGCAGACATTCAGTAGACCGGCTGCGATGTGAATGCGATCCGGATTTGCACGCCGCGCTTTAAAATGGCACCGACGCCGGGTGCGGACGAGAGGAAGAGGCATTGGGACGATGAGAAGGGCGCTTGAGTTCGGGCTGGTTCTGCTGACGGGGGCGGCTGCCGCCGTGGGCCGACCGGCGGTGGCGGCGAACCCATCCGACAGCGCGCAGTTCTTCATGAACGGGGCGGCCTCTCGGCCAGGATATCTGGGGGTGGACGTCCGCGATATTCCGGCCGACCAGGTGACGCCGCTGAAGCTGCGCGATACACGCGGGGCCGAGGTGATGATGGTGGACCACGATGCTCCGGCAGGCAAATGCGGCCTGCGCGAGCACGACGTGATCCTGCAGATGAATGGCGCGCAGATCGAGGGCCGGGAGCAGGTGCGGCGCATGCTGCATGAAATGCCGCCGGGCCAGGCGCTGCAACTGGTGATCAGCCGCGAAGGCCAGCAGATGACGCTGAGCACGCAGATGTCTACGCGCGAAGAGGTGGAGAAGCGGGCGTGGGAGCGGCTGACTCCGGCGGAATCGCAGGGCACAGGCGACGGAGCTGAGATGGCGGATTCGGGTCTGGCGTCGCATGGGGCCGCCAAGAGCTTTCTGGGTAATGTGCTGAACGCGCCGGCGTACACGGGCGCGATGCTGGAGAAGATGACCACGCAGCTGGCGGACTACTTTGGAGTGCCTGCGGGGGTTGGGCTGCTGGTGCGGAATGTAGAGCCGAACTCGCCCGCGGCGCAGGCGGGAATGCATGCGGGCGATGTGGTGGTGAAGGCGGCGTCACGGTCTGTGTGCAACCTGAACGACTGGGCGCACGCGCTGAAGGCTGGCAAGAACAAGCCGGTCGCGGTGACGGTGCTGCGCGATAAGAAAGAACAGACCCTGACGCTGACGCTGGACGCCAAGAAGCGGTCGAGCCTCCATCGTCCTGATGAAGACCCGAACCGCTTGGGATTTTCCTTCAAAGGCAAATAGCGCTCTTCGAGAGCAAATGAAGCTTTACACGAGCTAGCTGGCCGCCTTCAGTTCCGTGCGCGAGTCGCGGATGTAATCCCGCGCGCTGAGGATCTGGGTCTGCTGCTCCACCAGCAACTGCCGCACCGGGAGCGGAAGCTCCTGGTCCAGGGCGTCTTTATAGGCGTCGACGGTCTCCTGGTCCGCCTCTTCGGCGGTTGCCAACAAGGACTGTTCACTGCCGCCGAGCGAGGCCTTCAGTCCGGCCCAGGCGCGATAGAGCGCTCCGGTCACGGTGCCGGATTCCTCCACATTCGCGATGCCGTGGCGATGGAGCTCATTTTCGAGCTCGCCGCGGAAGTTGGCGCGCTTGAGGGACTCGGCCAGGAAGAAGCGCCTGAGCTTTTTGTCCTTCATCTGCTCGCCGATTTGGGCCATGCCCTTCTGGCCATCTTCGAGGGTACGGATCACGGCCTTCAGTGCGGCCTCAAACTCCTGATTTTTGCCTTCGGTCGTGGTTGGCATTGCTGGGAACCCCCTCCTAATGCTGCAGGTTATGGATGAGCTGGGGTCCGCCGGCTGGTGCGCGATTCTCCTGCGCCGGCGGTAAGCGGGAGAAATCGCGAAAATCCCGCGCCCCCGGCTCACCATCTTTCGCGCCGCCGGCGTAGGGCCAACAGCACTCAGGAGATAGATGCCCAGCCGACACATGGGTTTGCATCCTGAGTCCACCCTGCGGGTCTTTTCCCCGGCGCTTGTTGGCGGGACGGATAATCAATTCAGCTCTGGTGATGCCGGCTGAAGATTTTCGCGCTGCGCCCGAGGTGTGTCCTCATGCGCGGGCCGGTCTCCGCGAACCCGATGAAACCACTCAGGCTGGTCTCGACCCCTACACGCAACCGCCGCCTCAACGAGATCCTGGGTCTCGTGGCCGCGGTATGCGCCGTCCTCCTCTTCCTGGCCCTGGCGACCTATACGCCGGGCGACCCTTCGTTGAACACGGTGGGCGGAATTCCGCCGGGCAACCAGTTGCATGCGACGCTGGGGGCCAGCAACTGGACCGGCGTGGTGGGCGCCTACCTTGCCGATGCGCTGCTGCAGATGATCGGTATTGCGTCGTTCTTTCTGCCGATCGTGCTGGCGCGGGTCGGCATCTGCTGGATTCGGCAGCGGCCGGCGGGCTCGGCCAGCGCGCGCTTTACCGGGCTTGGATTGTGGCTGCTGTTCGCACCTGCGCTGCTGGGCCTGCTGCCGCACACCCTCTACTGGCGGCATGCACTGCCGATTGAAGGCGTGAGCGGGCGGCTGATCTCCGATCTGCTGGTGCAATATCTGAACCTGCCCGGAGCCACCATTGTGCTGCTGCTGCTGGTGGCGGTGTCGCTGTATCTGGCGACTACGTTCACCTTCCAGACCGCGCGCGTGTGGATCGAGTCGCACTTCAGCCTGGTGCGGCGGCTGCACGACCGCTGGCAGGAAAGAAAGGTTCGCCGGGCCGCGGCGCGCGAGGAGAAGCGCGCGATGGCCGACGGCCTGGAGCCAGCCGCGCCCACCGCCGCGGAACCGGGCGTATTCGTCAGCCGGCGCGAGGCGTCGCTGCAGCAAGCGAAGCAGGCACTCGAGTCCGAACGCCAGCCCGCGCCTGCGCAATCGAATACTCTGCTGAGCAGCATGCTGGGCTTTTGGGCCCGGCTGCGCCGCAGACGCGGTGCGCAGATACCGCAGGAAACGGCGGCCGAGCCCGTGGGCGAAGGCCATGTTTCCATGTGGGACGCCATGCCGCGCACCAATGTAGATGCGCCGCCGATCACGCCGCTGAGCACCGCAACGGCTGCCGCTGCGCCGTTTGCCGAGGCACTTGCGGCCGCCGCCTCCACGGGACGGCTGGAGCTTCCCGACCTGCCGCCTGCGCGGGTGCAGAAGCCGGAGCCGCTGGTTCCTCCACCCACTCCCGCGCCGGCACCGGCCAGCACTGCGCGTGCAGTCGCGGCCGCAGCGCCCGAGCCCAAGCGCGCGGAGGCGATCTCCTTCGGCAAGCGAGCCGATGCAGACATCAAGCCGGTGACCATCACGCCGAAGTCGATTCGCGGATACAAGCTGCCACCCTCTTCCCTGCTCTACCGCTCCGAAGAGGCGCACATTGTGCGCGAGCAGGCGCTGCGCGATGAGGCGCGAGTGCTGGTGGAGAAATGCGGCGAGTTCGGCGTAGACGGCAGCGTGACCCAGATTAACCCCGGGCCGGTGGTCACCACGTTCGAGTTCCGCCCCGATGCGGGCGTGAAGTATTCGCGCGTGACCGGGCTGGCGGACGATCTGTGCCTCGCCATGGCAGCCGAGTCCATCCTGATCGAGCGCATCGCGGGCAAATCGACGGTGGGCATTCAGGTGCCGAACCATGAGCGCGAGACTATCTGGTTGCGCGACGTGATCGAGTGCGAGTCGTTTGCGCAGTCGAAGTCGAAGCTGGCGGTTGCGATGGGCAAGGACATCAACGGCCGCATTGTGACCGCGGATATGGCGGCTATGCCGCACGTGCTGATTGCAGGCTCGACCGGGTCGGGCAAGTCGGTGGCCATTAACGCCATGATCATGTCGATCCTGTTCAAGTCGACGCCGGAGCAGGTGCGCATGATCCTGGTGGATCCGAAGCGCGTGGAACTCGGCATGTATGAGGGCATCCCGCACCTGTTTACGCCGATCATCACCGAAGCGAAGCTGGCGGCGAATGCGCTGCGCAACGCGGTGCGGGAGATGGAGCGGAGGCTGAAGCTGCTGGCCGCCAACCACGTCCGCAACATCGACCAGTTCAACAAGCTGTTCGATAACGGCTCGCAGTATCTGTTCGACGACCCGGATCAGGAGCCTCTGCCCTACATCGTGATCATCATCGACGAATTGGCGGATCTGATGATGCTGGACCGCTCCAACGTGGAAGAGTCGATTACGCGGCTGGCGCAGATGGCGCGCGCGGTCGGCATCCACCTGGTGCTCGCGACGCAGCGGCCTTCGGTGGACGTGATTACCGGGCTGATCAAGGCGAACGTGCCGACCCGGATGAGCTTCCGGCTGGCGACCAAGGTGGACTCGCGCACCATCATCGACTCCAACGGCGCCGAGAGCCTGCTGGGCAAAGGCGACATGCTGTACCTGCCGCCGGGAACCAGCCGTCTGCAGCGGCTGCACGCGCCGTTCGTGACCGAGAAGGAGATCTCCGCTGTGACCGAGTTCTGGAAGCAGCAGGGCGAGGCGGAGTACGTTCACGGCTTCCTGGAAGGTCCGAAGGACGAGGCCGGCAAGGACATGGCTGCGGGCGATGGCGACGAAGGCAACGACGAGCTGTTCGACGACGCGGTGCGGCTGGTGTTCGAGTTCGGCAAGGCGTCCACCTCGCTGCTACAGCGAAGGCTGCGCATCGGCTATGGGCGGGCGGCGCACCTGATCGACATGATGGAGCGCGATGGGCTGGTGGGTCCGGCAGATGGATCGAAGCCGCGCGAGATCCTGAAGGCTCCGGATTACTACAAAGAGGTCGATAGCGCGCTGCGGTAGATGGCTTACGCTGAGCGTCCCACGTTCTTCGAGGCCCGCACTGCGACAGCGCCGAGCACACAGATCACGATGATGAGCGCGATCCAGAGAACCTCCGGATGCCGGTCGGTGAAGGAGCGCGTGTCGGCGGGGGGCTGGTAGTTAGGGTTGAGCTGCTCGGGGCCAAGCTCGGCCACGGCCGCAGCGGCCGATGCGGAGAAGAGCCGGGCGTAGTCATAGACTGGGGCTTCGAGACGCGCATCGCCGTAGTAGAGGTTCAGCGCTCCGGCTGCGGGGGCGACGTCGAAGCAGATCTTGCGCTGGCGCATTTCAAGCCGGACCGCTGCAATGGGCAGCGGCTGATCGTCGCCGTTCTCGATCGCAACCTGCACGGTGGCGCCACGCTGCAGGTTGGCGCCCAGCAGAGCGGGAACACTGAGCTGCTCGGTGCGAATCTCGCGGCCCGCCTCTGTGGCGTGGACGCGCAGGATCGCTCCGCTCAACTGCTCGGGGTACCGGGCGCGGAGATCGTCCTCCGTTTCTCCTTTCGCGGGTGGATCGGTGGTCGCGGTAATGCGGATGTCGCGGCTGAAGTTGCCGTTGAAGCTGCCGGGCAGCACAAAGCTGACCCGCTCCACCGGGACGCGCGCGGGGACGTGGAAGCTGGCGCGGCTCTCCCGCCCGACATTGTCGAGGGCGGAGGTTTCCGCGATAGGCGTGTAAAGCACCTGCGCCTGACGGCTGGGAGGCACCTCGGCTCCCTGGACCATCTGCGGTCTGAAGTTTGCGGCAGCGGTATGGCCGCCGGGCACGGGCGCGACGCTCAGCACCACATGCAGGTAGCGGAAGGTGGACTCTGCGAGCGGCAGGGTGGTGTCGCGGGAGAGATGCTGGCTGTCGAGGTCGAACAGCGTAAACGAGCCGAGAGAGCGGCCGTGGCCCCCGGGGGTGTCGTCGCCGGTGACTGTAGCGGTAGCGATGAAGTCGTGAAGCGCAGGATTGAGCTCCAGCATCACGCTGGTATACGGACCGGCCGGCATTTCGAGATCGAAGGCGATGCGGCTGCCTTCCCCGCCGAGGTTGAGTACGCGTGCGGCCTGCGTCTGCTCGGTGACGGCCTCGCTCATGGTGATGGCGTAGGGAACCTCATGCGCGCCGAGCGTCGCGGGGAAGATGCGCACGTCCTTGAGCGAGGAGGCCGCGTGAGGAAAGACGGCGGCGTCGAGCACGGCGCAGGCCTGTCCGGCAGCGGACACTTTCAGCGCGCGCATGTAGCGGAGGTGTTCCGGCTGCGCGACCGGCGGCTGGCCCGCATTCTGGCCGTAGGCCTGCCAGAGGAGCAGGCCCGCAATGGCGGCGTGGCGCATCATCTGCTCTCGCGCTCCGTTGCTTCGCCCTTCAGGTTCAGCCAGTCCTTCTGGTAGGCGAAGCTGACGGCGAGCAGCAGCAGGCCCAGTCCCATGAGGCTGACGACGCGGTAGCCCTGGCTGAGATTGCGCATGTCATAGACGAAAGCTTTGAGGATGGTGAAGACCAGCAGGGCCAATGCCTGCCAGCGCAGGAAGCCGCTTCGCCGCCAGAAGCCGACCGCAAGCAGTGCCGCGCCGTAGAGCATCAGGAAGGCAGAGATCGCGAGCGCCTGCTGCAGCGCGGCATCGGCGGTCCACGCATTGGGAGCGATGGCGAACAGCGCGTCCACCTCGCGCACTCCGGTCAGCACTGCCACCACGTTGAAAGCGATGCTGACCATCGCAGCGGAGTTGGTCCAGAAGGAGTCCAGCGGATATCGCGCAGCGGAACGCAACGAGATTGCGATGACCCCCGCGAAAACCGCCAGCCCGGTGAGCGCGGTGAAGAACTCGGCGCTCTGGAGCGGAGCATGCGGAATGCTGGCCCAGGAGGCAAGCTCGCGGAAGGTGAGCAACAACGCAGTGACCGGCACCAGCACCATCGCGATGCGGGCGACGCGGATCCAGGCATCGTCACGGTCGTCGGGCCGCTTGGCGGCCGCGCGCAAGGCAAGCCATGCCGCGGTGGCGAAGGCAGCGATGCCGGTGAGAGCAGTTCCGGTGCCCTGGTTGAAGAACCCGAGGCCGGGCGCGCCCAGGGTATCGGCCATATGCACTACAACGCCGCAGAAGCCAAGCAGCAGCGAGCCCATCGCCAGCCAACGCAACGTGCCGGCGGCGTAGCGATCGTCGGCCTCGTCCGCTGCCAGCCGGGAGGCAGCCCAGGTGAGCGCTACACCCTCGACGAGCCAGCTCACCGTGATCCAGTGGCCGCTCGCCTTCAGCGGAATGGCGATGGTGAGCAAGACCACCGCGATGGACAGGTGGATGGCCGAGGCTACCGCCGATTGCGGCAGCTGCATGATGCCCAGGTAGACGGCTGCGAGCAGCAGCATCATCCAGGGCAGCCAGCTATGCCGGTCTGAGTCCTGCAGCACGGAGTAATAGGCGAGCGCCGCGAAGGCCGAGTTCGCCAGCGGCAGCAGAATGTCTTTCACCAGCACCAGGCGGCGCAGCAGGAGGCGCGAAGGGACGGAAGCCGCGCCCTCGATCTCGTCTGCGGGAGCCATTGCCGGCCAGAGCGGCACTGAGCCGAATACGGCTGCAAACAGGGCGATGAAGAAGCAGGTGACGCCGAACGCATGGGTGGAGACGAAGAACTCCACGTACCAGCCGATGAAGTAGGCCACGGTCGCCGGAAAAGCGGCCAGCAGCAGGCGCGGCCAGCGCCGCAGGCGAACCAGCACCACTGTGGCTACGTCGATTGCCAGCAGATAGGTGAAGAGGAAGATCTCGTGGTCGCCGCCGGTGGAGAGCAGCATCGGCGTGGCGAAGCCTCCGGCGAGTGCGTAGCCGGCCAGCAGCTCCGAGTTCTGCGCCCAGGCCATGTATGCGTTCCAGGCGGTCACGAGCACCATCAGCAGCAGCGCGACCGGCGCAGGCACCAGACCGTATAGCCGAAATGCCGCCCATAAGGCCAGATACAGCACACCTGACCCCAGCGCCTTCAGGGAGTACGAGAACGCCGCGAATCCTTTTCTGCGGAAGCGCTCGGACCAGAGCACCAGTCCTGCACCGGCCAGCAACCCCAGAAGGATGCGCGGCATGGGGCCGATCAGTCCGCGATCCACCGCGAGTTTCATGCCGTAGGCGGTACTGATCAGCAACAGCACGATGGCGATGCGATTGAAGTACTGCGAGCCGAGCTTGCTTTCCAGCGATTGCTGCCGGCGCTCTGCTTCGCGAAGTGGGGTGGCCGGTGCGGCAGCTTCTGCCTCCCAGTGCGACGGCTGCACCTGCGACGATGCAACTTCGCCATGCGCGGGAACAGGCGGAGGAGGAGGTATCTTCAACGGTTCCACGGACAACGCGCCCGTGGCAGCCTGCGCCTCCACTCCGCCGGCGACCAGGCGCCGCAAATCCGCGAGCTCCTGCTCCAGCCGCTCAATGCGGCCTTCCAAAGCGCGCAGTCCCGGAGCCGGCGGTTGCATTCCCGGAAAATCCTCGTTCGCCATGGCCACCACTAGAGTAGTCCATGGGACGGGAACTAACACGAAAGATGTATGAGTCTGGTTCACTCTGGAGCCCCCGCCGGACTTCCCTTGCAACGGCCTCGTGCATCCAAAGAAGTAATGCCAAAGGAGGCAGTCCCTTGTTACTCTCGGCATCAATGAAGCCGGCGTCCATCCCTGTTCGCGTATTAGTAGTGGACGACGATGAGATGAGCCGCGAGCTGCTGCAGGTGCTGCTGGAAACCGAGGGCTACGCGGTGACCACAGCGGACTCCGGCGAGGCGGCTCTGTCGCGCTTAGGTTCTTCCACAGCCGCTCCCGATCTGATTCTGAGCGACATGCAGATGCCCGGCAGAACCGGTTCCGCGCTTGCAGTGGAACTCCGCTCGGCGACCGGCGGCGCAGCCGTCCTGCTCGCCATGAGCGGAAGCCAGCCCAGCGAGGATGCGGTGCGCGAGTTCGATGGCTTTCTGCTGAAGCCATTCAACCTGCATCAGCTTGCCGAGGCGGTGGAGCATGCGCAGCAGCAACGCGCCCGTTCCGGCGCTAAGGATGGAGAGGCACGGCGAGGCCCAGGGAAGGTGCTCCCCTTTGCCAATGGCGACAGCTCCAGATCCAGTACCGGGGCGGGGAGTGCAGCCGAGCTTCCTGTCGTCAGCCCGGTGATTTTCGAGCAGCTCTCCCGCACCATGCCTGCGCCACAGTTACGCGAGATGTACTCGCTGTGCATCAACGATGCGCGGGAGCGCATCCGGCGCATGCGCGGCTCAGCCCAGCAGCAGGATGCGGCACCTTTCATCCGCGAGGCCCACGCCATCAAGGGATCGGCCGGCATGCTGGGCGCGACGCAGATCCACACCATGGCCTCGGACCTGGAGATCCACGGCCTCAACGGAGCGGACGCAGGATTGGACACCGTTAACTCTCTAGATGAGCTGTCCGCCGCGTGTGACCGTCTGGAGCGTATGCTGGGCTCACGCGCCTAGCCTCGTCAATCATTGGCGGGCGTGTGAGGGTTGAGCTGCATGAACCAGTCGGTCACGAAACAGTCCGCTTCCACCGCCGGCAGCGTTGGCAATATCCGCATTGTCGTCGCTGACGATCATCCGGTCGTGCGCTTTGGCGTTCGCAACATGCTGCAGAACGAGCCCGGATTCGACGTCGTGGGCGAAGCTGAAGACGGCGATGACGCCATCACCCAGACGCTCGAGCTCGAGCCTGACATTCTTCTGCTCGATCTGGCGATGCCCCGGCTGCCGGGCCTGGAGGCGATGCGCGCCATCATGGCCAAGTCGCCGCGGGTCAAAATCGTCCTGCTCACCAGCACCATCTCGGTGCAGCAGATCATTGAGGCGCTGCAGATTGGCGCTCGCGGCATCGTGCTGAAGGATTCCGTCGTCGGCGATCTGGGCCAGGCGTTGCGCGCGGTCACCAGCGGCGACTACTGGATTGGCGGCGAGCGCGTGGTGAACCTGCTGAAGGCACTGCAGGAGCTGCAGGCGCAGGCGGCTGCCGTGCCGGAGCGCAAGACCTACGGGCTGACGCCACGCGAGCTGGAGGTCGTCTCCTGCATCGTCGAGGGCTGCTCCAACCGCGACATCGCCAAGCAGTTCACCATCAGCGAGGAGACGGTCAAGCGTCACCTCTCCAACGTATTCGACAAGACCGGTGTTTCGACACGCCTGGAGCTCGCGCTGTTCGCGATCGCGCACAAGCTGGTCGAACTGTAGGACCGCAGGACAGACGCAAAAGCAGGGCGGACCGAATCCGGTCCGCCTCTTTTTTTGCGTGTCATTGCCGATCGGCATGGTCTTCGGCGAGGCATTCCCCTCCCCCGCTTATTTGGCCCCAGGCACTCGGCAAGATACGTACGACTTTTGTCGTATAAGTACGAATAAGATCGTACAATCCTACTTGAGGGCCCTGACCTCGGCATTTCAGGACGCTCAGGAGATAGGCATATGGCGGAAAACGGCAGGAAGTTACCCGGACAATCGACGATGAAGATCAGCGTGCTCTGGCTTCTTGTCGTGGTCCCGATGGCCGGCAATGCGCTCTACTCCCAGTCTGGTATTCCGGGTTCCGCGGCCTCTAGTCAGGATGGAAAGACCATCGCTGCTCCTGTTGCTGCCATATCGCCGAAGTCTGCGGACCTCTCCCGGGAGTTCGAGGTGGCTACGGTCAAGCTGAGCAATCCGGCTACGCCAGGCAGGCAGTTCATGGCGAAGGGACATGAGTTCATCACAATTAACACAACGCTGAACGACCTCATCACGTATGCGTACGGACTCAACGCGAGGCAGATCGTGGGTGCGCCCCCATGGGTGGGCTCCGAGAAGTACGACCTGGATGGAAAGTCTTCGGAAGGCAGCCAGCCTACCGATGCGGAATGGAAAACGATGATCCAGAGGTTGCTAGTGGATCGATTCCAGTTCTCGTACCATCACGAGTCCCGCGAACTTCCTGTGTACGTTCTGACCCTAGGGAAGAATGGTCCGAAACTCAAAAGGAGTGAGGCTGATCCGGGTTCTCTGCCTGGCATCGGCTTCCGCGGATTCGGGAACATGCCCGTGAGTAATGCGACGATGGCGGATTTCGCCGCGATGATGCAGGGATCTGTTCTCGACCGGCCAATGATCGATCGGACCGGATTGAAGGGAAGGTACGATTTTGTATTGAGGTGGACGCCCGATGATTCTCAATTCATCGGAATGCGGCCGCCCGGTGGCGCGACGGCACTCGCCATCCGACCCGATGACCCGCCCAGCCTGTTCACAGCCGTTCAGGAACAACTCGGACTCAAACTGGATTCAACGAAAGCTCCAGTGGACGTTCTGGTAATCGATCGCGTGGAGAAGCCATCGGCAAACTAACCAGCGCCACAATGCTCCGGTGATCCGTTCCCGCTTTAGCGATCCTGGTCATTCGACGGCGCAGGGGTCACCGGGCGGGGTGCGCGAGGCGCACGCGGAGCCCGAGGCGCTGCCGGTGTGGGTGCGGACTGGGGCGTCATGGTAATTCGCGGCGGAGCCGGAGCCATGGGTGGGATCGGCTGGATATCGCCCTTGCGCAGCGAGATGTCGCCGTGAATGGTCGTCAGGCGCACCGTGGGGCCGCCCGTCCCGACGTTTCCACGCAGCGACTTGCGATCGTCGGACTGGGTCCCGGTGAGTTGGAAGTCGCTCTCCACGCTTCCGTCGGTCGAGACCGCCTCTACGGCAAAGCCCGCTTTTTCCGGCAGCGTCGCGCGAACGGAGCCGTTGCGGTTGACCAGTGTGATGTTGCCTATGGTCGGCGCTGCGGTCAGGTCGATGGTGCCGTTGCGATTGGTCACGGTGACATCGCCGGCCACCCGATCAAGCGTTACGTTGCCGTTGCGCGTCGTCAGGATCAACGGGCCCATCACCTGGTCGGCCGAGACATCGCTGTCCCGCTGAATCTCGGTCTGCCCGTCAAGGCGCGCCATCTCGAAGTCGGCGCGGCTGGTGTGAAAGCGGATCGCGCCGTTCACGCGCGCCATGTGTGTGGTGCCGAAGAAGTCGCCGGAGAGTGTGACCGGGCCCGTGATGTCGGCCAGCGTCAGGTCCTGCGCGTGCCCCTGGATAGTGAGCCCGCCCTCAATGCTGTGCGCGGTCAGCGAGGAGCGGCCGTTGTTGATGTGCGTCGTAACCTGGCCGGTGATGGCGCTCAGATCCACGTCGCCGCGGTTGGCGGTCGCGGTTACATTGCCCTTGATGGACGCAATGTGGATGTCTCCGCGGTTGGCCGTTACGGTGGTGGAGGTTCCGCCCGGCACGGTGATGATCAGGTCGCCGCGCGCGCCTTCGAGCGAGGGCATCGTCACGGTCACTCCGCCGGAGCCGGAAAAGGACGGCTGCTGCACCTGAGGCGAGAGCTGCTCCGACCGTGATTCAGCGTCGGAGTCGGAGTGCGCGTACACCTGCTTATGCAGAGCGATGTGCAGCTTGCCATCATCGCTGGTGCCGCTGATGGTGACGTCGCCTCGCGGATTCACCACGCTCAGTGAGCTTCCCTCAGGAAAGGCGGCCTCGAGCGTTTGGTCGCTCTCATGCTTGTCCCCAAACACCTCATCCAGCGAGTCCGAGTCGAAGTGCATGCCGGGGAAGATCCCGAACTGCGGCCGGTGATTGATGTGTGCCGAAACAATGCCGGTCGCGATGAAGACCAGGATCAGCAGCGTGACGCCTCCGCCGAATGTCCTGCGATACTGCGGCCGGTTGGGATCGCGCATGCTGTACTGGTCCAGCGCCCACTCAGCAAGGACCACCAGTCCGGCTCCGACCAGCAACAGTGGCCACCACTGCGCATACCAGCTCCAGAAGTGAACCCGGTCGACCCTTCCCGTCTCAATCAGCAGGAAGACGACACCGACCAGAATCATGAGCAGAGGCGCCAGGATAGAGCCGCGCCGCATCGCCCGCGCCTGATATCGCCATTGCGCAGCCTGGGCCTTGGCCGCAGCCCGCTGTGCCTTGGCCTGGTCGCGCATATACCGGCGCTGCTGCCATGGATCCCAGCCCGGCGGCTGAGGGGGAGGATTGCCCGGAGGAGGTGGTGGATAGCCTGCCATGGTTTACCTCCCTTCCTGAGAGCCGTCGCCGGTCTCCGGGTGCGTGCTGGGAACGATCTCGGTCGACTGGACGGGACTCGCTGGAGGCGCAGCAGGTGGTTGCGGAGGATAGGGAGGATACGGCGGCACTGGCGGATAGCTGCTCATGAGCGAATGGCGAACCATCAGGATCACGCCGGCGAAGATCAGGAACAGCGGCCAGCTGCTGCTCCAGCGCATAATGCGGAGCTCCTGCAGCAGCAGGACCACGCCTATCAGCACCAGCCAGGTGGCGCCGTGCAGTGCATTCGCAAGCCGCCAACGGTAGTAGTGGGTGCCATCGTTCTCCAGGCTGTAGCCTGTGCCGGTCATCTTCTTCACGAAGGTGGCGACCCCGAGCCCGATCAGCAGGAACGGAACCAGCAGGCGTCCGGGAATAATGTGCAGCCCGGCATTGCTCAGCAGAAAGAAGATGCCCAGGCCGATCAGCCAGAGCGCTCCCGTTGGGATGCGGCGATACATCGGCATCGAGGGATCCACAAAAGTGGCCGGTGGCGGCTCCACGAACGGAGGCGGGACATACGTGTTTTGCGGGGCGCCCCAGTGAGAGGCAGGCGGCACATACGGGCTTGCGTACGGCGGCTGAGGCTGGCTTCCGACCGGCTGGCTCGGCGCGGGTTGGCCAGGTGCGGGCTGGCCGGGATAGAAACCGGTCTCCGCAGGAGGCGGCACATTCGTCCCCGGCCACGCGCGGCCGAAACCGAAGCGCTCGCCGATATCGTTCAAGCCGAACGGATTGGGCAGTGGGCTGCCCTCGCGCTTCGCGCGGGCGGTCTGGTACGCCTCAAACACCATGTAGAACTCCCATCCGGCGATAAACAGGCCGAACAGGCCATTCACGTCGCTCGACAGGCTCACCAGGATCGCAAACACCATCAGGTGCACAATGCCCTTGGCGTACTGCTCGTTGTACATGGCGCCCACGCCGGGGATCAGGCCGAGGAGCCCCGCCAGCGTCGGATTGGGCAGCGCGCGGCTCTGCGGAGCAAGGGGAGGCGCCGCGGCGTAGGGGGTAGCCGTCCGCAATACCAGGCACTGCTCGCACAGGATGGCAGAGCCATAATTTCGAACGCACTCCTGACAAATCGGCTTGCCGCAGTTCTGGCAGAAGGCCACTCGTTCGCGATCCGGATGGTTTGCGCAGTTCATACCAGTCGTCCTTCCCGTACCTTGGCCGCTGTTCTGCTCCATCGATTGGCCCCAGTAGCCGTACCGTTCTCAAATTCCGATGTCCACTCCAGCTCCCGCTGATCCAGCGCGGCGAGCTGCGCCCGCTCCGGCCTGAACCGGACGGCCGAGTTCCGGCCGTCCGGCTGTTCGCGCCGCGTCATGCCGGAGCGTCCGCCGTGGCTGGTGTTGCCCTTCTTCTCCGGCGCAGCGTTATTGCCGGGATCGCTCGGTTGATCCTGCGGCTGCGTCGCCGGCTGGCTGGAGGAAGGCCTTGCCGCCGGAGTGCTCTGCCGGTCGTCGCCGCGAACGCTCTCGAGATCGCTGACTCGCGACTCCAGCTCATACACCACGCGCAGGTTCTCGTAGTAGTGCACCACCCGGGCATTGGCCGAGTAGAACGTCCGCTTCAGGTTCGACGGCCGCAGGTTACTCGGGCTGAGATCCTGCAGACGGGTGCCGGTAATGTCCATGGTCAACGCCAGGGAGAAGAAAGCCATTGCCGCCGTCATCGCCAGCCGGGGCTGCAGTGCAATCTGGCCGATGCTGCTCTGCCGGATCGCCGCCCACGCCCGCTGCCGGAAGGGCAGCACCGGACGCCGCCCAGCGATCGCAGGGCTGCCGTCTGTCGCCGCAACGGGCAGGAGGCCGCTGGTCTGCTCCAGAATGCGCGGAACCAGGCTGGCGGGAGGCTCCGGCTGCGGATCGCGCAGCATCTCCAGCCAGGCCAGCCCCCGCTTTGCCTGCGTCAGCAGCTCCGTGCATGGCCCGCACCCGGCCATATGCGCGTCGAAGATGGCCTGATCGGCAGCCGAGAGCGTGCCGTCCAGCGCGTCGGTCAACATCGCCTCGCACTGGGCGCAGAGCCCGTCGTCCGCCTGCTCTGTCGAAGGCGTATCCCCGAACTGCGTCCTGGGGTTCCCGAATTTGTTGCTCTCTGCCACCTAAACCACCTGCCCTTCTGTACGTTTCAAAAGCCTTGCAAGTTCCCCTCGCCCGCGGCTGATCCGGCTCTTGACCGTACCCTCCGGAACCCGCAGCACCTGGGCGATCTCGCGGTAATCCATATCCTGTAAGTCGCGCAGAATCACCGCCTCCCGCAACTCCGGCGAGAGCTGCGCCAGCGCCTGCTGAATCTTGACCTTCAATTCCAGGCCGGCGACATGCGCCTCCTGCGAGGGCCGGGGATCGGCCAGCCGCCCGGCCATGGTCGCTCCATCCTCCTCGCCGTTGAGGCTGGCGTCCAGCGAGTCGGTCGCGCGCTCCATCCGGGTCCGCCGGAAGTGGTCTACCAGCAGGTTGCGCGTCAGGGTCGTCATCCAGGTGACGAAGTTGCCCTTGTCCACATCGAAGCTGGACAGGTTGCGATAGAGCTTCAGGAACACATCCTGGGTCAGGTCTTCGGCATCGGCTGAGGAGCCGGTGAACCGGTAGCAGATCGCATACACCCGGCGATGATGGCTCACCACCAGATGCTGCCACGCCTGCTGGTCGCCGGCGATGCACTGGCGCACCAGCCGTCCCGCCGCGTCCTGCTCCGCCTGCTGTTCTGGAATGCGTTGCAATCGTGCCTCGTGCCCTGCGGCGGTTCCAGCTACGGATCGTACCGGTTGCTGTCCCGATGGAAGTGTACCGCCTCGCGCCGAAGCTGCAGCCGGCCCTCTGCGCCCGCGTTCCCTTGCGGGAGTTATCCCCGCGGCTGGAACCGTCATGTGCCAAACGCCCATGCAGCGGTATACGCAGGCATCGCAGACGTGGTTCCGCGGCACAAATCGCAGGCTCGAACCGCTCATTGCTATCGGGGCAGGTGCGGATGCACCTGTGCGTCCTTCTTCAGACCGCGCTCAAATCACTTCTCAGCGCCCGCCGAAGCCGCGCTTCATTGCGCCGCTACCATGCCCGGCAACTGAGAACTGACAATTGACGACCGACAACTGACCTTACTGAATCACTCCGCAGGCGATGCGATTGCCGGCGTTCCCTGTCGGATCCGTCTTCATGTCGTCTGCCTTTTCATGCACCATGATCGAGTGCCCCATGACCGAGTTGGCCGCGCCCTCGTTCAGCGACAGGTAATCGACCTTAAAGCTCGCCTGGCCCATATGGTTCTCACCTACCGAAACGTTCTGCGGCAGGTCGCCATTGTGGTGGCCCATTGGGTTCATCGAGCCATGCTGCTTCGCATCGGGATTGAAGTGGCCGCCTGCGCCCTTGAAGTCCGGCGCATCGCACGTGGGGGTCTGATGGATGTGCACGGCATGCTGGCCGAATGGAATGTTCTTCAGGTTCAGTTTGATGGAGAGCTCCTTGCCATCCTTCATCTCCTGAAAAGTCGCCGTGCCCGCATCCTCGCCCTTGGAGCTCTTCAGGTGCACCACCACTTTGCCCGGCTTCGCCTTCGCATCGGCCACGCCCGCCATCGCCGCGGAGATCAGACCCGCCGCTGCCAACATTCCCAACACTCGCACGCTTCGCATCGCAGTCACTCCAGTTTTTGCTGACTAGAACTTGTCCCACGAGCATAGCGCAAACGACTTCCACCCGCTTTGCGGGCGATTCGATGCGTCTCGGGAACACACCATTCCTATACGCCAGTCGCTCGCTTCTATCGCGTTGCCCGGCTGTGAATATCCCGGAAATGGAAGCAGCACAAGGTTCCATACGGGAAAAAGTATGGGACTGGCGGCGCAATCCGGCGGAAGCTTCCTATCTTGATCGTGACCCATGGGATTGCTGGCCTTTCAGCACACTCGCGAACGGCCATCAAATTGCACAATAGTCGTACATACATGCCCCAAAGGGCAAAGTTCTAAAGCTACGGCAGTCTGCAGGCATGCCGGTGCCGCTTTCCAGCTTGAGCGGAAAGCCCGCAAAAAACAGGAGATCCAAGGAATGAAGTTGCAACTATCACCCCACACAGAACTCTCCACCCTTCATCAGCCGCGATTCTGGGGTTGGATTGCGCTTCTGTGCCTCGTATTCGCCGGTGTGCAAACCGGTATTGCGCAGACCAGCAAGGGCATCCTCTCCGGAGTCATTCGCGACAGCAGCGGAGCAGTAGTATCCAATGCCGCCGTCACGATCTCCAATGAAGCCACGGGCGAGTCCCGCACTGTCAACACCAACGCCGAGGGCGTCTATCGCATTGAGGCGATCAATCCCGGCCCATACCAGATCCACGTCGCCATGACCGGATTCTCCTCGGTCGAGGTGAAACACATTGCCGTGCAGCCCTCCCTGGTCACCACCTATGACGCCACTCTCCCGGTCGGCAGTTCCGAGGTGAACGTCAGCGTGGAGGCGAATGGCAACACCATCAATACCGATAACGCGCAGCTCTCCGGCAATATTGCAACCAGCGAGCTGCAGATGCTGCCTATTTTTTCTCTCAATCCGGCGGAGTTGACCAGCACGCTTCCCGGCGTAACCCGCGAGTATTCGACCGTGCAGAACCTGGGAGGTACCGGCGGCAACGGAGTGATCAAGCTGACGGTGAATGGCGCCCGCCCACGCGCGAATAACTTCATGATCGACTCGCAGGACGCGAACGATATCGGCCTCGGTGGAGAAGCCTTTCTCCCGATATTGCCGGACATGTTCCAGAGCGTCACCGTTCTGCTGAACAACGCGAGCGCGGAGTACGGCCGCGGTGGCGGAGCCGTCATCAACCAGATCACCCAGAGCGGTACGAACCAGTTCCACGGCTCAGTGCATGAGATCTACACCGGCTCCGGTCTCGATGCTCTCGACGGCCAGACGCGGCGTGCCAAGCCCACCACCGATCGCGGTATCAAAGCCCGTTACGACCAGCATCAGTACGGCTTCACGCTCGGCGGTCCCATCATCAAGAACAAGCTCTTCGGATTTGGCGGCACTACCTTCGTCCGGTATTACGGCAATTTTCAATTCCCGGCGGTAGAGCTTCCGGATGCGGCCGGCATCGCTCAGATCAAGGCCCTCGCAGCGGCAGGCAACAAGCAGGCAACCGCTCTGCTCGGCTACCTGAACAATGGTTCCTATGTCAGCTCCGGGTACTCGTTGCTGCAGAGCGGCACGGAAAATCTCGCCGTTGCCCCGCGTCCCGGCTGCCCCTCCGGATGCAGCATCAGCACTTCCACGTACGACCGCCTTCCCACCCCCGCCCAACAGCCCGAGACGCAGTGGACCTACAAGGTTGATTTCGCGCCGCGTTCGGCGGATACCTTCAGCGTGCATTATTTGCACGACCGCAATAACACTGCGCCTTACTATCCTCTGAACCCCACCACCCTACCCGGATTCGATACCTTCGCCGGCGGTCCCAGCGAACTGGGAGGCGGCAGCTGGGTACATGTATTCACGCCCCGGTTGCTCAATGAGTTCCGTGCCTCCGAGGTCCGGCTCAGCTCGCAGTTCGCCCCCGACGCCACAACACTGGCCAACCCGGCTGCCAAGGTCCCTCAGGTCCGGCTCAGCGGAACCGGCATCGGTGACCCCAGTCCGACCACCCTCGGCACCCTCGGCGTGTCGCAGAACATGCCGCAGGGCCGCATCGAGCGCCTCTACCAGTTCCAGGATACGGTCAGCTTGACGCACGGCCGTCACTCCCTGCGTATCGGCGCCGATGTGGGCCGCTTGCTGGAAACCGATCTCGTGGCCCAGACCTTTCTCGGCCTGGAGACCTTCACCGCGGGTGGTGGACTGTCCACCCTCGATAACTACTTCAGCGATTTCCTCGGCAACGCCGGCAGCGCCACCAAGTCCTTCGGTCCCACCCGGACTGATCCACACCTCTGGAAGATCGCCGCATTCGCCCAGGACGACGTCAAAATCACTTCGGACCTGACCCTGAATCTCGGCGTCCGCTACGACTATCTCTCCAACCCGCTCAATTCGCTTGCCTATCCCGCGCTCGACATCAACAATACCTTCGCTCCCATCAATACGGTGGTCCACGAGAAGGACGACAAGAACAACATCGCCCCGCGACTTGGCTTTGCGTTTGTGCCGCATGCGGGCATCTTCTCCGACGGCAAAACGGTCTTCCACGGTGGAATCGGCGTCTTCTACGATACGTTCTTCACCAACATCCTGGTGAATGCCGCTCAATCATCCCCGGTTGCTCCCACCACGACGCTGATCCAGGGACGTAGCGGTTGCTGCGGTCCGGCATCCACCCTGATCGCCACCATGACTCCGGCATTCACCGCCAACTCATCCGTGCAGAGCGACATCAACAATCTCGTCAACCCGCTGACTTACCAGTACAACTTCGGCTTCGAGCGGCAACTGCCGTTCCGCATGAAGGGTACCCTCAACTACGTGGGAAGCCGCGGAGAGAAGCTCTACTCCAATCGCCAGCTCAACTACTCGATCAATGGCGTCCCTATCAATTCGTCTCGTGGTCCAATCAACGTGCGCGACAATCGCGGCGACTCGCAGTACCACTCGCTCCAGGCAGAGCTCGACCGGCAGTTCTCCCAGGGACTCTTCCTGCGCGCTGCCTATACCTATGGCAAGCTGCTCGATGACACCTCCGAGGTCTTCACCACCTTCGCCTCGCCCACCTCCTACTCGGCGAACCTCGCCGGCGACGGGTTGCGGCAGGACTGGGGCCCCTCAGCGTTCGACCGTCGTCACATCTTCACCATCGCCTACGTCTACTCGCCCAGAGGCTTCCGCTCCGACAACGCCGCGGCAAATGCGCTCCTGGGCCTGCTCACCCGCAACTTTTCCATCTCCGGCCAGACGGAGCTCTACTCCGGCCTGTACACCTCCTTCAACGTCAGCGGCCGTGACATCAACGGGGATGCCAGCGCCACCAACGATCGCCCGATTCTCTCCAACGCCGGTGCGCCCATCACCTTGGTTGGGGTCGATGGGAGCTTCGTCGGAGGCGTCACCGGCACCTACTACGATTACGCTGCCTACAATGCGTCGCCGTCTTCGGCGCGCGTCCGCACCGTGGTCAATCCCAGCTCCGTTCACTTCCTGGTGCCGAGCGCGGCCAACGGCGCTCTGATGCTGAAGCAGGAGGTCGGCCGCAACTCATACCTCAACCCGGGGCAGCAGTATTGGAACCTTGCGCTGGAGAAGGCCTTCCCGACCCGCTTCAGCCACATGGAGCACGGGCAGTTCATCTTCCGTGTGGAGGCCCAGCAGATCGGCAACCACAACAACATCAAGTACTACACCAACAATGTCACCCAGGTGGGGTCCTCCGCCTTCCAGAACCCCTCGAATGCGCGCGAAGCTAACAACCAGCATCTGCGGCTCTGGGCCAAGTACCAGTTCTGATCCACTCGCTTTAGCCTGCAATACATCGGGGCCAGTCCTGTCATGGACTGGCCCCTTTCTCTTTCGCCCTCGCACAGAACAACCGCCGCCCTACTCGCGGGCCGCCGCCTCAAGCTCCGCGATGTTCAGCTTCACCATCCCCATCATCGCCTGCATCGCCTTGGGATGGCTCACCAACTCGCCAATGTTCGCCGGTATCACCTGCCAGGACAGCCCAAACTTGTCCGTCACCCAGCCGCACGCCACCTCCTGGCCGCCCTGCCCCAGCTTGGCCCAATACTGATCGATCTCCTCCTGCGTCCTGCAGCTCACCACGAACGAAAACGCCGGCGAGAGCTTCTGTGCCGGACCGCCGTTCATCGCGGTCACCCGCTGCCCGTCCAGCTCAAACGAAACGACCAGCGGCTTGCCCTTGGGCGGCAGGTTCGGGTTATCGAGATCGCTCTTCATCTCGCCCAGCATGCGCGAGTTGGGAAAGATGCCCACGTAAAACTCGGCAGCCTCGGCTGCATTTCCGTCGAACCACAGAAAGGGCGTGATTCTCGGCCCGCTGAATATTCCACTCATCTGAAAATTCCCCTCCTCTAGTTTTCCAACTTGTGCTGGCAGCTTACCGGAACAGGTCCGGTCCAGGCTGCCACGTTCCCCCCGCGGTGCCGTACGGGCTTGCAAGCACCACGGTATAGCCGTCGGGATCTCGCATCCAGCACTCCCAGTGATTCGGGCCGCCGACGCCATCCGGAGGGTTGCGGTGCCTCGGCAGCACCATCTCCACCTTCATCTCTTCCGCGCGCTGCATCGCCTCGTCAAAGTCCTCGATCTCGAACCACAGCAACACGCCGTTGCCGTACGGCTTGTCGGCGCGATTGCCGATAGGTCCATGATGATGCTCCACATCGAAGCTGTGCAGCTGCAGGATCAACGATCCATCCTTCACCAGCTGCTCGTAGTGGCTGCCGCCGTGAGCCCCGCGGCAATTCAGCAGCCGCTGATACCACCGGCTGCTCGCTTCCACGTCGGTGACACAGATTAGAGGTTGAGCGCGCATCGCAGAACTCTAGCAGAACCGGGGCTGTGCGCGGGCAGCGGCTAAGCCGCCGCGGGCTTGCCATCGCGACTTAGTTCTCCGACGGCTTCTCCACTCTGTCGATCACCAGCGCATCCACCGGCGCCTTCACCGGCTGCAGCTTCAGCCCCAGTTGCTCCTGGATCGCGGTAAAGATGCCGGGAGCCGCGTTCGGGTCCGTATTCCGGGACTCCTCGGGCGTATAGCGCAAGGTAATGTCGTACTGGCCCTTCAGGCCGGTCTGGTCGATCAGCGGCCGGTCCAGTCCGGCAAACTGCATGTCCAGAACGAAATCGCTCATTCTCGCGCTCCCCATTGTGAGGATAAGCGTCGCTCCTTCATATCTGCCGCGCTGCGTGGACTGCAGCTGCGGGTGCGCGGTAGGCGTAAGCTTCGGACCTCCTTTGGCCACCTGGATCGCGTACACACTCAGTGGACGCTGCTCCCTGTGAAACTTCAGCTCGAAGCGGTCTGCCAGCAACTTTTGGATCATCTCCTGCTGCTGCACCCGGTTGGGCTCTCCTGGAGTATCCGTAACGCCCTCCACATCGAAGGCGGCCTTACTAGCCCATTCAGGTGCATCCAACACCTGGCGAGGATCGATGGAAAACGCATACATCATCAGGCTGGTCAAAGTCTGGTTTTCGATCTTCACCCGGTTCCCAATGAAGTTCCAGCCCTGCCGCCGCGGATAATTTGGATCATGCAGCTTGATCGTCGCCACCGCAAACGATGGGTGCGCATCAACGGCCATGGGTGCGATGGGAACGCCCGTGGCGCCTTGCCCCAGAGCGGTGGTGGCGATAAGAACGGCCGCGACGGTGGCGGGCAATAGGCAGAACCGGCGCAGGTGCATGACTCCCCTCCGAAGCAGGTGCTGATTCAGGATACGCAGCAGCCGGCTCCCGAGTTTTGCCTTCTGTGCCCGGCTGGTTGCTGACAATCTCCTTGCCGCCTGCACGCGCGATCACATACACCGGCGTCAACTCTGGCGGCACGGGCGCCGGCTGATTCCCCAGGTCCTGCCATACCCATATGCGCTGCGCTCCACGCCACTTTGAGCCCAGCGATGCTGCGGTCTCGAAGATCTTCGGCGCATCCGGAAAGAAGCTGCCGTACCACAGGTTCGCGCTCCGCCCATAATCCTGCTTGCCGTCGTAGCTCGGCTCGGTGAGGATATGCAGCGGGTTCAGCACCACCGGCGTTGCCCCGCCGCGGAAGTACCCTGGCCTCTCGAGATAAAACCCGAGGGTCGATCCGTACTCATACTCCTGGTGAATCACGATCAGGTCATCCGGCTTCACCAGCGGCCGCATCGCCTGCGCAAGCTGCGCGGAGCTCAGCACCGGCGCAAACGTCACCAGCGCCATGTGCACGGCCAGCAGAAATCCGAACCCGCCGGCGGCAAGCGCAAGCGTCGCCTGGTGCGGCCGTGCACGTCGCCGCAGCACGTAGGACACCCCCGGCCCCAGCAGCAGGCTCGCCGCAGCCAATGCCAGCGGCCCGCGAAAGAGCGCCAGCGCCTGCGCATTCAAATCCAGAAAGTGGCCCATCGACATCGCGTAGTCGCCGGGATTCTGTCCCAGCAGCGACGCCAGGTCCGCACCTGCCGGTGGCCTGCGTCCGCGCAGCAACACCACCGTCGCCGCCACCGCGAACACGCCACCCAGTGCGACCAGAACCGCCGTCGCGCGGAGGTTCGCCCGGCGCATTGCGTGTGCCGCCTGCGTGTGCGGTGGCCACTCCACGCGGCCATCCAACCCCAGCCAGCCGGCAATCAGAACCGCGAGCGCGGGCAGCGAGGGCAGCACGTAGTACTCCTGCCGCGTCGAAAAGCTGAAGAACAGCAGCGGCACCGCCGCCCACCCCGCCAGCAGCGTGAAGGCGCGGCTCAGCTTGTGCCAGCGCAGATATCGCAGTCGCTCCTGCAGCCCTTGCCGGTTGCGCGCGCGCAGATCCGAAACCACACTGCGGAGAAAGTGCGCTATCGGCCCCAGCGCCTTAAACACGAACGCCGACCACGGCATCATCCACACCAGACACAGCAGCCAGAACAGCCACAGCGGCACCGTGTCGTAGTCCCTCGGTACGCGTGCATTCAGATAGCGCAGCACCTGCTCGTTGATGAAGTAGAACCACGCCCAGCCATGCACGTTCCCCTGCGTGGGCAGCGGAACCACCCAATGCGGTGTCGCATGCAAGCGAAACAACACCTGCCCCGGGCTGCCCTGCGCCGGATTCGCAAACGCCGCCAGCACATGCCACGGCGCAGCAATCGCCAGAAACACCAGCGCGCTCGACCACGGATGCAGCTCGTACAGGCGCACGAACGCCCCACGGAGCCCGCGCGTCACCAGCAGATACACCGCCACGATCGCCAGCGGAAACAGCACCCCGATCATTCCCTTGGTCAGCACGCCCAGCGCACAGAACGCGGCAAAACCGTAGCACAGCCAGCGCGGATCGTCTTCCTCTGCGCTCCAGTCCCAGGCCTCATCCGCAAACCCGGTGCGCGCTGGAGGCAGTGCGGCCCCGCTCTCAATTTCCCAGAAGCACAGCATCGCCCCCGTCAGCCAGAGGCACACCATCGCATCCGGCAGCGTGATCCGCGTGAACAGAAAGATCCCCGGGCACGACATCGCAATCAGCGCCGCATACAGCCCAGCACGCGTATTCCGGAAGATACGCCGAGCCAGCGTCTCCACCACAAACGCGAGCGCCAGCACCGTCAGCGCCAGCGGCACGCGCGACGCTACGGCAAGCGCCTCCGGCCCTCCTGCGCCCATTCCCCGCGCCGCGCGCATCGACGTCGCCATCGCCCAGTACAGCAGCGGGGCCTTCTCCACATAGCGAATGCCGTTTGCGTACAGCGTCACCCAGTCGTGCCGCAGCAGCATCTCGCGCGCTGCCTCCGCATGCACCGAGTCGGCATCGTCCAGCAGCGCTGGTCGCACCAGCGTGAAGCTCGCGTAGAACAGCGTCCACACCGCGAGCACCGCAAGCGTCGTGGACTTCGAGCGCCGGAGCGCAGCAGCACGCATATCAGCGACTATATTGGAAGGCGGGAACGCGGAGATCGCATCCGGCAGCGATCACCTAGGCCATTCCTGCATAGGCTCCGCGATCTGATCTCTGCCGGCATCTCCGCACGCGCAGTACGGGTGAGTGATTGAACGAATTGGTAGACATTGCAGGCATCGCCCCTTCCGCCGATCTCATCTACGGCGACTGGTACCCCGCGCTGCGCACAGACCGGCTCCAGCCCAACCGCACCACCACGGCGTTGCTGCTGGGCGTGCCGCTGCTTCTGGGCCGACGCCGCGATGGCCGCCTCTTCGCCATGCGCGACCTGTGCCCGCATCGCGGCATCCCGCTCTCCGCCGGCTGGTTCGATGGCGACCGCGTCACCTGCAAATATCACGGCTGGGAGTTCGAGCCCTGCTCCGGCCAGTGCACCAAAATCCCCTCGCTCACCGCCGAAGACACCCTCGATCCCACCAAAATCTTCGCCGGCAGCTATCCCTGCGAAGAGCGCGACGGCCACGCCTGGGTCTACCTGCCCGAGCCCGGCTCGGGTCTACGCCCCACTGCCGAGCTGCCGCCGGTGCCCGAGGTCCCCAAATTCTCCGCGCGCTTCCGCACCGCGCATCTAGAAGCCGCTCTGCCCTGCAACGTCGACCACGGCATCATCGGCCTCATGGATCCCGCGCACGGCCCCTTCGTCCATCAGTCCTGGTGGTGGCGCAGCGGCTCCAGCATCCACGAAAAACACAAACACTTCGAGCCCATCTACGACAACGCCGCCTCCGGCCCCGCGCACATCGGCCGCAACGCCGGCTTCCGCATGGCCGCGCACGCGCCCTCCTCGAACAGCCTGCCCTACAAACTGCTCGGTGCGCACGGCCCGGTCACCACGAGCATCGACTTCGTCCTGCCCAACCGCCGCTACGAAACCATCCGCTCCGGCGACAAGTGGTTCTCCACCCTCACCACCGTCACTCCGGTCACACCCTCCACCTGCCGCATCGATGTCGTCGCCTGCTGGAACGTGCTCGCGTGGGTGCCGTTCTTCACCCCGATCCTCAAGTTCTTCGGCGGCATCTTCGTTCGCCAGGATCAGGAGACCATGATCGAGCAGGCCGCTGGCCTCCGCTTCGGCCCCGCGCTCATGCTCATCGACGACGCCGACAAGCCCGCCAAATGGTACTTCGCCCTCAAGCAGGCCCGCCTCTCCGGCTCCGGCCCCCACCCCATGTCCGGCCCCGTCACCCTCCACTGGCGCAGCTAAACCGCCGCAAAGCTCGCCTGCCAAACCCTGGTCGCGTATCAGAACAATGCTGACACGAACCGCGTTTATCGGGACTGATCCTGCTCGCCAGGTGAGTGTGGGTCGCGTGGCTCATAGCCCGTTCCGGGGATTCATGATCTCCCCTACCGTCTCAAGAAGGTAAGATTTCGCACATGGCCGAAGCTGAGCAGAATCTGGAGCATGAGGACGAAGAAGCTAAAGTAGGCACTTTTTGGCATGGCAGCTTGGAAGACCAAGAGTTTCCGTGCATCACGGCGTTTTTTGATGAAAGCGGGCACTCCGCTTCGACCAGAACCGTTGCGATAGGCGGCGCTATGACATCGCCCAAACGGTGGGGCGATTTGCGCGTTAGATGGAAAACTGCCTTGCAGCGGCATGGCGTTCAGGTTTTCCATATGACGGATTTCGAGACTAGACATGGTGAGTTCGAGGGTTGGGACGAAGCGCGGCGTCGTGAGCTTTTGACCGAGCTTTTCGACGCTATAGCTGACTGCCCGCTCACCATCATTGGGGCCGTCGTTGTTGTAGAAGACTTCAACCAGCTTGATGCAGATGTCCGAAAGGGGATGATGGACCCTTGGTATCTCTGTTATCACTGGTGCTTCCATGAGGCGATCACGTCAGGTCTCGTGTTCGTCGATCCTAAGAAGGAGGGCATAGAGATAGAAGATCTCCGTATAAGAGCCTGCTTTTTCGAACTGCAGCGTCAGTACACGTGGGGACCAGTCCTTTTCCAAATGGCTAGAGAAGCAGCAAAAGAGTGGGCCGGGGCTTACAAAAGCGGGATCATCGGTTTTGGAGGCAAGCACTCAACGGTGCATTTTCAAGTGGCCGACTTGATTGCCTATGAGATCAGAAAACATGTCGAGAATGCGGTCTATAAGCAAGGCCGCGCTACAAGATGGCCGATGAAACAGCTTCTGAAGTGCATGATGATGGTCAACGTCTTCGACCAATCGGGGACGGAGATTCCGACCGAAGGCGGTTTTGCGATGTTCAGGACCGGTGCGTTCACGGATATGAAAAGAGGCGGAGCAATAAAGTTCATCGCGCAGGGTGAATAGCGTCAGTATCGGTCGCTGTACCGAACGCGACGAAAATCAAAGCGCGGTAGGCAAGCTGCAATAGGTAATTCAGAGCAAGCGAAACGGCGAAGGCTATGCCGATATTGCGGGCGATCACCCGCCAGAAACGCGGGGGCGCTGCTGATGAGATTCCCACGTCTGTATGCCCCACTGCTGGTGGTGCTGGCGGTGTTTTGGAAACGACCTCCCAGCAAGCGGCATCCCCCTGCTTTAGATGGTCGCAAAGAGTTTTCATCAGTTCGCCCTTTGTCGTGTCGGCTGGAAACTGGATTCGCTCTCCCTGCCCGGACAGCACGATAACGGCACTAAAGCCTTTCGGCAGTGATGGGAGGTTAGTTATCTGCGCGTATTGCTCCCAGGGGCCATGCTCGTTTTTTGGCGGTGTCTCTGCTGGAGGTGTCGCCGCCGCCTTATGGGTTTGAAAATCCGGCGAGAGGGTTAGAACCAAAGTCAGCGCAAACACGGCAACGACACAGACAACTAGGCTAACAATCGAAAGGCGATGCCACCATTTGTTTTGAAGACGGAGTTTGCTGTATGTCCCTGTAAATGGGGAGAGTAGCCGAGCGGTCATGAGCGATTATGCCCCGTTGAGTCTGTCTCGCAAAGGGTAAGTTTCGGGACGAATCCAGAAGCCCCTAATCAGAGGCCTCCAAATTATTCTGAGCCTAGTCGTTAGTCCTCATAAGTCGGCTTCTCGTCAGGAATAAATCCCACCCAGAAGGCTGTCTATCGCGGCTCATACTCGCACTGGCATTTCACTGACCCAGACTCAAACCCGAACCCTCATCCTGAGGTTGTGGCAAACGGACAATGCATTCCGTAGGCCCATCAGCATTCCTGGCGCGAATCGGTGCTCCCCTCACCCGCGAGCCACACCGGATAAACTCAGGCTCACGTCTTGCCCTCGCGAGGAGAACCCGTGAAGTCCATCATCCTCACCGGCTATGCGCTCTTTCTGTTCGTTCCTTCCGGCCGGTCACAGGACGCCGCCATCGATCACCACCCGTTCGCCATCGGCGAGATCAACTACTTCGGTTATGGCGGGCTGCCGCTGGAGAAAATTCGTGCGGCGCTCCCATGGCACGTCGGCGACAAGCTCTCCTTCGCCACCTTTTCCCGCAAGCCCGTAGCCGACGCGATCTCATCAGTCATCGGCAAGCCGCCGACGGACGTCAACATCGTCTGTTGCGACCCCTCCCGCCGCCTTGAGATCTTCATCGGCCTTCCCGGTTCCACCTCGCGCTCCGTTCCCACGGCTCCTGCGCCCTCCGGCAACATCCACCTCGATCCCGAGGGCCTGCGCCTGTACAACCAGGGGCAGCCGCTGATGATGAAAATTTCCTGTCAAGCCCCTCCCCCCAAAAATACTCCCCAACTCCCTCCGAATCAGCCACATCCATTTGCCCGCCGATGTAACAAATCCCCATCCATTCCGGTATACTTATATTAGAGAGAGAAAAGCCCACAACCCCGCCCTCGGCGGGGTTAACTACTTTATGACTCCCCTGTCCTCCAACCCGGCCCGCCACCGTAAATCCAAACACTTAGCTGTTAACCAGAAGATGACTCCCGGAGGGGGGAGGGTCTCCCCACAGGCGCCCGCCGAGTCCCGGCGGCGCCCATCGCGCGCCCAGCGGTGAGAGCTACGCCGGCGCGCCCACCAGCACTTTGGGCCCGGTCGGCAGAGGAACACCGCCCGCCGGCTCCAGCGTGACCGCGAACGCCTTCGCCGTCACCCCGGACGGAAGCGCCGGCAGAATCACCGAGCCTTCGCCGCGCGCGTTCGGCTGGAACGTCCCCGCGGGAATCGGAGCTCCCTGCGCCGGTATGACCCACAACTCGTACGCGCGGCCCGCCGGGAGCGCCGGCAGGTTGTTCGCGTAGAACAGCAGCCCGCGGCTCGGGTGATAGTAGACCCGCCCTTCCGGATGCGACGGCCCCTGCGCCTCGGTCAGCAAAACTCGCTGCGTGTCATTGCCGGTCAGCAAGCCCGAGACCAGCCGGTCGTGCGCGGCCGAATCCTGCAGCGAAGCAAGCTGCTGCTGCTGACTGAGCTGCTGCTGCAGGTGCGAGCTGCGCACCGCGAACACCACAGCCAGCAGCGCCGCGCAGGCAGCGAAGCTCCACGCCAGCGAGGGTCGTCGGAAAAAGTCGAAAACGCCCGCCGTGCCTTTCGCAGGGGCAGCCACATCGTCATGCCGTCGGCGCGCACCGGTTGCGGCCGCCTGAGTCTCACTGTGGACGCGATCCATCAGCCGCTTCTTGATCTGCTCCGGCGGACGAACCTCAGGAACGGACAGCGCAACCACAGCAATGCGCTGGCGAGCCTCGGCCAGTTTCTCCGCGCATTGCCTGCACTGCTTCACATGCGACTCCATCTCGCCTCTCTCCTGCGCATCCAGCGCGCCGAGAGCGTACAGGTCGAATGCTTCGTCGAATTGTGGATGTCCGTTCATCATTCGAATGCCCGGCGCAGACTGGTCAGGGCCGTTCGCAGCCGGGTTTTCACCGTTCCCAGCGGCTGCCCTGTTCGCTCCGCGATCTCACTGTGCGTCATCCCTTCGAAATATGCCATCTCAAACAGCGAACCCTGCTCCCCAGGAAGCTGCGACATCACTCCGCGAACCCTGGCCACCAGATCGTTCTGCACCACAACCGTATCCTGACGCGGGTCGGAAGAAACTGCATACAGCTCCACATCGTCCGGTTCGCCCAGCGTACGCTTGCGCAGGTGCGAGATCGCGCGATTGCGGGCCATGACCAGCAGCCATCCCCGAAGCGCTCCGCGCTCCTGGTCAAACCGCGCCGCGTTCCGCCACAGATGGAGAAAGACGTCCTGCAGCACCTCCTCGCACGCCGATTCATCGCGCAGAATACGCCGCAGCAGAGAGTAAAGGGCGGTGGAGTGGCGGTCGTACAGCGCAGCAAGAGCAGACTCGTCCTGGCGGGCGACTCTCGCTGCCAGACTGGAATCGCTCTCCTGCTCGAACGCCTGTATGCTGCCTGCCAAAAATAACCCTCGAAGCGGCCGCTGATGTGCTGTCCAGCGGCGCCATCACTCCAGCAACCTGCTCACGTTCCCTGGCGACCCCGCTCACTCCGGGAAAAAGAACACGATGCGAAGACATTCCCTTGCCTTGCGCATCGTGGACCGGACCGACATAGGAGTACTAGTTCGGAAGCAGTACCGAGTTGATGACCTGAATCATACCGTTCGATTGCGCCACATTTGCGATTGTGACCATCGCCGTTCCGCCTTTTTCATCCTGCAACATAATGTGGCCATTCTTTTCCATCACCCACAACCTGCCGCCGCTCACCGTCTTCAGTTCTGCCTTGCCGTTCCCTTCCTTCACGCTCTTCTTCAAATCGTCGGTGCTCATGTTGCCCGCCACGACATGGTAGGTGAGCACCTTGGTGAGCGCGTCTTTATTTTCCGGCTTCAGCAGCGTGTCCACTGTGCCCGCCGGCAGTTTCGTGAACGCCTCGTTGGTCGGTGCAAACACCGTGAACGGACCCGCGCCTTCCAGCGTATCCACCAGGCCCGCAGCCTTTACCGCCGCAACCAGTGTGGTGTGGTCCTTCGAGTTCACCGCATTCTCAACGATGTTCTTGCTCGGATACATCGCCGCGCCGCCTACCATCGGATCCTTCTGTGCCTGCATCGCCGGAGCTATCGCAAGAGCCAGCACCGAAACAACACATGCCATTCGTGATTTCAGTTTCATTGTCGTTTCCTTTTCGGAAGAGTGGTCTCTTCACCTGGAACTACGCCGCGACAATGAAATCGGATTGCATCCCGCCAACTTTTCCGGCGAACTCCGGCTGAAGAAAAAAAGTTCACTCCATTCCAATCCAGTCACCCATCTGCTGGCGTACCTGATGTGAACGAGAAGAAGTCTCCGCAAAACGGGACGGATTCCACGAACCACATTAAGGAGAACCAAGTGAACAACAAATTGCCCGGACGCGGACCACTATCGCGGCGATCGTTTCTGGCGGGAGCAGGTGGAGCGGCAGCGCTGGTCACGGCTGCCGGCTGCGGCGACAGCACTCCCATGACAGCTCTCCCCACCAACACTGCCTCGACCACCAACGCCATCACCGACGCCGACATCCTCAACTTCGCGCTTAATCTCGAATACCTGGAAGCCGAGTTCTACCTGCGCGCCGTTACGGGCAGCGGTCTCTCCGACGCCGACGTGGGTTCGGGCGCGGGAGCGGTCACCGGCGGCACGCAAGTCGTCTTCAAGACTCCAGCCATCCAGCAATATGCTCAGGAGATCGCGAACGACGAGTTGGCCCATGTGCGGTTCCTCCGCAAGGCGCTCGGTTCAGCCGCAGTCAGCCGGCCCGCCATCGATCTCAGCAACAGCTTCAACGCCGCTGCCATGGCCGCCGGAATCGGATCCGCCTTCAATCCCTTCGCAGACGAGAACAGCTTCATCGTCGGCGCCTTCACCTTTGAGGATGTCGGTGTCACCGCCTATCACGGCGCAGCGGGCCTGCTCACCAGCAAGACCTATCTCGCTGCCGCTGCCGGCATTCTCGCCACGGAGGCCTACCACGCCGGCGAGATCCGCACGCTGATCACCGAGCTCGGCGCTCCTTACCTCACCTACGCCAATCAGATCTCGGCCCTGCGCGCTGCAGCCGGCGGAGGCGCGGAGACGATGCTCTCCGGTTCCACCATCGTCGCCGCCGATTCCAACTCCATCTCCTACGACCGCACCACCGACCAGGTGCTGCACATCGTGTATCTCAGCGCCGCCAGCGGCGTTGTCAGCAAGGGAGGCTTCTTCCCCAACGGTCTCAACGGCACCATCAAGGCTACAGCTTCCTAGAAGGAGGAGCGCATGGAACACATCACAGAAACCGAGCTTCAGCTGCAGAACGACAAACGGACGCGGCGTTCCGCTCTGCTCCTCGGAGGCGCGGCCCTCGCCGGACTCGCCCTCGGACAGAAGGCCTTCGCGCAGACCGGCCCCACCGACAACGACATCCTCAACTTCGCCCTCAACCTCGAATTCCTCGAGGCCCAGTTCTACACCCTTGCCACGACCGGCATGACGATCGACCAGGTGGGACTCTCCACCAAAAGCGGCGGCGGCACTGCCGGCGGCGCTGTCACCGTCAAAGCCAACCCCAAGGTCACCTTCACCACTCCGCTGCTGCAACAGCTTGCCGGAGAGATCACCCAGGACGAACAGAACCACGTCAAGTTCCTGCAGGCTGCACTGGGAGCCAACGCCATTGCGCAGCCCAAAATCGACCTGATGAATAGCTTCAACGCGCTCGCCAGTGCCGCCGGCCTCGGATCCACCTTCGATCCCTTCGCCAGCGAAACCAACTTCCTGCTCGGCGCCTTCATCTTCGAGGACGTCGGGGTCACCGCCTATCAGGGAGCCGCCGGTCTCATCACCAGCAAAACCTATCTCGATAAAGCGGTCGGCATTCACAACGTGGAGGCCTATCACGCCGCGGCCATCCGTACGCGCATCTTCCAGGCTGGCACCGCGGCCCAGTCCGCCTCGCAGGCCATCGCCAGGACACGAGCCACGCTGGACGGAACCGGCAACGACGATATCGGCGTCGGCGTCACCAACGGCGCAGCCACCATCGTCGACAACGACGCCAACGGCATGACCTATGCCCGAACCACCACCCAGGTGCTCAGCATCGTCTACGGCGGAGGCGCAGCAGGAACCGGCGGAGCCTTCTTCCCCTCCGCAATGAACGGCACCATCAAGTAACCGCAGCACACAGCGTCTCAGCCGGTGCGCTCATCCCTCCCCGGGTTTGAGCGCACCGCTGTGCATCGCCGGCAAACTCATTCCAACTCGCCCGCGAGCCCCAACCCCGGAAGCATTCCCGTCAGGTGATCCACGTCCGAACGCGAGGCCCGCAGCTGCAGCGCGCGGTGGCTGGCCTCGCGGATCGACGAGTGCAGCAGCAGCACAGCCAGCGCAATCGCGGCCAGATGCACCGCAGAGTGCTCCGCCCACGCTTCCAACCGGATTGCCGCAAAAACCGTGACAGGCAGAAAGACGATGTAGCGCAGCAGCATCCACGCCAGATCGGTATTCATTGGAATCCTCAACGACGTGAACGGGATCACCCGTGCATCGAACAAAAACAGGTCCGGCAACAGGACGCTGAGCGCAACAGCAATGAGGATCTGCGCCAGCAGCGCCGCCCCATGCAGCTCGGCAGGGAACAGCGCCGCGGCTACGGCGATCACGCCACCGCTAATGACCACGGTCCACAACGTCACCCACATGCGTACCGCATCCAGCTGCGCCGCGCTGGGCAGCCCGCTCGTTACCGGGAACACCCATCCTCCGCGCGGATCTACCGATGACGCCAACACGAAACACAGTCCGGCGACGGTCCAGAAGGCCACTCCCGGCATCATCGCCGCAATCGCGCGGCTGTCCGCGGCAAAGCGCACCGCGCCTGCGTCGAGCGTCACGCGCAGCACGCCGCTAACAATCAATCCCAGCCCCAGGCCGGAATACATCGCCAGGTACACGCGGTGCTTCGGCGTTCGCAGCGACTGGCTCAGGAAGTGGTACACCGCGCGCTGCTGCGGACTGCGCAGCACCGTCCGGTGCAGCACCCACGCGCCCCAGCGGCTCGCCGCACTCTCCAGGTTCATCGTGCCTGCGCCTTCGATCGCCTGCCGAGAGCGCCGCCGATACGCGAGCGGGAAGCAGACCATCGCAGCCAGGATCGCAATCCCAGTCGCCCACACCGCCGTGTGAGCCAACGGGGCGAACCGCGGCAGCCGCGCCAGTCCGCCCAGAATGCTCTCGTACAGCCCCAGGAACCAGAACGGCGGAAACCAGTTCGCCCGCGGATCCGCAGTCACCCGCTCGAGCAGCGGGAACAGCTTCGGCATGGTTAGGAACGTGGAGATCAACGCCGCCGTCGTCCCGCACTGCAGCAGCGCGGTAGCCTGCGCATATCGGCCGGTCGGGACAACGCAGCTCAGCAGGCCTTGCAGCGCCACGCAGGCGGCTGCGGCAAACACTGCTCCGGCGAGCACAGCGGAGAGGTTGGCCAGAAACAGCCGTCCCACATGGAGCTCCGTGATCGGAGGGTACGCGATCACGGTGAACAGATTCGTACCCAGCAGCAGCAGCACCAGGAAGATCAGATTCGCGCACACCCGCGCCAGCGCCAGCCTTCCCCGCGGAATCGGCAGCGGCGACAGAATCAGCGTGTCCAGCGTTTCCGGAAAGAACAGGTCCGCCTCGAACACGGTAATCAGCCCCATCGCCACCATGCCGTAGACCATAAAAAAGTAGTGCTCGCACACCTGCGTCCAGAAGTTCGGGAGCGGCGGCCTTGGCGGAAACGCATGGTACTCAGGAAAAACGAAGATCGAGGCAATCAGCGTCGGCACCGCGACCGCTCCGGCCACCGTCATCACAAAGGGCAGCGTCTCTCCGCTGACGGAGAGCGTCTCGTTGTTCACAAACCGGTCCAGCAGATGCGCCACCAGCAGCCGAAACTGACGCAACCCCGAAGGCGGGCACACGTGGCCTGCGGCAATGGATGCCGCGTTCGTCCGCGGCTCGAGCACTGCGATGGGTTCAGACATGGGTCACCTTCATCACGTCCACCAGCTTCCGCGCCAGCACCGCGGTGTCCTCCTGCTCCACCAGTTGCGCGAACACGCCCTCGAGGCTGCTCAGTTGCATCAGCTGCGTCAGCTCGGAGAGAGGCGCATCCGCCAGAATCCTGCCCTTGCCGATCACGATCACCCGGCTGCACACCTGCTCCACCACCTCCAGCACGTGCGAGATGTACAGGATCGCCTTGCCCTCGGCGGCCAGCGCCTGCAGCAGGTCCTTAAAGAGCCGCGCCGAAACCACGTCCAGCCCAGAGAGCGGTTCGTCGAAGATAAGCAGCCGCGGGTCGTGCATCAGCGCCGCGGCAATCAGCACCCGCTGCTTCATGCCCTTCGAGTAGACCGAGATGGGCGAGTGCCTCCACGACGCGAGCGAAAGAATCTTCAGCAGCTGATTCGCCTTGCTCTCAATCAGCGCCTCCGGCATCCCCCGTAGCCGGCCCACCAGCTGCAGGTATTCGAGCCCGGAGAGATACGCATACACATGCGCTTCCTCAGGGACATATCCCAGCTGTGCGCGGAAGCTGGCCATGTCCTCGCGAATGTCGCGTCCCTCGAAGAGCACACGCCCTTCGCTGGGCTGCAGCACGCCGGTGATGATCTTGACCGTCGTGGACTTGCCCGCACCATTGGGCCCCAGGTAGCCGACCACCTCGCCGGCCGCCAGCGCGAAATGCACGCTCTGGATGGAAGGAATGCCGCGATACAGCTTCCAGAGATTCACCAGTTCCAGCATCGGAGGAGAGCTCGTCAGGATCGTGGTCATAGCTACCCTATGTAGCAAACTACTATTCTGATTGTCAAGTAGCATCCTACATAGGTAGAATCCCGGCCATGGCAAACGAGGCCAAGCTCTCGCATACCGCCGCGCTCATCCTGCAGGCCATCAGCTCCGGCTCCATCTATGGCCTCAGCGTCATGGAGCGGACCGGGCTGCCCAGCGGCACCGTCTACCCGGCGCTGCGGCGGCTGGAGCGCGATGGCCTCATCCAGTCGCAGTGGGAGCGCGCCGCCATCGCCGACGCCGAGAAGCGTCCGCTGCGCAAGTACTACAAGCTCACACGAGAAGGTCGCGCCACACTGGAGGCCTCGCAGAAGCGCTATCCGCTGCTGAAGAAGCTGGCCGAGGCCGCCGAGGTGGACGCATGAGCTGCACGCCCAGGCCGCCGCTGACCGCAAGCCTTCTGCTGGGCTGCTTCGTGCGCCTGGTCCCCGCGCGCGATCGTTGGGAGTGGCGGCAGCAGTGGCGCTCGGAGCTCTGGTATGTGGTGCGCGAATCGGAAACGAGCGGCGGGCTTCGTGCGTGGTGGACCTCAACCCATTTCGCGCTCGGCGCATTCCAGGACGCCATCTGGCTGCGGCGCAACGCGGAGTCCCGCACGGCGCTGCTGCAGTCGCCGCGCCAGTGCGCGCTCTGGCTGGTGGGTATGGCAGCGTTCTGCCTCACCGGGGCCTGGCTGCTTCCCGGAGCGCGCGAGGCAATGACCTCGTTGAACCAGCCGGATGCGCGGCCTCTCGCGTCGATCTCTCGCGCGGGCCTGATCTCCGGCACCGCACCCACCATCGACCTCGCGGAATACCAGCGCTGGAAACGCCGCGGCCACGAGTGGTTCAGCGATGTGGCGTTCTATCGCATTGACAGGCTACCGATCGAGGCCGCCAGCCACAGAATTGGGAATCCGCGCGTGGCGGTGGCAAGCGAAAATCTTGCGCATCTGTTGCGCCTGGACACGCCAGACCCGGCTACGCAGCAGGTTCGAGCCAATGGCCATGCCCTCGCAATCATGCCCCCCGAAGCCGCCGGCAAACTGCTTGGCGCAGGCGAGCAGACCGGCCGCATTCTCAGCGTCGCCGGGCAGAGCGCCGTCATCACGGTGACGCCCGCGAAGCTCGAACGCATCCTCCCGGACGTTGATGTGGTGCTCCTGGTCTCGGACGCGCAGCTCTCCGAGATCGCCCCCGACACGCAAGGCTTTGCCATCGCGGAACTCACCGCGGCAGGGCAGCAGCAGGGACGCGGCCGCCGCTGGAGCTTCACCACCAGCGAAGCCGGCGAAAATATTCCATTCGTGTGCACCCCCATCGCCGATCGCACTCCAAACCCGATCTCGACTTTGCTGTTCGCACTGTTCCTCGCCTGCCTCGCTCTTCCCGCCACCACACCGCTGCCGTTAGGCGAGTACCCGGCCGCGCACCATCCTCGCTTCAGTGAGATCCGCTGGAGGCGCTGGGCTTTTCTGGCGATGAAGCTGACGTGCCTGATCGCAATCGTCGCCTCCGCTTCGCTGGCCGTCAGCTTCGGACCGGCAAGCATTTCGGTGGACCGGGCCGCATGCATCGAACTGTTCACCTCGTTTACCGGCCTGCTCTTCGCCTTCCGCTGGGCACTGCGCGATCAGCGCTTGCGCTGCCCCGTGTGCCTCGGGTTGCTCTCCAATCCCGCCCGCGTCGGCCATCCGTCGCGCAGCTTCCTTGCCTGGCACGGGACCGAGCTGATCTGCGGCAAGGGTCACGGTCTGCTGCACGTTCCCGAGATGGCGACCAGCTGGTTCAGCACGCAGCGCTGGCTCGCCCTTGATGGCTCCTGGAGAGCGCTGTTCCCCAATCTCGCTCAGCGTTGAGCCTTGCCCGCAAGGCTGCTCCGGCGGTGTCGGTTCATCCGATCCGTTCATTTCGACTTCCGTAGCTGGTCCTCCACCCTGTAGCGGAGCAGCCAGTCCTGCGCGCGGCCGAAGGCCAGCGGAATCACCACACGCATCACCTGCTGCTGTATCCAATAAGCAGCCCGCGGCATCTCCTCCTTCCGCTGCGCATTGCGCCGGCCCATCGCGATCACTTTGTTAGTCCGCGGCCGCCGAAGGTGCTCGAACTTGCGGAAGACCTCGCCTGGATTCTCCAACCCATCGCGCAGCAGCAACGCAAGCATCTGCGCGTCTTCGAGCGCCATGGACGCGCCCTGTCCGGAGTGCGGCGCCACCGCATGCGCAGCATCGCCAATCAGAACAGTGCGTCCCGCGTTCCACCGCGGCAGGCTGGGCACGTCATGAATCGCCAGCCCCAGCAGCTGGGGTGCATCGCCAATCAGGTTCGGCACCGGTGCAGCCCAGTCCCCATGCAACTCCATCAGCCGCTTGCGGAGCTCCGCCGCAGTCGCTTGTTTCATCTCGTCTTTGGCTGCGAGCGGCGCAGCAAACGTGCTCCACCACACCGTGCGCGGCCCTTCCGGCGTGACGGTGTTGAAGTATCCGAAGAACGCCTTCTGTCCGAAAACGAAATGCATCGGCTGCGAAGATCGCGCAACCACGCCCTGCTCCGCGCAGGGACTGAATCCGCTGAGCGTCATCATGCCGGTGTACGCCGGCCCACCCGCATCCGGCATCACCGTCTGCCGAACCTGCGAACGAATGCCATCCGCACCCACGATCAGGTCGCCCTCCTCCGAGGAGCCATCGGCAAACAC
>Ga0207695_10001396_pt1 | contig 40795 bp, 71 predicted proteins | sample KBSC54metaG_FD_184354 | JGI IMG/M metagenome (GOLD analysis project Ga0207695, IMG submission 184354) | Corn rhizosphere microbial communities from Kellogg Biological Station, Michigan, USA - KBS C5-4 metaG (SPAdes) (version 2) | ecosystem: Host-associated > Plants > Roots > Rhizosphere > Soil...
TGAGCAAGAAAGAAGCATGAGCGCTTCTGCTCTTTGAATTCTACCCGGCAACCAACTGGCGCTTTCTCGCACCAGCGCGCAGCGCGCTTGCGGTCAAAGTCCGAGTGAATAATGATGAGGGCGCGGCTCATGCTTCTTTCTTGCTCAGGATTTCGAACTTAGCGCTGAAATATTGCATCAGACCGTTATAGGCAGATGGGTGCTTGCTCTTGAGGCGCGCTAGCGCAGACTCATGCACGTCTTGCCATTGATATAAGTCTGGCAGGCGAACAGCTTCATCAATCTCCGTACGGCGCAGGGCGGTCCAGTTACGAACGCCTTCCTCAATATCTGCATCCATCACCGGCGCTTGGGCAGGAACTTGCTTGGGCGCAGGCTTTGCGCTGGCGGCATTTCCATCATCATCTTCGTCCGCCACAACACCAAGCATCGCGCTGATGGAATAACGTCGCGCGTAAGTGAGCGCCGATCCATAGCCCTGAGGGTCTTGTTTCATCGGGCGCAGCGGATAGCGGCCCGTCAAGCGCTCTCCGCTCACATGCAGCAATATCGTCTCCAGCCACATTTCACCGTCACCGAAGTTAGGGCTTTGAATGAGCGCAAAACCGTTTGCTTGGAGCGCCGGCTTAACTGCCTCCCAAACTGCGCCCAAGTCCGCATATTTGGACTTGAAAGCTGGATTGGTTGCGTCCTTAGCAGCGGTCTTAATCGCCCCCTGGAGCTTTACGAGGGCTTCTGGGAATGTGCTGGGCGTTGTCGGCGCAGCACCGTCAGTCTTGAGAGTTGTGACCTGTCCCATGATTATCGAACTCCCAAAACGAAAAACAACGCAATCATGAATATGACGATGCCCAATCCACCGACAAAAGCGCGCCACCATGACTCAAGAGGAGGCGCAGACTTTTCGAGTGGAACGCCGTCGCTAATTCCGCGAGAGAAGAAATAGTGAGAGCGATTGTAGGGGCGGGGGATCATTTGCCCCTCTTCGCTTCATCAATCGCGTGAAACCATGTCGCCTTTCCAGGCGCGTAATCCAAAAGCGCATCGCGCAGTTCATGTAGTTGAGACTGGCGCAATTCGGTCATTGCGGCCGCGCGTTCCAGATCGCCTAGGAAATGGTCCAGCGATGAGAAAAATATTTTCGCGGCTTCCTCTTCGCGGGACAGGTCTTGCTGATCCATGCGGGGAGCTGGCTGGGGCATCGGGCGCGAAAAGCCCCGGAAGATGCTCACCACCTCAGCTTCGTATTTGGCCCGGCCGTCCATCTCGTCCTCGCTCTTTAAGCGTCGAGGAGAGTTATAAATGGGAAAAAACCCACACGCAAGGGAGAAATCCCATTTTGCGCAAATATTTTCGCGTGTCAGCCTTTGAAGCCGCTGAAATGCAGGTTTTTGGAGGGAAAATCATGGATCGCTATACGAAAATCGTTCTCACAGTCATTGCACTGGCGCTAGTGGCCATAGCCGGAGAGAGTGGAATAGGAGCCGCATCCGCCCAGCAGGAGATCCATCTGGCCTATGGCGATGCCTGTGGAACCGCGACCCACCCGATCTGCCAGGTCCAGATCGTCAAATAGGGCCTAGGTTCCCAGAAGTTCCGACCAGTCCACGATCCTGTGGACAGAGACAACTTTAGATAGAGGCCACGAGCGCCGCTCCTGGGGCTCAAATTGGCTGACCACTATCTCAGTAGACGTCCGCCGCTCTAGGCGCTTGATATAGGCCCTGGGGGCTTCTCCGGCCTTCTGAGGCTTGATCTGGACCACCACATAGTCACCGATCTTGGGAGGCTGGCCTGGATGGACATAAACTAGCTGGCCTTCCTCCCGCCACGGCCTCATCGAGGTTCCCGTGACATAGAGGGCATAGGCATCCTTGACACCTGAAAGCCTGGGTGGCCGGCGCACGAAATCTATAGCCTCGCCATGGTTGAACTCGAAGGCGCCATCATTCCCACATTGGCCGGAGCCGAAAACGGGAAAGTCGCGCGGCATGAGATCGACTCGCAAATCGAGTTCCGGCGAGTTCCCTGGGGGTTCCCGGGCTGGGACAGTTTTATTCACAGCTTCAGGTTGTAGAAACCAGTCTGTGATCTGGACCCCGAGCGCGGCCGATAGTTTTTCGGCGTTTCCCAGCTTAGGGGTCTGACCCCGATCAAGAGCATCCCGGATGAAAGTCGGGTTGAGCTTTGCCCGCCTGGCGATCGGCGCGCGCTCCTGCTCGCCAATCAGCGCCAAAAGCAATTCGCGCCAATTATCTCGAATCTTCATGAACTTACCATAATGGGAAGCGTCCCACCGTAAAATTGGGAAAAATCCCCTTGCGAAGTGGGAATAAACCCATTATCAAGGGGACATGAGCACGAAGCCTCTCCTGGACGAAATCGAGGAATTTCTGGGTCGAGAAGACGTGAAGACCACGGAAACCGGCTTTGGAATTGCTGCGGTCAACGATGGCAAATTCGTTGGTGATCTGCGCCGTGGCCGCCGCGTTTGGCCTGAGACAGCCGAAAAGGTGAGGGCCTATATCCGAGAATATCGGAACGGCGCTAACCGCAATGACATGCAGCAGGCGAGGGCCTCATAGCCATGTTGCTGGGGGGGATTCTATTCGGTATCGTGCTGGCGCTGGTTGCGCTTGTTGTCGTTTCCGCCTGCATTCTTTCCTCGCGCATCTCTCGCTACGAAGAATCCCGAGAATTTAATTCCGCTGCCGCCCGTTCACCCCACCTAGGCGCGGAAAACCCCACGGAGAATAGCGCCCCTTCGACGCTTGAGTTTCTCCGTGGGGGCGGGGTGAAACTCTCATGACGCTTTCGACCGCTCACCAAGCGACGCAGCCAGGAAAGCCTCTTGCTGCCTTAGGCGCGATACCGCTGCCTGAACCAAATATCTGCCTGAACTATTCGCATGCATTTCCCGCAGCACAATCTCAAGCTCCACAATGGAAGCGCGACACCGGTCCAAGGACTCGCGCTTCTCTCTCCGAAGATCATGCAGCATTAAATCCGTCCTCCTCACGCGAAACATATTGCGTGGGAATTGAAATGGCTTCGAACGGATTATCGGACCGAACTAGTATTCCTCCCAACCGGAAGAAAACTTCGCATCGTGACGGGAAGGTTGAGAACGGAGACTGGCTCGCTGCGCAAATATCTCAGCGCTCAGTTGCGGAGGTTGTTGCCGCCACTGGCATGACTGACAAGGCGGTTCAAAACATTCGCCGCCGCAAAAGTAAAATCAGCTTCGATAATCTGGTTGATCTATGTCGGAACGATCCGGACTTCGGCGCGGCCTTTGTCGAGCACATCGGATTGCTACGCCCTGGCGAGCCTGAGATTGCCGGCGCTCTCACACAAGCATTCAACGCTTACATGCGGAGGAAGGCACCATGACAATCCTCTGCTGGCTGCTCGCTATGGGTGAAGGCGTTCCCGCCATTTTCTTCCCGATCGCGATGCTATGCGACACGGCAATCATTATTACGCTTGCGCTTACGGGAGTGATCCATAGATGACGCTTCCCCTTTTCGCTTGCATGGGCACTCTCAAACAGCGCGGAAGCAACTACCGCCGCATCCATGACGATCTGCGCCTTCAATTCGACCGCGACAAAATTCTGAGAATGAAAACCAAACGCCAGCGCACGCGCGCTCGCTCAATTCGATTCAGGCAAACAGCAATACTCTCGTAGGTTGTATGAAACACTCATCGACCACTCCTGAAATCCGCCGAGCCGAACATATTCTCCGCGCTCATGGCGTCGGGCCGGAATGCGTAACCGAACAAAGGCCGCGTCCCAGAGCGGCGATTAACGCGATTATCTTGGACATCCAGGCCGCACGCATTGCAGACGAATCCTTAGAGCAAGAATAACCGGCGCTGGGCTGCGCCTATAGCTATCGAGCATAGAAATGAAAATTCGCATCAGCTGGGCGTTGCATGAACTACTTTGGCTTGAAGCAGCCATGTCACTTAACGTTACCGAGCGCGATGCTGCATTCCATGACATCGCCGGCATGACGGGTAGAACTTATTCCGCCGTGCGCACGAAAGCCTATGACCATTTCGCGGATATTCTCGACGCTCGCGCCATGCTTCGTGACATGGCGAGGCGTTCTGCCGGCCGTGGTCGGGAGGCTATCGCGCTCAAGCCATCCTGTATTGCGCCGCCCACCAGGGCGAGGCTCATGGGGGCGCGGGCATAATGGCACGCAAGCCTGATGAATGGATGCCTTTGCACATCGGCGCATATCATGCCGATACAACGCATCTCACGCGCGACCAGCATGGGGCATATCTCCTGTTGCTCATGGCTTATTGGCGGCGCGGTGGGGCTTTGCCGGCAGATGACGCGCGGCTCGCGGCTATTGTGAAGGCGACGCCCGCTGAGTGGCGCAAGCTCAAGCCGATTATGGCTGAGTTCTTCCGTGAGCGCGAAGGCGCGTGGCATCAGAAGCGCGCGGACGAGGAATTAACCCGAGCCGTTTCCATAACTGATGCTAGGGCACTTGCTGGCCGCGTTGGTGGCATTGCTTCAGCAGCAAAGCGACAAGCAAACGCTCAAGCAAACGTTAAGCAAAGTACCGAGCAAAACCCAACACCTATACCTTTACCTCAACAAGAAGATACATCCTCACTTCGTTCGGATGTAGGACGCGCAAGCCAAAAACGCGGGCGTCGATGGGGTTCTGAAGAAACCATTCCGAGAGAGTGGGTCCACGAAGCACACGAAAAACGCAAGGAAATGAACCTTTGCTGGATCGATCTCGCCTACGAAGCGACCAGATTTCAAAACTATTGGGCCGCAAAAGCTGGCGGCTCCGCAGTCAAAATTGACTGGCGGAAAACTTGGCTTAACTGGGCGACGGATAAGGAAAAAACTGGAAATGGCAAACGAACAAATGCCCACCAAAATTTCGCTATCGGAGCCTTCGAAGCAGCTTGCGGCGTGGAAGAAAACGACAGCGATAACATTGTCCCGCTTGGCCCTTCATTATTGGCGTCCTGATTATACGCCAGAACAGGCTAAGCTTTTGATTGAAGACTTTCTTTCTGATCTTGATGGATTCACTGCCGACCAAATTGCGGACGCTTGCCAGGCATACCGGAGAAACGGCGAGAATAGATTTTTTCCTACGCCGGGGCAGCTTTTGGCGCTTCTCAAGCCAAGTTTTGGGGACAGTTCGCATCGCCGGCTTGAGACATTTCGTCCTTTTCCGAGAGCGCTTGAGGCTCCCAGAGCCACAAAATCCGTGGCTCAAGTTTTAGAAGAAAATGGTTTCGCGCGCGCCGCAAAATCTTGGAGGCGCCCCGCATGAAACACTGGTTCTGCGCCGTCACAAAGCCCCAGCAGGAAGCTCGCGCAGCTGTCGAGCTTTCTAAGCAGGATTTCCATGTTTATCTGCCTGTTTTAGCTAAGCGTCCGATGTTTCCGCGCTATATTTTCCTGGAGTTCGACCGCGATTTAGACAATTGGGGCGTTGTGCGTTCGACGCGGGGTTGTTGCGACTTGCTCAAGACCGGATTTCTCCCAACCATCGTTCCCTCTAAAGCAATGGACGCTATCATGGCTTTTCGCGAGTCTACCGAAGCTATACAGGCCGAACAGGCCTTCATCCCGGGCCAGACAGTCAAGATCACCAACGGGCTTCTGCGAGGTTACGAAGGCCTTTTCCGTGGCACCGATAAGCAGCGCGTGAAAGCGTTTCTCGAGATCATGGGAAACCGGATTGAAGTGTCTATTAGAGACATTCAGGGAGCGGCCTAATATACTAAATAGGAGAAAAAAGATGGGCATACCGGCGGAAGCACCAAGAGCAGTCCATGACCACTGGAATAGTATTCCCCAGGACAATGTTGGAGAATTCTATTTCAAAGTAAAGGCGCCCTTCATGCCGTTTGGGACTTGGCGTAAATTAAAGGCGTGGGGGCAACTTTGCGATGGAACTGACCTAGCTATATTTGTCGCTTTGCAGCTTTGGAATGATTTTCCTAACCGTGGCCGCTACTGGAAATACATTGCTTGGCGAGCTATCCCGAACAATCCTGAGCTATGCAAATACCCGAGAAAGGGCATAGTTGACCCTCCCAAATGGCGTGAAAATAGCGACGCATATTCTTTCGACGGCGGCGGAGCTGCAATCGGCTTGACAATTTCTCAAGTCTGACTCAATTTTCTGTCGGCTGCGTTGTGATTTGCGACGCTTGGGGCAAGACCCCTGCGGTAGCTTTCCAACTATTCCAACCCGGCCAAATCCCCAACTTCGAAAAGGAGACGGCTATGGCCGGATGGTTAAGCAATGGCGTTCCGCAGATCGTTCAGTGGACAGGCAACGAGACCTGCAGTCTCGACACCGAGGTGGCAAACGGTGCTAATCCACAGACTGGATCGAGCAATTTAGTCCAGAATGCAGCTGCATATTCGTATTTCACCCAGGTCAAAGACAAGACCATGGTGTCGGGTACGCGGTATTATTCCAGCACAATCGTGGGCTTCCCCGCGCTTCTGACCGGCGTGCAGGTGTTGATCGGGACCACGGGCGGCACGGACAACTGGCTGGCTGAGCTGCATAGCCCGACCGGCGTGCTTCTCGCCACCTCCGCCACGGCCGGCACGCTAGTGGGCACCGCCAGCACATGGCAGCGTTTCGCCTTCACGGCCACATACAATCTGACGGCTCCGGGCACCTATTTCATCGCTATTCAAGGCAATGGCACCACCGCAAAGCTCGCGACGCTCAACAGTGACGTGAATCCGACGCTGACGGGCTCGGCCACCGGCTCGTTCGGTACAGGCGCCAGCATCACGCCGCCCACGACCTACACGGCAAATCTTGGCCCCATGGCCCTCCTGTACTGATTTCGCAGAGCTGATTGCTCCCTCTGGCCGCCGGTCCCGTGCGGCGCGAACTACGGGACACTCATTCTGAGGTGATGAATGACCGCTAGTTCATCCGTGCGGACGGCGACTGCCGTTGCCGATCCCAGCAATCCCACCAACTGCATTATTCCATTTGCCACGCAGGTGCAGGTGGTTACGGCCTCGACCTCGACCACCTATAGCCCGCCGCTTATCGCGCTGATCGCGGGCACGAATGGCAATGCACGCCTGGTTCTTTCGGGTAATACGACGCCCATGGTTGTGGCCTTGACCAAAGGTATCCCGCTCACCGGCATGAAGATTGCCCAGGTCCGCACCACCAATACCACCGTCCAAACCTTTTACGGCCTCACCTGAATGGGCGTGCATCCGATGCCGCACCAATCGACGGCCGATCATATCACCGACTTGCTCGAACAAATGTGCGCGGTTGCCAAGAACCGGGAAGTCGAACGTATTAGCGACCAAATCAGCACTATATGCATGGCGTATTTTGAGCCCGATCCGTTTGGCCCAATTCCGCCCAAGCTCGATTCCAAGCTGTTCACGCCAGGCGAACGCGCTGCTCTCTCGTTGCTCTATCAAAAGCGCGGCAAAGTCGTGAGCAAACAAGCCATTACCGATGTCATGCCGCGCGATACGGCCGAGCAGCGCCTTTCCAAGCTTGCCGATGTCCGAATCTGCCACATTCGCCGCAAGCTCAGAGGCACGCCCTGGCAGAATGCAATCGAAACGGTTCGCGGCATTGGCTATCGGCTGGAGACACAATGCCAGGCCTAAGCCAGCAGTCCAGTGATTTTCTGGATAGCGTCATGGCGATTGCTCTGCATCATACAGAGCATCTTGGCGATACACCCCAGCGCGTATTAGCCATCCGTAAATATATTGATCCGGCTTATCAAGTCGCGGCCTGGATAGAGAACCAAACCACTCCAACCATCATTTGCCATCCTTGAAAGGATAACTCCATGGCGTCCAAAGAAGACATGCGCTCCGCAATGGAGCATATCCACAAGCATCACAAGGGCGACCATCACCACGCTCATGCGCACGGCAAGCATCATTCCAAGCCGGCTGGCGGCGGAAAAGAGCCAACCGATCGCTCTGGCGTCGGCAAGCTGGCCAAGGAGGGTAAGTAACATGGGGATCTTGGACTTGCCCGTCAAAAATCCGGATTATATCATGTCGATTTTGGACCGCCGCGTTGATAAGATGAGCCGCGAAGAACTGATCCATCTCGCAAAATGGTCGCTTCAGCAGCAGTTTAGCAAGGAATGGGATTTCAATGCCTCTCACTAAGAAAGGCGCCAAGATCGAGCGTGCCATGGACCGCGAGTACGGCGAGAAGAAGGGCAAGCAGGTTTTCTACGCTTCCAAGAATAAGGGCACGATTAAGGGCGTGGATTGCAAGGCCGGCCGCAAGAAATGACGGAGATGGTGGAGCTCGTTGCGGCCGCGCTATTTGAGGATGAGCATTGCACGACAATGTGTTCAGCCAGAGATCTGGCCCATGTCGCCATCAAAGCCATGCGCAACCCATCCCCAGACGTTCTAGAAGCAGGCTGCGCCTCTCACCCTCCAGGCGATTATCACGCAGGCACAACCCTCTCAGACATCATCCTCGCAGAGTGGCAAGCCATGATCGATAAGGCGCTGGAGTGAAATATTACGTTTACGAATTAGTAGATCCGCGTGATGACCTAGTTTTCTACGTGGGCAAAGCTAGCTCAGGGGGTGGGCGATTATCGGCTCATATACGTGAGGCGAAGCGCGGATATGGCACCAGAAAGAATGACCGCATCCGCGAAATTCTATCACAAGGCTATAAGGTCATTAGACATAAGGTGGCGCACTTCGATCGTCAGGATGATGCTTTTGCCTTCGAGAAAGAGCGCATTGCCCATTATGGGCTACAAAATCTCACTAACATGACCCCGGGCGGTTGGGTGCATGGATTTGGACATGTGCCAATGGCGCCGCGCGGCGCTTCCGAGCATGTCAAATTTGCGTGGGCCTATATGGATCGCTAACGATTCACGTGAAACATGCTGACTGAAACTACAGTTGAGAAAGAGCGAAAGCCTTGGGAGTTTCAGCCTGGCATTTCAGGCAATCCTGCCGGCCGCCCAAAAGGATCGCGCAATAAGCTTGGTGAGCAATTCATCCAAGCCCTGCAGCAAGATTTCGAAGCCAATGGCGTCAAGGCTATTGAGACGGTTCGCACCGAGCGCCCCCATGAATATCTCAAGGTCGTGGCATCGCTCCTGCCCAAGCAGATCGAGGTGAAAGAGGGCACATTTGACGGCTTTAGCGATGAACAACTCTCAGCTCTCGTTCATGCCGCCAGATCAGCTCTCGGCATTACTGAAGGCGGCGGAGCGGGAGCGGCAAACTAGGCTATCGCGTAATCGGCTTGCAGCCTATCGGCCTTATCCTAAGCAGGCCGAGTTTCACGCGGCGGGCAAGTTCCACACCGAACGCTTGTTCATGGCCGGCAACCAATTGGGCAAGACCATAGCCGGTGGCATGGAATGGGCGATGCACCTCACAGGACGTTATCCGGATTGGTGGGAGGGATATGCTTATAACCATCCTGTGCGGTTTTGGGCGGCTGGTGTCACGGGCGAGTCCACACGGGATAATCCGCAGCGCATCCTAGTAGGTCCGCCTCAGCAGAAAGAGCTTTGGGGCACGGGCGCAATACCATTCGATTGTCTCAAAGATTGGGACATCACGCGCGGACTTCCCAACGCCATAGATAGCGTGATCGTGCGCTGGGGTGGGGGGGGAGATGTCCAGGCGCAAGAATCTGTGTGTGCCTTTAAGTCCTACGAGAAGGGCCGCGAGAAGTGGCAGGGTGAGACGCTCGACGGTGTTTGGTATGACGAAGAGCCCCCGCTCGACATCTACACCGAAGGCAATACCCGCGTTCAGGCTCGCAATGGGCTGGCGATCATAACCTTCACCCCGCTTAAGGGCATGAGTGAGGTGGTGAGCCTATTCCTCACCGACGCAATGCTCAATCAACTCCAAGAAAGGGCCAAGTCATCAGTCGCAGCGTGACCATGATGACTATAGACGATGCCGAGCATTATACGCCTGAGCGTCGCGCGGAGATCATATCCGGCTATCCCTCCCATGAGCGAGACGCGAGGTCCAAAGGTATCCCAGTTTTAGGGTCTGGCGCCGTATTTCCCGTGGCAGATGAAGACATAACAGTTGCGCCGTTTCCGATCCCCGATTATTGGCCCCAGATTAATGGCGTGGACTTTGGCTATGACCATCCTTTTGGCGGCGTGAACTGCGCCTGGGATCGGGACAGCGACACTTTCTACGTCTGCAAAGAATATACGGTCAGGCAGCAAGGCCCGATCATGCACGCAGCGGCCATGAAACCATGGGGATGGTGGATACCGACAGCATGGCCTCATGACGGACTGCAACACGATAAGGGCGGCTCTTGCGAGGAACTGGCGTCTCAGTATCGCAAAGAAGGGCTCAACATGCTGCCGCAACGGGCCACATTCCCCGATGGCGGCAATGGCGTCGAGGCCGGGGTGCTTGAAATGCTCGACATGATGCAGACCGGGCATTGGAAAGTGTTCAGCACATGCGGCTCCTGGTTCTCTGAGAAGCGCCTCTATCACCGCAAAGACGGCCAGATTCAGAAGATCAAGGATGATGTGCTGTCAGCCTCTCGCTACGCCTATATGATGCGAAGGTTCGCCAGCGTGTTTAAGCGCCCACAGCAAGGTCCAAAGATGCCATCGACATTGCCAAGAGGATGGCAGGGCCGGTGATTATCACCTTCAGGCCGTGTCCTGAGTGCGGCCGGCCTCTGTTCCAAGGCCAGGTATTCCAGCCACGCCATGAATGGGTCGGCAACCAGCATCCGATGCTTCGCGGACGGATCAAGCCACGTGGCGATTATTGCGAGCATAAGCGCAACTTTATGTCCACCTCTCCGAGACCAAACGAATCAAAGTTGCTGAATGGCAACCCCTGACACCTATCACAACGCGCCTGAGGACACCGGCACGCCTGACGAGCGTATCGTCAAGGAAGCCCAGCGCAGGTTCGACATCTGCGCTCAATACGAGAATGACGCTCGGCTACGCTTCATAGAGGATGTAAAGTTCGCCAACGGGGACAGCGACAATCTCTATCAGTGGGATGAGAATTCCCGAACTGCTCGCGGCTACGGAACTATCGACGAGCGTCCTTGCCTGACCATCAACAAGATCAGGCAGCATAACCTCAACATCATCAATGATGCCCGCCAGAACAAGCCAGGCATCAAGTTCCGCCCGACAGGGAACGGGGCAACATTCGACTCCGCCCAGGTCTATGAGGGCATTGCCCGGCACATCGAATACATCTCCAACGCCCAGGTGGCCTATGACACGGCCACGCTGTTTCAGGTGCAGGGCGGGATAGGCTGGCTCAGGCTAGTCACGGATTACCCTGAGACCAACGACCAGAGCTTCGACCAGGAAATCTACATCCGCAGGGTCAAAGACCCTCTCACGGTATACCTCGACCCAGACATCAAAGAGGCTGACGGCTCAGACGCGCGCTATGGCTTCGTATTCGATGACATGTCGGCCGAGTTGTTCAAGGAAACCTATCCCAATCACCAGGATTTGGTCACCAAGAGTCCGCTGGACGTGTCGGGCGATTGGCTCAGGAAGGATCAGATCAGGGTAGCCGAATATTACCGCGTCACCGAGAAAGACGACAAGCTTGTAGCTTATATGGGCCCAGACGGACGGCGAGCCATCAAGCGCAAATCCGACATGGAGAAGGCGGAGTTCGAGGCTGCGATTGACGCGCCGGATACCAAATCCCGCTCCATCATAGACCGCAAGGTGGAATGGTTCCTCATTGCCGGGACTAAGATTATAGAGCGTAACACCTGGGCCGGCCGCTATATTCCGCTTATCCGGGTCATCGGCGAAGAAACCGTCATCAACGGCCAGATGGACCGCAAGGGCCATACGCGGGCCATGAAAGACCCGCAGCGCCTGGCGAATTATTGGTACTCAGCAGCCACCGAGCATGTCGCGCTGCAGAGCAAGTCGCCCTATATCGGACCGATGGCGGCGTTCGAGAACCTGACGCCCTATTGGGACAGCGCCAACACCGTCAATCATGCATGGCTTCCCTATAACGCTTATGACGACAAGGGTCAGGCGCTTCCACCTCCCGTACGCCAGCCGCCGCCGGTCATGTCGGAGGCTTATCTAAAGGGCATCGAACTCGCTGCCCAGGAAATTCGTGAGGTCTCTGGCCAGTTCCAGGCCGATCTGGGCATGGAGGGCAATGAACGCTCCGGTATAGCCATCCAGCAAAGACAGCGCCAAGGCGACAACGCCACCTATCACTATATCGACAATCTCGCGATTGCTATTCGCTATATCGGCAAGCAGCTCCTAGACCTCATTCCCAAGATCTACGACACCGAACGCATCATCAAGATCATGGGCGATGACGGAGTTGAGCATGAGGTGCAAATCGACCCTAACGCCCAGCAAGCATTCCAGGCGCAGCAACAGCAGGAACAAGGTGCGATCCAGTCGATCTTCAATCCCAATGTGGGCGCCTATGACGTTGAGGCTGATGTCGGCCCCGCTTATGCGACCAAGCGCCAGGAAGCCTTCCAGGCCATCACTCAAATCATAAAAGAGGCCCCCGAAACGATGCAGAAGATCGGGGACCTTCTGTTCAAGGCCGCAGACTTCCCTATGGCGGACGAGATTGCAGACCGTCTGAAGCCTCAAGGCGGACCATCCCCGCAAGACATCGAAATGCAGAAGCAAATGCAGGGCATGGCAGAACTCAACGCCAAGCTCAGCCAGGAGCTATCCAAGCTCAAGATCGACCGCAATATCGAGCAGCAACAGAAAGACATCGACAGATACAAAGCCATCACGGAACGGATGAAGGTTCTCCTCCCGCTCGATAGCAGTACTAAAGACCGCGAAGACCGTATCCACGAACTCAACATGGTCTCGCACGAGAACAATCTGGGCATGATGCAGAACGAGCATGAGGCCATGCTGGCAAGCCTTCAGTCCGAGCAGGATCATGGGCAGGCGCTGGAGCAGGGCGATTCGGCTCACGGTCAGGCTATGGAACAACAGGCGGCAGCCCCACAGCCTCAGAGCCAAGCAGCGTGAGCGACAAGAAAGAGCGCACCGAAGCCCAACTCACCCACCACAAGCGCGGCCGCAAGAGGCGCAAGAAGTGGGATCATCGCATGGTCCATGGGCTGGTCGCCAAGATCGCAAAGAGCCTAGCCGGCGCCTATTACGAGCATGCCGCGTCACATGACGATCAGTTCTACGCCTACTATCCCAGCCAGAAGTTCTTCATCGACTATGAGTGGCATCGGTTCATCACCAGCGCCAAATCGACCATGACTACCATGCTGGGAAGTAATTCCGTTCCAGAGGCGCAGAAGCAGGAAATTTATCATGCGCTCTTGCTGGACGCTACGCTGCCGTACTCGCAGCAGGAAACGCAGGTCACGAATATACCAAATTGAAATCTAGAGGGGGGAACGACCAGCTTCCCTATCTCCCACTTACCTCTCAGCACATTGGCTAGCATTTGCTGAGTTTCTTCGGGTGCTTTTTAAGGCCTAATTTGCAGCCCTCTAGTCTTCAAAATAGCAGAAAGAATCTTAATGTCGCAACCTGGTGAATTGCCTCTCGAACAACCCAAAGAACCCACCCTGATCGAACAGGAAGGATCTGTCCCTGAGACTGTTACGCCTCCAGAGCCGGTTGAGGCTGCGCCGGAGCCAGAAATTGAGGCACCGAAAGAGCCTGAGAAGCCTGCCGAGCCCGAAAAGCCCAAGCGCACGCCATGGTACATGGAGCGCATTGGGGAACTGACGCGCAAGAACGCCGAGCTTCAGAAGAAAGCCGAGGCCAAACCTGCCGAGACGCCGCCGGCTGGGCAGATGCCCGATCAGGAACAGGCCATCCTCCAGGCTGCAGAGCGCATCGTGGCGCGCCGAGACTTCGATACCCGTGCCAACCAACTCCTACAGGCTGGTAAAAAGGAATTTGGGGCTGAAGATTTTGCAGGAAAGTGCGAGCTTGTTGCTGATCTTGGCTTTGGAGAGCGCGCAGACTTCATGGAGATCATCACGGATCCCGAAGTCATCCCCGATGGCCACAAGCTTCTCTCCGCCCTGGCCGATAACCCGGACGAAGCCCAGAAGATCGCGCGGCTTCCCGCTGCAAAGATGGCCGCAGCCCTTGTGAGATATTCCGCAACCATGTCCAAGCCCGATAAGCCGGTTTCATCCGCGCCTGCACCGATCAAGACGATTGCTGGTACGGCCAAAGCATCCGCACCGTCTGACACCGACTCTATGGAAGCGTGGATAGCCAAACGCAATGCAACCGCTCGCACCACCGCAGGCGGGAAGCCGAATACGCATCATTGATGATACACCTAAATTTCCATCCGGATGGCACCTTTGATCCCTTTCCAAAAGAATATTGGGAGGGTCTACCACCTAATAGTGGGGCAAAATGTTGCCATGTATGTGGTGAACGAGCATCATTTTATCGCATTACAACAGACACTCATGCCTGCCTGAATTGCGGCAAGGAATATCCATATTGCGCTAATAATCCATGCATTTGTAAATGAGAATAGAACCGCCCTGGCCGGTATAAGCCAGTGACGCGCGTGTAAGCGGTCTCACGCTCCGCAAACCCCGATCCTAAGCTGTGCGTCCACGGACGTTTCTTCAGTTCTCCTGCTTGGTCGGCAATGAGGTCTTGGCGCTCCCCTTAAGCGCCTTTCCCACATCGCCAATTCAACCAAATCCACAGGAGAGAAACCGTGGCCAATACGCTGCTTACTATTGGCGGAATCACGCGCGAAGCGATCCGCCTGTTCATGAACTCCAATGCCTTCATCGGCAACATCGAGAAGCAATACGATTCACAGTTCGCCAAGACTGGCGCGAAGATCGGCCAGCAGCTCAGAATCCGCCTGCCCAACGATTACACGGTCTCGGACGGTCCGGCCCTTCAGGTCCAGGATACCAACGAGCAACAGACCACCATCACTGTGGCGACCCAGCGCCATGTGGATACGTCATTCAACTCGGTAGATATGACCATGAACTTGGATGACTATTCCGAGATCATCCTGGCGCCCAAGATCAACAACCTCGCGGGCAGTGTTGCGGCCACCATTATGTCCGGTGTTACCGTGGCCCAGGGTCCGTTCACTGGCACTGTGGTTCTAGGTGCGGAAGGCGGTATCTGCAATTACGTCGCCAATACGGATTCGGGCGGCAATATCATCTCGCCCACTTCCGAGACATGGCTGACGGCCGGCGCGATCCTGGACAATAATTCCGCCCAGGTCAGTGATCGAAAGATCATCACATCGCCGTTCACGATGGCGCGCACGGTTTCCAGCCTGACGGGCTTATTTAACCCCGCCACGGAAATCAGCCGCCAATATCGCAATGCCAAAATGTATGACGCCCTGAACTTCGAATGGTTCATGGACCAGACGACAGTTCAGCATACGGGCGGCACATACAATGGCGCGGCGACCATCAGCGGTGCTTCCCAGACCGGATCTTCGGTAACGATCACTGGCGGCTCCGGCACGCTCAAGGTTGGCGACATTATCACGCTGGCTGGCTGCAACGCTGTCAACCGCGTCACCAAGCAGGACACAGGCGCGCTACGTCAGTTCGTGGTCACCGCTCCGATGGCATCGGGTGGCACCTCGATCAGCGTCTATCCTGCCATCGTTCCTCCGGTGAATGGCCAGGCCGCGCAATATCAGACCGTCACGGCCTCTCCGACAGCAAACGGCGCGGTGCTGTTGGTCAATCCGGCATCGGTCACCTACCGGATGAACTTCGCCTATGCGCGTCAGGCGGTCACCATGGTCACGGCAGACCTGGAAATGCCGCCGAATGTCAAAGGCGCGCGTGAACAGATGGACGGTGTGTCCATGCGCGCGGTCACCCAATATGTGATCGGCACGGATCAGACGGCGGATCGTCTCGATATCCTCTTCGGGTGGTTATTCGTGAGACCAGAGTGGGCGTGCCTGGTCGCCGATAAGGTCTAAGCCTGACGGGGCGGGGTTAAACGCTCCGCCCCTTTTGCTTTGGAGGTCTTATGGGCTCACCCGGCATCATCATCAAGAACTCGCATTTCTCGCATATCCGATTTGAGCCGACGAAGCCTCAGATCGAACCTCTGCCTGTCATTGAGGAAGTGGTTGCTTTAGCCCCGGAGCCAGTTGAGCCAACGCCACAAGATGAACGCGCACTCCTTCAGTTCGCAGCCTTTGAGCGCGGTATCAAGATCGACAAACGCTGGGGTATTGCACGCTTAAAGCAAGAACTGGACGCGCATGGATAGCGCTTCGTCCATGTTCGTGGCGGCTCCGTTTCGCGTGCTGGTGACGAACGAAGGTGCACACCCTGCCAAGAAGTGGGCACAGCTTACCGCCGAATTGATCGTCACGCCGAATGTTTATGCTTCGGTTGGATCGCGAGAGCAGATCTCCCAGCTTCAATTCCGAATCGCGGATGTTTTGCTCGACACATTCGAACAGGTCAGTCCCGCCACGCCAATTCTGGGCATCACAATGATGTCCAAGCAGGCCGCCGCGCGGATTTGCGACCTCGCGGATGAAACCAGATGGGCGAACGTGTTCCGCGCTCCTCCGATCCAATCCGCAATCCAGGAAATCGTTCACCGCAATCTCATGTCGAGTCTCGGCATCTCTCTAAGAATGGAATAGCCAAATGGCTGGTTACACAACCGCATTTCCAACGAGCGCCAAAGGCGAGTTGCCCCAGGCTATCCATAACTACACCACGACCTCCGGCAATGTGTTCAAGGTCGCGCTGGGAATTGGCTCTCCAGCAGGCACATATGGTGCAGCGACGACGAACTATTCCAACCTCACGGGCAATAGCGATGAGGTTCCAAACGGCTCCGGCTATACGACTGGCGGATTTGCCTGGACGGCAGCGCAGAACATCACGCCTTCCACTTCTGGCACAGGCGCATTCTGGCAATGGAGCGTCAATCCAAGCTGGACAACCGCAACGTTCTCGACTGGTGGATGCATCATCTACAATTCAAGCCAGTCTAACAAAGCCGTCTATGTCGGCTCATTTGGCGGCACGCAGTCTGTCACGTCCGGCACGCTCACGCTTGTTCAGCCCAGCAACGGCGTAGGAACGTCCCTCCTACAGTTGAACTGAATTAGGAGGGTAGCCGCCCTCCATGGCAACTGTCATCTTTCTGACCAGCACGGCTGGCGGTCTCACATGGACCGTTCCATCGGACTGGAACAGCGCTAATAATAGCATTGAAGCCATTGGTGGTGGCGGCGGTGGCAATGGCGGCGGCGCTTCTGCGCTTCTGTCGTCAGGCGGCGGCGGCGAATATCGCAAACTCACCAATGTCACGCTCACGCCTGGCGCGGCGATTTCCTATTCCATCGGCACTGGTGGCACAGCCGGTTCCGCGAATTATAGCGATGGCGGTTCTGGCGGCGACACGAACTTCAATAGTGGCGCTCTTATCGCCAAGGGCGGCGTTGGTGGCAAGAATGTCGGCGGTTCGGGTGCCGGTGGCACAGGCGGTACAGGAGGCACCGGTAGCAATGGTGGCTCCGGTGGTACAGCCGGCCCGCATTCAGCTAGCGCGGGCGGCGGTGGTGCCGGTGGACCAAACGGAGCAGGCGCTGCCGGTGGCGCGGGAAATACCACCACTTCTGCGGCTGGTGCAGGCGGCGGTGGCGGCTCTGGCGGTGGATCGGTTGGCAATGGTCCTCCCGGAAATTCCACGCAGGCCGGCGCTGGTGGAGCAAATAACACCGCGTCTCAAGCGGGTGGCGCTGGCGGAAACCTTTCGAACGGTGGCGCTGGTTCAGGTGATGTTCATGGCGCGTCTGGCGGCGGTGGCGGAAGTGCTGGAACGGGCGGCGACGGCGGAGCGGGACATGAGTGGGATTCTACGCATGGCTCCGGCGGCGGCGGTGGTGGCGGCGGCGGTGGATCTGGTGCGGTAAGCCTTCATGGTGGCGCTGGCGGCCTTTATGGCGGCGGGGCAGGTGGTGGCGGCCATTTTACCGGAGGTGATGGTGCAGGCGGCGCAGGCGGCCAAGGTATCATCGTTATTACTTATGTTTCGACTACTGTTAGCGTCAATCTATCAGCGGCAAGCGCGACAGGAACTGACGCTGCTTTAACGCCGACAATTTCGCCAAGCTTTTCCAGCGTTACGGCGACAGGTGCCGAAGGTTCGTTTTCGGTAGATCTTACCCAGAATATACCATTTTCTTCAGCGGCTGCGACTGGCGCGGCCCACACATTCTCGATCAGTTCAAGCCCGAATATCAGTCTCTCCGGTATAGCGACTATTGCTGGCGTCGGGACATTCGGATTCGACAGCGATATTCCGCTTCATAGCGTTGCAGCTACTGCCCATGCGGCCCCGATAATTCCCACCCGGAACATCCTCACCGTTCCGCTCATCACAATTATGAACGATCTGCCCGTCCCCGTGGTGGGAGATATGAACGGCGATCCAGTTGCCAATGCGGCGTTCATGCCATCGCAACTTCCTCTCGCCGTGATTGCCAATAGCAGGCCAATCGCCATGTCCGGCCAGATGTCGAGTTCTACAGTTCCAATGGAAGGCTCATTTCCGTGACAGTCATCACCGTCAATGAAGGCGAATATGGCATCGCGTGCGTCTTCAATGTCGCGTTTGATTTGTCCGCTTTCACTACGCTTCAAATCCAGTTCACCAAGCCTGATCTAACTGTGCAAACAGTCGCGGCTACGGCACCCAACTCGAATGTCACGACTGCACTGGGGACATTCCTCGCCAATCAATATGCGCAATATATTTTCCAGAATGGAGATTTGAACCAGACTGGCGTGTGGTCAGCGCGCGTTCTCTATACCGACGCTACGCCCATGCATCTTATTTCGAATGTCTCAACCTTCACGGTGACGCCGTGACCGTCACCACGCCGGCAGATATCATCCGATTGGTTCTCAAGGATACCGGCGTCACGGGTGTCGGCCAGACCGCACAGGCCGAAGACACTAACGATTGCTTCGACACGCTCAACATCATGCTTGGGGAGTGGGCGTCTAAGCGCTGGCTAATCTACTCGCTCCAGGAATATTCAATCCTGTCGACCGGGGCGATTTCTTACACAATTGGACCTGGCGGCGACATCGATACCGGCGCGATGCAGCGGCCGGATAGATTGGAAGATGGCAACTTCTTCCGCCAGATCATCACGGCATCGTCGCCCAATAAGATCGACTACCCGCTCGTATTATTGGAAAGTCGGGAAGACTATTCCCGTATCGGGCTCAAGCAGCTTCAGACAATCCCGCAATTTATCTTCTATGACCCGCAGTTTCCGCTGGGCATCATCTATCCATGGCCCGTCATTCCGGTTCAGCAATATGAAGTGCATGTGCTGGCGAAGGTGCAACTCAGCCAGTTCTCAAATCTCGCTGATCCAATCAATCTTCCCAGCCAGTATTATGGCGCACTCCGTTATAATCTCGCCTGCCGCGTGCGCACGATGTACCAGCTTCCCGCTGATCCGCAGTTGGTCGCACTGGCCGTAGACAGCCTCAACACCATCCGAAACATGAACGCCCAGGTGCCGCGGCTGAGGATGCCGGCCGGTCTCAGCCAGGGGCGCAAATACTCGATATTTGGGGATTATATATATTAGACTTAGTCCCAAAAATGACTCATGATTCCCTCCTTTTCGATAGGAGGGAGGATCATGAACTCAAGATTAAGAGAGCTAAAGGGCGCAAAATTCGGCCGCTGGACAGTCGTTTCATATATCGGGGTCGCACCCGGCACCACGATGTGGAATTGCCGCTGTGAGTGCGGCACGGAACGGGCGGTTTCGGCAGGGAATTTAAGAGCAGGCAAATCCCGTTCTTGTGGTTGTCTCCAGCGGGAAGTCGCAAGCGAGCTTCATTTCAAGCACGGGCAAACCAGCCATCCTATTTATTACTCTTGGGCTGGAATGAAGGACCGCTGCTACAACAAAAAAGACCACGACTATAAATACTATGGCGGCCGAGGCATCAAAGTTTGCGACAGGTGGATCGCTGATTTCTGGAATTTCTGGGACGATATGGCCCCAGGCTGGCGTCCGGACCTAACGATAGATCGAATTCTCCCAAACGGGAATTACGAACCAACGAACTGCCGCTGGCTCTCCATCGAAGAGCAGCAACAAAACCGAAGACCGAGATTCAGTTGATCGGGCCATTTCTCTAGCGGGGCTGGGGATGGCTCACGCCATCTATGCCCCTGGAGAAAATCAATGGCCGCTATTCCTACCCAAATCCTGGGCTACCGTCTCTTTGGCGGCGAGCTAATGAACAGCATCATCGCTGTCTGCAACAATCTGACCGGCAATGGCACGCCTCAGGATGTCACGGCGGCGAACCAGACCTTCTCCGGCACGCTCACTGTCACGCCGCAGCTTCTGGCCGGCGCTGGTGCGACGCAGGGCAACGCCACCCCGATCACTTCCCAGAAGGCACTCGTTACCGTTTCCCTGACGAACTCCAACCATGGCGTGATCCTGCCAACTGCTGCGACCGGGCTTGAGGTCGAGGTCGGGTGCGCCGCTACCCATTCCGTGAAGGTCTATCCAGCGGTAGGCGGAAAGATTGGCGCGGCTTCGACCAATGTGGCCGATACGCTTTTGGCGCCCAACAAGGCCAATCGCTATCTCGCCGTGAACAAGACGTTCTGGGTTGTGCAGCGTGGGGCTTGATATCCCGGTCATTCCTCCAGGTGGAGATATTCCGGCTGGATCGATCATCACAGGGTTTCAATTTGTCACCCCGGTTGCCGACGATGTTTGCAACGAGCAAATCGCGTCAAGCCTCAAGCGCAATCTGCCTGAGGCAGTAACCCGCAAGAAACTGAACATCATTGCCGGCGGCCCGAGCGCCTCGGATGTCAATCTCTGGAATCTTGAAGGCCCGACGCTGGCTCTCAATAGCGCCATGCGCCTATTCAAGAATGGGCTATATCCGACCTATTGGGCGGCCTGCGATCCGCAAGAGGAAGTCGCGGGCCTCATCCCAGATAATCCGCCAGACCGGACGACGTATTTCCTGGCAAATAAGTGTCATCCAAACCTGTTCAGAAAACTTCAGGGCCGCGATGTCCGACTCTGGCATCTAAAAGACTATGAAGCAGATGGAAAATCCCGCATTGCGCTTTGCTCTTCTATCACCATGTGCGCCGCATGGCTCATGCATCGGCTCGGCTATACGGATTTTGAGTTCTATGGCTGGGACGGCTGCTACATGGATGGCAGACATCACGCCACCGTTGATGATGATTGGTCCGAAAAGGAAGTCCTGACACTCAATTATGGTGGCGACGTTTCAGGCGACGAAGTTATAGGCGGCCGGAATTTCCAGACAACGCGCACCTGGGCTGCTGAAGCACAAGGCGCACAGCAGTTCTTTCAACTCGCGGATTATTTCGATATCGGCATCAATATCCATGGCGACGGCATGATTGCCCATGTCCACCAACTTATGAGCAAATGACGCAAATCCCACTTATCATGGGAATGTATCAAGCGCGATCGATCATCGCGGACGCGCAACGGTGCGTGAACCTCTATACAGAACGCAATCCGCCAGATTCGCCCTTTCCATTTACGACCTATCCCACGCCAGGGCTTTCGCTAGAAACAACCGCGCCGGTCATTGGGCAGGTGAGAGCGACCTACACAGCCTCGAATGGGGCCTGTTTCGTGGTGGTAGGCAATGCCGTTTATCTACTCACGCAATCCTATGGCTGGAACTTCCTAGGCAACATCAACAGCTATACCGGTTTTGTTTCGATCAAGGACAATACGCTCTGCTGCGTGATCGTGGATGGGTCCCAGGATGGTTTCGTAATCGATCTGACGACTTTCGCTTACGGGGCGATTTCCCAGACCAACTGGTATCCGGCCTCGCGGGTCGACTATCTAGATACCTACCTTGTGTTCTCTATCGTCGATTCCAACCAGTTTTTCTTCACGCTGAGCAATGTCACTTACACGATGCTCACGACCGGCATTGGCTTTGACCCGCTCGATATCGCGGCCAAGACGGGCGGCAACGACAAGATTGCCGGGCTTGCGGTCATGCACCGCGAGATATGGTTGATAGGTCAATCCACCTCGGAGGTATGGTTCGATTCCGGCGCGGCCGATTTTGCCTTCCAGGAAATGCCAGGCGCCTTCGTGGAACAGGGCTGCGCTTCGGTCGGCTCCATCGCCAAGTTCGATCTGGCGCTTTATTGGCTGGGCCAGGATTTATATGGAAATTCGGTGGTATTTCGTGGCGCGCAATATAACGCCACAGCTATCTCGACCAAAGCCATTGAGAATGAGATTAATTCCTATGCGATCAAGGATGACGCGATTGGCTTCACCTACCTCCAGGAAGGTCATCCCTTCTACGTCCTGACGTTCCCCAGCGAGGACGTTACCTGGGTTTTCGATATCGCTGAGAATGCTTGGCATCAGCGTTCCTGGATGGACGCCAATGGCAATCTGCATCGCTGGCGCGGCAACTGCGCCTGTGTGTTCAACAACAAAATTCTGGTGGGCGATTACCAGAACGGCAATCTCTACAGCCTGGATCTGGACACCTATCTGGACAACGGCCAGCCCATTCCACGCATCCGATCCTTTCCGCATTCAGTGAATGAGAACAAGCGCGTTACCTATCGCAATCTCATTGCCGCTATGGAAGTGGGCGACGAGATGAACGGTAGCACGAATGACACTTGCTCGGTGTCGCTGCGCCTCTCGGACGATGCGGGCCGCTCATTCGGAGATGCCATTATTCAAACGCTAGGCAATACCGGCAATTATCTGACTTCCGTTCAGTTCAACCGCCTAGGTATGGCGCGAGACCGGGTGTTTGAGTTGTCTTGGTCCGCTCCTGTCAAGACATCTCTCCAGGGCGCCTACATTGATGTCATAGGGCATGCCACTTGAGCGGGGCAGGCAATCTACAGGGCTTTCCTCAGATCACTGCGCCTATCACGGATCAGTCCTATCGCATCGGTCAGCCCTGGTATCGCCTACTCATAAGCCTATGGCTTCGCACAGGCGCATCGTCAGGCGGCAACACAAGTCCCAGCGGCATGATTATGGCGTTCGGTGCGGTTACACCGCCCACAGGCTGGCTTGTTTGCAGCGGAGCAGCGGTAAGTCGGACCATCTATGCCGCGCTTTTTACAGTCATCGGGGAAACTTGGGGAGCAGGGGATGGCGTCAGCACGTTCAACCTTCCTAATTTGCAGAATAGGTTTCTCGTCGGGGCCGGCAATTTTGCATTCTCCAGCCTGGGCGGGGCCACGAATTTTACGCTCAGCGTCGCGCAGTTACCAGCGCACAGCCACACGATCACCGACCCAGGACACAATCATACCACCGGCTCCCAAACCTCTCTCAACACGGCAGGCGCGGCAGCGGGAACATATCAGGCAACTGGCGGCACGACCGGAACCGCAACCACGGGAATAACCGTCGATAATACTGGCTCGGGCGCTCCCGTGAATTTTGTGCCGCCTTATGCCTCCATCATTTATGCGATCAAGACATGAGCGGTTTTGTCGTTCTTTCTCTTCCCCGCTCGCGTACCACATGGCTATCAAAGTTTCTGTCCTATCGTGAATGGGAATGCGGCCATGATCAGCTCCGCTATATGCGCTCGCTGGACGATATCAAGAACTGGCTCTCGCTCGACAAGTTTGGAACTTGCGAAACAGCCGGCGCACCGTTCTGGCGGCTCTTGCTGAAATATGCGCCCGATATTCGGGTGGTGACTATTAGGCGGCCGGTCAATGAGGTGATCGGAAGTCTCGCAAGGATCGGTGTGGAAAATCTCTATGAGATTCGCAAAGGGCTCATAAAGCTGAACCATAAGCTAGATCAGGTCGAAGCGCGCATGCCGAATGTTCGGTCATATGAGTATGCCGACCTGGAAGACGAAGTGACATGCGGTGAATTGTTCGAGTTCTGTATTCCTGACTATGGGCACGACCGAGAATGGTGGGAGAAATGGAACGCCACCAATGTTCAGACGAATTTCCCCGCCCTGACGCGCTATGTCGGCGCCAACATGAAAGCCATCAACAAACTAGCCGGGCAGGCGGCGCAAGCTATGTTCAAGGATATCGCAATTAAGGCGAAGGATTGTGGCTCCGTCACCATCAAAGAGGAATCCTGTGATGTGTGGGAGAGAGATTGTCAGGATTTATTTCGCCAGCATTGCGCAGATGTTGAGGAGCATCCCGACAATTGGATCAGCAAGAATTGGGATCTGTTCCGCAAACTTCACAGTCTCGGCTTCATGCAAATTCTGGTGGCTCGTTCCAACGGTAAACCGTTTGGATATTTGATGACGCTGCTTTCCCCTTCGCTCGAAGCGCCTGGGCAGACTATCGCCCAACACACAACATTCTTTGCGGATAAAGCGTTTCCTGGCCTTGGCCTGAAACTTCAGCGCGCCGCAATGGCGAACCTCAAAGAGAAAAACGTGAGCGAAGTGTTCATGCGGGCCGGTGTGCGCGGGGAAGGGGAGCGCATTGGCGCGCTTTATAAGCGGCTTGGAGCCCAGGATTTTGGGCGCATGTATCGCGTTGAGTTAGGAGCATAACATGGGACTTGCTGGGGCGGTTCTTGGCGCTGCGGCTATTGGAGCGGTTGGTTCTGTCGTCGCATCTGGGCAACAGGCTGGTGCGGCCAATAAAGCCACAAACACACAGCTTGGAATCTATCAGCAAAATCAGGCTGAGCTTAACCCATATGTCCAGGGCGGCCTTGGGGCATACAACACGCTGAATAGCCTTCTGGGTGTCGGCGGCAATTCATCTACGATGCAATCCACTCTAGAAGGCTTGCCGGGTTATCAATTCACGCTTGGGCAGGGTCTTAAATCTGTTCAGAATAGTGCAGCAGCAAGAGGGCTTGGAAGCTCTGGTGCAGCTTTGAAGGGTGCAGCGAACTATTCCACCGGACTGGCGAATAGCACCTGGGGTAGTTACGCGGGCGCACTTCAGAACTCGGCAAATACGGGGTATGGGGCGGGTGCCGCGATTGCTGGTGTAGGGGCTAATACGGGTGCCAGTGTCGCGAACAGCCAAATGGCCGCCGGTAATGCCGGAGCAGCCGGCATCCTTGGCGCGAGCAACTCTATCGGTAGCGCGCTTCCCCTCTATGCCTATTTGAACGGTGCGAACAATTCAGCAGCTGGCGGCGCGCTTGGTCCTGCTGTAACTGGCGTTAGCAGTTGGGGCGCATAATATGGGCGATATTTCTGATCTCTATCCCAAAGCGCAAAATCCTATCGATACGATATCCGGCTTTGCGCGGCTGCAAAACGTCATCAACCAGAACAAGCTCTTTCAGCAGCAATACAACACCAATCTCGGCCTCAGCGACATTTATAAGAACGCTATTGATCCTTCGACCGGACAACTTGACGCTTCTAAGCTGCCGGGATTGATCCAGTCTAATCCCAACGTCACCTATGGCCTGCCTGAAGCCTTCCGCCAATCTCAGGAAGCGCAACAGCGCAATATGGCCATCCAGCAGGGACAGCTTGATCTAGCGCGCAAGAAGTTCGAGGCGGTGTCAGGTTATCTTGCCCCTCTCGCGGCGCTGGGTCCCAAAGCGACATCCTCTGATGTGGTTTCAGCTCTCGCACATGCGGGCACGGTCGGTGTTGCCACTCCAGAGGAGCAAGCCCGTATCTATGCCACGCTTCCGCGCATTCCAGGCCAGAACGGTCAGCTTGGGCAAATTGACGAAAGTCAGATTCCGAACTGGATCAGATCCCAGCAAATCACCGTCCAGGAAAATCAGGCTCGGCTGGATGCGCTCTATCCCAAACCGGATATGACCCAGCTCCCCGGAGGGGGGATGGCTCCGATCACAACGCCTCGTTTTGGCCAACCACAGCAGGTAGGGCCTACTATCCAAGCCGCACCTCCGCCCACCACAACCGTTGTTGGACCAGATCAGACGCCTCGCTATATCGGCGCGCCTCAGGGCAACAATCCCTATGAGGCTGAGTATCAGCGAAACAATGGCGGCGGCTCTCCTGCTCCAGGCAATAATATTGCTGGACAGGCCGCAGGACTTTCCCCGGCCCAGCAAACCGCAAGTTCAGGTCAGGGCCAAGCCTCGATCCAGATGGCCTCCGCGCTTCAGGGCCGCGCGGATCAGGTTCCGACCAACAAGGGCCTGCTTCAGAATCTCAACGCCACTCTCTCGGACTTCACGCCAGGACCCGGTGCCAAATGGTCCAAAGAAGCTTTGGCCGCTACCAATCGTGTCGCCCAGACCATGGGCCTCAAAGGCGTTGGAACGGATAGCGTCAAAGCCCAGGAAGAATTCGACAAGATGGCAACCCAGCTTGCTCAGAGCCAATTCCAGCAATTGGGCGGCACGGGAGCGAACTTCCAGCTCGAATCCACCATCAGCACGAGTCCTAACTCCGCACTATCCAAGCTCGGCAATAAAGGCATTATCTCGCTGCTTCAAGGCAACGAAGACGCCATCGCCGCTAAGAATAAAGCCTGGCAGGCATATCAGCAGAAGAACGGCCCACAGAGCTATGGCGCGTTCTCAACCGAGTTCAACCAGCACTTCGATCCACGCGTGTTCCAGTTCCAATATTTGAACCGCGACGATCAGAAGAAAATGATTTCCGGCATGTCACAGGCGCAGAAGAATAAGCTTCACGATGACGCCCTCTATGCCAAGCAGCAAGGATGGGTCGGTGGCGGACAGTGATTGGCAATCCGATCCGTCTGGCTATATCAGCCAGTTCCTTGGATCGCCCGTTCAGATCACAAGCGGTTTGCGCTCGCCCGCAAAGAACGCTGCGGTTGGTGGTGTGCCGAATTCCGCGCACCTCTCAGGCCAAGCCTTCGATTTTGTCCTTCCCAATGGAATGGATAGCAAGACGGCGGCAAGCAAACTGGCGGCCAGCGGAATCCCATTCGATCAGATCGAGGATGGCGGCGACCATGTTCACATCTCATTCGCGCCAAAGCTGAGACGGCAAGTCATTATGGGCAAAAGCAACATATCAGATGACGATCTACTGAACACAATCGGTTCTCAGCAGGCCGCGCCAGTTAAAAATGTCTCTGACGATGATCTGCTAGGTGCGCTCGGAGGACAGCAAAGCGCGGCTCCGGCAGCTCCAGGTAAAGCAGCCACGCCTTCGGTTCCTGCCGATAAACAGCCATGGCTTCAGCGTGCGTCGGCAGGTGTTGTCCAGGGCGCGCGAGACGTTGTTTCGAGCGTTGATCCGATTGCCCAATGGGTGGACAAGAAAATCGGGCCAGTCACGCTGGGAGGCTTACTCCCGACAGCGGATCAGGCGCACGCTTATAACGTCAATGCTCGAGATACCTTCAATAGTACCTATGGCAATGATCTAACGGCTGGAGGTGGCCGTGTCCTAGGTCAGGTCGCGGGATCGCTCCCGGCCTTGGCTGCTGGCGGGGAAGTATTAGCCCCTCTTGCGAGTGCCGCACGAGTTGCAGCGCCCGCATCTGCACCACTGATCAACTTCCTATCTGGCACCGGGGGCGCAGGAACCCTTTCGCGGCTAGCCTCCAAAGGCGCAGCTGGAGCGCTTCAGGGCGGCGCAGCTGCTGCTGCAACCTCTAGCGCTTCGGATGAAGACATTGGCGACCAGATCAAAGAAGGCGCAGAGTTCGGCGGTACTCTTGGTTCTGTGCTTCCGGGAGCTAAAAAGCTTGGCGGCGCGGCATATAACTCGTTGTTCGGCGGCGGCATGAATCCGGCGCGCGCCGCTCTAGCCCAGGAAGCCATTGACCGCTTCGGAATTCCTCTAAGAGGAAGCCAGATCAGCCAAAGCCCATTCGCCAAACTGGCGGATTCTGCCATCGGCAAAATGCCCATGAGTGGTCTGGAATCTCAGAACGCAGCGCAGAGAACGGCCTTTACCCGTGCTGTTGCTGGTACCTTCGGAGAGGATGCGGACAATCTGACGCCTAAGGTCATGTCATCTGCCCGTGATCGTATTGGAAGCGTGTTCAACCGCGTGGGCGGAAACACCACGATTTCATCGGATGCGACCGGCGCTATGGCGGATAAATTCGCCTCTATCGAATCCGAAGCCCAGCAGGTCATGGGCGACAATGAATACAAACCCATCAAAAACCAGATGAACGGCATCCTAGCCAAAGTAGCGGATGACGGCACGATTGACGGCAAGACCTATCAGGCTCTCACACGCAAGGGTGCGCCGCTCGATGCTGCCATGGGCAGCAAGGACCCGAATATTCGCCAATATGCGGGTCAAATCCGGTCAGCCTTAGACGACGCTCTCCAGGCCTCCGCCAACCCGCAAGATTTAGCTGATCTCAAGCAAGCGCGCCTCCAATGGAAGAACATGCGTACTGTACAGGATCTTGCTTCCAAGGCCGGGATCGAAGGCGAAATTACGCCGGCCGGTCTGCTTGGGGCGGTCAAGAAATCCTATAAGGACATGGCGTATTCCGGCGCGGGCGACATCGGAAAGCTGGCCGACATCGGTCAGGAATTCCTCAAGGAAGGCCCAAATAGCACCACGGCGGAACGGCTACTTCTCTATCGGATTTTGGAAGGTGGAAGCATTGGTAGCGCTGGTGCTTTCGCGGCCATGAACCCAGAAGAGATTCCAAAGGCTGCTCTTGGAATTGGTGGCTTGCTGGCGGCCGGCAAAATGGGGGGATCGGCGCTCAAGAGCAATCTCTACCGCAATTATGTTTTGAGAAATGCAGCGCCATCAGCCGGTACGGGTGCAGCGAACCTCTATGACCTTCTCGCCCGGTCCAATGCCATCCGGCACTACGGTGTACCCACGGCCCTCAGTGTAAGAAATAATCTGCTCGCGCCCTCTAGCGGCCAGTGAAGCTTCGCGCCATCCGCGCCAGAAATTCCAACCGATCATAATTCCACCAATCGTCAACATGTGACCGAAAGTCATTATGGCAGGCTCCAACCTTCCTAACGGGAAGGCACAGTTTATCGATCAAAACGGCGACCCGCTAGTTGGCGGACAGGTCTATTTTTACCAAGTCGGAACGCTAATTCCGGCAAATACTTACCAGGACCCAGCTGAAACCATCCCCAATACTAACCCCATCATCCTGGATTCGCGCGGGCAGGCGGTCATCTTTGGCTCGGGGAGCTATCGTCAGGTCCTCCAGGATGTCGATGGAAACACGATCTGGGATCAGACGATTGCCCAGGCCAATCAGACAGCCTTTGGGACACAGACTTCAATCGCGTCGGCTTCCACAACCGATCTAGGCACGATAGCCACCAACAACGCCCTCATCACTGGCACGACAACGATCAATAGCTTCGGTGCGTCGGCCAGTCTCGCCAATCCGCTCTATCTGGTCCAGTTCAACGGCTCGCTACAACTCACCTATAACGCTACGTCTTTGATCCTTCCAGGCGCCGCAAATATCACCACGCAGGCCGGCGATAGTGCGTTTGTCGAGTTCATCAACATTCTCGGTTATTGGCAAGTCATCGGATATTTCCCGGTAGCATCGGGATCGATCGGAACGGCTGCAACCCACAACATTGGCACGTCCGGCGCAAACGTCCCGCTTCTGAATGGCAATAATGTCTGGGGTGGAACGGACGAGTTTCAGAAGCAGACCTGGGGCGATGAAAAGACGCTCACCGTTACCTCCAATGCCTCGACACCGGATTTCTCGACTGGAAATAACTTCATTGTGTCGATTGGCGCGAGCTACACCCTCAACAATCCCATCAACGTCCAAGCCGGGCAATCCGGGATAATCCGCATAGCTCAGACCGCATCCAGCCTCACCATCACATGGGGCGGCGCTTACAAAGCTGCTGGCGGCATTTCCACGGTCAATCTTAGCGGCGTGAGCGGCATCGATTACTTCGCCTATTACGTCCACTCCTCCGCCGAAGTGGTTATCACGCCGCTGCTCAACATTTCATGATCCCCGGTCTTCAATCGCTTGTAGTTGCAGGACCGCGATCGGAAGGGGGTCTCCAAGGCAATGCGGGCCCAACTCTAATCGTCACGACCGGACATGGTCCGCTCACCTCTGGCACATTCACCGCCGCGCATGTCGGAGGCACAGGACCATTCACCTATGCCTGGTCCGTTGTGAAGGGTGATCCAACCATCGCGATCACCTCTCCGACTTCTCAGACCACGACCACAAGCACCAATGTTGCGAGCGGAGATTTCAAGCAAGCCATTCTGAAATGCGTTATCACCGATAGTACACCGCTTGCGCTCACGACCAATCAAGTAACCACCCAATTCGAGTTCTCATAGATGGTTTCCGGCATCATCCCGAATGCAAAGAATCAATTCGTTGACATCAACGGTAAGCCTTTGGTCGGGGGCACCGTTGCCATGTATGTCCCGAACTCGCTGGTTCCAAAGGACACTTATCAGGACATCAATCTCTCAATATTGAATACCAATCCCATTGTCCTGGACAGCATGGGGCAATGTACGATCTGGGGCGATGGGCAATATCGCCAGCGCGTATTCGACTCTCTCGGCAATCTGCAGTGGGATTTCAATACGACAACGCCGCAGATCACGTTACCGGCGACCTTTCTCGTGGCGGAATGCACGGTTGACGGAGATGGATCGACACCTGGCACAGGCATATGTGCCGACAGTTATGTCCCCGTCGCATGCACACTTCAGAGCGCCGTGATGCAGTCCACCATATCAGGCAGTGTCGTGATGGATGTTTGGGCTGCGCCATTCGTGGTCAATTCTCCGCCCACAATAGCAAACTCCATTGTGTCATCGACGCCGCCGACACTCGCGAGCGCTCAAAGCTCCATCGATAATATCTTAAGCGGTTGGAATACTTCCATTGCGGCAGGTACGGCGCTTCGGTTCAACATCAATTCAATATCGACTGTGACGCGGTTCATTCTCAGCCTTATAGCGACAATTCCATAATGGCATTTCAGAACAAGCTTCAATCTCTTATCAGCACGCATACAAATAATTCCGGAAACAGTCAGCAATGCCGCGTCGACTGGTCGAATGGTATTGTTTGGCAATATGGTCCAGCAAGTTCTGATCTGAAAACGTACTTGACGAAGTTTGATATTCCGACCGGAGGCGAGTTAGCTTTTCAGCAGAACACGGCATATCCGGGATCGTTTCGAGAATACCCTGTCGGATTGGATGCCAGTGGCCTTTACGTTTCCGACAATGTCGGTTCGACCATGCATCAGATCGATGCGACAACTCTCTTACAAACCCAAGCAAACACGATTGGGGTTACATTTCCCCAAGGAACCTTGAGTTCAATTGAGGACTTAGGTGGTTCCCCTTGGCAGATAGTTACAGGCCTTACGGGAGTTTCGGATAAATTCACCCTTGTAAGAACCGATCTTACTCCCCTTACACCGTGGAGTGCTGGCGCCATAAGTTATGGTGGCAATCTTGAGGCCTATAGTTGTGGAGGTATTCCGGGCCAAGGCATAGGTTATATTTTGACCTATGATTTTATCAGCTCAAGCGCTGCGAATTGCCTGCTATATAAAGTAGACGTGAATGCTATTACGCATTCAGTGCTCGCGACAATTCTGCCAACCGATATTGATGCTGGGTGGACAAAAATAACATCTAGCGGATTATTCCTGGACCGGACGGACGGGAACATTTGCGCATGCTTTTACAGTAATACTGGAGGCTCTAGCTTTAATTATATCGCGAAGTATGACGCGACAACTGGCAGTCAAATTTGGCTTAGTCCGCTCCCAGGATTGATTGCTGGTCCTGGCGCAGGCGGCAATGCCCAAATGTCCCAGAGCAACATTACCAGGCAAATCTATTGTCTATTCATCCAGGCTGGTAGCACGAATTATCTTATCACCATCAATACTTCGGATGGCTCTATTACGACTTCCACAACTGGCTTAGTCGGGCTCACCGGAGGCATAAGTCAGTGTTTCAACGATAGCACTGGTGCCATTGTCGGTGAGTTTCATTTTATTGCTGGAACTGGCTCACCGGTTCAGTTGAACGCGACGCCATCAACCTATGCCGGATGGTCGGTTCTCTACGTGGCACCTCCGAACCCGACCCCCGCGACTGGAACACACGCCAGCTATACACGCATCTGGGGGAATCTTGCGGCATGACTTGGAAGTATCAGCAACATGATGGAGCACTGTTCCATAACGGCGAGTTCGAAGGAACTGGCTACTCGGGCACGGAATATGGGCGTAACAATCCAACTGCGCAGGACGTGGCGAACCTAGGTCCTATTCCGCAGGGAAATTATTGGATCGGAAAACCATTCACGGACGCGGTGCGCGGCCCGATAGTCATGGCTCTAACGCCAAATCCTGAAGACCAAATGTTCGGACGCTCCGGTTTTCTGATCCATGGCGACAACGCTGCGCATGATGCCAGCCATGGATGTGTCGTGCTTGGACCTCTTCTAAGAGCGGCTATAGCAAACAGTGGAGACGTTCACCTATTGGTGACTGCGTGAGCGATAGTGGCTCATCGCCGCCTTGTAGCCGCAAATGGCTTCAGGATTTGGCTTGGTTCGTTGGTGAAACCTCTCGGCCGATGTCGCTTGGCGTAACTGCAACATCAACAGCTTTTGGTTTCCTGCACCATATCGATACGGGTGCGCTGGGCGTGATGTCAGCATTGGTTGGGACGCTTTACGGCGCCAAGGCATACGAGAAAGTTCAGCAAGCAAAAGCAGATGTGGAAATGAAGAAAGTAGGAGGTTGATATGAGCAACAACGATATCCAAGCGAAGATTGCATCGGAATGGGGCCTTTGGCGCAAGTTCATCGCGGCTAATCCCCTGACGGGAACGTGGATCATGTTCGCGATTGGTATGGCCCTGATGTATTTCGTGCGGCCACATCTGCCCTAATGTTCGGCCTCTCGAGCCTGACCTCGACGCTCATTGGCGCGGCGCTTCTGGCTGCGATCTCCTTTGGTGGCGGCTTTTATCTCGAAGCACGCCTAAAGGCGTCCACTATCGCTGAGATGAAGCTGGCCGATGCGCAAGCGGTACGTATCGCGATTGAAACAGTCACGGCCACTACCAAGTCCCAGGATAAGGCTGCGCTCGACGCGGCTGTGGCTGAAGCTCAGGCTCAAATCAGGGTGGTCACCGTCACCCATACCATCACCAAGGAGATCCCTGCGCATGTTCCGACCGATAGTGCTTGTCATTCCCCAACTTTTGGTCTTGTGCGCCTGCTCAACGCAGCCGCCACCGGCACCAATCTTGGTGACATCCCCACTCCCGCCAGCCAACCTGATGACGCCTGCTCGGCAATTTCATGGGATCAGTTTGCAGCAGCCGTCGCGGACGATTACGGGATCGGGCGCCAGAACTCCGAGCAATTGAATGCTTTGGAGGCGTCTTTGCGTGCGATTCATGACGCTGCGAAATGATGCGCCATATATAAAGGCGGTTCAGTTGTTGCAATCGCGCTGTCCCTAAGAACAGCGCAAGTGCTTGAAAGAAATGGTGCCGCAGGTGAGAATCGAACTCACGACCTATCCCTTACCAAGGGCATCGTATGCTATGTCACCGTTGATCTTTAATGGCTTTTTCTTTGTCAGTGCTTGCAACGGATAGCGAACAGGCACGATTCGTTTCGCTTGGAGGGTTCAAATCGTGCAAAGGAACAGTCCCTAAGATTTGAGGGCATTATCGATCATCGCCTGCCAGAGATCCCATGCATCCTTGCGGTTAACCGAAATGGGCCGTACCTGTTCTTCACGCGCTTTTGCACAGCCCGCTAAGACCATTTCCTCCGTCGGCTCGCGCATAGCCTTAATTGCAGCATGACCTATGGCAATCTCAAATGCCTTTATTTCCTCGGGAAATCCTAAGCCATAAATATGGCCGATACCCTCTCTCAAATCCTGGTCAGTGCTTTTTTCCAAGACGCCAACCACTGCTTTCGCTACCCGTTCCACTAAATCACTCATAATTACTCCAAAGCGGCAATTGCATCTGATTGGTGTTCAGGCCTGAATCTTGCGTAAGTTCGGTATGTAATTCTAGGGTCAGAATGCCCCAAGAATTGGCCTATTTTATATAAATCGACGCCGCTTACCGCCATTTGGACTGCCGCGCTATGGCGTAGGATATGGGGCGTGACATCGGCCAGCCTGGCCCGCTCACATGCTCGCCTAAAGCCCTTGGCTATGTTCCTAATAGGCTCTCCGCCCCACTCAATCACATAATCGCTTGTCCGGGCTTTTTCAGCCGCTTCCAGGGCCGCCCTGAGGGTCTTAGTCATGCCCACCGTGGCGCGGCCTTTCTGCCGTCCTTGACCTTTGGAGAGTCGGATTTGACCCTTCTCAAAATCCACCCGATCCCAGGTCAATTCCAGCAGAGCCGACGCCCTTCCGGCCGTCGCCCAGGCCAGACGGATAAACAGCTCGACATGGGCCTTTTCCGCAGCCTTGGCGAGGCGTTCCATCTCCTCGCGGGTAATATAGCGGTCCCGTGGCGCAGGCGTCGGCGGCATCTCAAAGGCTGCCTGTGAGGCCATTTTGGCCCAACCTAGCGCCGCCTTCAAAACCCCTAAATCCTTGATGACTGTCCCATCCGTCATCCCGCCGGCACGCCTGGCGCGGGTGTAGAGACGGCATTGTGGTCTTGTGACTTGATCCGGTCGCAAATGTCCAAACATGGCTTTCAGAGCTTTCCATGATGCTTCCATGGCATTGGTGGATTTGGCACCTTGCTCCTTCTTATCCGCAATATAGGCCGGTACAATCTGACCAATCAGGTCGCCCTTCGGCGCCGCCGTAAAATGGTCTCTCAGCCGCCGTTCGGCTTCCCCACGATCCTTGGTATGAAGGGAGGAGCGCTGAGTTTTGCCGTCAACTCGTCTGACGGCGCACCAGATCCCTCGATAGAGCTTGAGCCGCCACATTGCCCCTCCTCGATCCTTAAGATTTCGGCCACGGATATTCTTAGCGGGGATTTGCCCGCACGAAAGGCCCGAATGTCGCCCCGCTTAATCATCCTGTAGATAGTTCCAGGCGCAACAGCCCAGCGGACAGCTAAACCATCCACATCGAAAGGCGTTGCCATATTAGGATGCGGGCTCATTCCGGCAGGCGCTCCTGGATATGGTCTTGAGGGAAATCTAGGAGACCGGATGTCAGCAATCCATAGAGCCCGACCATTAGCGGTCCGCCGCGCACTGCTTCAAATAGCCCATGACGCTTCTCCCGGGACATATCCCTCGTCCGTCCGCGCATTAGGCGGAAGTTGTGCCAGTAGGATTGAGCCGCCGCATCACATCGAATGGATAGGACGTTGGCTTGCTATCCCGGACGATGTGGTACTCGCCCTCTTTGATCTCGCGCGTCATGGGCTATTCCCCTTCATGCTCAATAACATCCACTGATGGATTGTCACCGGTCCCCTTACTCGCCCTGTTGCCATGGAAGATTGGCGAACGGATTTGGCTTCACGGTTTCGTCAAGCGTGGGCCGGTTTTCTTGATAGCCGCAAGTGGTGCAGGAATAGACGAGGCAATCTCCGCGCTTCCATGTCCCTTTGGAATATCTCGGACCGCTGATGTGAGTGCTTCCGCATTTTGGACAACGATGCATAGTTTTGGTCCGCCTTATGTAGAGGGTGAATTGGCGCGGTCAGCCATGTCGGCCGTATGCCGAAGTGACATGATCGCGTTTGGCAAGCCCTTGGCATCGGGATGGGTCGGATGCGCCTTAAGCGCGCTCTCCATAATGTCCGCCACCGTCCGCGCCTCGCTCGCCAGAAAGCCATGCTGCTTTCCATTGACGGATACCGCGACGGCAGCGTTTCCCTTCGTGTCTGCCCCGATCCGAAACTCGATATCGGCATCATTCGGCGCGCTGAGATATTCGTCAACGAACGCCATACAGCGGGTGAAGGGATCAGCGGGCGTGGTCAGGCGCATAGATGTCCCCTTAAATTGTTGGCGCAAGTACGCGCGGCCCAAATTCAATCATCTCTTCAGGGATGTAACCGTATGTAGAGCCGGGCATAAGAAAACGTTCTCCGTTCCATTCGGCAACCGCCCAAGTGTCTGGAGCATCGCAGGTCTGAACCCAGTAGAAACCAATTTCACGATCCATCCGGCACACCATTTAATTCTTCGGTTGGTCTTGGGCTTCGATGGCTGTTATTGCTTTTTCGTATGCGGCAATGGTCGCTTGAGCTCGCGCGATCTTCCAGTGCTCGTCGGTGATCTGCTTTCGCAGGAAGTCCAGCAGACCTTGCGTCCCCATCGGTTCAAGGAATTTTTGCGCCGTCTGGGCTATGCTATTCTCAATCATATGCTTATCCCGTTCCATGGCGTCCCCTTTAAACGTCTTGAGTCACAGGTGAGCCAAGCCGACCACCTGCTTTCGCGTCGGCGCACCCCTCCTCAGAGGGAGTGTTTAAAAAGGCTTGGCTCGCCTCTAACTCTTTGCGTTTTAGGTCGATCAAAGTTTGCGCCATATCAAGAGCATCCTTCATCGGAGTTTTCCCAATAATTTTCAGCGACAGAATCCCGCCATCTTCAAAATGCCAATCGCCAATTCCACGTACCTGCATATCGTCCCCTTTAGCGGCCGGGCGGAATTGGCTTGGCCAACTCGGCGTCGATCAAGTCGCGAAACTTCTTCATGTCCTTGCGACCCATGACGCCGCCTATGCGATAGATACCATCGCGCGGGCCTGAGCTTGGAATGTTGGTTTCTATCTCAAGTAGGAGGCCGTACCGCGCAGGGCCACAACTGCACCCATGCTCAACGGTCATGTGACCGCCAGAGCCGTTAAGTTCAATCGTCAAATCTTTCATTGTTTCACTCCAATCCGTCGAATGCTTGAGGGGTAATGTAATGCCAGCGCCCCACCTTTGGGAATTTCTCGCGGAACCGCGCTAAGGGTGCAAAGCCTCCTTCGCGAATGGAAGGAGACAGGCTGTCCGTAGATTTGCGCCACGCCTCACCAGGCGTTTCCGCATCTACGCGCCTGAAGTGATACTTGCCGCATTGGACTTCGAAGACCATCTTTCGTCCCTTTCATTTCTTAGGCTTTTTCAGCGCACCATAGATGGCTGACGTTGAGATTTTCAGTTTCGCCGCGATGAACGCGACGCTCTTGCCCGCTTTGCGCATGGTCTTGACCTTGGCAATCATCTCGCGCGTCATCTTGATCGGCGCACCGATGTACATGCCCTCGGCCTTCTTTTGAGCCATGGCGCGCTTAGTGCGGTCTTTGACCTGGCCGCGCTCATGCTCGTCCACGGCGCCGGTCACGCTCAGGACCAGGCGCCCGCTGGTGGTGAATGGGTCGATGTGCGGCTCTGTCAGGCTCTTGATGGCGATGCCGCGCTTCTTGAAGTCGTCCACGATTTCCAGAAGCTGGCCCAGGTTGCGCGACAGCCGGGAATAGGCGTGGATGATGATAGTGTCGCCAGCCTCAGCCTGCTTTCGCAGGAGGCGGAGTTGATCGCGCCGGGCATCGACGGCGGAGATTTTCTCTTTGTAGATGCGGTCGCAGCCGGCCTTTTCGAGCGCGGCGAGCTGGACAGATAGATCCTGTTCCTCAGTGCTGACACGGGCATAACCCAGCTTTTTCGCAGAAAGGGGGTGGCCCAATAGTGAAAAATCGACTGAGGTCGTTTCCTTGTGCTGGGCATCTTTCTGTAATTTGCGCGCCATGACTTCCTCCCGGGTTGAGCCCAGGAATATACAGCCATTGAAGGTGGAATGGTTCAGCATGGCGCTTACCAAAGGTCTTCCGAATACAGGCGGCCGCCCACGTTGAGGGCCGGGTGGTCAATCTGGGGCTGGCCCGCAGCCTTGACGATACGGAGGGCCCGGCGGCGGTTTACGAAGCGGCCTCGGCTGGTGACAAAGCCTTGCGCTGCCGGCCCGATGAAAGCGTCGTTGTTCACGGTGTCCCAGATATGCCGCATGACAGTGTGATGGCGAGCGGGACGCGGCAGCGTGTAGACCGTGCCCTTGTAGACGCAAGCCGCCGTCTCAATTGTCTCTGTCGGTTCTTCGAGAACATGCATCCGTGGCTCCATTACTTTTCTAGGTCGGCGCGAATTTTCTGCGCAGTCTCAAGTAGCATCGGCGGCTCTGCATCTTTCTCCGTGTTCCAAGGCTCGAACGCAATGCGCGCTTGGGCCTTGGCGGCGAGGCAGACGCATTGCCCGTCCACGTCCATGTCATCGAGCAGTTGCCACATCGCATCTGCTAAATCTTGAATTTGCTTTTCAGTCGGCACGATGGGCTCCAAAGTTAGACGGGCGCCGCAGGAAGCGGCATCCAGTGTGTGGGTGTCCAATACGGCTTTTCCTGTTCAGCGTTGTTACGCCAGAACGCACTCCCCGCGTGGTTGTCATAGAAATGGAGAATTAGAACATAGCCACTTGGCTGCACAGCGATAACGCGCCTTCCATCTTTCGGCGCTGTCTCTATCGGTTGCCAGTCCATTTTTCTGACGCTCCTCAGATGTGTTGATCCAACGCCGCTTTTCCTTCGGCGGTGATTCTAGTGAATAGACCGAAGCCGACTTGATGCGGGTCGCAGACAAGCTGGCGGAAGCAAAGCCCGATCACGACGGCCTTGAGTTCGGGATCGCGGATGATCGCACCGTTCGGGCGCAGCCGCAGCTCCTGCAAAATCTCGCGTTCAATGTCGGTCAGTGATTCCAACGGGCGCTCCATTTCTCTAAGCGGGTAAATCCCAAATCTCGGCGCATACGGCGCAGCGATAGCGCCCAGGTGCGTCGTGATAGCGATAGGCGTGGAAGAGAACGCATTTTAATCTTCGGAAAAATGTCTTCACGATCCGCTCCTAATTTCGATCTGAATTGACGACCGGGGACGGACGCTCCGGCGTGCGCTGTATGATTTCGGCAAGCTGGCTGAGTGGTCCGAGATCCATAGAGCGCCAATAGTCGGCCACCACATTTGCCGCGACGGACACCGCTTGGCCGCCGTCAAGCCCAGCTTTCATTCCATCGCTCATCGCATCTGCCACCTTGTTCGCAAGATCTGCGTGCCGGTGGTCACCCTGGATTTTCTCTACTTCCACACGACGCTCCTATTTCTTCCCGATCCAGATTGCTATTGGTCCAAAGACGTGCCAGCGCCCACTTCCTTCGGGCGACATGCCGAGTTTCCAGTTCGTCGGCGGCCAGCAGAATGTGAACACGATGCGCATGGGGCTCCCTTAGGCTCTAGACAAAATTGCGATGACGGCGACCACACCGAGGATCGCGCCTAGTGCCACCAACATTAGAATTTCCATCGGCCGCTCCCCGTTAGGACTTCAAAGCTTGATAGACGGCAGACTTCGACACTTCTGTCTTGCGTGCAATTGTCGAAACTTCGAACCCGCGCCGTCTCATTGACTTAATTTCCGTGATGACGCTCGGTGTCAGTTTCACGGGGCGCCCCATCATTTGTCCTTGACGAATGCGCGTCTGCATTCCGTCGGCGGTGCGGTCACGGATACGCATGCGCTCGGCCTCATCCATGACCGCGAGAATTCCAGCCATCGTCTTGCCGTGAGACTTGGACATATCCACGTTCTCGGTAAGGCTCACGATTTTGATGTGCTGTTCTTCGCACCACTTAAAGAAGTTGAGTTGCTCGCGAGCGTCTCTGTGGAGGCGGGACAGAGAATAGACAACCAAGGTGTCGCCAGGCCAAAGCTGCTTCTTCAGAAGGTTGAAGGCCGGCCTCTTCGCAACAGCGCTAATCTCGTCGCAGAATAAATCGCGGTCCAGAACCCCATAGTTGAGGATGCGCTCAACCTGCATGTCCATGCTTTGATCGGCGGTGGACACCCGCGCATACCCCATAAGACGGTTTTTTCCAGAAAGGCTAGGCGGCAAAAGCGGACAGCCGGGAACCCCCGGGGGTATATGAGACCGTCCTGCTTTCTGGACTGAAGCAGTTTTTTTGGAGGGATAAGACGTGGTCATGACCTTCTCTCCACCTGGCCATTCATCCGCTTGCGCCAGCCTGAGGCTTTGGTGCCCATGAGCGCCGGACCCTGACGCTTTATGCCATTATGCTTGTCCTGCATCCTGACGGTCTTGGCGATCATCGGAATATCAATGAGGAATGTCTTGTAGCGATCACACACCGGACAAATCGCGCGGCAATTCTCGAGAGTAGCGTTCTTTGAGTTCGCTTCCGGATCGTCATGATCGAAGATGACGCCCTTCGATAAAGGCGCATTGCAACGCTGTCCATCTTCCAAGCCATAACGCTTGCCAGAAGCCTCACAGAGACCACCGGAGCGCTTTAGCGCGGCTCGCTTTGTCTCTTTTGAGAACTCAGCCGCTCTAGCCATGACGGGCCTCTTGGGCCTGTTCGCCGTCATGAAACGTCACACTATGCTCTGCGCCCCAGCACTCAATAAAATCTATGAGCGCCGTCATTTCAGCTTTGGAGAGGTCGGATGATGATTGGCCCCAAGGCAGAAATGTCTTGTTGTCGAGCGCCTGGACGAACTGCACCTCTCGCCCGCAAGCGTGCAAGAAAAGCACCTTCCATTGATCGGGCGTGTATTTGCGGGAGTTGTGCTGGGCCTGTGTTGCAACGTCTGTCAGCATTGCCCAAAGCCTTGAGTTCTGATCGAGAGAGCGCTTCTGCTCTTTGAATTCTACCCGGCAACCAACTGGCGCTTTCTCGCACCAGCGCGCAGCGCGCTTGCGGTCAAAGTCCGAGTGAATAATGATGAGGGCGCGGCTCATGCTTCTTTCTTGC